>Ga0078972_1016623_pt1 | contig 10833 bp, 13 predicted proteins | sample YelNatPaOPGAMG01_FD_67568 | JGI IMG/M metagenome (GOLD analysis project Ga0078972, IMG submission 67568) | Hot spring thermophilic microbial communities from Obsidian Pool, Yellowstone National Park, USA - OP-RAMG-01 (SPADES assembly) (version 2) | ecosystem: Environmental > Aquatic > Thermal...
AATTGCCAGGAGACATATGGAACACCGAATTCTTTAACAGAATATATGACGACTTTATCGCGCCCCTCACTGAAGAACACAAAGCCCCGATAGCCCCGGGAGCCCTCAGAGACATTTACAAGAAATTCTCGGATGAGTTACGTGAAAAAGGGTTGTATCCAGAACAATTTGATGTAACATTTGATTTTGCTCGACTGTGCAGAGAGAAAAGTTGCTATATATGTCCTTTAAGTCCGAACCACCCTTATGTTGAAAAGTTATGTATAGGCAACTTAAGCAGTTCGAAGCAGAAATATTGCCCATTGCTTTCGACTATATGCAAATATCTCACGCTGTGTAATCCAAATGAATGCCCAGTTTTTAATGAAAGCACGAAAGGACTATGTCCTAAACCTGAAATAAATTAAAGAAAAAAACATTATATATTCATTGCTTCGTCACTAAGCCTCATAACGGAGAAAGTTCATGGATTGGAGTGAATGATAATGGATGCTGATAAGGAAAAAAGTCTCATTAATTTAACCATCACAATCGAGAAATGCATAATGTGTTACGAAGGCTTCATGAAATATCCAACCGAACTCAGGTTAAAATTTAGGCGGTGGTATAATATAGACCCGTGGTTTTTTCCTCCAAAGAACGATCTTGTGAAGGGTTTCCTCGGAGCAGGCGACGTGGTATTTATATGCATGAGGCCTTCAACGGGAACGTTTCCCAGCCCTGCTGATGAACAATTCTACAAGCTTTTAAAAAACAACGGTTTTCAAGATGCTCATATTACTGACTTAGTCAAGTGCAGGTCGAGAGTGAAAATTGAAAAGAGAAAAGAGGAAAAGGAAGTTGAGAATTGTTTTGGATATCTCTTAAAAGAGCTTGAAATTATAGAGCCAAGTTTAATAGTTGCTGTAGGCGATAAGGCATATAATTACTTGAATGGAAAGCTTCCTCAACGCTATAAGGACAGGTTGGATAAGATAATACACTATTCTTATGCAAAACGTTGGGGAAAAGAGCAAGTTCTTGAGAAAGATTTTAAACGCGTCCGCCAAAGATATCATAAGGCAGCAATAATTTAAGTCCATATCACCATGTTTTCTTTGAATGCTATTCCTCTGGTTTTGTTGCATAGGCCGTCTACCGGGCATTGCTTGCACTTTCTGCATGTACACAGTTTTGAGCCTATGTTCCACAATGGCTCGTCAAGCTTCCAGGGAGCCGTGCCAACAGTTTTGGCTGCTTTTCTCCACGCTTCTTGTATTAGACTTCTTAATGGGTCGTCTTCGGCGCAGCCTTATAACTTACCGCTTCAAGTTTTAAAACACCTCTGTAAATTGTGAATCGGGCTATCTGCTTATCAACCGGAACGTCAAGCTCGTTTAAGTCTTTAACCTTGAATAGTTCTGTTTCTCCCATAGCGCGGATATAGAAGTTCGCAAGTTTTGAACCGCACAAGTAAGGACATTAATATCATCATTTTAAAACTAGCCGTATGCAATTAAATTTTTAAGCGAACTCCTTTATTTCTTGCCCACTTTATAACTTCAGGTTCCGTCATCACGACGACACGAACTATGGGCCGCGCTTCATAAATCCATTTGACTGCCCTCTTTAATAATTCGGTCCAAATCGACTCGTCTTTTGCGTTGCTCCACTTTGTCCCTTTATTTCTCATCTTTGCGAGGTTCTCTTCTGAAATGACAAGAACGCTCATAAGGGCTCCTAAGTCGTTAAGATTTGCTATGCTTCCCTTCAACGGTTTCGCCCCTGCAGATGCTTCAATCTCAAAACCAGCAACTGGGAGAACGGGTTGACGCCACGTTTTAACCTTCGACCACTTATCTTCTTTTTTAGGTCCAAAATCAAACCTATCATCAAACCATACGACATCAACCCATGCAGAATCTGATGCTTGAATCTCCGTCCCGACGCGAAAGCCGAGCTTTTTCCCCAATTCAACCAAAATGTTAGTCACAGACTCTTTAGTCATAACCTCACCTATTACCTGTTCCTTTAGCCTTTCTGTAGAGGCGGCCACCAGGGAGCCAATCTTCAAATGTTTGCCGGTCATATTTCCATATACGCTTAGTCACGCCAAAGCTATTGAGAATTTTCCAGACTTCCTCCCTTTCCCTGTCATCGCAGTATACACACATAACAAGAGAACCCTTAGCAAAGGGAGCTGACTCCCGATTGTATTTTGCGGAATGAATCTTGCCCTCCTCGACATAAGGATCAAGTTTTCGGGCAAGCTCCTCCAAGTAAGCTTTGTTCCGGCTGAAGATCAGCCACTTACCAAAATGTTGCAAATACTCTGCGAAGGCTTCTCTTCCCATTCTGGGTTGCTGAGGCTTTGAAGGACGAACCCAAACCCAATCATCCTTTGGGTCATCAATTATCATTAATGAAACCTCTTTAACCCAGCGAACTTAACCATTAACCTCTTTTCATGCCCTAACCTGTTCCACTTTATTTCCATCAACAGGCTTGAATCTTTCCTCTAATCCATATTTTACAGACGATGGCTCCAGCACTTTGTCAAATTTCACATGGGTTACTTGCCCAGGAACCTTGAACCCCGTAGCCGATTTTACTATTGCCTCACCTGGTGGAAGAGCCCCAAGAAGGCTTGCAAATGTTTCTCCCAAATCCTCAATAATCCTTTTTCTATCTACGTCCTCAACGTTAAAACATATGAAGTTCTGCTGTAACTCTGTCGTTACAGCCTTGCTGACGAGGCTTAGCCTTCTAGCTACAAGCCATAATGGGCATCCGTTTCTCCCCCCTTCCGTGGCTAGTCTTAACCAAACAGGATCCATCTCGCCTCCGTAAAATTTTTCAGGCGCTATTCTATGAGCTTCATCTGAAATAACTATACAGCCAAAGTCCTTTTTCTGCGTAGCTTCTTCCCAAACACATCTTGCTAAAAATGTACCCATCCTCTTTTTCACCTCAAAATCGTCCGGCACTTCCCTGCTTTCCGTGCGCGAAAAGTCTATTATTAGAATGTTATTATTCTTAATCTCTTTTAAAAGTCCCTCTCTACCATATATTTCTTTAGGTTCTTTTTCAGGAATATGGTCTGCCTTATCGGCGATGCTGAGTGCGGTGGATATTGTTCCTTTTAAGCGTCCCTCTGTTTGTTCTTCAATTTTCTTTTTTACATTTTGTTTTGTCGGATATTGCTTGTCTTTTTTACACAGTACGAGGGCCGTGAACAGAACTTCGCTCGGAGCACCTGTTTTGGCCCTCGGGTCTTCCTCCTCTATTAATCGTAACGTCGATTCAGGATCGTCCATTTTAAGACCTGTGATATACTTATCCCACGACACGGAGCATACTTTAAATCCACTATCATTTAGGGAACATAGAGGCTGAAATTCACCTGTCCAATCCAAAATTAGGAAGCGAAGGTGTTTGTAAGCCTCGAGAGACCTTGATATCAAAGTGAGCAGAGCGGTCGTCTTTCCGGTTCCTTGTGCACCGCTGATCAATAATCCTTGTCGTAAGAGGGGGCGCAAATCAATGTGTACGGGCTGCGATGTGAGCGGGTCTGTTCCAATTTTGACTTTAAACGGCGTATTTGGTTCTGTGACAAGCTCTATGAGTTTAGGAGGGCAAGTGAAGACTTCAGACAAGGGAATGACAGGATATTTTGGCGGTTCAATTTTTCCGTGTTCGTACAGCTTACCAACCAATATACCTACGCAGTCGTATGTATGTGATTCATCTTTTGATGCCCTGCCGTAAGCTATGAGCCTTTTCTCGAAGTCATAGCCATATCTGTAGTATTCGGGAGAAGCCACTTGGTACACTATTGGCAAGCCATCCTCATCTAAAACAAATACATATGAGCCTAAAGGTAGCTTGACATCCCTCCTTAATGTTATGTATATCTTGTTGATTCCGTATGTATAACGTGAAAATACGTTTCCAACCTGATTTGCCTGTTTAAGTACTTCCTTAACATCTATCTTTTCACATGCTTCCGATTCTTTATTCAAGTGAGAACCCCCATATTAAGCCCAAAAGTTTAACGTTTACACCTTCATCCAGCATCTTTGTTATTCCCCTTCTGTAAATTTCCTTCATTATTGCTTTTGTTATTTTGGCATCCTTGTGGACCAAGCATACAGCCTTTGGCAAACCATCAAACTCGGCTTCGTAGGTTGTGAGCGAAGTTGTCAATACATATCTTGCGATCCACTCTTCTTTCCCTTCCAAATATTGTGGATACTCAACCCTTATGGGAGGAGTTAGAGGATTCTTTGAGGTCTTAATATAGAAGCCGTAAATTTCGTTAAATCTTGCGAATGGTTCAGCCCCCTGCTTTTCAATTGCCTTTGAAATTGATATTGCCTGCGTTTTCTGCCCATAATCGAGGAGTTGCTGGAAAACAAACTGGTCAGTATAGTGGAAAACGTCTTTAAGCTCATACCACGCCATAAAGTGCCGTGAGGTGCATCGTTTGACTACGGCGAACAGGGGAACGCCTAATTCATAGCATTTCCGTATAAGCTGATCCCTAACCCTGATTAGCTGGTGCGCCTTCTCTTGCATTTCCCTATAAACCTCATCCTTGAGACCAACTCTGTAGGGAATTCTTATTAGAAGGCTCGAAGCGCTAAGTGGCCCGTCAATGACCACGCAGTCGGGCTTTCCAAATTCTTCTATGTGGCGGATGCAAGCTGCTGGAATTAGAGCTTCAGCCTGAACCTGATAATAGAATTTAAATTCTCTGCTTGCCATTGCGTCGTTCTCCACCCTTATCAGATCCCTCATTATTATCGGCCGTGTTTCTTCCTTGAAAGCCATGGCGCTTATGAAGGCAGCCTTTGCCAGCCCCATGGGCACCGGGCAACTCGATGCATCAGCTCCTAAAGCCTTAAGAGACCACATCTCCTGATCCTTTGCTACATCTTCAATTTTCAATCCCTTCTCCTTCAGCATTTTCCTGATTTTAGAAACTTCTTTCTCCGCCTCTTTACTCATCTCAGAGAAGGACTCAAGCGAGTCTTTTAGTAATCCAGCATACAGTTCTGGATGTATTGTTGTGATTTTCCCTGCTTCCTCCAGCACAGCCACAAGGGCATTATAGTCATCGATTGTGAGGAGTCCTTCGCTCATTCCTATGTCAAGAAACTTTGAAACTCTTTCTTGGAACGAGCTCATTTAGAAGTCCACATCTATATTTTTGCTATGCTAGAATATGAGTGTTGCGTTAAAAATTGCGCTTCAATCGATACGCTTATTTGCCCAAAAATTAAACACTAAATAGGCGTCATGGTTATGGTGGAAATAGGAACCTACGAGTCGACTGTCATAAGTAATAAGTCCTTTAGAACAGTTATTCCCAAGTCGGTTGCAAAGGCGCTTGGATTACAGCACAAGACAGTAATATCTTGGGAGTTAAAGGTTGAGGACGGTAAGGTTTTAGCTGTTGTGAAGAAAGTTTAGGGTCACCACTGTTTTGAAAGGATATTGCTTACAACTTTTCTCCAGTCCGTTTCCCTTTGCCACCTTGCGTGATAGGGCTTTTTAACCCTCTTTTCATGTTCGCCTTTACTTGGAAGTCTAAAAGCCTCTTCAAAACACTTAGCCTTCCTAAACCTTTCAACAAGCCAGCTATATGGCGGAAATGTTCCCCCATAGCCATAGATGCGTCGAAAGTCTTCAACAACCTCAAGTTTCTCTCTAGTCCACATCGGACCAACATGCTTCCACCTTTCCAAAGCGTTTAAGGGCTCAAAACGCATCGGATAGACGACAGCCCCCCATTTAAGCACGTCGCCAACACGTCTAAAGAAACTTTCAGGGTCATCATTAAAGTTGTACATGACATAGACAAAAATGCTACGCTTTCTGATCCCTTTTTTACTGAGCATTTCGATGGCTTTTTTAACGAATAACCCCATATCATCATGGTCGTACGCCAACCTAATGCATAGAAGCCTCATTTTCGCTAGCTTTTCCGTGACTTCATCGGTGATGAGCCTTGCATCGAGACCCTGGTTAAAGTCCACCCTCATGCCTTTAGCCTTGCAGAACCATATCAGCTCATCGAACACCTCACGCCAATAAGGGCTTTGAAGGATATTGTTGTCCCACAAAATTATCCTAGTATGACCAGGATAAACAAGGTCCTTAATACTTCGCCTGCAAGAGTTTAAGCTTCCCTCAACACGCCAAACAGCGCAATAGGGGCATCTATTATTACAACCCCTAGAAGAAAAGACAATGCTTCCATCCCATTCCGGAACAAGGTCATAGGCGGGCATAAGCCCTTCAGCCTCTTCAAAAACGCCAACATGAACATGGTTCGCACCAGAATTAGCCGCATGTTCAGGCATTAGAGAGGCGTAGATCCCTCCAAGCCAAACATCAGCCGTTGGGAACATATTTTTATAGAAGCGGACGGTTTGCCAAACGGGTTTCCACGCCCATGTATAAAGACTTGTTATATAAATCAAGTCTGGTTTCTTTTTTGGATTTACACATCCTCTAATGAACTCAACAGAATCTCCATGAAGCCTGTGGTAAGATGCAAGTTTCAGCAGCCCAAACGGAGGAAAACGAGTGTGATAAGTCGGTTCGACGAGCAATATGTGCATATAAATGTGTAAAATGGCTCCCCATTAATAAACCTTAAAGGCTCCATCTTTCATTCAAATCTAGGTGTATGGGTAGCTGCTTCTTCAATTACATTTACCTCTCAGGTTTTAGCTCTATCTATCACTCCAACCACCAGAAATGCGGAAATAATCTTCTATACTTACCGTCCCTCCAAGTTTTAAGCATTAAACTAAAAGTTCCGTAAAGTAGATCACTAGGTCCCTCAAAGTCGGATTGAAGTTTCTTATTCCAAGCTCTTAATTTTCTCGGCAATAACTCGTAGACGTCTTTTTTCATCATGAGTGCATAATTAACTTCCTTCGCCACGCCTGGAGTAACTAAGGATGTCTTCTCCGTGATCAAACGTTGCAGTCTTGCGGGAACATCCTTAAGATTCTCCTTTAAACGGTTCCTAAAATGCGAGTATTCGTCAGCGTGTTGCACGTATTCAAGTACGTAGTTTTTAAACTTTTTAGATAGATAAAATCGTGAGAATACAAGGCAATCAGTCTGATCAATTAGCCTAAAACAAACGCTAAGCCCTTTACGCTTCTTTAAATAAGCGAAATCCGGGTCCTCATCATAGTCACGAGGGTTTAGCACATCAACAGTTTTACCTAAATGCTCTTTGATCGCTTTAATCGATTTTTCTTCCTCTTCTGTGTTGTACATCCATTTAGGGTGTGAATAATAGACCTTCAAGTTCCTTGCTCACCTTTGAAGGCATCCTTAAATTGTAAGACTACTTTTAACTAACGTTTTTAGGTTTCGATTTCCTACAAAACTTTGGTTACTCTAGTCCATGAGAAGAAAATGCTGGCAAAGCTCACAAAAGCTGAAAAGACCTACACAATTTACTATAAAAAATATAAACAAGAAAAAGAAATTAAGAGAAGTGATAGCTTGAGCTGCTTGCTTATAAAAAAGGTCGTCTATTTAATTGCTTCTAAGATTTGAGACCACTTTTTCAAATGTTCTTCTTTTATCTCAGAAGCTTTTTCCGCATCTACTTTTAGTGCATTTGTATACACATTTAGGAATAGCTTTGGAGATTTAATGAGTCGTAAGTAATACTTTATGGATTGCATCAATCCGTTGACTATCACTTCGCAGCCATGCTCTTTTCTGATGCGACTTATTAAAATTTTGATGTTCCATTCCTCTCCGCTTCGGATATAGGGTTCTGCCGTAGTTAATAAGTAGTATCGTTTTATTGGTGTGTGTTTAAATTTCTTATAAGCGTCATCTATCATAATGGCATCAATTGGTATATCGTGCTTTATCTCCACTGCTTCAAAACAATTTCCGTTCTCATCCGTTACCTCTATATCCCCTACTCTGCCTGCCCGTATGTCGGGTGATATATGGCTCATTAAAGGCTCCAATTTCTTTCCCTGATATCTTTTTAATTCTTTAATCATTATTTGGTAAAGCGAATGTATTGCTATTACTGGTAATTTCGATGCACCCGGAGAGGCATATTGAGTAAAAAAATGCGATTTAAGATAATCAATTACTGTATCTATTTCTATTTCTTTCTCAATATGAATTGGCGGCATTGAAATTATCGTAGCTTGCACCCTCGACGTCTCGCGAATTAATAGAATAAAAAGCGCTATTAGATATTGCCAGGGATCTGCTTTATTTACTTCTATATCATTTAAGATTTCGAGGAAGGCATTTTTAACATGCTTAGCACTTATCTTACCTGGAAAAAGAGGCTTCAACGTGAAAGGATGTGGTTGTTCAATAGACCTTGTAAGCCAACCGCTTTCTTTCATGGCTATTCTTGGCATTCTCTCCTTTAAAAAAGGAGTAACATATTTAGTATCAAACGTTCTTGCAGAATATCCTCCAGGAAGTTCAACTTTATGGTATCTAACATCCTGAGACGGGGACTCAATTTTTTTAGTGAGGCTGGTTATTAGAGCAGTTACAACAGCCTTTTGTTTTTCGCAATTTTCCGCGACCACTTCTACCCATTTCTTGGCCTTAACATTTAAGTTTGCTAAAAATGATTTTCCCTTATCTTTGCGAAATTCTCTAAGAGCAGTATTATAAGCGCTCTCAAGAATCTCAGCTGGATCTTTGGGTGTTTTCAATTTTGGTCACATGCTTAAATAGAGTTCGATTCAAATAAAATCAGTTATTGCGATTTGCTTATTAACTTTGTTTACGCGATCTTCGGCATATTTACAATAATCAGGATTAATATCAATGCCTATAAAATGCCTACCCAGTTTTTTAGCAGCTACCGCGGTTGTCCCTGAACCCACAAATGGGTCTAATACTATGTCGCCAGGCCTTGTTAGCAACTTAATTAACTCTTGAACTATAAATTCTGGATATATGGCTGGGTGCTTACATCCCTCTATGGTTTCCACTGGGCATTCTATAACATCACGTTTCAAACTGTTACCATGAATGCGAATAATTGTAAAGCCTTGTTTCTCCATCTGAATTTTCCTCCCGCCCTCCTGACCACCGAATGCTGGTGCATGAATACCACGTATTTTCATGCGGAATCCAGCAATTTTTCCCTCGCTAACTTCTCGTATCACTTTCTGCAATTCTTCTCGCGCTTTTTCCCTTTCGATTGCCGAGAGCGGGGCTCTTTCAATTAGTTGAAAATATTTTCGCCCTAACTTTTCACTGCTTTTAGTCCTGTTTTCGCTTTTGCTAAGGCTTTCCATGAACGCCTTGATATTGTAATAATAGGAATTCGATTTAACAAAATGAAAGAACGGTTCCGTACTGCTTACAAGTCTTCTATTAAATTGTCTTGGTGTTGGATTTAGTTTCACCCACGTAATATTATTTATGAGTTTTACGGGTTCTCTTTTTAATGCCTCTATGGCAAATCTGTATGGAACCAGCAGCAAACTTCCATTTTCATATTTATCTCCCAAGTTGAAAACGATGCTACCGTCCTGTCTAACAACCCTAACACATTCATGAAATACTTTCAAGACGTTGTCCAGATATTCCTCGACTGTTCTTTCGTTTCCTATACCCCCTCCATAATCCCTTTGTTTATAGTAAGGAGGGCTCGTTACTACAAGGCTTATTTGTTCTGGCGGAATTTCTTTAAGTAATATTGCACTATCACCCCGTAATATTTTATCGAGGAATTTCTCTCTCCAATTATCGAACTTGCTTAAGCTTTCAACGTTTTCTTTTTCGACAGCCTCTGTCATACATTCTCTTTTCTGTCTATTCCTTCTTATATTTATAAAGTTTCCTATGATGGAATCGTTAGTTCCTATTATGGTATCAAAATCCTAAAGAATTAAATGTCCAACTTATAATGGAGAAAGAAAAATGAAAGAAAAGAGCTTACTTCAAATTCTAGGTCAATCGCACTCCATAGAAATCCTAAAATCCTTAAGTCAGAGGCAAATGAGATTTGTGGATTTAAAGGAAATCTGCAGTAGTAGCAGGACAAGAGCTGCGAGATTAAAGGAACTGCAAGATAAAGGTTTAATTAAAGTGGTCCCAAAAATTTTAGGTAAAAGAGCCTATACATTTTATGAAATAACTCCTCGTGGAAAAGAAGCTTTAAAACTTGGCGAAAAACTTATTCTTTTAGAATCCCTTGGACAAGAGAAAACCCCCAAGTAAATTATTCATGTAATTTAGTTTGAGGGGCATATTAAGCCTTATAATCATCATTCTCTATCGAAGCCGTTTTCACTTTAACTTATCTCTCTCCACTCTTCGCGGAGTCCGTTTCGCCGTTTACTTTTTATATCCTTTCCAATGACCGCTAATTTTGCGGTTGGAGGCTGGGCGTCTATGCTCTCTGAAGCTTTAAGCTTGGAGCTTGAAGGCCTTTCGACTTTGCAACGTAAGCTTCTCGTCGAACTTCTGCAGAGAAGTTACCCGCATTTTTGGAGTCGCTTCACATATCCCAAGTATAACTGGCAAAGCCAGAAGCAAAGCCTTGAAGAGTTCATACAAAAGTCACCAAACTGAACTGTTAAGGAGTTTGCTAAGGTGAGTTTGCATGATAATGGCTGGAAAACAATAGAGAGGTGCAGGGCATATGTCTAGGATTGAGCATTGTAAGAATCCTTGGAATGGTAAGTGCAGAAACACGGACATTGAAGTGTTCATAGTCTTTAATGGTGATAGGCTGCCCATTTGCAGGCGTTGCTGGAGCAAGATAGCGGAAACGGACATTGAGTGGGGCGAGCACACGCGCTTGAAGGAGGACTAGTCCTT
>Ga0078972_1016625_pt1 | contig 10831 bp, 9 predicted proteins | sample YelNatPaOPGAMG01_FD_67568 | JGI IMG/M metagenome (GOLD analysis project Ga0078972, IMG submission 67568) | Hot spring thermophilic microbial communities from Obsidian Pool, Yellowstone National Park, USA - OP-RAMG-01 (SPADES assembly) (version 2) | ecosystem: Environmental > Aquatic > Thermal...
ATTGCAGGGCCAAACGCACCGCTTCCTCTGGATTCTGGGCACGGATGATCGCCGGGCAAGGCTTCCCTGCCTTGGAAAGTTCCCATGTCTCCAGCCCGATCACAGGTCGTCCCATCTTGAGTGCGAAGGCAATTTCGGATAAGGTGCCAAACTCACCCCCCACCGCGATGACCGCTTGAGCAGTGCGCACGATGATCACATTGCGTGCCTCCCCCAGGCCGGTGACAATCGGGATATCCACAAAGGGGTTGGCATCGCCGGCGTGGAAGCCAGGCAAGATCCCGATCGTCAGGCCGCCTGCCTTTTTGGCGCCACGACACGCTGCCTCCATAACACCGCCACCACCACCACAGACCAGGGTGGCACCTGCTTCCGCCAGTGCACATCCCACCGCCTCCGCCATTGTCGTTTCTTGCGCGGAACAGAGAGCAGATCCAATCACTGCGATAATCGACGCAAGGTTACGTGTCCCCTGGATTCTCTTGTCATCTCCTGGGAGGGCCATCTTCCCTTGTCCCCATCTGCTTCTCTATTCTGCCCCGATCATTTGGCGTAAGGCTGCTTCATCAACGATCTTGATCCCCAATTCGCGCGCTCTTTCCAGTTTGCTGCCCGGATTCTCACCCAACACCAGGTAATCCGTCTTACGGGAAACGCTTTCAGTAACCTTGCCACCCGCTGCCTCGATAAGCGCGCGTGCCTGGTCGCGGCTGAGCGTGGGCAACGTGCCGGTGATCACAAAGGTGAGCCCGCGCAACGGTGCAGCGCCCTCGGCAACGGCACGCGGTGCCGCTTCGGTGCGCACTCCTGCCGCGCGCAGTTTGCGCAGCACTTCCTGGTGCCGCGGACGCGCAAACCAGTCCACCACACTGCGGGCAATCTCAGGACCAATACCTTCCACCCGTTGCAGATCCTCTTCCGTAGCTGCTGCGAGCGCATCTAACGAAGGAAAATGCTCTACCAACGTCTTGGCAACTACACTCCCAACCCCCCGGATGCCGAGAGCGGTTACCAAGCGCTCGAGCGGTTGCTGCTTGCTTGCCTCGATGGCCTTGAGCAAGTTGTCCACTTTCTTCTCGCCGAACCCTTCCAGCTGGAGCAGGCGCTCCCGCTTGTCCTTCAAGCTATAAATGTCGCCCACGTCGCTGATCAGACCGGCCTCGACAAGCTGTTCGGCAATGCGCTCGCCGAAGCCCACAATGTCCATCGCTCCACGCGAAGCGAAATGCTCCACCCGACGCACCAGTTGTGCCGGGCATGCAGCATTAACGCAATAAACTGCCACTTCGCCTTCTGGCTTGACCACCGGCTCGCCACACGAAGGGCAATGAGTGGGCATCGCATAGGGTTTTGAATCGGGTGGGCGTCGTTCCAAGATCGGCTTGACCACCTGGGGAATCACATCACCAGCCCGGATCACAATCACCATATCGCCCACGCGGATATCTTTGCGCATCAAGTCCTCAAAATTGTGTAGTGTCGCCTGGCGGACCGTCACCCCACCCACATTGACCGGTTCCAAAACGGCATACGGCGTCAATACACCGGTGCGGCCCACGTTGACCTCGATGCTCAGCACACGAGTCGTCGCCTCGCGAGGAGGAAACTTATAGGCAATTGCCCAGCGTGGGGCATTGCCCACGATACCCAGGCGCTGCTGGAGAGCAAGGCTATCTACCTTGATCACCACACCATCCGCTTCGTAGGGAAGATGATTACGTCGTTCTCCCCATTCGCGGATAAAACGTAACACCTCCTCGAAGTCATGCGTACGCCGGATATCCTGACTGACCGGAAAACCGAGCTCCTTCAGATACATGAGAGCTTCCCAATGGCGGGTAAAAGAGGGCCCCCCTGCCAGATAACCAACAGCATAGGCGAAAAACGCCAACCGGCGGCGCGCCGTAATGCGGCTGTCTAACTGGCGCACCGAGCCTGCCGCTGCGTTACGCGGATTGGCATAGAGACGCTCGCCCTTAGCCATTTGCTCCTGATTGAGCTGGTTGAAATCCGCAATGGGCAAGTACACCTCACCACGCACCTCAATCCGTTCCGGCGCTGGAGGACCATCTGGTGCCACCGGAATGCGCAACGGGATGTTCTTAACGGTGCGCAGGTTCTCCGTGACGTCCTCACCCTCGATCCCATCACCGCGTGTTGCCCCGCGCACCAACATGCCGTCCTCATAAGTCAACGCAACAGCCAGACCGTCAAATTTCGGCTCCACGACGAATGCCAGCTCTTCTGAGGGAAGATCGTCGGGCAAAAGGCGTCGGATGCGCGTCAGCCAGGCACGCATGTCCTCTTCGTTGAACGCGTTAGACAAGCTGGTCATTGGAGTAGGATGGATAACCTTGCGAAACTCAGGGCGGGGCGGTGCACCGACGCGCTGGGTGGGGGAATCGGGTGTGATGAGCTCGGGATGCGCCTCTTCTAATCGGCGCAATTCCTGCATGAGTTGATCATATTCCGCGTCGCTGATGATGGGGTCGTCGAGCGTGTAGTAACGGTAGGCGTGGTAATGAATCTCAGCTCGCAACCGGGCAATGCGTTCCGCTACATCGACCTGGGAGGATGACTCGGCCATCATTCTTGCCTCGCATGATATACCATCCCCAGATGATCAGACTCACCTGGGGATGATGAATGCCCCAAAAGCTCACCGAAGCCTGCCAAACAACCCGACAGAGATCCCCTTTGTTTTATTCTGGAGGCGGGGAGGGCTCCAGAAAATCGGCGCGCCCCCATCCCTCGGTTCCGTCAGTATTGCGCAAATACCACCACTGGTAGAGAGCGTCCGCTTTGTCCTTTTCTCCATCCTGGTCATCTCGCGGACCGTCCAGCACAGGGAGTACCGTGTTCTCTGCCACCACGACCAGACGGGCGGTGCTGCGTGCCGGACCGGCGCGCAGACTGAGGCCCACGCCCTCTGTGTTCACAACACGCACATAACCCCCCACGTGAATCCCTGTCGGCAATGTGGGAGTCGGGGTTGGCAAAGGCGGTGTGGGCGTGGGCGGTATGGGCGTTGGAGTTGGCAGGGCAATGGTCGGCGTGAAGGTGGGCACCAGCATGGCCTCTCCCGTTGGTGCGGATGTCTCGAGGGCTACCGCCGGCGTTTCAGCCCCTTCCGTGAGCGCCGACTCCGCAATCACAGGGGTGGGAGTTACCGCAGCAGTCGTAGCTGGTCGGGTGAAGATGCGCACCAAACCCAGCGCCACCAGTCCGATGGTCAACAAAGCGGCCAAACCACCGATCAACACCCAAACGATAGGGAAGCCGACATCCTCGCTCTCTTCTTCTACTTGCCTTGGACGCCTTCGCTCAGGCGTCTCCCATTGTACATTTTCTTCCGGTGGTTGATCTTGGATCATTCGAGTACCTCCTGTTGTATGGATTCAGCGGCCAGGCGATTAACAAGCGCAGATTGCCTGACCACCGAGTACGTATTGCAGGCCTCGCATCTCCCTAAGCGCATTGTACATACGAGGCGCACTATGTGCAAGCCGCATATGCTGCGGCACAATCCAGGCGTGGAGAGATATTAGCGAGATATCCAGGGATTCGCAACCCAAACACCAGATTTTAGAGCTATCTGAACAACTCCAGCCCCCACGCCGAGAAGAACAGCTCTCGCTCATGATCCCATTTCATACAAGATGGCCGAGGCTGCTACCAGGCCGGCCGTCTCGGCGCGTAAAACCCGCGGCCCTAGTCCCACCGGTCGTATCCCATACTGTGCCGCCAGGTAAATTTCGTCACTTGTGAAACCCCCTTCTGGCCCCACGAAAAGGCTGAAGGCAACCGGCGACTTGCGCTCATTCTCTTTGGCGCGCGCAAGGGCCTGTTTGAGGTTGGAACGCCTTTCGTGTTCGGAGAGGATAAATGCACAGGTTTTGGTGGCAATGGTCTCTTGGCATGCCAAAGCGAACATCATCGCGGTGCGCAGCACTGGCAACCGCCCACGATGGCTCTGTTCAGCTGCCTCGCGGATAATATGCTGCCAGCGCTCCCGCTTGGCATCCAGGTCGGAGACATCTGCCACAAGGGAACGCTCACAGACGACAGGCACGAATTCAGCAATACCTAGCTCGGTGCCTTTCTGAAGCACGAATTCGAACCTGCGCGCTCTAAGCGCTGCTTGATAGAGGACGATGCGCGTGCGCGGCTCACCCATCGCAGGTCGTTCCTCAACCACGCGACCGATCACATTACCTTGAGATACATGCTGCAACTCAACCTCGCACTCCCAACCGGTATTGTCCAATACAATGATGCGATCACCAGGTCGGAGACGTAGTACCCCGCATACCTGATGCGCTATCTCGCCGGACAGTGTCACGGATTCCTCTCGGATCCATTCAGAGGGTACAAAGAAACGGTGTTGTGTCATAACCCTGTCAGCAACGTCTACGCCGCTCGGTTCGGTTGGCACGCACATAGGGCGACCCATTCGCCTTCCGAACGCCGTGCGATGACTTCTAAACCCTGAGCGGACAGTGCCTCGGATACCTCCTCGCTTTGCTCCGCGGTGATGCCGCTCGTGATCAATACCCCGGCAGGGAGCAAGTTGCGTGCCAGCGCCGGCGCCAGCTCGACAATGGTTCCGGCCAGCAGGTTGGCCAGGACGACATTCCAACCTTCCGGAGCGGACGGATGCAGCAAGGGTGTCCTGGGAGAAGCTTCTACCTGCAACGCTCCGTTCCCAGCCAGGGTGCCGTGGTGTACGATGATGATGGACTCCAGGCCGTTGCGTTGCACATTTTCACGGGCGACACGTACGGCTTCAGGGTCAATATCAAGCGCCAGGACACGCGCGGCACCCAACCGGGCTGCGGCGATGGCCAGGATGCCGGAGCCGCTGCCCAAGTCAAGCACGGTATCCCCAGAGTGCAGATACTCTTCGAGTAAAACCAGACACAAACGTGTTGTGGCATGTGATCCGCTGCCAAAAGCCATTCCGGGGTCCATCTCGATAACACACTCATGCGGGAGAGGATCATAGGACTCCCAGCCGGGCTTGATAACCAGACGGCGGCCTACGTGGAAGGTGTGATAACTTGCTTTCCAGGCTTCGGCCCAGTCCGTTTCGGCCAGGGTGCGCAGCGTGGGCACCGCGATGGGAGGTTGTTGATGGATGACCCGTACGCGATTGAGCAGTTCCAGCGCGATTTCGATACGGCGCAAGCGCTCGACCTCTTCAACACCCACGTAGGTTTTGACGCACGTGCGCATCCCACCCCGCTCGTCAAGAAGCTGTTCTGTTACCGCACCGCCCCGGCCATAGCGATCGAATACCTCGGCAACTGCCTGCATTGCCTCCGCGTCCAGGTCACGTAGCGTCACTTCGACCAAGGATTGATCGCTCATGAAACCCCATCTGATTCAGACACCCAAAGCTTCGCGCACCCGGTCGAGGAAACTGCGTTCGCGTTGCGGCACCACCTCTTTGTCCAAGGTCTTGCCCAATTCGATCAAGAGGGCACGCTGTTCCGGAGTGAGATTGGTGGGAGTCAGCACCTGAATGGTGACAATCATATCTCCCCGTCCATCGCGTCGCAGGTAGGGAACGCCCAGCCCGCGCACACGGATCGTATCGCCCGTCTGGGTGCCGGCCGGTATGATCAGCTTGTGCGTGCCGCCTTCGACGGTAGGCACCTCCACCTCATCGCCCAAGGCTGCCTGGGCGATGTTGATGGCCAATTCCAGGTGGATGTCGTGATCCACACGTCGGAAGAAGCGGTGGGGCTTCACGTGCAGCACGACGTACAGGTTGCCGGGTGGCCCACCGTTCAAGCCCGGCTCGCCCTCTTTGCCGAGTCGAATCTGGGTGCCATCATCCACACCGGCGGGGATTTTCACCGCCAGCCGGCGCTGTTCCAGCACCCGCTTGCGCCCTCGACAACGACTGCACGGTGTGGTGACCACTTCACCCTCACCCTGACAACGCGGACATGTGGAGATGTTCAGGAAGAACCCCATCTGGTGACGCACTTCGCCCAGGCCGTTGCACTCCGGACAGCGGATCGGCGAGGTGCCCGGTTCAGCGCCCGTGCCACCACAGTGAGGGCAAACCTGGTGACGGGCAATCTCGATCTCCTTTTCTACGCCGAACACCGCTTCGGTGAATTCAATCTCCAAATCATAGCGCAGGTCGGCGCCACGTTGGGGGCCACGTCGCGTCCGCGTGCGGCTTCCAAACCCCATCCCAAAGCTGCTGCCGAAAAACTCTTCGAATATCTCGAATGGATCGCGGAAGCCACCGAATCCCTCGAAACCGCCCCAACCGCCTGGGACGCCCCCATGCCCAAAGCGATCATAGATGGCGCGCTTCTCAGGGTCGCTCAGTACCTGATACGCCTCGTTGATCTCCTTGAAGCGGATCTCAGCATCCGGCTCCTTGCACACGTCCGGATGGTACTCACGTGCCAGGCGGCGATATGCTTTCTTGATGTCCTCGGTGCTGGCACTGCGATCCACACCCAAGACTTCGTAGTAGTCCCGCTTGCTGCCCAACGTTCACTCTCCCGTCACTGCCTGAAGTATCAGAGATACCACCTGCCATGGCGTATACATAATAATTATGCCCGATCCTTTGCGCAACGTTTTCCTAACCTTCCTGGAATTCCCCGTCCACCACCTCGCCTTCCGGCGGCTGTCGCGTCTCATCGCGCGATTCGGCGTCATCGCGGCCTGCATCGGAGACATTTCCAGGCTGCTGATAGGCATAGCTGCCGATCTTCTGTGCCGTTTTCATCAGCTCCTCGGTAGCTTGCTGGATACGTGCCACATCGCTGCCGCCGAGCGCCTCGCGCACCGAGGTGACCTTCTGCTCCACCTCTGACCTTATATCGCCGGGTATACGGTCGCCCAGCTCGCGCAGCGCTTTCTCAGCCGCGTAAATCGCGCTATCGGCACGGTTACGCGTCTCCGCCTCCTCCCGGCGACGTGCATCCTCCTGGCGATGCCGTTCCGCTTCTTCCACCATACGCCTGATTTCTGCCTCGCTCAGCCCGCTGGAAGCCGTGATGGTGATTTTCTGCTCGCGTCCGGTCGCCTTGTCCTGTGCGCTGACGTGTAGGATGCCATCGGCGTCGATGTCAAAGCATACCTCAATTTGGGGCACACCTCGGGGCGCAGGGGGAATGCCATCCAGGATAAACTTGCCCAGCAGCTTATTGTCCGCCGCCATAGGGCGTTCGCCTTGCACCACCTTGATTTCCACACTGGTCTGGCCATCCGACGCGGTGGAGAAGATCTGGCTCTTGCGCGTGGGAATGGTGGTGTTGCGCGGGATCAGCGGGGTGGCGACACCACCTAATGTCTCAATGCCCAGGGTGAGTGGCGTCACGTCCAGCAGCAAAACGTCCTTCACCTCGCCACCCAACACACCGGCCTGGATGGCGGCGCCGACAGCCACCACCTCATCCGGATTGACTCCCTTATGCGCCTCTCGTCCGAAAATCCTCTTTACAGCAGCTTGCACTGCCGGACTGCGTGTCTGTCCGCCTACCAGAACTACCTCGTTAATTTGATGGGGTTCCAGCTTGGCGTCGCGCAGTGCCTGGCGACAAGGCTCAAGGGTGCGTTCCACCAGGTCTTCGGTCAGCTGCTCCAGCTTGGCCCGCGTGAGAGTCACGACAAGGTGCTTGGGCCCCGCAGCATCGGCGGTGATGAAAGGCAGGTTGATTTCCGTCTGCAAAGTGGAGGAGAGCTCAATCTTGGCGCGTTCGCAAGCCTCGCGCAGACGCTGCAGCGCCTGGCGATCCTGACGCAGGTCGATGCCGTGCTCTTTGTAGAATTCATTCGCTACGTAGTCCACAATGCGCTGATCAAAATCGTCACCGCCCAAAAAGGTGTCGCCATTCGTCGCTTTGACCTCGAAGACGCCCTCGCCCACATCCAGAATGGAGATGTCAAATGTACCTCCTCCCAGGTCATAGACGGCGATGATCTCATCCTTACGCTTGTCCAGCCCATACGCCAAGCTGGCCGCAGTGGGTTCGTTGATGATGCGCAACACTTCCAGGCCGGCGATACGGCCGGCGTCCTTAGTTGCCTGGCGCTGACTGTCATTGAAATAAGCGGGCACGGTGATAACCGCCTGAGTGACCGGCTCACCCAGGTATGCCTCGGCATCGGCCTTCAGCTTCTGAAGGATCATCGCGCTGATCTCTTGGGGGGAATAGGTCTTGCCACCCATTTCCACCAGAATATCGCCGTTGGGTGCTTCATGCACCCGGTAGGGCACATGCTGAACGGCGCGCTGCACCTCTGGATCGTGGTACTTGCGTCCCATAAAACGCTTGATGGAAAAGACAGTGTTTTCCGGATTGATGATCGCCTGGCGACGAGCAATCTGGCCGACCATCCTTTCGCCGGTCTTGGGATTAACAGCCACAACGGAAGGGCACAGGCGTGACCCTTCCGCGGTAGGAATCACGACTGGCTCCCCGCCCTCCATCACAGCCACCACCGAATTAGTGGTACCAAGGTCAATTCCGATGATTTTTCCCATGCGATATCTACTCCTCTATACAGGGCTGCCAACTTCAAGAGGGGGCCGTACTCTCCTCTTCGCCATTTGAGCCGCTCGATGCCTGTGCTGCGGAGTTGCACGCCACTTTGACCAGTGCCGGGCGCAGGACGCGGTCGCCCAGGCGATACCCCTTACGCAGCTCTTCAATGATGGTGCCATCCGGATGTTCGGTTGTTTCCTCTTGCATCATCGCTTCGTGCCACTGGGGGTCGAATATCTGCCCCACAGTGGACACGGGTGTGACATTCTCGCTTTCCAAAAGCGCCTGAATCTTGTTCAGGATCATGCGTATGCCATCAACCCAGGGATGGTCGGCCAGTTCCCCGGGCAATATTTGCAGGGCTCGTTCGAAATCGTCCACGATGGGCAGCAGTTTTAACAGGAGTGCCTCGTTACTGCGGCAACGGATGTCCTCGCGCTCCGCCTCGACACGCCGGCGATAGTTGGCAAACTCGGCACGTGCGCGCTGCCAACCTTCCAGATACTCCGCTGCCTGAGCTTGGGCCTTTTCCAATTCCGCTTGTAAGGCCGCTACATCCACCGCCGCCGGAGTTTCAGTGGTAGCGGCAGCGGATCCGGCTTCTTCTGCCATCTCCCCTGACCCTGGCTGGGGCAGCGAGGGTCCTTCGGTTACCGGGTTCTTTTCATCCTGCGACATAGCTCCTCCTATCTCCTACATAAGGCCGACAAAATCAACCGATAATAGCAGCACCCCACAAAAGTGATGAGGCGGTCAGCTCAGCGAACGTACAAGTTGCTCATCAGGTCGCTCATCAACTGGGCGACAAAGCGTACCACGGATACGGCGCGATCATAACGCATGCGCAGGGGGCCCAACACCCCCAATGCGCCGGCAACCTGATCCTCCACACCGTAACGAGCCAGCACGAAGCTCACCTCTGCCAGATCTTGCCAGCGGCCTTCGCCGCCGATAATGATTTGCAGGCCACCCCGTTGCAGCACTTCGCTGACCAACGCGTCGATAATTTGCCGTTCCTCCAGCAGGCGCACGATTTGTTGAGCGCCTGTGCTGTGGATAAACTCCGGCTGGCTCAGCAGGTTGAGCAAGCCATCCCGATAGATCTCAGTCGCATTGCGCGCGTCGAGACGGCGCATCATATCGCACACCACATCGCCCACGCGATGCTCAAGCTCCGAGAGACCCGGCAAGGTGGCAGCAATAGCGGCCTCGTTGAGCCCTTCCCAACGATGGTTCAGCATTGCCGCGACGCGCGACAGCTCATCCTGACTCATCGGTGCGCTCAGCGCCAGCACCTGCTGTTTCACCACGCCGGCATACAACACCAGGATCAACAACGCCAGCGTGTCCCGAATGGAGATCAACTCCACATGCTTGAGACGGCTTGGCGCCGACCTGGGAGAGGTCACCAAAGCGGCGCCACGTGCCCGATGTGCCAAAACCGCTGCGGCCAGACGCATCCACTGCTCCATGTCCAGCTGCGCCTGATGGAACTGGTGGCTGATGGTGCGCCGCTCGGCGGTCGGCAGATCGCTCTCCCCCATCAGCTTTTCCACAAAGTAACGGTAGCCCTTCTCGGTGGGCACCCGTCCCGCCGACGTATGCGGATGGGTGAGATAACCCCTCTCCTCCAGCCAGGCCATCTCATTGCGGATGGTAGCCGGGCTGATGTCCAGATGATATAGCTCTCGGATCGCTTTCGACCCGACGGGTGTCGCCGTGCGGATATACTCGCCGATTACCAGACGCAAGATCGTCTGGCAACGCGGTGTCATCTCGTCCAAATCGGGTATCTCGACCGGCATCATCTGGCTGCTCCAAGGCAACATCACCAGGTAATTAGCACTCTCCTGTCGAGAGTGCCAATTACACCACGCGCCTATCATACCACGAAGCGTGGGAAGTGTCAAAGAAGAGCTCTAAAAGCGTGCCGGGCAGCAGCGAAGCCCCACAGAAAGCCGGCGACTAAAGTCGCGCTTGATGGGCTTGCCACCGGGCGTCCCCCTGCAGGGACACTTTCCGTCAGGGAGCGGATGCCCTTTCACCGCCGAGCACATAGAGATTTTTTCATAATCCCCTGCACCCGGCGGTGAACATCCGTTGCTTGCTCACGCGCGCGGCCTGGTTGTGATGTACCCTATCCTTCCCCGGAGCCTCAACGCATGATGATGGGCAGGTGCAGTCGCGCCTCTGTCACCAGGAACTGATACAATGTGAGGCGTCCGGGAATGGGGCTGCTCTGCAGACCGGTGTTAACCGAAGTGGCCTCCTGCCCGTCCACCGCAAAGGCGTAGACAAAATGCAGTCCGCGC
>Ga0078972_1016626_pt1 | contig 10829 bp, 8 predicted proteins | sample YelNatPaOPGAMG01_FD_67568 | JGI IMG/M metagenome (GOLD analysis project Ga0078972, IMG submission 67568) | Hot spring thermophilic microbial communities from Obsidian Pool, Yellowstone National Park, USA - OP-RAMG-01 (SPADES assembly) (version 2) | ecosystem: Environmental > Aquatic > Thermal...
TAAACGGACGAAAGGAGTATCGCTATGGCCTCTTCTCACACCTCCGCCACGGTTGTCTCGTTATGGCGTTATCCCGTCAAATCGATGCAGGGCGAGGAGTTGAACGCCAGCCTCATCAACGAGCGTGGCCTGCTCGGCGACCGTGCCTATGCCCTTATCGATGCCCATGACGGCAAAGTAGCCAGCGCCAAAAATCCGCGGAAATGGCCGAACCTGTTCGCCTTCCGGGCCAGCTATGCCGAAGTGCCGCGGGCCGGGGCCGAACCTGCCCCTGTGCGGATCACTCTCCCCGACGGTACGCTCGCCGCCAGCAATCAGGCCAATCTCGCCGCACTGTTGAAGCCGATCCTCGGCCGCGAGGTTGTGCTCAAGGCGGCCGCGCCGGATAAGCCGGTTCTGGAGGAATACTGGCCGGACATCGAGGGCCTCGATCACCGTGATAAAGTGACGGACGAAGCGATGCCAGCCGGCATGTTCTTCGATTTGGCGCCCATCCACCTGCTGACAACGGCGACGATCGATCGCCTGCGCGAGCTTTATCCTCCAGGACGTTTCGAGGTGCGCCGTTTCCGTCCGAACATTGTGGTAGCGGTAGACGGCCAGCCGCATGCCTTTGTCGAGAACGATTGGGTGGGCCGAACCCTGCTAGTGGGACCGGAAGTGCGCTTACAGATCATCAAACCCTGTGGACGCTGCGTGATGACAACGCTGCCCCAGTCGGACTTGCCGCACGATCCCGGCATCCTGCGGACGGCAGTGCAACACAACAAGGGCGCCGTCGGCGTCTATGCCACCGTCCTGCGCGGCGGCACGGTTCGCTACGGCGATAGCGTGCGCCTGGAATAAGGGGCGGACGATTACGCCCGGCAGGATTTGAACCTGCGACCCTCGGTTTAGGAAACCGATGCTCTGTCCCCTGAGCTACGGGCGCATAAAAAGGACGAGCGCTCATCAGCGCTTCATCCTACCACCGTCCAGCAGAACGGCAAGGCGACGACTAGCGTCAGGGGGTACGGGAACTATTGTCCAGAGTAGCCGGCGGTTTGGTTCCTTTTGACGGCACCGGCTCTGGGGGCGGCAAGTTCTCGGCCGGGGGAGGAGTTTCCGCGGGCGCGACGTCCTCGACTACGCGCAGAATGACGCGGAAGCCGAAGTTTTGTTTGGGCACCGCACGGAACGGCTTAAGCACTTCATTCCAACGAGCGTCCAGCCGCGGATCGGGATCAAAAGAAGCGGCCGCCGAGCCGGCGCAACAACAGGTCCGCGGTTGCACGGCGTTGATGGCGAATGTCTGCGACAAATGGTAAGGACCGGGGACAGCCACCGCTTCAAACGGGCCGACTCGTTCGTTGACGAGTAGGTTTTCGCCGCCGCCTACACTGTGCGGTTTGATGCACATGTGCAGGATCGGATCGCCAACCGAACGGAGCGTGGCACAAGCGGGCGCTTGCTCAGCCGTGCCGCCGTTTTTGAACGACGAATCCAAGCTGCCGATGAGCCAGGCCGTAGCAATCAGCCGAGGGGGCCGGAGACCCGAGTGAGTGGCCACGATTTCCAAGTCCTGATCGAGATGGAATTGCATGGCCGCACTGCCGCTGTGGTCCAGACCGGCCACCACGGCGCCGCGCATGAGGAACACCACCACATTAGGGGTGATCTGTGTCACCTGGATGAAACCGCCGCCGGTTTCGCCGTGCTTGGTCCTCTCCGGCGTGACCACAGCGTCGCGCGAACGCAAAAGAATCGCATACGGCGGTTCCGCCACCGTCCCTTGGCCTCGGACGGCCAAGTCGGAACAGAGCCAAATAACGCAAGCCGTGAGCATCCCGATCGTCGATTTTCCGGCCATGCGACCCCCTCCTCCTTTTACTGATGGGGCAAAAATGCCTCTTTGGGGGGCTTTTTGCCCGCTATCCTGTATTTCATCGACCAGCTCTCGCTTCGGATTGCAGCAATTTTGCCGAGAATTCCGAACCTCCGCAGGTGCTCTGGCGGCATGGCGATTGCATTGGGTATAGTAGGTAATGAGACTGTCCAAGCCGCTTGCAGCTTAGCGAGGAGGGTGTTCGGATGCTTCAGATGCTTTTATCCGACTGGATCGTCCGCTTCTTTTTGCTCTATCTTTTCGTGGTAGGTGGCCTGGTGTTCATTCGACGTGAAAGGCAAACCGCGGCCTCGCCCTTCCTTCGCCTTTCTCTGGCAGATGTCCGGGAACACTGGGCGATTCGAGAGACATGGTGTGCGGCCTCGCGCATGCCGTGGTGGGACAAGTACAATTTAAAGGACAAGAATGGTATACGAATTGGCTTGTCCGAGCGGACCAACGAGGCGTTCTGGCGGAACTACGATGGATTGAGCTATGTGTAATCGCTTTTCCGAGCCTGCTGCGGCAACGAAAGTGCGGAGTGAGGAGCAGGAACGATCTCCTCACTCCTGGTTCCTTATTCGGAGGCCGCTGCGGTGCGACGCCGGGGGGCCTTCAAGCCCGATTCCGGCTCGGTGGAGGCGGGGGGATCCTCAACGTGGCCATTGTCAGAGGGGCTGACGGCCGACGACAATAAGCCACGCTTCTCCAGGATCTTCCGACTGATTTCATCCATCAATGCCGGATTGTCACGCAAGTATTGCTTGACGTTCTCGCGGCCGTTACCCAGACGGATCTCACCGTAACTGTGATGGCCGCCGCTCTTCTGGATGATGTTGTCCTCAATCGCCAGATCAATCAGGTCGCCTTCGCGGCTGATGCCGCGATCATGCATTAAGTCAAATTCGGCTTGTCGGAACGGCGGCGCTACCTTGTTCTTGACCACCCGCACCTTGACCCGCGAGCCGATGGTCTCGTCGCCTTCCTTGATGCTGGTCATCTTGCGGATGTCCAGACGCACGGAGCTGTAGAACTTCAGGGCCAGGCCGCCGGAAGTCGTCTCCGGATTGCCAAACATGACGCCGATCTTCTGGCGAATCTGATTGATGAAAATCATGCATGTCTTGGTGCGGGCGATAGTTGGATTGAGGATGCGCAGCGCCTGGCTCATGAGACGGGCCTGGATACCCACGTGTGAATCGCCGATTTCGCCTTCAATCTCGGCCTTGGGCACCAAGGCGGCGACCGAATCGATGACGATGAGATCGACGGCGTTGGATTTGACGAGCATTTCGGCGATACGCAGCGCCTCCTCGGCGTGTCCGGGCTGGCTGACGAGCAAGCTTTCGAGATCGACGCCGATACGCTTGGCCCAGCCCGGATCGAGCGCGTGCTCGGCATCGATGTAGGCGGCTACGCCGCCCTGTTTCTGCGCGTTGGCTACCGCATGAAGGGCCACCGTGGTTTTGCCGCTCGACTCTGGGCCGAAGATTTCGATGATCCGGCCTCGTGGCAGACCGCGTCCGCCCAGGGCGATGTCCAGGCTCAAGGCCCCGGTGGAAATGCCTTGCACGTCCGCTGCCGAGGCTTCGCCTAACTGCATGATGGCGCCTTTGCCGATGTCTTTCTCGATCTGGGCCAGTACGTTCTTGAGTTCCTTGCTTTGCGATGGTTCGGCCATGGTTTTTCTCCTTGTTCTCCTTGCACTCCCTCATTCGCCCTGTAGGCGGGTGAGTTGTTTCACGTTTGGATGCCCCTCAAGTTCTGTACATTCTATCAGTATAGTCGGAAGAAGGATTCGCACCAGGTTAGCAGGGAAAAAATTCGACGAAGAACACTTTACCGCGCGAAAGCCTCTGGCAAAATGGAAAAACGAAAGGACTTCGATGAAGCGGAGTGTCTCCCGGGACGGGATTTGGGCGGGCTAGGTTGCATAATCATAATATTGGGGCGGCGATTGCGTTAAGGCCCTGAAACTCCGGACGTTTGTGCAACGCCATGCGCCAATATTCAGGGGACTTTTTTTCTATCTCTACTCAAACGTTTGAGCGCGGCAGATGGACGGGGGTCCTTCGGATCCAGACGTTGGGCATTTTGCAGATGGATTTGTGCTTCGGTAGATTGTCCGGCTTCCAACAAAGCTTCACCCAGGGCCAGTTGCAAATCCATCAGTTCTGGTCGGCAAGCGACCCCTTGACGCAGAGGGGCAACGGCCGCAGCTGGCTCGCCGAGATATTTGAGACTCAATCCCCAGAACAGATAAGCCATAGCGTGATCGGGCTTGAGTTCCGTTGTGCGCCGTGCATGCTCCGTCACCTCACGGAACCATTCTTTGAGTTGGGCGGAATGGGGGGTCTGCTGCCATTGCCTCTCTGCACGGGTAAATTGCACTTGGGCCAAAGTGTAGTGGGCCTGGATATTATTCGGATCGAGCCGAACGGCCTGGCGCAGGAGCGGCAAAGCCGCATCGTAATCGTGCTGACGGGCCAGGTTTATGCCGGCCCCGATGTAGGCCCAGGGAGTTGGGGATTGCCGTAGTTCCTCCAGGTAGGCTTTGGCCGCCTCGGCGTAGCGATGTTGCTTCTCCAGATCATCGATCTCCCGCTCTCGGCCGCGCCGACCAACGCGCAGTCGAGTGGTTTCATCCAGGACGGGATCGGGCCAGCGCGGATCGTCTAGCAGAGCGGTGGCCTCCTGCTCGTAAGCCTTGGCGGCCGCAATATCGCCGTCGGCTCGGGCGAGGGCAGCCAGTTGTACGGTGGCCCGTTTGCGGGCGTATTCGTTGCTCCGGGCCGCTGTCAGGAACTTCCGGGCCTTAGCTGTATCGCCGCGGGCCAGAGCGATCAGCCCCAAGCCAAAGGCTGCGCGGGCGTTTTCTGGGTCTTTCTGCCATTCGTCGCGAAAGAGGCGTTCGGCTTCGTCCAACTCCTGGCGTTCCAGTAGTGCTTCGGCCAACTGAAGTCGGATAGCGGTGCTGTCTTCGGGACGAGCATTGCCGGCCGCAGCCTGACGCAGCCAAGGCAGGGCATGGTTAGGATCACGCTTCTGGGCGATTAGGCCGCGGGCATACGGCCAACGCGCCTGAGAGGGATCGAGCCGGCAGGCTTCGGCAAAACAGAAGTCGGCCTCTCGATCGAAGCGGTGGGCCAACAAGACCATTCCCAGCAAACCCCAGGCACTGGCCGAATGAGGCTGGCTGAGGACGCGCTGGCGGGCGCGGTCGATTGCTTGCCGTACCTCGGCGTCTTGCACGTCGGCAACCTCCGGCGGATCAACGGCGGCAACGTGGTGATGCCACCACCACCCGCCAGCCGTGCCTACCGCCAGCAATAAGACGACGCCGAACCATACGGCAGGGTGGCCACAGCGAGACGCCCAAGGGGCGCGAGACACATTTGCTGAGGTCATGAGAGCTTCCTCCGTCAGGGCGCCGCACGCTGTTGGTGCCAGGCAGCCCGCTCGGCATCGCCTTGGCGGCGATAGTGCTCAGCCAAGTAACGATGCACCTCCTGTTGGCGAGGATGGATGCGGACGGCCATGAGAAGCGCCTTCAGAGAAGCCGCCTCGTCGCCGACGGCCCGCTTGTAATTGGATAGATACAGCCAATCGAGAGCATGGCGTCGCAGTTGCGTTAGCTCACTCAGGGCCGCGATGGCCTCCGCATAATTCCCGCGGGCGGCTTGTTCCCGAGCCAGCACGAACAGGGCGTCACACCGGCCTTGGCCGGCCAGATCCGGATAGGTTAAGGCGCTCTGGGCATAGGCAAACGCTTCCTCTCTTTTCAGATGAAAGCAGAGTTGAGCCAAGGCGGCATCAAGGCCGCCATCGCGCCGGCCGGCCGCACGAGCGGCGGACAGCAGCTCCAGAGCGCGGCGACTGTACTGGACTTGTCGCTCCGCGTCTTCCTCTTCCAGCGACAACAGCCGATAGGCTTCTCCCCAGGACCATTGGCGGTCGGCCTCGCGCAACGGAGGCAGCTCCAGGAAGGGCCGCAGCGTACCGCCCGAACGCGCCGTCGCGGGAATTACTGACGCTGGAGAATGAATGCCGATGCGGTGATGCGTGAAAGCCAGGTGCGGGACATCGACAGACGAACGCGGCATATGACAATGGATGCAATCGTTGTCGGGGCTTTCCTTCTGGCGCTGGGCCGCGCTGACCGTACAGCGCTGGGCTTGATGACAATTCAGGCAAATGGCCTTGTAATACGCTGTGCGCTCTTCGGCCGAAGGCTCGCCGTGCGGGTCGTGGCAGGTCAAACAGGTCAACGTTTCCGAACGCTGATAGCAACGGCTCCGATGCATCTGCTCGACATGGCCGACTACGGCCATCGACCTGTCCGTCCCCTCGAAGCAGTAAACGTGGCGGAAATCCTGTAGAGGCAACCCCGGACGGAAATCCGCCAGCTGACGCCCTGGAGCTGGAACTATGACCGCAGAATCGAGGTGGCACTGTTGGCAGACAGCTTCGGCCAAGTCCCGCGTCAGATGGGCTGGATTGACAATCGTGTAATCGATCCCATCCGGCGATCTGTCATCCCGCTGCCGACCTGCGTGGCGTTCCAGGTGCAATGATCCAGGGCCGTGGCAGCGCTCGCAGCCGATCGCCGCCTCCGTAATATGCATGCGGTGCAAGCTCCGCCCGACGGCTTCGGCGCGGCCGCTATGACAAAAGAGGCAACGTTCGGTGATGGGGCGTGTAAATCCAGCCTGTTTGGGGGCATCGTAACCGGGCGACATGCCCCAAGCCTGACGGGAACTGTACCAGGTCAGCGGCGATTCTACCAAAAAGCCGTCGGCCTCAACCAAATAGGTACGGGCGTGCCGTCCTGAGCCAACAACGTATTTAAGGGGCCATTCCGACAGCAGCACTTCTTCGGCCTGTTGGCTACAGAGCCATTCACGGTGCCACAGCATACCGTCTCGGCGGCAGACCTGGTAGCGGCTTTGAGAGAGCGGATGATCGAAGACGGCATCGGGCGGCTCGCGGTCGGCTTGTACTTCGGCCATCGATCGCCCCATGCCGGTACGGCGAAACGAGGCACTCTGTTCTTCGTGACAGGAACGGCACGCCGCACTGCCGACATAGGAGGCGTCTGGCCTTGTGTTCAAGAAAGGGCTGGCAAGCGGGGTTGCACAAACGTCCGAGGTCTCAAGGCGCGGACGCCCCCCCACTCGCCGGACGCGGACAAGCAGCCCAAGCGCGCCTGCGGTCAATACAAGAGCAGCGCCCAGTAGCAGCCAGCGGCGACTCATGGGGCCTGCCCCTCCCCTTTGCGAAGCTCCCGGGTACGGTCCACCGGGCCGCCGGGGAAACACTCGCGGCGGCCGTCCGGCCACGTCACGAGGATCGAATCGACTCGGGCCGCCGAGCCGAGACCGAAGTGGACCAACGGATCGTTGCTGCACAGATAGCTTTGGGCCGGATTGACCAGCCGCAGCCATTCCCGGCCGTCGGCCTGTACACGCACCTCGGCCCCGTAGGCATCGCGCTTCAGGGCCGGATCGATGGCACGCACCTTCAGCCAATGCCCGCGGCGGGGGGCGACATTGCGCAACAGCCGTGCCCGTGCGCCGATGGCCGTCACCAACAGGTCGGGAGCGCCGTCATCGTCGAGATCGGCCCAGGCCAGGCCGCGGGCCACGTTCCAGTAGCCGCACAACGCCGGATTGGAAACCGATAAATCGCGGAACTGGCCGTTCCCTTCGTTAGCAAACAACTGGTTCTTCGCTGCATAAGGCTCCCAAAACCCCAAGCCCGTATCGCGCGCTCGATTGGAGCGGAGTACATCGCCGTTGACGACGGCTAGGTCGAGGGCTCCGTCGAGATCGAAGTCAATCAAAACAGTGCCAAAGCCGGTAGCCCGCCAGCGCGACGCGGACAGGCCGGCCCGAACCGTGGCATCGCGAAACTGTCCTGGCCGTTCTTGCCGCCATAACGTGTTGGTCTCGACGCCCAGATGAGTGACGTACAGGTCAAGTAGACCGTTGTTGTCCACGTCGCCCAAAGCGATGCCCATACCGGCGTAGGCTTCCCCCATCGCCGTGTAGGCCACGCCTCGAGATATCGCTTCGTCCTTGAAAGAGCCGTCGCGCTGGTTGATCCACAGCCGGTTGGCAGCGCCGTCGTTGGCCACGAAGATGTCCGGCCAGCCGTCGCCGTCCAAGTCGGCGCAGACCACTCCCAGACCTGGGCCCGGCAGCCGGCCTAGCCCGGAAGCGAAGCTCACGTCTTCAAAGCGTACCCGCCTCCTGCTACTCCAGCCTTCCCCTCCAAGAGGAGCAGGAGCTTTTTCTCCCTCTCCTTGGGGAGGAGGACCGAAGGGGGGAAGTATCGAACTGCAATTGTGGAACAGCTTGCTGCACACGTCCGGGAACGCCTTTGGGCCGCAGAAGTCTTTGCGTCCGTCTGCCGAGACGCAATCCTGCGACGGATCGTAGTCCTTGTAGTTGACCACGACGAGGTCGAGCCAGCCATCGCGGTCGTAGTCGAAGAAAGCGGCGGACATGCCCCATAGCGGATTATGCAAGCCGGACTCGATGGTGACATCCTCGAATTTACCGTTGCCGCAGTTGAGGAATAACTTGATGCCGCCATACTGGGTAAGGAGCAGGTCAGGTCGGCCGTCGTTGTTGACATCGCCCACGGCTGCCCCCATACTGTAGCCGGCCACGTCCAGCCCCGAACCTGCCGTCACGTCCTGGAAACGCCCAGCGGAATTGCGGCGGTACAAGCGGTTGACGGCTTGGGAATTCGCCCCGGCATTGTTCAGCAGGTAGAGGTAGAGAGTGCCGTCCGCTTCGCGTAAGAAGGCGGCCCCGGAGCCCATCGAATGCGGCATGAAGTAGCGATCGGTGGAACCGGTTTCATGGACAAAATCCAAGCCGGCGGCTTCGGTGATGTCTTCCCACCACGCTTCGCCACCTTCTTCCGTATCCTTTCCCCTCGACGCCGAATTGCTCAAATAGGAACAACTTCCCAGAGCGAACACAACGAGAACGCCAGACAAAAATGCATAGGACCAGACGCGCCCAAGTGTAGTAGGAACGGAATGCATCATAATAACTATCAAGACCACGACCGTGAGGGAGCAGTTTATGCCGCCGCTTCCTTACGGTTGTGGACCTGGAATTCCCTTGTGGGATGCGTCCATACGTTACTGTTTCGTGACCGTCCCTTTGCTCAGGTCGATAGTGATTGACTGCTGCGAATCTGCGGTCACCTCGTAAGACAAGCGCGAGTTCTGGACATTGTACCTCGCATTGACATCCTCGAAGATCGCTTTCTGTTTCGACTCCCCTGGGATGTAGGGCTGGAAGTTGACCGTGATCTTGTATTTGCCGGGGAGGATGCCTTTGCCCGCGGGCCCTTTGGTGACAAAGCTTAAGTCCGCAGGATTGATAGCGGCCACGAAAGATTGGCCCTCCGTACCGTCAGGAGCAAAGCCAACCGTCGCCGAATCGTTTTCCGCCAGTTTAACGTTGGACGGCAGGACAACCGTGCCTTTAAGGGTAGCGCCTTTTTGCGAAGAGCCGCATCCTGTTAAAGCGAAAACACAAAAGGCAAGGGCCGAGACGAAGAAACAACTGCGCGTGTGCAACATGAATGCCATCCTACGAAAGAGAAACAGACAACACGGGGAAAGAAAACACTTCCGTCACAATAATACTTAGTCCCGGAGGCGTGAGCAAGACGCCGGGCCATCGACCGAGCGGTAGGACGTCCCCACTGTAGGCAAGGCGAAGGGATAGATTCGACGGCTCGCTATCCGACGGGGCCTACTTTGACAGGCGCCCTTTTATACGCTTAGGACTAGCAAACTTTTCCCCTTCCTTGGGATGGGAGGGTGCGGCTGGGGAGGGGTAGAAGTCCTTCGCCTGCTGGCGCCCTCCCCTTCCACCCTAGCCCTCCCCCACGGAGGAGAGGGAGTTTTGTCCCGTAGCTTTAACTCTGGTGCATGGCCCTTAGCTTAGCTAAGGGCCATGCACCAGGGAACAGTGCGCAACCGCGGCTATTGATCCAGGTTAACCGGGAGCGTGTTGTTCCAGTACAGAGCGGCCCCAAGGACCGCTGTGCCGCTTAAGGTGTAGTTGATGAGCCGGACGCTGCCGTCGCACATGAGGAACGGCGAGCCGCCATCGTAGGGCGAGCCATAGTAGTTGCCGTTGTTGCTGCAATTGCAAATGGGATTGGTACCCACGTAGTCCTTGAGGATGAGAGTGGAATTGGGCGTAGTGGTGGTGACAGCGTTCCATCGGCCTTGGCCACCGTAGGCGCCGGAGAAAATGTCCTCGTCCCAGCCGCTGCTGTTCTGGTTGGTGGCGGCAAAGTTGGGGTCCATAGACTTCTCCCCGATCAGGATGGTATTGCTGAGGCCGTTGTTGCTGGTAATCATCGACATGGTACGTTTGGCTGCGTTGATGTAAGGGCAGGGAGGATTGCCGCTCAACCCCATCGGGTTGTTCGCGTTGCTCCAGCCGAAAGAAAGCCCGTTGATGGCGTAGTCCGTGTGCGGCCCGCCGACTTGCGGTTGACTACCCGCACCGTTAACACCATACGGGAAGTGGTTCCGCCCCGGATCAAGATAGGTCTTGATCCCGATCAGCCATCCTCCGCCGTCATTGCTGGCATTTACGACGCCAGCGTTGGCCATAGCAATATTGTAGACTTGCTGATAGAGATTTTGTTGCTCCAGATACGGGAGGATCTGGAAGCTCCAGCCCCACAGACCAATGTAGCCGTCGTAGGCAGAGCTGCTTCCGTAGCCGGTGTCAGGCAAGGACTGCTTTACATCATGGTAATTGTGGCAGGCGATGCCGATTTGCTTGAGGTTGTTGACGCTTTGGGTACGAGCCGCCGCGCTGCGCACTTTCTGGATGGCTGGTAACAGCAAAGCGATGAGGATGGCGATGATGGCAATCACCACCAGCAACTCGATCAACGTAAACGCGCGCCCACGCCCGGG
>Ga0078972_1016628_pt1 | contig 10828 bp, 7 predicted proteins | sample YelNatPaOPGAMG01_FD_67568 | JGI IMG/M metagenome (GOLD analysis project Ga0078972, IMG submission 67568) | Hot spring thermophilic microbial communities from Obsidian Pool, Yellowstone National Park, USA - OP-RAMG-01 (SPADES assembly) (version 2) | ecosystem: Environmental > Aquatic > Thermal...
TGATTTGCTTATACCCAAAAATCAAGGAATATCAAGGGTTTATAATATAACCGTAAGTGAAAAATTGCTGAAAAATTTGCAAAACCCTCCTTATAACTCATTGAAAAATAAGAGAAAAAAACAGGGGGTAAGGTAGGAAACTTGACCTCATTTAAAAGGGATTGCGACCAATATTTCAAAAAACACAGGAAGAAAAATCTTGCCCGGTAGGAAACTTGACCTCATTTAAAAGGGATTGCGACTTTTTTCATCTTCTTTAATCAATTTGGAAAGCTGTAGGAAACTTGACCTCATTTAAAAGGGATTGCGACTTATCTGCCAACCAAAAGCGCGCATAATCCTTGAGGTAGGAAACTTGACCTCATTTAAAAGGGATTGCGACTAATTGTAACAGTTGCATGCTTTTAATTTTTCGTAGGAAACTTGACCTCATTTAAAAGGGATTGCGACTATTATTTACTACCATGCCATGAACAACCATAATGGTAGGAAACTTGACCTCATTTAAAAGGGATTGCGACTTTACCTTTTTTTAGTATTCTCATCTCAAACCTACTGGTAGGAAACTTGACCTCATTTAAAAGGGATTGCGACGCCTTCTGCATCATATTCAGTTCCATATTGCCATGGGTAGGAAACTTGACCTCATTTAAAAGGGATTGCGACTTCAAAAGTCTTTCAATGTCTACCTTAGCCATTTTAAGGTAGGAAACTTGACCTCATTTAAAAGGGATTGCGACTCAAGCTCTGCGAAATACTGGTCAACTGTTCCTGCTACGTAGGAAACTTGACCTCATTTAAAAGGGATTGCGACGGTTGTAATTTCCGAACCGTCTGACTTCCATTCGAATTCTTGATATGTATTATTGGTTTAAAAAAAATAGAATTCGTAACTTAGAAGGAATAAAATGAGAATTTATATCACTCACTGTTCAGCCAAAAAGGACTACTCATTAAAAAATAGTGGTGTTAAAGTAACTCCAGATAAGTTATACACAGCAACTCCAATTCAACGTTTTATGAGGAAATGTAAAAAGAAGAATGTCAATTGGACTATTTTTTCAGATCTATACGGCATTTGGTTCCCTAACATAAAACACAAGTGGTATGAGAAAGATCCTGATACAGTTACAGAGCAGGAATTCAAAAACCTCGTAAATGATTTTGATAAAAAACTCCAAGACTATGATGAAATATGGTTTTATTACAACCCCGGACGTTTTCATCATTTGTATAAGAGGTTATTACAAGAAACAAAACTAAAAGACAGAATAAAACTATTTACTCATCTCAGAAAGATTGTATAGGGGTAGGTAAAATTGTCAGAACTGTGTAAATGGTTACACGAACAATTAGAACAACTGCCAATAATTAAGTATCCTTTAAAGTTAGAAAAATTGCCCGAAAATGGAATATATTTCTTTTATGAAAGAGACGAAATTTGGGGGCACGATGGATGTAAATTAAGAATAGTTAGAATTGGCACTCATAACAAGCAAGGAAATTTCAGAAGCCGTATTAAGGAACACTACCTTTTGGATGAATCAAAAATGAACTTTGACAAAAATATGCCTAAACCTTCTGATAGAAGCATTTTTAGGAAAAATATCGGAAGAGCTTTGATAAACAGAGATAGAATTAATTACTTTCAAACTTGGGAGATAGATTTTATGACAAAAAAAGTTGGTTATGCTTAGTACAGCATCTTAAAGCAAATGGGATAGAGGAAAACGATAAAAAAACTATTTTGGATGCAATAAGTAGGACAAAAGAATGGATTACGGACAGCGTGTAACACAACATAAAAGGTTCGTGCTTGATGGCACTCACTCAAAATTTGCTCCGCAAAAACTTCTTTTATGCTGGAACCATTAGGGTAAATGCGTGGGAGGTATTGAGATATGTCAATTATAATTGATTCGGAACGAGGGGAAAAGGTAGCGGAACTCCTCTATACTTCCTTCTCTACTAATGGTATTCACGGAAGAACAGATATGCCTGAGGACATCATGCCTAATGGTGTAGCAAGAGGCTCCCTTGAACATATATTTTTTATAACTCTCACGGTTTCTATTGACTACCAACGAGATGCTCCATCGTTATGGGCGAGTTCAAGAAAAACATTTGAGGATCCAGAAACGAGATACTTATTTAATCCAAAATTACTTAACGAAACTCCTTTTGACAAGATTATTGAAGATATGCAAAAGTATGGGCTATCTAAGAAACCTCAAAAAGATGCTTATATTTGGCGAACAGTTGGTATTACTTTTTACAAAAAATGGGAAGGCAATCCATGCAACTTCCTTGAAGACTGCAACTGGGATTCACGACGCATTCTGGAGCGTCTAAAAGATGACACCCACATATATAATGGAAGAAAAGTACCGGATTATCCATATCTGCGTGGTCCCAAGATTGGACCATTATGGTTGAGGATGCTTAGAGACAATGTAGGCATAACACAATTGAGAAATTTGGATAAGGTTCCTATCCCCGTAGATATACATGTAGCAAGAGCTACATTAGCTACTGGTGTTATCAGAGGGCAGTTCAGAGGTAGATTAGATGAAGTGTTTGAAGACATACGAAAAGCTTGGTTTGAAAGTGTACAAGGACTTAGCGTTAAAAACAGAGAGATGATAGCATTAGACGTAGACGAGCCACTTTGGAATCTTTCAAAGTATGGATGTACAAAGCGAGATGAGACTGGGAATTGTCCGCTTTATTATAGATGTGAAGCAAAAGAGTTTTGCGTTAAAGGAGTGGTTAAAATAGAAGGTAGTATTGTGGAGGTGGAATCATGAAAACATCATGTATAGTTTCTTGTGGGAAAAAGAAGATATGGGATGAAAAACCCGATGCAGGACCTACCAAAGCAAAATACGCATATATCGGGAATTTCTCTAAAAAATGCCAAGAATATGCAGAGAAATTTTATCCAAAATCTTGGTGTATTCTATCTGCAAAATATGGTTTTTTGTTCCCAGATGATATTGTCCCGGGTCATTATAATGTAAGTTTTAATGACAAAAGCACCAATCCAATCTCCCAAGATAAGCTTTCTAATCAAATAATAGAAAAAGAATTGAATAAGTTTGATAGAATTGTGGTTTTGGGTGGAAGAAATTATGTGAATATTATAAGAGCAGTATTTCCACAAAAAGAAGTTCATGCGCCATTAATTGGTTGCCGAGGAAATGGAGAGATGATGAAAAAGCTTAATGATGCTATTCAAAGAGGAGTTCCGCTATGCCCCATGCATGCACTATCCGCCTAACAGAGCGCATCTGGCTACGTGCCGAAGGCATTTCGCCCAAATTTCTCGCTTTGCTCGGAACTTCAGATACGCTTAGTCGTTAGTTGCAATTGCAGGCATAAAAAGAGGTAAAAAAATGAGCTTACAAAACAAATTAGTATATAAAACTGTTGCTAGGTTTACTGCACCCCGTTTTTTAGGGTTTCAATTTGTAGAGGTCTATGCAACATTTTTCCCTTTTTATAGAGGTTAAACTCTCTGTATAAGCAGAGAGTTTAACCTCTACACCTTTGGCGTGTCCAGTCCTCATAGGGTTCAGTATATTCAGTATATTTGAACGACCACAAAATTCATCGTATTTCTCACTCCTTAAAATGATCTTCGGACCATACTTTCAGTTTTTGGCTTTTCTTTCAATCTTTCCTGTTGAAACATACCCCTTGCAAAATCTACAAAACCTTCCGTATCCAGTTATCAATGATGGGTCTTTAAAATCATCAAGATTTCTAATCTTTTTACATTTTGGGCACTCCTTCATTTCGCCATTTTGCAGCCCCTCAATAGTTTGATGTATATGGTGTATTAAATTATTTTCATCAACTTTACCTTTTATTAGATTTTCAATTCTATTGTTTAGTGTTTTAATCGGATCGATTCCTATGTTGAATTTATTTATTCTTAAAAATTTATAACCGTAATCCTCTAATACTTTCTGGCGATAAACATCTTCGTCTTTCATATAATCTTGATAATTAAATTCATTGATCTCGTCAATCTCCTTAAAATGCTCAAAACCATCATACTCAATTACAATTTTATGCTCTCTATGCCTCTCATCTTTATAAACCAATAAAAAATCAATTTTATAATTCGGGTGATTATAAGTTTTATCTAACTGTTTTAAATATTTTCCAAGTTCAAATTGCGGAATAAATGTGATGTTTTCTTTATTTTTTCTCCAAAAATCAGTTTGATAAAACCAGTGCATTACCTCTGGTTCCATTTTTGATCTTTTATCAGTTTCACATGGGCTTCGCTCTTCTTTTGCTTCATTCAATATAGAGTAGTAATGCCTTAATGCTTCACCAATAGAACCAGAATATTTTTCAAGTGGTTTACTTAAAACAAAATGCATACACTCCTTCGCGCGACTAAAACCAACATTTAACCTTTGAACCTTTATTCTTCCCTCTTCTTCTCTATCTATGGCATTGAGATTTCTTATAAATACGCCCCAAAGATGATCGTCTTCTTCGGTTGCGACCATAGAATAAAAGCAAATATCTCTTTCTTCACCCTGACAGGTATCAAATGTCATTATTTTTAATTTTAGTTTATCGTAAAAATAATCTCTTTCTGGCAATCTATTAATCATCTCCACTAATAGTTTCTGTTGGTTAGTATGGGGCGTAATAATTCCAACGCTTTGGTTGCTGTCAATATCCTTTAACTTTTTTAATTCAGAAATAATAAACTCAGCTTCCAAAGTATTAGTATTTGGTATTAATTCCTTTTTACCGTCATGTTTTATAAAAGAAAATTTCAATACCTCATCAATTGGCTTGGCTCTAATTTTCATTACTTGTAAGCTGTCTTGATAAAAATATTTATTTGAATAAGAAATGATTTCCTTATAACCTCTGAAGTATTTTAATAATTGGGTATTGTAATTACTGATAAATTCAAAAAATTCAAGAATAGAGGTCTTTATATTAAATTTCTCTAATTTAACCAGTTTAGTGGGTTCATTTGAAACATTTTTTGTAAAGCAATCTCTAAGATTGTTTAAATATTCTCTGTTTATATCTGTTCTGGCTTGCGCAGCTTTTACATTACTAAACTGCTTTTTATCTCCGAGAACTAAAACTTTTTTCGCCCTCAATAAGGCTGGAAATGCTTGAGCTATACTAACCTGAGAAGCCTCATCAATTATTACCAAATCAAATATTTCGGGTTCAAGGGGAATATATTCAGCATAGTCCCTTATCCCCGCCAAAATACAAGGAAATGCATCTTTTAATTTTAGAAATTCATCTTTTGGGAATCGCCGTTTGGTTCTGATAATATCTCTTAAAACCCTCGCTGTTGCTTTGTTGTTATTGTAAAAATCAATCACTCTACCATCAAGTAGGAAAGTCATTTGTGTAGTTACCAAATCCTCGATATTTTTCTTTTGTTCGGCATAATTGAGTGTTGGGATATTCTTAAAATTTTTTTCAATTTTCTGCTTCAAATTTATGTATCTTATTAATTTTTCAAACTCAAAATCAGAAATTGTTGTAAGTTTGTTTACATAAAATGTCTTAAAGGAAGAAAAATCAATTCCAAGCGTCTTCGTGCTTTTAGGATATTTAGATAATCTTGAAGTTAAAAAGTTTAAATCTTCAAGTATTTGCACCAAACCTTCTAATATTTCTAAAAAAGATTTATCAACTAAAACACAATGAGTAAATTGAAAATAGTCAAAATCAATTCTGTATCTCTCCTTAATTTGTTCTTTATGTTTTTCAGCAACCTGACAAATACTTAAAATATTTTTGAGATCCTTAAAATTATCAACGGGATCAATTTGAGAAAAAAAGTCTAGACTTTTTTTAAAATCTTCACTAATTTTATTAATTCTCTCCTTTTGAAACGAATTTAATACACCAGCTTTAGCAAAATTTTCATCAACAATCATTTTGTAAACAAAAAACACAATATCAATATTACTATTTGTATACTTATTTTTGATTTGCTCTTCATAAGTTCTTATTTTTTCTATAATAAAAAGTATCGATTTAAGTTTATTTATATTTCTGTGTGGTTCAATTAAACTAGTATAATTCATTTCAAGTCTAAATTTTTCATTTACTTCCTTTAAAAACTTATGGTGAAATAAAAGACCAAACAGCCAATGCTTTTTACTTTCTACAATATCAATATACTCTTTTATCCCAATATAAGAAGATGAATTAATTACTTTAAAATTTAGAAATAAATCACGTATATTTTCATTATATTTTTTCAATTCATCAGTTATTTTGGTTATATCATTAAATAAATTAATTTCATTTTCATATGCCAAAACAAAATTCTCCAAATTTTTAAATAATTTTTCATCAAAATTTTTAAACAATAATAACGATGAAATTTTATCTTCATAAACTTCCTTTATTTTTAAAACACAAAATTTTAATAAATCCAATAAAGATATATAATTCTTAAAATCATCTAAATTTTTAAATTCTTCTATTGAAAAATTCAATAATTCTAATAACTTTTTTCTTTTTATTCTTTCATTTTCATTAATTTCATCTTCATTAAAGATTAACTTATTCCTAAATGATAAAAATATATTCCTAAATTTTTCGAGTTCAATAGCTGAATCTTGCTGATTTAATACCTCGTCAATATCTACCGGAAATCCGTTACTTTGATAATAGGATTCTAAATCAATAAGCTCGTGAATTTCTTTCAGGTCAATTTCTTTGTAAGCCAAAATTTCGGCTTCTAAATCTTCTTTTAAGGTGTTTACGAGCTTTTCAATGTTACTCTCAAGAACATCATAATTCTTTTTTACGGCTCTAAGATGATCTTTGATTTTTTTTAGTGCTGGGGCAGCTAAAATATTTTGATAATTATTTTCTGTTTTACCAAGTCTTAAAATCGGGTTTTGAAAATTTTTATCTAAACGCACCTTATTCATTGTTTCAGTAATTTTATCTTCAACAACATCAAGAGCCTCTTTTTTATCTGAAAGAACAAGCACGGATTGATTTCTGATTATTGAATCAAAAACAATCGCAGTAATTGTATGACTTTTTCCAGTTCCCGGGGGACCTTCAACAGTAATATATTTACACCCCTCACTTCTTACTGCTGATAAAATTTGGAGTTGCTCGCTATTTAGGGGGATTGGGCTCCTGAAAACAAGGCGGTCGCTGATTATTGTATTATCCCATTCTTCCTCGATTGTCGGATTGAACGGTTGTGGGTTTTTATGAATAAAATCGTCTATCAATTTATTGAAAGCCTCTGCTAAAGTATTATTCTCGGAAGAAAGTAATTTTAATATTTCCTCATAATCATTAACTAATGCTTCGTCTGATTTATCAAATAGGGCAATATAACAATTATTTGATAATCTTACCAATAAACTTTTGGCAACCTGAAGTTCTGGTTTACTTAAATCAATGCCTTTATCCAGTTCAAAAAAATTAATAATCTCACCTAAAATTTCGTTTATCAATTCTCGGAAATCGTTTCGGTATTGTGCGAGATAAATAATTCTTTCTCTAATGGTTTTTAAATTTCCCCTTTTACCCATTTCTTGATTGTATTCTTGGGTAATGTACTCGAGGGCTTTTTTATTGATATAAACTCGGGAATCAAACTCAATAGTTAATGAATCCGATGAATCGGCTTGTATTCCAACAGAAAAAGGAATATAGAAAATCGGATATTTTATTTTATTGAAAGTAATATCACAGAAATATAAATAAAATTCTTTTTTATCAAGTATATTTCTATTTCTCTCCATCTCACAGATTTCCATGAATAAATCTCCTACTTGGAAATTCTCAAAAAATGAGGAGATATTTGATTTAACATCTTGAATTTCAAAAACATCTTTTAGTTGTTTTAGAATATCAACCTTTTCTTTTGATAAAAGAAGTTTTAAAATTTCAGAAATTTTATTTTCTAACAATAAAGATAAAATAGAAGTTAACTCCTCTTCCATTAAGTAAATATTGTTTTCGTCGCCAAGATTTAGATTCTCTAAAGGCTTTTCTAAATTACTAATAAACGGCAAGACAAGATCGCTTTTTATGATTTTCGCTACGGTTTCTAAGGAAATACTTAAAGCTTGGTCGTATTCTTTTTTATATATTGCAGCTGACTTCTCAATTTCTTCAGCGGATTGTTCAAGTATTCTTGCAATTTGTTTATTGTTTATTTTTTCAGATTGTAATTTCACCAAATCAAGAAGATTTTTGGGGATATTTGTTCGATAAACTCCTTTCTGAATTGTATTGAGAATATTTTTATCAAATGCGTGATTGATTGCTTTCCATACAATATTATTAAAGGACGGATATTTATTGAGATTCAACCCGATAAGTAAATTATTATTACTCCGCAACTGAATGCTTCGTTTTGGATTTTTTCTCTTGTGAAAATCAGTTTCCAAAAAATCCATAAAATACTTGGCTACTTCTTTAACAAACACCAAGCCATTTTTATTTTCGTTTTTTTCTTCAATTTTTGATGGCATAAAATTACCTCATTAAATCTGTAATGCACCCCATTTTTGTGGATACTTTTTAGGGTTTCAATTTGTAGAGCTCTATGCAACATTTTTCCCTTTTTATAGAGGTTAAACTCTCTGTATAAGCAGAGAGTTTAACCTCTACACCTTTGGCGTGTCCAGTCCTCATAGGGTTCAGTATAATAATCCCCTCTTTTTAAATTTCTGGCAAGATCCAAGAACCATTTCTATTACTGAGCCAGCTAACCATACCTTTTACCCATTGTTTTTTAGAGAAATTACTTATAACAAAACATTCTTTAGGGCTTTGATAATTATAACTCCAAAAAATTGCCACTTCATCTCCTTTTTCCCATTTGTACTCTGAAGGAAAATCATCTATATAAAAAGATAAACCATTTGTCAGTGTCAAATCACAGGCAAAATGATCTTTATTCTTGTATTTATTAATTCCAGAAATAGTTTCTATTTCTTGAGATTCATTACAAGCAGGTTGTAGCCATGGAATCATAAAAGCTGTATAATGGTCATTGCCTTGAGGAATAGGAGTCAGGTCAGAAGATATGTTAATTCCTATGATTTTGGCAATTTCTTTTATTGTTTTTTCTACTACCTCTTTTGTTTCTTCAAATGAAATTGTTATTTTTGGAAGCTCTTTTTTTGGAAAATGAGCAATATATTCATTTCTAACTTCCCGTAATCTTTTAAATACTAAACTTTGGTATAATTGTTCTATATTTTTCTCTATCCCTTCTATTTCTGTTTCAAACTCTTCTTTTAAAAAGTCAAGACACTTAATATTATTGTTTAAAGAGCTAATTTCCTGTTGATATCGGTCTAAAACCTGTTGAGTATCCCAAAATGCTTCTATATTATTCATTTCCGGGGACTCTATTTTGAAATTTTCCCAATCTTTTTCTAAATTTAACTTTCTTATAGTTATTAAAATTTCTTTTTCTTTAATAGATCCTATTTTGCTTTTTATGTCCTTTAGCGTTTCTTCGAAATTTTCCTTTACTTCAAATAATTTTTTAACTTCAGGTAAATCCTCTTTGATCTTTTTCACATTCTCAATATTTTTTAGTAGTGATTTATTTGAGAATAAACCTGCTAATTCTAATAATTCTTTTAAATGATTTTGTAATTTCTCAAACAAATTTTGATTTCTTAAAAAATTTTCCTCTTTTTCTCCTAATTTGCATTTAAATTTTTTAACATTTTCTTTGAGTCTTTGTGATAATAAATGAAAATCTCCTTTCAAAATTGCTCTAAAATTTTCTATTTGGCAATCTTCTTCTTCTATTTCATATAAAATCCGCAATAAGCTCAAACTTCGAGGATCTGAATCCCTTAAGAGACTGTTAAGCCTAACAACAATATCTCTACCACAAGAATTCCATAGATAGTGAGGAATAGTAAGATCAATTTGTCTAGATTCCATGAGTATTTTGTTGCTGGTAATTACCTTGCCAAAAATCTCATGAAATTTCCATATTAAAAATGTAAAGTATATTTCATCCGTTAATTTCTTAAACATTGATTTACCAAATTTTTCATTTTTTAATGTCATATTTTGCTACCCATTGTATAATTTTGCATAAGTAAATCTCGGCAGCACAATGCACAAAAACCTATTCTTTGTTTTCCTGTATTCCTTGCAAATTCTAAAGCTTGCTCAGCTGTTTCAAAGCCGTGTTTCCAGTATCCGTTATGAGTTTTGTCTATTCCTCTATAACATCCACAGCTGTCTCTATGTACAATTGCTTTGTTGTTTGGATAATTTACATATACTCTAAACATTTTCACCCTCCCAATCTTCTCAATTTCTCAGCAAACCCTGGATCAATGGTTTTTAATTTTGGATAAAGCTCAATTGCTTTCTGTTTTTCTCCCACTGTAAGATAAGCAAGCCCAAGAGCAAATATTGTTTCTGCATCTTCTGGTTCTATTTCAAGCACCTTTCTGTAAAGCTTTATTGCTTCCTCATACCATCCTTTTGTTTCGTATGCCTGTGCAAGAAAGTAAAGGGCATCTGTATTTTCTGGGTTTATGCTCAGCACTTTTCTATATTGCTCAATTTCAAGATCATAAAGCCTTCGTTCATAATAAATTCCTGCAAGTTCAAGATAGGCTTCCTCAAGTTGTGGGTCAAGTTCAATTGCTTTTTTAAAATATGCTTCCGCAACATCATTTTTCCTTGAATCAACTGCAAGTATTCCTTTGAAGTAGTAGTAAAGTGCCTCTGCAATGTTTTTTTCTTCTTTTACTGTTTCAACTTTAACTGGCTTTTTATTTTTTAGTTCAGCCACTGCTTCTTT
>Ga0078972_1016629_pt1 | contig 10826 bp, 12 predicted proteins | sample YelNatPaOPGAMG01_FD_67568 | JGI IMG/M metagenome (GOLD analysis project Ga0078972, IMG submission 67568) | Hot spring thermophilic microbial communities from Obsidian Pool, Yellowstone National Park, USA - OP-RAMG-01 (SPADES assembly) (version 2) | ecosystem: Environmental > Aquatic > Thermal...
AAAGAAGTGTAATTACAACATGTTAGGCTGTCTTGATCGGTGGGGGTTGTTGGGAGCGGGCGAGGGACGGTGAAATTTTTTTTTGTTCATGGGCTTGACAAAAGCCCTCGCTATTGGCACTCACTTCATTAGAGTGCTAACAACGCGTTCAAAAGCTCATAACTCATTGGAGGTGGTCACATGAAATTTCGTCCTCTGCATGATCGTATCCTCGTCGAGAGGGTGGAATCGGAGGAAGTCACCAAAGGAGGTATCATCCTCCCGGACACAGCAAAGGAAAAACCTCAACAAGGAAAGGTCATCGCTGTAGGAAACGGGAAGAAAACCGAGGATGGAAAACTCATACCTTTGGAAATCAAAGTTGGTGACATGATCTTGTTTGGAAAATATTCAGGCTCTGAAATCAAAATTGAGGGCAACGAGTATCTCATCATGAAAGAGGATGATGTACTGGGCGTAGTAGAGTAACCTTTGCCGCTGAGGAATCGGACGAAACGTAATTCCTTACTTATCTATTCTGAAAATCACATGAAAAAAGGAGAAAAATCGGTATGGCCCCTAAGGTTATTATGTTCGAACAACAAGCTCGTGACAAGATTCTGCGGGGTGTCAACATTCTCGCAGACGCAGTAAAGTCCACCCTCGGCCCCAGGGGTCGCAATGCTATCCTCGAAAAATCATGGGGCGCTCCCAACGTGACCAAGGACGGCGTTACCGTCGCGAAGGAAATTGAACTCGAGGATAAGTTTGAAAATTTAGGCGCTCAAATGCTGAAGGAAGTGGCCTCGAAGACGTCTGACGTCGCGGGAGACGGAACGACGACTGCAACAGTGCTTGCGCAAGCTATCTACCGCGAGGGCATCAAAATGGTGGCTGCTGGCGCCTCTCCTATGGATCTAAAGCGGGGCATCGATGCAGCAGTTGAAGCAGTGGTGAAGAAACTCAAAGAACTTTCCAAACCTACGAAAGATAAGAAAGAAATAGCTCAAGTAGGCACCATTTCTGCCAACAACGATCCTACCATTGGCAACATTATTGCCGAGGCTATGGAGAAAGTCGGGAAAGAGGGCGTCATCACGGTCGAAGAGGCCAAATCTATGGAGACGTCACTTGACGTGGTCGAGGGAATGCAGTTTGACCGAGGCTATCTCTCTCCCTATTTTGTGACGGACCCGGAGAGGATGGAAGTCACCCTTGACGAGCCCTACATCTTGATCCATGAGAAAAAAATCTCGAACATGAGAGACATGCTGCCGCTCTTGGAGCAGGTAGCAAAGATGGGCAGGCCCCTGCTGATCGTAGCCGAAGATGTTGAAGGCGAGGCCCTGGCCACGCTCGTGGTGAACAAGCTGAGGGGCACTCTCACCGCATGTGCCGTGAAGGCCCCAGGTTTTGGAGATCGCAGGAAGGCAATGCTGGAAGACATTGCTATATTGACAGGCGGTCAGGTCATTTCTGAAGACCTCGGGTTGAAGCTCGAGAACGTTACCCTGAACGATCTTGGAAGGGCGAAGCGCGTCACCGTCGACAAAGACAATACCACTATCGTTGATGGCGCCGGCGCAAAGGAAAAGATCGAAGGCAGGGTCAGACAAATTCGTACGCAGATTGAAGAGACCACCTCAGATTACGATCGGGAGAAACTGCAGGAGCGTTTGGCCAAGCTGGTCGGCGGCGTCGCGGTGATCAATGTAGGCGCTGCCACCGAGACCGAGATGAAGGAAAAGAAGGCCAGGGTTGAAGACGCCCTGAACGCCACTCGCGCAGCCGTAGAAGAGGGGATAGTCCCCGGAGGCGGCGTGGCTTACCTGCGGTGCCTGGACGCAATCCATGACCTTAAGCTGGAAGGTGATCAGCTCACCGGCGCAAAAATAGTCCTGCGCGCCTTGGAAGAGCCTCTGCGGCAAATAGCCATCAACGCTGGTCACGACGGGTCCATCGTCGTGGACAAAGTGAAGGGCAAAGATTATGCGTTTGGGTTCAATGCCCACAAAGAGGTGTACGAGGACCTTATGGAAAATGGCGTCATCGATCCGGCGAAGGTGACGAGGCTTGCGCTTCAGAATGCTGCTTCAGTGGCAGGTCTCATGCTCACCACCGAGGTGATGGTTGCGGAGAAGCCCAAAGAGAAAGAAACGCCAGCCATGCCGGGCGGCGGCATGCCTCCGGGCGGCATGTACTAACAGGTCAGCGCAGCATTGACCAAGCAAAAGGGCGACCCCAGGTCGCCCTTTTTGTTGACCCTTCCGCTAGATCTTTTCCTTATATTTGATCAATGGTCCAAAAAACTCCGTCTCGCAATAGTAACATTTCAGGGTGAGCGGCTGTTTTTCAACAACGGCAAACCTTCCGGGAACCTGTTCATGGTTCGTGATGCAGAAGGCGTCAGGACAGAGCACTATATCGCCTACCGTGTCAGGAATCTCGACTTTATGTTTCTCGGTCACCCTGCCATCTTCAATCCTTGTGATCGTTGCCATCGGCGCGATAAGAGCCACGACGTTGAGCATATCACGCGTCAAACCTAGGTTTTCCACCTTTATGATGTCTTTCTTCGTCATGGAAGGCGACTCGAAATTGATCCCTATGGCAATGATGTCCCCAGTCTCCCGCGCGAGGGCGTTGAGTCCCAAGACCTGTGCTATGAGGTAAGCCTTGCCCGCTGGTATGTGGTCGATCACGATGCCCTTTTCGATCTTGGCTATGGTAATAGGCCGCTGGGTCATTTTACTGCTCCGAGAATGAGGGCCAGGAGAGTCTCCCGCACAAATAGGCCGTTTCTGGCTTGTTGGAAGTAATAGGCATGAGACGTGGCGTCAACATCTTGGGCTATTTCGGTCACCCGAGGCAACGGATGCATCACCTTCATGGTAGGCTTCGCATCTCGCAGCATGGAGGCCTCCAGACGATAAATACTTCGAAACTTCTCAGCCGCGGTGCGTTCCTTCAGCCTTTCCTTCTGAATCCGCGTCATGTACAAAATATCGACCTCGGCGATGTAATCCTCGATTCGACTCCCCTCGGTGATCGACACGCCAGTCGCGGGCGCCGCCTTCTTACACTTGTCGATGATGAAGCGCGGCATAATCAAATCTCGAGGGGAAACAAAAATCAAGCGGCAGGAACGATATTTCAGAAGGGCTTCGGTCAAGGAATGCACCGTTCGACCATTGGCGAGATCGCCCACCATGGCGACGGTGAGCCCATCGATTCGCCCTTGTGTTTCCTGAATGGAATACAAATCCAGAAGAGTCTGGGTGGGATGCTGATTCGGCCCGTCGCCCGCGTTGATCACGGGACTCTGGGCGGCGTCTGCCGCCAAACGGGCTGCGCCCTTTAGAGGATGTCGGATGACCATGACGTCAAAGCCATATCCATCGTGCATCTTGACCGTATCCCAGAGCGATTCCTCTTTTACGACCGAGGTGATGCTCGCATCATAAAAGCCTCCTACGACGCCCCCCAAATTGCGCATCGCGACTTCAAATGACGTGCGCGTCCGGGTAGATGGTTCAAAAAATAATAGGGCGCACACCTTATTCTTGCATAGCTCACGTTTATGGGGATGATTTTTTACCTCGGGCACCTTGGCGAGAATCCCATCGATTTCTTCGCGGCTGAGATCGTTCATTGATATTAGGTCTCGACCTTCAAAATCCATGCTCAATGTCCCCTCGAGTCAACATAGTGAGATTGGTTTGCCCTGTGAGTACCTTCTATCACGCCTCGTCTCCAAATTGATAGCATTTTCCCGCCACTATGGTACGGCGAACCATGGCAGGGAAGGTAAATCCTGAAAAAGGAGACCACTTGCACCGAGACCTTAACTCGCCCCTACCGACTATCTGAGCCCCTTCCACACGAGATGGATGGTTCATGTCGAGAATTGTGAAAGTCCCTGAGTAGCCCTCTTGAATGGCCCCGAGGCGTTCTTGCCAATGAGGGGGGAGGATGCGCGCAGGAGCCGTTGATGTTATTTCGGCGACGCGTTGAGGGGTAAATCCGCAGTGATGCATCAACCAACCGACAAAGGGGCCATAGGTGTCCAGATGAGGGACTCCCGGAGCGCCATTGTGCTTGTCTTCAATGGTATGAGGCGCATGATCAGAAGCCAGGCAATCCACGGAACCGCTGCGGAGAGATTCCAGCAGAAATAGTCGATCATCTTCCGACCTGAGAGGAGGGTTGCATTCGAAAAGCTCTTGGGCCTCTGGCTCTCCCATGGCCCCGACCACGCCCTTGGGTGAGACGCTGAAAAACAGATGATGCGGAGTCGCCTCGCTGGTAACCTTCAATGACGAATACCGGTTGTAATTCTCGATGAGTTCCACGGCTTTGCGGGTCGAGATATGGCAAATATGAGCGCGTAGGCCAAATTTTGCAGTCAGATCCAGGATCCGATCAACCGCCCTGAATTCAGCGTCCGGGGGTCTGGTTTTCCATCTCGGGCCGCTTTCGGTCTGGCTCGCTATAAACTCGGGATCCTCAGCATGAAACATGAGCCGACAGCGGGCATACCGAGCAACAACTGTTCGAAGGTCCTGCCAACGCTGGAAAGATACGGGCGACGGCTTGGGGTCGAGGTACACCTTATACAAAAGATCGTCCCAGGGTTCCGAGCCACTCGTGACTGCGGCGGCCACTTCGACGGGACACACGGATGTCAGCGACAGCTCTTGCTTGCGGGCATACGACGATTCGCAGTCCGGCGGTTCTGGGTCATTTGGCATGGCCACGAAGAGGGTTACCCCCCCATTTATGGCAGCCGCGCCTGCCGTGGCAAAAGTTTCCTTTGCTGTCATGGCATTCCAGACGGCTTGTGATGTCGGATCGTCTTTATTGGCCTGAAAATATTCCCTGGCATGCACATGGAGGTCAATGAAACCCGGGAAGATGATCTGCCCAGTTGAATCCACTATGTCAGTTTCGACGACAGAAGCAATCTTTCCCGATTCGATTCGGATGCGGACCTGCTTCAACCCGTCTGGAAGAAGCGCCAGCCCATCCAAGGCCGTAATTTCAATCGGTTCCAACGATCTTCCTCTCGGGACAAACGACCGCGCAACAAGACAGGGTAATAAACGACAACAAATTATTCAATTTCCATGGAAGCAACTTTCATTTCGTCCCGTCCCTCAAGTATATGAAGGGCGGGCGAGCCGCAATGAGGACAAAATGGGTCGTAATCTTCCATCGTGATTTCTTTCTGGCACTCCTGGCAGACCGCCTTGATCGGAATGATTGTAATGTCCAGCCGCGCGCCCTCCGCCAAACCACCCTTAGACAGAATCTCAAACGCGAACTGGATTGCGGCGGGGACGACCGCGGTAAGCGCCCCGAATTCCAAACTGACCGATATGATTTTTGTGGCCCCGTACCTTTTCGCTTGCTCCTCCAGGATGCCCACCATGCTTTGCACTATGGCCATTTCATGCATCACGCCACTCGTTTCATCGCGCGGGGCTACCTCACCCATGCAGGGAGCTGCCAGGGGCGTGACCGATCGACCTCCTGAAACAACCCCTCGCCAGTCAAATCCATGAACAATCGGTAGGTGTTCTGTACGTCGTTGTTTGTATGAGTGCTAAACGCGACGGGCCTATTGCGATAGGAGTAAATGGTAATGATCTGACCATTAGGCGCAGAGTAAAATTCCATGGTGGTCTCTTTCCCCGGTATATCGCTGGCATGATCGGATTGGGAGGTGGTAATGTGTTTGAGGGCGCGAACGTCGGGGAGCTGATACTTTTGTTGGGCATCGCTTGGGAGAACTATCGAGAACAGCGCCGCACATACCATTGCTCCAAAAATGATCCGCGACATGTGTCAGTCCTTTCATCAGTCGAGAATGCATTTTGTTCATACTTAGCAGATGATAAAGTCGTTCACAATAGGGCGTCCACTGTTTCGAGCAGAGAATAGGGTGGAACCTTGTGAGGCATCGTAGTATCATGGAGCCGCAGAGATCAATGTGGTAAATGTATCCTATAGCATGTAAACTGCAGCGTTGTGACGAATAACGCCTTTACCTTTACGGAACGCCTCGTGTACGAACAAAGATTTCAAAATCTCTTCCGAGTTGCCAAGAAAATGACCTCGTGTCTCAACATATCTGACATCCTGGAAATAATACGAGACGAGGTCAAAATCACCGTCCCTCACGCTGAAGAGGCCTGCCTGATCCTGGTTGATCCAGATGCCATAAATTATACAAGGCCGCTGCACTGTACGATGAAGAAGGAACAGATCAACTGTCATCAGTGCAAGCGAGGCAAGAGAATTGTCCAAGAGGCCCTCAACAAACCGGCAGCTGTGTCACTCTGTACAGCATCAGAGGAAGACTCGGCGTCTCAGATTACAGATGGCTGGCCAATAGAAAATGTTTGTGAGGTTGCCCTGCCAATTTACGATGGACAGGTCCCGTTGGCTGTGCTTAACGTGGTAACGCGTCGCGACTGTCCACTCCGAGACGAGGACATGATTCTTCTCAAGGATCTTGTGGAGTTGGCCACCAATGCGATCCTCAATGCGAAACAATACTCGGTGATGGCGCGCGAGAAGCTGACGCTCGAGCGTATCTTGGGACACATCCGAACCTTTGTTCCCGAAACGGTTCAGCGCATCATAGAAAAAAATCCGGACGCGCCGGAATTGGATCGCGTGGAGCGAGACGTTTCGATTCTTTTTCTTGATCTCGCAGACTACACCAGGATAAGCGAATTTTTTACTTCGGATAAAGTAAGCTTCATCGTCGAAAAATATTTCTCGAGTTACCTTGATGTGATTTACAGCAAAGACGGCGATGTGAACGAGACGGCCGGAGACGGTCTCATGGCCATTTTCCAGGGTCCAGAGGATATAAACGCGTTGAACGCGGTAGCTGCAGCGCTCGAGATTCGACGTCGCACTCTCGAGATCAATGACGAGCTCCGAGGTATTTTTTTTCCTGTCGTGGTAAATATGGGCATAAACTCTGGGATAGCCGCAGTGGGAATGAGCAAGTTTTCGGGGATCGCGGGAACGCGGACCACCTTTACAGCAGCCGGGTCTGTCACTAACCTCGCTGCTCGTTTAGCCTCGGCTGCAAAAGATGGGGACATACTCCTCGGACCAGAAACGGCCCGACGGATAAAGGACAAAACCACGCTCTTCGATCGGGGCCAAATGCATTTCAAAAATGTGCAGCAGGACGTTCATGTATATAGTTTGGTTCCGGCGTGATAAATAATGGGCTCAGCGAATGAATCACCTTAAAGCATGAAAAGGCGAAACATGGTATTCGACGAAATGACCTCTGAAGAACGGCGGAAGTATTTGGATTTCCTACTGTGGCATTACCGCGTGGTCGATGCCTTCTGGTACGTCTTTGTGGAAGAAGAATTAGGGTCTGGCAAAGCGGATCACTTTAACGAGCGAGTGTGGGGTAGGGTAGCCGGCATGGCTGCAAAGGACATCGTGCAACGCTTCCAGATTCGAGAGACAGGTCTGGAAGGCTTTGTGAAGGCCCTGAAATATTTTCCGTGGTCGATCATAGTGGGGTACGATGTCAGCGTTCGAGACCATGAGGTCCTCATATCCGTACCAGAGTGTCCAACGCAAGCAGCCAGAATCCGACGCAATCTTGGGGAATACGCGTGCAAGGGGATGCATGAGGCCGAGTTCATATCCTTTTCCAAAGCCATTGATCCTCGAATTCGCGTTGAGTGTCTTCACGCGCCGCCCGATCCGCATCCTGCGGACCGGTTTTGTCAATGGCGCTTTACTGAATGACTGTGCAGAAGATCGAGCGCTGCATTGGATAGCAATATGTACCTTACGGCAGTTTCCATTCACGCTGACAGGTTCCCCAGAACCGACGTCTATCCCTTCAACGTGAGAATCTTGAGCGAGACGCGAGAGATTGCGTTTCAAAGGCCCGCGACTCTGTTCACCGGGGCCAATGGAACAGGTAAATCCGCGCTCCTGGACGCCATGGCGCGAAAATGCGGACTCCTACCCTGGGGCGGCGGAAAAATGCACACATCTCACCAAAATCCATACGAGACGCAGCTCGCTCGATTTATCACGCTCCATTTCAACTCGTGGCGCCCCTACGGCTTTTATTTTCGAGCTGAGGCTTTCTTCAATTTTGCCAGTTCATTGGACGATATCATCACAGATGATCCAGGCAGGGAGAGATACTTTGGGGGCAAGTCGTTGAACACGCTGTCGCACGGCGAGTCCTTCCTCGCATTTTTCCAATCGTATTGCTTTCAACTCGACGGCTTGTATCTATTGGACGAGCCAGAGGCTGCGCTTTCTCCTGAAAATCAGGTAGAATTTGTCAAAATACTGCAAAAGAACATGACAAACGGCCATAAGCAATATATTATCGCGACCCTTTCGCCGATAATATTGGCGTGTCCTGATGCGCAGATACTTTCTTTTGATCACGAGACGATCTCTCCCATCTCGTACCAGGAATCTGCGCCGTATCGGTTTTACAAAGATTTTTTTCGCAAGCCCCAAGATTTTTTTTCATTGTGAGCATTGAGAAAAGGGCTGTTGGATGAGTCTTTAAAGAGGAGCCAGTCAGATTGAGGCCGTATCCGATCATGCTCAACGTGCAAAATAGGACCGCCGTGGTCGTGGGCGGCGGCAATGTGGCTCTTCGTAAGACCTCCGGGCTGCTTGCGTGCGGGGCGAAGGTCGTCGTCATTGCCCCTGAATTGAAACCAGAAATGCACGACCTGGCGAGCGCAGGCAAGATCCAATGGATTAAGGAAGAATTTCGTGAGGGCCTCCTGGACCTTGTGGCCGATCCTCTCATGCTTTTCGGAACGACAAATAATCGCGAGACGAACGTGTCGATCTATCGGGCTGCCGCCGAGCGAAAAATTCTGTGCAACATTGCTGACGTGCCAGACCTTTGTACCTTCATTGTGCCAGCCGTCATAACCCAGGGAGACCTGATGATTGCTGTGTCCACGGGGGGCGCGTCCCCGGCCCTAGCCAAAAGGATACGAGAGGACTTGCAAAAGCGCTTTGGACCTGAATATGCGCAGATGACAAAACTCATGGGCGAACTACGCAAGGAAATCATACGCCAAGGAAAGACATCGGACGAAAACAAAAGGCTATTTGGGGCTCTGGTCAACTCGGAGCTGCTCGAGGCCTTGAGGGCCAAGAATAAGGACAGAGTCTTCGAAATACTCACGTCCATCCTCCCCTCCGACCTGAGTCCCGAATCAGCTCTCGAGGAAACGGCGAACGACGCCTTCCTCAAGTGGGAATAACGTGGACATCATTTTTTTTCAGGCAGCATTGATCTGTTACCTCGCGGCGTCGGTGGGCTATGTCGTCTTTCTTTTCACCTCCGCCCCGAGGGCGGCCTCCTTGTCTTCGATATGCTGTCAAATCGGGTTAGGGCTGCAGGTGCTGTCGGTCATTCATCGGGCGGTTGTGTACGGCTTTTTCCCGTTGGGGACATACTTCGACGCCCTGTCTTTTCTCGCCTTGCTCATAGTAGGACTTTTCATTTTTTTGGATCGCAGACTCTCAGCGCCGGTTCTCGGCGCTGTGGTAGCCCCTATGGCTGCGGGCTTGATGCTGCTGGGCGCTGCATTTTCATATCAGACTCGAGTCCCTGTGGCGCCCATTCTTCATAGTTGGTGGCTTCCTATTCATGTTGTTTTCGCCCTCGCGGGCAACGCGGTTTTTGCGCTTATGGCGGTAGGGGGCATTCTCTATATTTTTCAGGAATGGCTTATCAAGAGCAAACGCATAGGCAGGGTGCATAGATTGCTTCCTTCTTTAGAAACCTTGGACAAGATGAACCGGCATGGGCTGCCGCTGGGCTTCTGCCTCCTGACCGTCGGTATTCTCTCAGGCGCGCTGTGGGCCAACAGCGCGTGGGGTCAGTACTGGGGTTGGGACCCCAAGGAGACATGGAGCCTCATTACATGGTTTACCTATGCGGCCATGGTCCATCAAAGAATTGTGCTAGGATGGCGCGGGAAAAAGGCGGCCTGGCTCGCCATCGTGGGATTTGTGTTGGTCATGTTCACCTTTGTCGGCGCGAGCACGCTGCTCGGCGGCCATCACTCCATTTCTGGGCCTGGCATCGGAGCATCACGCACATGAAACAAGAGATTGTGCTTGTTGGGCTGAACCACCTTACAGCCCCGGTATCCATTCGTGAGCTGATCACCTTTCCGGGCAACGAAGACGGCGCGACCACGAGGAAGTTTCTTGCCATTAAAGGAGTAACCGAGGCCGTGGTTATCTCCACATGTAATCGTTCGGAGGTGCTCCTCGTTGTAGAAGGCCCGGCCCACGTCACGGAGGAGGTGATTCAACTCGTCTCAGATATTCACCGCGTACCTGCGGAATCCTTTTCTCAATTCTTGTATCTCAAGAGAGGACGAGACGCTGTTCATCATGTGTTTCGAGTGGCGTCCAGCCTCGACTCGATGGTGCTTGGGGAGCCGCAGATATTGGGTCAAGTAAAAGAGGGTTATCGCCGGGCAACTTACGCGAACGCCACTGGTCCAATCCTGAATCGCCTCATGCACAAAGCCTTCTTTACCGCCAAACGCGTTCGAAATGAGACAGGAGTGGCCCTTGCTGCGGTATCTGTCGCCTATGTCGCAGTGGAGCTTGCCAAAAAGATTTTAGGCGACCTCAAAAGCGCATGCGTGCTGCTCATCGGCGCCGGCGAAATGGCAGAACTCGCTGCTCGTCACCTGGTGGGCCACGTGGCCAATCCTCCGATAGTCCTCAATCGGAGCCTGGAAAACGCCTGCGTCTTGGCCGATCGTCTAAACGGTAGGGCGGACACCCTTGAC
>Ga0078972_1016631_pt1 | contig 10824 bp, 9 predicted proteins | sample YelNatPaOPGAMG01_FD_67568 | JGI IMG/M metagenome (GOLD analysis project Ga0078972, IMG submission 67568) | Hot spring thermophilic microbial communities from Obsidian Pool, Yellowstone National Park, USA - OP-RAMG-01 (SPADES assembly) (version 2) | ecosystem: Environmental > Aquatic > Thermal...
CGGGCCGCCCGTTGGCGGCCCGGCTGCAGGCAACCCGCCAAATCCCCCCTCCCGGGTCAGAGCCGGGCAGGCGCACAGCACCTTTGCCGGCTGTTACCGGGAGCCGGCTGGATCAAGTGCGGTTGCAGTACTATATCAGCCGAGGAGTCGCGCCGGGGGCGCCTGGAATGGGATCCGAATGGGGTAGACGTAGCGCAGTGGTAGGCAGAACGGGGAAGGGCGCCGTGGCCGCACCCGGCGCCGCCTGCAAGCGACCTGCGGCTGCGCCAGAGTTCACTCCCTTGATTCTATTCTACCAAAGGGCGCCGGGGGGTACAAGTAGATTGCGGAATATAATGATAATGCGGAGAGAGAAATCGCCGATGAACACTGACGGACGCCGATCCGGCAAGCGAGATTTACGTTTGGTGTGAAATGGACATGGTGCCTTCGGTCAGTGTCATCGTGGCGACTTTTGCTCGCCTTTGCGTAGCGCAAGGGGAGAAGAACGGCTGAAGCCGTCACTACGACACTGGACGAGGGCTCCGCCCATTTCGCATCAGGCGTTCAAGTCTTTGTAGACTCAAGTCTTTCAGATCATCGGCGTCCATCAGCGTTTATCTGCGGTTACATACCGTCCTGCGCGTGAGGCGCTGCCTACGCCAGCTTTTCCAGGTCGTCGATCATGCCCCGGATGACATCAAAGCCGCCCTGCCAGAAGGCGGGTGAGGTCATGTCGATTCCTGCCTCGGCCAGGATCTGCGCGGGCGCTTCGGAGCCGCCGCTGGAAAGGATCTTGAGGTAGCGGGGGATGAATGCCTCGCCCTCAGCGCGGTAGCGCTGGTAGAGCGCCAGCACGAGCAGTTGGCCAAAGCTGTAGGCATAGGTGTAGAACGGGGCAAAGTAGATGTGAGGGATGGAGATCCATTCCCACTTGAACTCGTCCGCTATCTCCACCGCATCGCCGAACTGCTCGCTCAGGTTGGTCAGATAGTGCGCGGCCAACTCGTCTATGGTCTTGCCCTCGACGATCAGCCGGTGCGCGTCGCGCTCAAACAGGGTAAAGTAAGCCTGGCGCATCACGGTGGCATAGGCATCGTCAATGGTATTGGCCAGCAGGTCCCGCCGCAGGGCGGGGTCCTGCTCTTGCGCGAGCATGCGCTCAGTCAGGAGCATCTCGCCAAAGACCGAGGCCGTCTCGGCCAAGGGCAGGGGCGCATGGAAGGTCAGCAGCGAGTGCCCCGCTGCCTGTATGGAGTGGATGGCGTGCCCCAGTTCGTGCGCCAGGGTCGACACGTCGCGCACCCGTCCGGTAAAGTTGGTCAGCACCCAGGGTGTGAGGGCGGGCAGCGCGGAATAGCAAAAAGCGCCGCCGCGCTTGCCGGGGCGGATCTGCGCATCCAGGTGCCCGTCGTTCAGCACGCGGCGGGCCTGCTCCTCGAGTACCGGAGAAAAGCTGCGGTAACTCTCCATGACCATCTCGACGGCCTGCGGGAAGCTATATCGCTTTTCGGCGTGGGCCAGCGGGGCATAGATATCATAGCGGCGCAGTTTTTCCATGCCCAACCACCCCGCCTTGAGCCGAAAGTAGCGCTGGAAGACGCCCGCGTTCTGCCGGCAGACCTCGAGCAGAGTTTCGGTGACCTCATCGGGGATGTCGTTCCCCATATTGCGCACCGAGATGGGCTCCTTGTAGTGACGCAGCCCCAGCGCCTCGGCCTGCCAGTCGCGCACACGATGGTTATAGATCTGGGCCAGGACGGTCGAGTTGTCGCTGTACACCCGATAGAGCTCCCGGTAGGCCGCCGCCCGCACCTCGGGTGACGGATGGCGGACGTACGCCGAGAGCGCATCGCGGGTGAGGGTCTTCTTCTCCCCATCCACTTCCAGCTCAAAGCTGAAATGATTGGTGATCATCTCATAAATGGTCACCATCGCATCGATGCCGTTGACATCCTTGATGGTGATGATCTTCTCTTCCGGCTCGCTCAGCGTATAGGGCTTGAAGCGCCGCAGCGACTCGACAAAGTAGCGTCGGTCGCCGCTCACCCGAATCAGGCGCGCCGCGGTTTCGTCATCCAACTCCTTGAGCCAGAGATCGAAGAACAGCACGCGGTTGCGGGCATCGGCCAGGATCTGGTCGAGGCGCGTCTGCAGGTTGAGCGCCGCCGGGTTCTGCGTATCCTCAGCGAACCAAAGGGCGGCATAAGCGCCCAGGCGGCCGCCGATGGTGGCGACTGCCTCATAGTGATCGAGGAGCGCCACGAACTCGGCCTCTGGGATCGCCGGTGAGAGGCTTTCTCGCCCTGCTTCCAGCGCTTTCAGCTCCACTTCCAGTTGCGCCAGGTAATCCTTCATCTCCGGGCCATCTGGCGCCGGGAGCAGGTCATTCAGGCTCCAGCGCGTGGGTTCGCTTGTATTGGTCAACTCCATCCTCCTACCAGGGAAAGCATTGCTGTTCACGCCCTTTGATTATGCCATCCTTTGCCGAAACGTCAAGAGCAGACCGGAGCGCCGGCAGCCTGCCGGCGACGTAGCCGCCTGGCAGGCGGCGCTGCGCTAGAACTCGGCGCTGGGCAGGAAGCGCGGCGGGCGGCGCACCCGGGTAGCCTGCTCAAAGGCATAGGCGATGCGGATGAGCGCCGGCTCCTGATAGGCCCCGGCGAAGAAAAGGATGCCTATCGGCAGCCCAAAGACGTACCCGGCGGGCACGGTGATGCTGGGGTAACCTGCGACGGCGGCCAGGGAGGAGCTATCACCCACGGCATGGTCGCCGTTGACCCAGTCGGTCAGCCAGGCGGGCCCGCCCGCAGGCGCCACGAGCGCATCCAATTGGTACCTGCGCAGCGCCGCGTCGATGCCCTCGCTGCGGGCGAGCGAGCGGCACGCCGCCAGGGCCTGCAAGTAATCTTCACTGTCGAGGGGGCCCTTTTCCTCGGCCCGCAGCAGCAATTCCTGGCCAAAATAGGGCAGCACCCGCTCCGCGTGCCGCTCGTTGAAGGCGATGACCTCCGCCAGGGAGTGCACAGGGGCCGCGGGGCCGAGCCCGGCCAGGTAGGCGTTCAGGTCGGCCTTGAACTCGTAAAGCAGCACCTCGAGCTCCAGGGCGCCGAGCTGCCGGGCCGTGTCCACGTTAACCGGGTCCACAACTTCCGCCCCCAGTCTCCGCATCGTTTCCAGGCAGGGCTCCAGGGCCCGGTCTACCTTGTCGCTAAAGCCAAAGAGATTGCGCACCACGCCAATCCGCGCACGGCGCAGGCCGTCCGCGTCGAGAAAGGGGGTATAGTCGGAAAAAGACCGCCCCTGGCTCTCTGCGGTTGCCGGGTCACGTGGGTCCACGCCGGCCAGCGCCCCTAACAGGATGGCCGCGTCGGCGACAGTACGCGCCAGGGGGCCCGGGGTGTCCTGGCTGTGGGCGATGGGGATGATGCCGGAGCGGCTGCAAAGGCCCACCGTCGGCTTGATCCCCACCAGCGCATTGGTCTGGGCCGGGCTGACGATCGAGCCGTCGGTCTCGGTGCCGACGGCTACGGCGCACAGGTTGGCCGCTACCGCCACGGCCGACCCTGAGCTGGAGCCGGAAGGGTTGCGGTCCAGGGCATAGGGGTTGCGCGTCTGCCCGCCCCGGCTGCTCCAGCCGCTGGAAGAGTGGGTCGAGCGAAAGTTGGCCCATTCGCTCAGGTTGGCCTTGCCGAGGATGACCGCGCCCGCCGCGCGCAGCCGCTCTACAACAAAGGCGTCCCGTGGGGCGCGCGAGCCCTCCAGTGCCAGGGAGCCCGCCGTAGTCATCATCCGGTCGCCAGTATCAATGTTGTCCTTGAGCAGCACCGGGATGCCGTGCAGCGGCCCGCGCGCCCCCCGCGTTTTGCGCTCCGCATCCAGCGCCTCGGCCATGGGCAGGGCATCGGGGTTCAGCTCGATGACGGCATTGAGCGTTGGGCCCTGCCGGTCGAGCGCAGCGATGCGCGCCAGGTATTGCTCGGTGAGGGCGCGCGCCGTCAGTTCGCCCGCACCCATCTTTTGCTGCAGCTCGCTGATGCTCATCTCATTCATTTGAGTTCCTCCGGGAGCTTGCCGGGGTCATAGTCGCCCCACTTGGAGCCAGCAGCCAGGGCAAAGTTCAGGTCGTTGGTCATCTCCGCGCGCCACTGCCCGGCGCACGATGGACGCGCACACGGCCGCGGCGCCCGGGTCCTTCACCCTGCCCTCCGCCGCAACCCGGCGGATGCGCACCGCGACCACGTCTCCCATCCGGTAATCCACCGTGGCCCCGGCGCCCTGGCCCACAATCGCCCGGGCCAGGGGCGTCCCCACGCCCAACAGGCCCCGGCCAAAGTCGGCCTCTTCATCGGGCACGATCGCCAGCGCCAGGCTCTCGACCCCGCCAACCTCGTCCACCAGGTCGAGCTCCACCCGGGTGCCCAGGGCGGCGACGGGCCCGGAGGCTACATCGCTCACTGCAGGCTTTTCGCTCGTGTCCATCGGCCAGCCTCCATCCAGGAATACCTCTTCCATCATATCGTGTATCCTGTTGCTGTCAAAGCAGGGAGCCGGCCCTTGGCATTCGCGCTGCCCTGGTTCAGACGCGGGCCATGCAGGTAGGTTCCACCATTCGTGCTATAATAGCCGAAGCGCTGTTCCGGGCAGGGAATGGCAGCAGTCGCGCCCCGTGATCACTTTCACCATTGGAGCGCAGGGTGCGCTGTGAACATTTGCCGGCTATGGCCTCGGCGATATCGAGCGGAGGCATGCCTGCTGAAACGATCAGAAATCAATGTGGGTGACCGGCGGGCTATGGAAGCGATCAGCCAAGGAGGAAAAGAGCTATGGGCGCTGCTGAGGAATATCGCTACAACCGTTTGACCTGGCAGGAGATGAACGAGGCCATCGCCATGCAAAAGGTGGTGCTGCTGCCGGTGGGCTCTACCGAGCAGCACGGCCCCCATCTGCCGCTGGATGTGGACATTTTCCTGGCCGAGGCGGCCTGCCTGGAAGTGGGGCGCCGGGCGCCCAACAAGGTGCTCGTGCTGCCGCCCGTCTCGTACGGGCTGAATATGCACCATATCGACTTTCCCGGCACGATCCATATCGAGCCGGAGGTCTTTATCGCTTTTTGCCTGAACATCACCAAGAGCGTGGCCTATCACGGCTTTAAGAAGATCCTGCTCGTCAACGGCCATGGCTCCAATACTCCCCTGGCGGACCTGGTGGCGCGCAAGACGATCCTGCAGACCCACTCGATGTGCGCGGCCCTGAACTATTTCTCCCTGGGCATGGAGGCCTTTGCCCGCGTGCAGGAGACGCCTATAGTGGCCCATGCCGACGAGCTCGAGACCTCCCTCTTCCTGCACCTGGCCCCCGAGCGCGTGCGGATGCAGAAAGCCCAGGCCGGCAATGATGTCGTGGGCAAGTACATGAGCTCCGACAGCACCACCCCCTATGTCCGTTTGAGCGACTTTTGGGGCCGCTGGACGCAGATCGGGGTGCATGGTGACCCGACGGCGGCGACGGCGGAAAAGGGGCGCGTGGTCTGGGAAGCCATCATCACGCGCATGATCGAGCTGGTAGACGAGTGGCGCGCCTGGCCCATCGCCGACCGCTCGGACCAGCACATGGGGCCTGTGCAATCCGATATCCGTTGGTAGAGGAGGCGATGGCGATGAAGATCCGTGAGATCCGGGCGCTGGGTCTGCGCGGGCAGACGCCCGAGGGCGGTTGGTCGAGCGAGCTCCGGCCTGAGGATTGTGTGCATACGCTGGTGTTGGTGCTCACCGATGAGGGGCTCACTGGCCTGGGCAGCTCGTTTGCCAACGATGGGCTCGTGCGGGCGGCGCTGGGAGTGCTCGAGCCGCTCTATCGGGGGGAGAATGCCCTCGAGCCGGAGCGCGTGAGCGAGAAACTACACCAGCATACCTTCTGGCAGGGCCGCGGTGGCTCAATCACCCATGCCATCAGCGGCATCGATATCGCCCTGTGGGATTTGCTGGGCAAGGCGACGGGCCAGCCGGTGGGCAGGCTCCTCGGCGGGCGCTACCGGGAGCGGGTGCGGCCCTATGCCTCGCTCCTGATGGACCAGCCTGGCCCCCTCACCGAGCACCTGCTGGCGCTCAAGGCGCAGGGCTTTCGCGCTTTCAAGATGGGCTGGGGGCCCTTTGGCCGCGTGAGCCATACTCTCGACGAGGCGATCGTGCGCGCCGCGCGGGAGGCTGTCGGCCCAGATACGCTCCTGATGGTGGATGCGGGGGGGAGCGATGCCTTTTGGGGCCAGGGCTACAAGTGGGCCTTGCGCACCGCCCAGATGTTGGCCAGTTACGATGTGGCCTGGTTCGAGGAGCCCCTCAAGCCCGATGCTCTGGCCGACTATGTCGCCCTGCGCCGGGCTGCGCCTCTGCCCATCTCGGGCGGCGAGGTGCTGACGCGGCGCCAGTCCTTCCAGCCCTGGCTGCAGGCGGGCGCCTTTGATATCGTGCAGCCCGATGTCACCAAGGTGGGCGGCATCAGCGAGGAGCGGCGCATCGCCTGGATGGCCCAGGAGAACGGTGTGCGCCTGATCCCCCATGGGTGGAACACGGCCATCGGCCTTGCCACGGACCTGCAGCTCGCCTCTGCCTTTGCTGAGACGGACCTGGTGGAGTATATCACCGGCTCGCCCTATGTCGATGAGCTGACCGTGGGCGGCTGGCGCCTGGACGACGAGGGGATGCTCCAGATCCCCGCCAGCCCCGGGCTGGGTGTGGAGCTGGACCCGGATGCGGTGGCCAGGTATACGGGGTACGTGATGCGGGACGAATAAGACCTCCCGAACCTCCGGGAGGTCCAAGGACACCGGCGCTCCGCCTGTAGAGGATAACTTGGTATGACACGAGACCTGGCATTGGAGCGTGAGATCCGCACCGCCTTGGATGCGCTGCGCATGATCGACACGCACGAGCACCTGGACACCGAGCCCGAGTTTATCTCCCAGCCGGTCGATTTCGGCCGGCTCTTTCTGCACTATGCCAACTGCGACCTGATTTCAGCGGGTTGCCCGCCGAGCGACATCGCACGCCTGCAGAGCGATTTTACCCTGGGCCCGCAGGACAAGTGGCGGCTTATTGCACCCTACTGGGAGCATGTGCGGGATACGGGCTATGGCCGCTGCCTCGAGATCGCCATCCGCGACCTCTATGGGCTGGACGGGCTCGCGGCCGAGACGGTTGAGCCGCTCTCGGAGCGCATGGCGGCCAACCGCCGGCCGGGCTTTTACCGTGAGATTATGGATAAGGCCGGCATCGCCGTGGCCCTCTGGGATCGCCTGGACCGGCTCGGCGCTATCCCACGGATGTGGACGCCGGAGTACGACCGCTCGTTCTTTGTGCAGAACCTCCAGTCGACCTTTACCGAGCTCGACGCCGCCGGCTGGCGCGAGGGCTGGGGGCGCGAAATCCTCTGCCTGGACGATTTCCTCGGCGCCATCGAGGAGCGCTTTGACGCCGCTGCCAGGCAGGCCTCGGCGCTCAAATTCACCCAGGCCTATGCGCGTCCCCTCTACTTTGCTGATCGCGCCCGGAGCGAGGTCGAGCCCCTCTTCAATCGGCTGCTCAATGCCGGCTGGGGGCGCAATGTCTCGCCGCCTACCCAGGAGGAGCTGTGCGCCATCCAGGATTACCTGGTGCATTTCAGCCTGCAGCAATGCGCCCGGCACCACCTGCCCGTCCAGTTCCACACGGGCCTGCAGGAGGGCAACGGCAATACCATCGGCAACTCGCGCGCGGCCCTCTTGAGCAATCTCTTTTTCAAATACCCGACCGTCCGCTTTGACATCTTTCACATCAGCTACCCCTACCAGGATGAGCTCGTCACCCTCGCCAAGAATTTCCCCAACGTCTCGATCGACTTTTGCTGGATGTGGGTCATCAACCCTGCGGCGGGCCGCCGGGCGCTGAGCGAGATGTTAGACGCGGTGCCCGCCAACAAAATCCACGGTTTCGGTGGGGACTATATCTTTGTCGAGGGCACCTACGGCCACGCCGTCATGGCCAAGCAGAACATTGCCCGGGTGCTGGCGGAAAAGGTCAGCGACGGCGAGATGACCGTGGAGAGGGCCGCCGCGACCGGCCGCCGCCTTTTGCGCGACAATGCCATCGAATGGTTTAGCCTGCGCGACAAGGTCGCCCCGGAGGTGCTGGGCGAGTAGCCGGGTCATCTGCTTCGCCGTCTCCCGGCAGCCTCAAGGCCCTAGCCGGGCGGCTGCGTAGCCCATAACCCGGCCAGCCGTCAGGCAATGCGGCGAAGGAGGAATATGATGCTGGACCTGCTGATCCGTTCCGGTGAGGTGATCGACGGCACCGGCGCAGCGCGCTGCCGGGCCGACGTGGCGGTGGCGGGGGGCCGCGTGGTCGAGGTCGGCGGCTTGCCGGGCGCCGAGGCGCGGACGGTCATCGACGCCGCGGGCTGCATCGTAGCGCCGGGGTTTGTGGATATGCACTCCCACGGTGACATGACCTTGCCCGCCCTGCCGACAGCCGACGGCCTGGTGCACCAGGGCATCACCAGCATCGTCGCGGGCCAATGCGGCGACTCGCTGGCCCCGCTCCTGCCCGAGGCGCGCGCCCAGACGATCGCCTGGTTCCACTTTCCGAGTATCCCCGTGCCCTGGGACGAGTGGTCCACCTTCGGCAGTTACCTGGATTACCTCACCCGCCTCGGCACATCGGTCAATGTGGCGCCCCTGGTGGGCCACGGCATGATCCGCAGCGGGGCGATGGGGCTGAAGGATGCCGTGGCGAGCCGCAGTGAGCTCAAGTGCATGGTCGCTGAGGTCGAGCGGGCGCTGGATGAGGGCGCCATCGGCCTCAGCACCGGCCTGATCTACCCGCCGGGGGGTTATACTGGTACGCCGGAGCTGGTCGATCTGACCTGGCCCGTTGCCCGGCGGGGTGGCCTTTAGCCATATCCGCCGCGAGAGCGAGGATTTGCTGGATGGGCTGGCGGAGGCCAGCGCCATCGGTGAGTTGACCGGGGCCGGGGTTAAGATGGCGGCGGATATCGAGATGACGGGCTTTTTCCGCAACCTCGATTGGAGCCGCGTGCTGATCAGCGAGGCCCCCGCGCGGCGCGATTGGGAGGGGCACGGTGCCGCCGGGCTGACCGGGAGACTGGCAAATCGGCGCACGACTGGATCTTTGACGCCCTCCACGAGACAGCGCTGGATGCGACGATCGTGCTCTCTATGATCTCAGTCACAGGGCAATGTCAGAATGCAGATGCGGCATCCGGCGTTGATGATCGGCGCTGATGGCATGGACCTGGCGGCCGAGGGGCCCCTCTCTGCCGGCCTGCCGCACCCGCGCAACTATGGCACCTTCCCGCGCATCCTGGGCCGCTGCGTGCGCGAGCAGGGGGTGCTCACCCTGGAGGAGGCCGTCCACAAGATGAGCGGCCTGCCGGCGCATCGGCTGGGCTGGCGCGACCGCGGCCTGGTGCAGAAGGGTTATTGCGCCGACCTCACCGCCTTTGACCCGGCCACCGTCCGCGACCTGGCCACCTATGAGCGCCCGCACCAATACCCGGAGGGCATCCGGCATGTGATCGTCAACGGCGAGGCCGTGATTGCGGATGGCGCCCACACCGGCGCCCGCCCGGGCCAGATCCTGCATCGCAGTTAGGGAATCGATGGGCAAGAACTTGCTGGGTTAAGGGCTCCGCGGCCGCCCGCCCCACAACCCATATGGAGGCTGCCGGATGGGCGCGAAGCAAGCTACCCGGCCCCATGCCAGATGGGGTTATCTATCAGGAAAGGTGATTTGCATGCACTATCGACCGTTAGGCAAAACGGGCTTCAAGGTCTCGGAGATCGGCATGGGGTGCAACCGGCTGGGCGAGCCGAACATGCCCGATGAGCACTGGGTCGGCCTTGTGCAGCAGGCTATCGAGCTCGGCGTGAACCTCTTTGATACTTCGGAATCGTACGGCTGGGGGCGCAGCGAGGAGATGCTCGGGCGAGCTATTGGCAACCGTGCCGATGTCCTCATCGCCACGAAAGTGAGTCGCATCCGCGAGACCAACCAGCACGATTTTTCCGCCAAGCGCATCATCGCACAGGCTGAAGGCAGCCTCCGTCGTCTGCGCCGGGATTGTATCGACATCTACCAACTGCACAGCCCCAGCCTGGAGGAGATGAAGCGTTTCGACTGGCTGGACGGTATGGCCAGGCTCAAGCAGGAGGGGAAAATCCGGCTGGTGGGGGTCTCTATCAATGACGCGGCCTCGGGCCAATGGCTGATTGAGCAGGGGCTGGCCGATGTGCTGCAAGTGGCCTACAACATGCTCGAGCCTCGTGTGGGAGAGGCCGTCTTTCCGGTGGCTGAGCGGCACGGTGTGGGCATTATGGTTCGTATGCCTATGGCGCAGGGCATCCTGACCGGCAAGTTCCGGCCGGGCGAAGCGGTGCCCGAAGGACACCGCGCCCACCTGGCCGGAAAGCACATGGCCGAGTTGATCCAGCGCGCCGAGGCTTTCAAGCCCCTGGCGCAGGAGTGGGGGATCAGCCTGGGGCAGATCGCCCTGCGCTACGCCATCAGCGCACCTGGGGTTTCCGCCGCCATCCCCGGCGCGCGCAGTGTTGAGCAACTGGCGATGAACGTGGAAGCGTCCAATGGAGTTGGCCTCTCGCCTGCAGAACTGCAGCGGATTGCCTCGATCTTGGGTTGACGCGCCGGGCTCTTTGCTGGTTGGCCTGCCGGGTTTGAGGCTTCGCAACCGCCCGGTCACAGGCCTTTAGAAGGGGGGTGGTGGCGTCTCTGTTTTGCCGCCCCGCAGGGCGGCAAAACAGAGACGCCACCACCCCCCTAGCTGGCTAGAGGG
>Ga0078972_1016632_pt1 | contig 10824 bp, 14 predicted proteins | sample YelNatPaOPGAMG01_FD_67568 | JGI IMG/M metagenome (GOLD analysis project Ga0078972, IMG submission 67568) | Hot spring thermophilic microbial communities from Obsidian Pool, Yellowstone National Park, USA - OP-RAMG-01 (SPADES assembly) (version 2) | ecosystem: Environmental > Aquatic > Thermal...
AGTCACCTACGAGCTGACAGACGAAGAACGCCGCAAAGCCATGCTTGTCCCCGTTCCAGACAAGGGCGCAATACCCACGCCCTACATCCGCTGGGACCAGATTCCAGCCTACTGCCACGTCAAAGACATAGTTTACGTGGACTATCCTATCCCGCAGGCTCCGAAAGGCCTGCTTCCGGAGCTTCGGGAAATGTTCCGCAGAAACCGCATCTACCAGAACAAGGCCCCCGTGAACATACTGATTTGGGGTCCGCCTGGAACGGGCAAAAGCGAGGTTGTCAAAAAATTCGCTGAAGACACGGGGCTTCCATACTGGCACATTATAGGCGAGGCTGGATTGAAGGCTGACGAGCTTATAGGACATTGGGAGCTCCGCGAGGGCAGAACCGTCTGGGTTGAGGGCATAATCCCCAAGGCTGTCAAGCTTGGCGGAATCCTCCACTTCGACGAGGCAAACCTGCTTGAGCCGGACGTTTTGGCAAGGCTTAACGAGCTCATGGACAGCAAACGCCAGCTAACCATCAAGGAAACGGGCGAAATAATAAAGGCGCATCCAGACCTCTACATAATCTTCACCATCAACCCGCCCGTCTACCAGGGCTTGAAGGCTCTTCCAGAACAAGTCAGAAACAGACTTACAAAACGCTACTGGCTTGACTATCCGCCGCCAGACGTCGAGTTCAAAATCATAAAGGAGAAGCTGAAGCTTTCAGATGCCGAGCTGACACCGCCAACCAAAAACCAGCCAGCCTCTGGAACCCTCGCCAAGGAAATAGCCGACGTGATGAAAATCATCGGCAACCTGCGGAAACAGCAGGACCTCAGCTACATTCCAAGCATCCGCGACGTCCAAAGCTTCGTCCAAGACTTGAAGGAGGGCGACGACTTCTTCACAGCCTTCGACCGCAACATCAAGGCAGCCTACTACGGAGAGGAAGCCGACCGAATAGAGGAAGCCCTCAAAGCGGTTAGACCCAGGTCGTAGCCATGAAATATGAAAAAAGATCCAGCCTAACCTACCTGAAGCCTGCAAAAACATTCGTGAAACTGAAGCAAAAAGCAACATCCACACCCGCCAAGGCTAAAGCTGCAAGACGGATAGTCCCCGTCCAAGCCGTAGCCAACGTTATGGACGTTACAAACTTCCTCGCCAAATACTTGAGCGGACAGCAAAACGTTGTCGTAGCTCCATTAAAGGGTTCAGTTTCTGGATTCTCCGCTGGACCGCGAAAAACTCGCCAAGGAAAGATGATTTGGAGCGTAAACGTTCCCCATTGGGCTTTTTACGATTTGCCCGTCAAAGGCTTCGACAAATATAGAGTTTACCGCGTAGGCGTCTGGCATGAAGCTTCCCACGTTAGGTTTACACCTCTACAATTGTTCGACGCTCTTAAAGAGCAGAAAGATTCTGTTGTGCGTGAGCTCATCAATGTAATTGAGGACAGACGCATAGAAGAGCTTGGAGTCAAAGAGTGGACAGGCTATCTGCCCGAGAGGATTTACCAGCAAGCCTATGGCTACGCCTTGCGACCCAGCGTTGACCTTATTCAAGATCAGAGCAAACGGCGTTTCGAGGCGTTTTTGCAGAGACTTCTCATCGGCAAATGGAAAGGCAAACTTGACCAGGCCGAGGCGGAGCTTGTCGAGAAGGCAGCCCAGAAGGTGGAACAAGAGCTTCAAGAGCTTGAAAAGAAGAAGGCATCCGACCTTGAAATATCAGAAGCCGTTATAAATTTAGCTGAATCGGTTAAAACAATGCTCGACATACAGTCACCTCCAACCAGACGGACGGATTCAGACTCTGCATGGGAGGAAACATTCACCAAACATTTTGGTGAAGGCGTTTCGCCAGAAGAAGTTGAGAAGGGCATGGAAGAGTTCTTCAAGGCGAAGAAGAGGGAAGCCAAAGAAAAGGAGAGGACTGACGGGAAGACAAAGCCAACGGAAGTCACAGAGGAAGACGTTGAAGCCGCGAAGAGGGGAACCGCCGAAGTCATGAGCGAATACGAGAAAATCCAGAAAGAAGAGAAGCCTGACCCAACCATTCTGGAATGGGTGCCAGTAGCCTCCCAGGGACCTCTGCAAGAATACAAGGATGCCCGCTTCATAAGCGCCATGAACACTTATCTCCAAACGTGGCGGGAAGGCTACAAGGAGTTCACGGGAAAGTCTGGAAGCCGCTTCAGCGTTGACGAATACATCAAGCACAAGGACGAGCCCTTCGTAACAAGGCTGAAAAAGTCGGTTAAGGGCAAGAAAATCCTGATCCTCGCAGACTTCTCCGGCAGCATGTCATCAAATGAGGATGATTATAAGAAAGCCATAATCAGCTCCTTAACCGTCTTGGACAGTATAGGCTGCAACTTGGGTTTCTTCACCTTTGGCGGTGAGCCCGCCTACGGAGACGGGTTCTTCGTGGTCAAAACGTTTGAGCAGCCTAAACTCACCAACACTCACCTTGCCAAGATAGCCGCCTTGGAGGCTTCTTACGGATGCACCCCCACAGATGACGCATACGAAAAGCTTGCGACATACGTTCAGAAACATCGTCCAGACGTCTTCATAACCATAACAGACGGAATTCCAGACAACCCAAATAGAACGGAAGAGATGGTGAAAAAGCTGAAGAACCATACGAGAATGGTTGCTTACGGCATAGCACCCAAAGATCCCCAAAAAATGGCGGAGAGGCTGAAAGGGTTCGGCTACCACTCTTCGTTCGCAGTTGCCAATGTCCATGAAATTCCACCCAAACTTGTCAATCTCATAGTTCCGCCGGAGTGAAAGTTTGAATGAGCTACGAGCAGACAGGCACACGCCACTCCTACCAGCCTAAACGCGCAGCCACCATGAGGGCTTCAGCCATTACTCCAGCTTCCCACGAAGCATTCAGGCAAGAATGGGATGCGAATTTCGACACCGCATTACAGAAGGCGAGGGAGCTTCGGAAGAAAGGCTTTCTCGTGGAAGAAAGCCTTCAACGTGGAGCCCTCATGGAGAGCAAGGCAAAAAGTCTCGCTGAAAGCCTCAAACAGAGAGGCTGCGAAGTTGAACTGGTTCCCGTGGCCAAATGGGCTGGCGAAAACGTCGTCTTCCTAATCTACAAGCCGACAGAAAAGGCGGAAGAAACCACAGAACCCAAGGCGACCGCGGGAACGGGCAAGGAGCCAACGCCTCAAGACATAATAGACGCTTTCGTTAAAAACTTCACATATAATTACCCGTCTGGTTCAGCCACGCCAGACCCAATCAAATTACCGACTGAAGGCTATGTTCCAGATCCGAAGCACCTTGTCGCCTTGGTGGACCCGACAAGCTCGAGCAACGTTCCAACCGTGGATAAGCTTCGGACAGCGATCAAAACCATGCAGCCAACAGTCCTCTTTGAAAACTCGACAAAGTTTAGGGTTGCCGCAAACCGTTTGAGAGCCCAACTCAAGAAAAAACATGGCGACAGCGGATATGTTACGTTCGACGGCAAGGGCGATAAAACTGTTGATTTGGATGTGTTCATCAAAAGCTTAAGATCTCTTGGAGACGGTCCCATGCTCATCTTTGCTTCCCCAAACAGGTTTGACCCGATCTACCTTGTAAGGGAACGCCCGCCCCATTTAGCCATTGCCATGGCACCATACATTGAGCCGCCTCCCGACAAAATCGTCAAAATTTCAGACATAGAGAAGGAAGCGGCAAACGTAAAAGTGGGGGCTAAGTAGGCATGGGCTACAATAGGGCGAAGGCTAAAACGGTTTACCAGCCTATGCGAAGCATGGCTTTAAGCTCCGCCTCACACGAGGCTTTCCGCAGGGAGTGGGAAGCCAACTTCGACGCAGCCGTGGAAAAGGCAAGGCAGTTGGAGAAGCAAGGCTTCCTCGCCGAAGAGGGCCTCCAGAAAGGAGCCTTGATGGAGAGCAAAGCCAAACAGCTCAGCAGGCAGCTCCAGGAAAGAGGCTTCCAGGTCGAGCTTATCCCCGTGGCAAGGTGGGGCAAAGAGCAAGCCGTCTTCCTCGTCTACAAGCCCCCCGCAACGCCTGCTGAGCCGAAGCCAGCGCAAGCACAACAAAAAGCTCCGAAGCCGATATCCACTCAAAACCTAATCCAAAACTTCTACAAGACCTTCAAGTCCACCGATGACCCCAGCATGTTGGCGAAAGAAGGCGTCATCATGGATAAAGCACACATGGTTGGCATCGTGGACATAGAGTTTACGCCACAGCCTGGCACCTCACCTTCAAGAGTGCCTGTATGCGAAAGAGGGAGAAAAGCCAAAAAGTCGGGGTTGAAGCTCGCCCAGTTCTACAACGACTCGAAGCTCCGGGCAGCCTTACTCGAACTTGAAAGGCTCAGGCACAAATGGGTTTCTCCCGACGTCAGACGGGATTTCCCCATACCCATTGATATGTTCCGGAAAGTTTTAAGAGTCGTGGGCGATGGGCCAGTAACCGCGTATGCTCCAGACGAAGACGGTCCCATCTACTTCTTCAATGAAAGAGCTCCAGGCAACCTCGCGGTCGCTTGTGTCAAAGACTATGATGCGACGACTTCAGACACGGATCCCATGGACTACGTCATTGACATCGCCAAGGCAAATTTCGGCTACCAGCCCCCGCTAGCCCAGTAACCATTTTTCCTTTAGGAGAGCCTTTAAAATGGCGAAGTATAAGCCTCCCGTTAAGACGGGCTACAAGGTTTGGGTTCCAAAGGAGCTGAAGGGGGCAGCCCGCAAGTTCTACATTGCCACGGCGATTAGGCCTGCCGGCGAATGGAGCCGAGACCTGCTGGAGAACACGGAAGGCGGCAAAGCCCTCCAGGCTATCCATTACAGGCATGTTCTCCGCTCTTTGAAGGGAGCGAAGCCTAAAAGCCCTGCTGAAGCCAAAAAGGCTGTCGAGAAAGCCATGAAAGAGTCGCCTGCCCAGAGGCTTGTAGTCCTCTACGAGAAAAGCCTCCATGGGCCTCTGGACACGAGGGAGTTTATGGAATACCTTGAGCTGTTCCGCGAATGCTTCCCCGCCACCTACAAGTCGCTTTATGGGAACAAGTCGCCCCAGCAGGTTGTGGCTGAAACGGCCAAGACAGCGGCCAGGCGGAGGGTTTGAAGCTTATGGCTTTCTGGAAGCGGCTGGTCTTCGCCGTCGCGATAGCCGTTTTGATCGTCGCCGCAACCCAAGCCACGCTCCAGAACACGGCAAGGGTGTCGAGCACAGGCAGAATCAAGACCGTGGACTGCAGCGTCAACGTTGACAGGATAGACTGGGGGATTCTCGGTCCCGGCGAAACCGCAAAGCGCACGGTAACCGTGAACAACACGGGAACAGTTCCAGCCACCTTGTCCTTCACGACGGGCGAGTGGAACCCGCCCGAAGCCGCGGATTACCTCTACCTGTCATGGAACTACGCGGGCGCAGTCTTGCAGCCCAAAGACGCCATAATAATAGACTTCCAGCTTTACGTTTCCGAAAGCATCCAGAACATTACGGACTTCAGCTTCACCATAACCATAACCGCGACGTCAATTTAAGGGGGTAGCTATGGCTTCCAGAATCGTGTTCAGGCTGACGAAGCCGCTTGTCTCGAGTTTGAAGCGCAAGGGACGGTTTAAGGGGAAATGCTGCAACTGCGGCAGAAAGTTCAGGGTCGGCGACTCCGTTTTGAGCAAGATCGCCAGAAACAATGGGCGCGGCTCGAGAAAATGGTATTGCCTCGACTGCGCGTCCGAGCTGAACATCTGGCTCAAGCGCTGAGATTTTTCTTTTGGGCGGGTCGGCTTGGGAAGATACAGCAAGCCTCCAAAACGCAACTATTCGCCAGCCGCGAGGCGCTGGATTGAAAGGGCGTTCCGCCAACACCCAAAGAAAGTTGTCCGCTACCTTGTCCGCTACGAGGCGGTTGTCAAGGGGCAGCCCGTCGTGGACAGCCTATACATCATAGCCAACAACGAGAAGGAAGCCTTGCGGAAGGCTGAAAACGTCGTCAGAAGCTTCCATCCAAACGCCAAAGGCATAGCCGTAGCCATCCAAGAGGAACACCACCTATGACATACCGGAAGGGCAGAACCCGAACGTATAGCCCTCAGACCAGAAAGCCCAAGCTACCGCGAGTTTATCAAAGACGAAGGCTTAAGGGCGTGTGGTATTGTCCCAAATGCGTGGACGAGGGCGTACTCTGCCCATACCATTTCAAGCCCGGCGCGTGCCCAACCCACAGGAACACTCGGCTTGTCTATGACCCTGAATTGACAGAGCTTCTGAGCAAAGAAGGGAAATTATGAAAAAGGAAAAGCGCCTTGTCGCTTATGCAGTTTGCCTTTTCCTCACAGTGTTAGCGGTCGGGCTTGTCATGCTCGGCGACGCTGGGCTCCGCTTTTTCAACATCCTTTTCGGCTGGGACGCTTACGCCTTGGAAATCCGCTGTCAGCCCCGACCAGACTATGCGGCTGGAAAGATCATTAGCGTAGGCTTCAACTTTGACATCCGCTTAACCAGAGAAAAGATCGCCGTGGAAGCTTTGTCTACAGGCTGCCGTGTAAAGGAGCTGTCTGGAGAAAATCTGGCAGTATCATGGAAGCTCCATGTTTTCGCCTACGCTTTAAACCGCGTCAAGCTTTACGACCGCACATTCACGTTTGACACCCTTAACCCGAGGCTTATTATCGTTTACCTTCGCGACATTCCAGCGGAAGCCCGCCAAGTCTGCGTTGAAATAGATGGAAGCTACACGTTGAACGGAGAGGAAATCATGTTCAGCAATTACGGAGGAGCCTACGCCCTTGAAGCCTAAAATCCTCGCCATAATAATCCTTTCAGCCACATTTTTCCTCAGCCTCGCCATCCTGGACTTCGCTGTTATACATGGCTATTTCTGGCATTGGGAAAGCGAATGGCAATACCCATACTGGATGTACAAGTATTGGATTGCCCTGGGCTTAGTGGTTGTGGTTTTCGCGGCTTCCCTAGCAACCGCACTTTGGATGTCGGGAACACATAAACGCGCGGCAGCCGCCACATTCGCCACGGTTATACTTCTCTTCGTCGGCGGAATCCTAGACCTCTTCTTTTTCATGTATACCGCCATGCGCGGAGAACCCTACAGCTTCGACTACTGGAGCGCCCAATACAAATGGTTCGGCTCATGGAACTGGAGCCAACAAATAGCCTGGACAGCCCTATGCCTAATCGGCACAGCCCTCGTATGGAAATGGGCTCTACGCAAGTAGATAGGCTTGGATGATCTGGTAGTTTCTGACGCCGAGAACCAGGTGGACAACGCCGTAGACCGTGAGAACCATCAGCCCGACGCGGTAGGCTGTTCGATGGCGGACTATTCTCGGAAGGAACAGAATCAAGGCTATGATGAGGATCGTGGTAATGGGCGTAGACGGCTATGAAAGTTTCCTCGCCGAGCACATGGAAAAGCGGGTTTGCCTCCGAGAAGCTTACGGCGTATTCGCCAGTCTGAACCGAGCCAGCCCGCAGCAGAACCTCGGTTGTCGCGGCGTCAAAAAGGGCTCCTGCAACCACAAGCGCTACGGCAAACTTCTGCAAAGCGTCCAGCTTCAACGCAGCCCATTAGAAAAATTCCATTTTTCTATTGGTGAACAAGTTTGGGAAGACGGTACAAGATTAAGAGTCGCCCAAGACATTATGTTGAGCGGAACCGACGCGGCCAATTCAAGAAGTGGACAAATGTGCATCGGAGCATAAGGGCTGACGCTGTCCGAAAGGTCGGGCAGAAACGGAAAGAGCACGGCTACGGCCACATCCAAGACTACCCGCGATAAAGGAGGCGAAGCCCCTGTGGGGTACGCGAGGCAGAGAGGGGCAGCCAGCTACGACAGAACCATCCTCGTCAAGGTTAAGCCCACCGCTTACAGGCGGAAAGGCAAGCTGGTCAGGCGGAAGGGCTACGCCTACCGAAGGGTTGACCTCGGCAAGACTGGAAAAGGTCCAAGGCTGATTGAAATCAAGGAGAAGGGAGCCCTCCGCAGGCACGGCTACAGCGTCAAGAAAAGCGTGGAAGCCCGCCACAGGGCTTTGGCGAAAGCCATCAAAGAGTATGGAGCCTTGAGCGTCTACCGCAAGCTGAACGCCCAATACGTTTTCCGCAAACGCTACGACCCGAGAACAGCAGCCATATTCAAGTCTGACGCCGAATGGGTTCGCGGCAACTTCAAGGTTGACGGCTTCGTAAGCTAAGGGCGACTTCACTCCATTTTTCTTTTGGAGCGGAACCGCCTATGGCTGACGCTGTTTCAATACTTGAACAGCTTATTCGCGGCTTGTCCATGGTGAGCAACGCCATAACGCAAGGCGTAAAATACGCGCTTTCCTGCATAGGCTTGAACTTGCCCGACTACGCCATAACCGTAAGCACAATAATCTTCATCATCCTTCTGCTCTGGAAGTTTGGAAACGCCATCAACAAAATCGTGCTCTTCGCACTAATCTTTCTATTGATTTCAAGCGTGGCTGGGCTGATAACACCCATGCTGGGAGGCGCATCCGCATGAAAGCCAAAGCTGTCCTTTCAATTTTCTTCACGGCGCTTTTAGTTGTTGCGTCTTTGTCTGCTACGCAAGTGAGTGGCGCTTCCATCGAGTTTATTGTCAACGGCGGGTTTGAAACAGGAGATGATACTGGCTGGACAGGGCGCTATTACGAAGTTACCAGCGATTTTGCGCATAGTGGCTTATATTCTCTGCAGATTTTTTCAAGCGATGGGGGAGTATGGCAAGACTTAACGGAGCCAATAAGTAGCGCATGTATTAAAAACTTCGGCTTTTGGCATCGCAAAATATCTGATTATGGCGTGTCATTAATTTATGCAGTAGTAAACTACGATTCTTCAGAACCGATATTTTGTGATGCTGTTGAATCCACAGTAGATTGGCAGTATTACGACATTATGCCTTACATACCTGCTAACACACAAATAGAAAGCATTATGATTTGGACTGCTAGAGTATGGGGCGAAGGCTGGGAGGGAGTGTGTGTAGACGACGTTTCGCTACTGGCTGAAACACAGACACGGCAAGACGAGGGCGGAGTGCCCATTCCCTATCCGCCACCGCCCTACGAGCCTCCGCCTCCACAGAACGAAAGCCAAAATGGGGGCGACTGGGCTGACGGTTTCGTTCAGTTTGTCGGAACCCTCAAGGAAGTTGTTCAGCGGTTGCTTGGGAACCCGCTGTATCTTCTGTTGCTCCTTTTGATGGTTGCCGTTTTAGCCCACTATTCAACTAGGAAAAGGCCTCGACGCTGAACACCTTTCATTTTTCTTTTGGAGGCTAAGACTTGCCGAAGACCAAAACGCGGAAGCTTATAGCTGGAATAATCGTCCTCGCGGTTCTAGCGGCTTATCTCGCCTACAGCGGTTTTCTGCCGCGCTTCAGCCTAGTTCCCGGGCCGGAAGGTGTCCGAGCTATGAACTATGGGCTTCAATGGGGTCTTGGCGGAAAAGTTTTGAAGGCTTCAACTGTGGATGCTTTGCCGTCTGGCTTCCAATGGACTAACAACCAGCCAAGCATCCTAAGCTTCAAACACGTCCAGGACAGCGGAGAACCTTCCGGCGGGTTCTTCGTCAACGGACCGTGGTGGTGGTATGACCACGGCAACGGAGAAGTTTCAAGCGAGGTTCAGCATCCAATGTTAAGCGACGACCCCGTGGGGCTCACCACTCGACAGTTAACATACTACAAGTATGTGAAAGTCAGCGACACAAAGGTTGAAATCCACAAGGTTGTAGTGCACCTGATTCCAGCAGACTTTGTAATTCAGCTTTGGATCAAGCCTGGCTGCGGAGTCTACACTTTCAAGGACATCAACGTCTGGTATGCTTTGGACACGGTGACATGGCTTAACGCTTACACTTCAAGCCCACCTCCAGACCCGAACCCGCTGACAAACGACACCGTGAAGTATCTAAGCAGCAACTACCGCGGAGCCTTCCCCATAATCGCCTGGATAGGACAGTACAAAAGCTGGGTTTTCACCAAGGACGACGGAACAGCCAAAAGCAGCCCGCCAGAAGACGCAGCCGTAGGCTACGTTAACTTGGAGCCAGACTTAAGCGGAAGATTCATAGACCTTTACACTTCGCCAGGCAGCAAATACAGTCTGCTTTTGACGGCTGACGCGATTAGAAATCCAGACCTGGTTGCTCAAGCCTTAACGCCCAACGCGCTTCCAGACCCGAGGTTTGCCGAAACCGTTTACTTCAAGATTCGCCTGGCAAAGTTCGGCGCTTACGTCAAAGACGAGGGCAACCATTACTGGAGCTACAGCACATGGTATCCGAGCGTCTACTACCGTCTGAGAGTGGTTTACGCCGTCTACGGCGAATACGTCTACCTGTGGACGGCGAAGTCGGCTCAAGAAGTAGGCTACACGCCCGACACATGGGAACTCCGTGAAACCAAGAAAGAAGAGTATTTGGACCCGATAACATGGTTCTTCAGGGCTGCTGGCGCATGGCTCAGTAACCCTATAAACCAGCTTTGGGTTCTGCTGATAATCATCGTGATAGTCATAATAGTGGTTTCCATCGCGTCTCCTGGAATCTGGGCTTTGCTGTTGCAGCGGAAAAGCGGCAAGGGCAAATAGTATTTTTCTGCTGGTGAAGCAATGAAAGGCAAAAGTAAAGCGGTTCTAGCGGTTGCGACGCTGCTGTTGGCGATGCTTCTGGCTTACGCTTGGATGAACGGAATGCTCGGCGGAGGCGGAGGCGTAGTTGAAGGGAAAGGCGGAGCGGCAACCCTATCGTTCACGGTGCAGTTCAAAGACGGGACAACGCAGACTTTCGAGACAACCAACATCTACACGGGCA
>Ga0078972_1016635_pt1 | contig 10823 bp, 13 predicted proteins | sample YelNatPaOPGAMG01_FD_67568 | JGI IMG/M metagenome (GOLD analysis project Ga0078972, IMG submission 67568) | Hot spring thermophilic microbial communities from Obsidian Pool, Yellowstone National Park, USA - OP-RAMG-01 (SPADES assembly) (version 2) | ecosystem: Environmental > Aquatic > Thermal...
TAGAGGGGAATACCAGCGTATTTCTTTGGCAATTGCCTTACCCACCTTTGGGTTACTTTCTGCTGCTTTGCAATTCTGTACACTGAGAGTTCGCCTTTATTCAACTCCCGTATTATCCACCGTATCTTTCTCAGGGTTAGTTTTCTCATACATCCCTGAGAAATCTCAAACCCTTCTTTATTTACCGAGAGGAACTTATTTCGGGATAATACACTAACTATTAAGCAACCGAAAAACTTATATATTAACCAGGTTAAAAGGATTGACTGAATCGCGTCTTCTAAGCGCTGCCCGACGGCAGCAAAAACTGGTCGCCTTGCCAGCGCGTAAATGCGCGCTGGCCTACTTTTGCTTACTTTTCTGTAAGCGACCGCTGCGCATCAATTCCACCTCTTTTAACGCGTCAGCAGTTGAAGAAGCAGCCTCGCCCATAGATATCGCATCGCGAAGCACCTCAAGCAGAACGAGCGCTGCAACCACAAGGGCCCTGTGAAACGGGTTCTCCAGGATTATAAGAAGGGCAAGACAAAATGCGATAGGCAACGCTGCCAGAATCCGCATACCAGTTAGCCTTTGGAAAGCCATAATGTGTTTTAAACCGCCCGTGCTTAAAAACGAATTGCAGTTCTTTCGCTTTGGGGTAAAGGCGATGATAGAGATTGATGGGAGTTATGGAGAAGGGGGTGGCGCAGTCCTCAGGAATGCTGTGGCACTCTCCGCAGTGCTTGGTGAACCCGTTCGCATATGGAACATCAGGGCAGGAAGAAAAGAGCCCGGCTTGAAGATGCAGCATTTGACTGGCGTAAAGGCGCTTGCTGATATCTGCGGGGCAGAGGTTTCCGGATTGGCAAAGGGTTCTACGGAGATAACGTTTATCCCGGGCAAGATTAAGGGAGGCAAGCACCGACTGGACATTGGAACTGCGGGTTCAATTACGCTCGTATTGCAGTCTTTGATGCCTGCGCTCGCATTCGCTGAGAAAAAGACGGAGCTTGAGCTTATTGGAGGAACGAATGTTGCATGGAGCCCGCCAGCAGATTATATGGAGAATGTGATGCTTCCGGTAGTTAAGTCCATGGGCTTCAAAGTGGAATTGGCGATTGAGAAGCGCGGCTGGTATCCGGCGGGTGGCGGCGTAGTAAAAACAGCGTTTGAGCCTGCAGGGCATTTGGATCCGCTGAGGATTTGCGAACGCGGGAATCTGTTATGTGTTGAAGGCATATCGGTTGCATCAAACCTGCCCGAACATGTTGTTGAGCGGCAAGCGACTGCTGCAAGAAAGGCATTGAGCGCGACTGGGATTGAGTGCAGGATAAGAAAAGAAATCGCGCCCGCCACATGCCCCGGTTCCGCTGTTGTCTTGTGGGCGAGGTTCTCTTCTGGAGCGGTGCTGGGAGGCTCGTCCATTGGGGAAAGAGGAAAGCCTGCGGAGAAGGTTGGTGAAGAGGCGGCGAAGGAGCTGCTAGCTGCGATTGAAAGCGGCGCTGCGCTGGATGTGCACCTATGCGACCAGATGCTAATATTCGCTGCTTTGGCTGAAGGCGAATCGGAATTCAGCGCGTCCGCATGGTCCAGCCACTCTGCAACGAATGCTTGGCTGATCCAACAATTCATTAAAAAAGGATTCCAGATAAAGAATGAAGAAAACGGGCGTGTGCGTGTGAGGATTGAAGGAATTGGGTTAAAGAGGGTTTAGCTTGGCGCTTCAATTGTTGCTTCTTGATGTCTGGGGGATTCTTGCTTCTATATTAGTTGGCGCTTTGATATATTTTCTTGGAGGGGCGTTCGCCGTTGAATACCTTATATTGATGTTCGTATTCCTCATCGCCGGAACAGCGGTAACCGTAATGGGGAAGGAGAAGAAGGAGAGCATAGGTATATATGAATATGGAAGGAGCTGGCAGAATGTACTGGCAAATGGTTTGGTTCCGATCATTGCAATTCTGCTAAACATGCCGCACGCATATTTTGGGGCGATTGCGAGCATAACCGCAGACAAGTTTTCTTCAGAGATAGGCTCTCTTGGGGGCACGCCAATCTTTCTGGGGAATTTGAAACCTGCAAAGAAAGGCACGAGCGGTGCGGTAACGCTTATGGGGACGATTGCCGGGCTTATCGGCGCGGAGATAATAGCAATTTCCGTATATCTGCTGTTTCCTGGGGTGAGGATGGGACACGTATTACTGCTCCCGTTCATTGGGGTTGTGGGTAGCTTTGCAGACAGCGTTGCAGGCATATTTGAAACGCAGGGGATAGGGAATAAGGCAACATCAAACATTGCCGGCGCGGTTTGCGGGGCAATCATGGCAGAACTGTTTTTCTCCATGTTTAGGTGAACATTAGCGTTAGCGGGTCTCCGAACAATAGAAGGAAAATGAGTGCGACCAAAACATACGGCAGGAATGGTGGCATCCCTTTGAAGATTGGAAACTTCTTCATCCTTGTTCTCTTCAACTTAACCATTTCAGAGGGCGTGAGCACAGGCTGCAGCTTTAGCCTTCTGACAAGCTTCTCATCAAGCAGATGAAGCGCGATAACATCCTCCTCATCTATGCTGCCCAGCGGCACCCATTCAACCATTGATGAGGAAATATAATCTTTGAATAGCGTCAGGAAGCCTGCGAGCAGTACGAGTAAAAGAAGAAAAACCGATTGCGCTGTGGATAGAATACCTGCTTCTGAGAAGAAGTAAATGACTGCGAGGTAGCTTGCGACTATCAGCACTGAAGAAAGCGCGCTCTGGGCTTTTATTTCTACGTTTCCGCGCAAAAGAGCACAGGCTACTTTTGGAACATATTTTGCAGATAGACCAATCACTGCAAGGAATCCAGAGACCAAGAATACGGATAGTATGAAAGGGTATGTAAAGAGGGGCTGCTGAGCAGAGGCTTGAAAAATTGAAAGCGAGGGGGCATTTGGAAGAAGCAAAGAGATGCCCGCAAATATAAGTACGTCCGCACCGCCTAATTGTCCTGTCCTGTAAACAAGGTAGCCAATTGCAAGAACCGCAAGCGCAACAGCGGAAGATGAGAGGATGAAGTTCAAATTCAATGTGAATATGTTAAGGAGCAAACCAATGGAAATCATTGCGTACGGGATGAATACGGGCACGTTTTTCTTGTTAAACAAATCGTAATAGGTTGCAGCGGTGAGAAAAGACAGCGTCGCGATAATCCTGAGCAACTCAAATTCCATGGCTAGATTGTCATAAAGTACCAATAAAAATATTAGTGTAATTCAAACGCAACATCAAGAACGTCCAGTTGGGATGGCTTGCAACTGCAACCGAGAATTTGCGAGATGTTTGGTGTTGTGCGCCCCCCATCGCCAGTAACCAGTTCTTTCACATATGTGCCTGATTCAACTGTCAGCTTGAGTTCAAACGAGTTCTTGGAAATCATCTTTGCATCTATGCGCTTGATTTTTCGCTTCCTTGTTAGATTTGCGCGCCTATGGAGTACGCGAACTGGCGTTTTCTGTGTGATTGTTTTTCCCTTCAAAGAGATGATTTTTCTCAGAATAGATGGCGCAACCTCTTTTTCGCATTCAACTTTTAACAGGTAGGTCTTGTCCGGCTGTGCCGCCAAAATCTTGTCAAGGTCTTTTTGTGAAGCAAAGGAAAGCTCACGGTATTCTGCCTTTCCTTTTGCAGCCCGGTTTGCAGATGCGGCTATTTTCTCCAAATCTATTGAACGCTTGAGTGGGTCTACAACCTCTATGATGAATGGTCTTCCTGAGCCGAGCATGCGCGCGTCTATATCCTCCCTTCCAACTGCATGCATCTTTGTTACCTTTCCGCCAGTTGCCTTAAGCAATGGTGCAGCAAGGAAATTCTCTACGGTCTCTGTGTACATCGCGCCCTTTCTGCCGCAATAATCGCATCCCCTCCCGCCGCATTTCCTGCAAGGCCATTTGCTCTGTGGAATTTCGCGCGAAAACTTCCGATATCTGCCATAAATGAGCAGAGGCTTCACCTTCACCTTTAGCCTCCTGCTGTGGAAGTCCAGCGTAAACAACACATCCGGATCATCGTGCACTGCCCTTATACCTTCCTTCTTCCACTCCTCCTCCAAGCGCATGCCTAGCGACCGTTTTATCTTCTGCTTCAGGGCAAGGCACTCCTCACCAGAAAGCCCCTCCTCCATCTTAGAAGAGAGGACTACGCCGAGCCAGAAGGAGCGAAACTCGCATTTCTCCGCAAACTCGTGAATCTTTCGCTCAAATGTCGCAATGAGCGGTGAAGTGTCTGCCATTGAAGAGTTAAGGGAAGGATAGGTTTAAATAATATGAATTAACAATTGTTAATCAATGAAAGCACCTTGCCAAGCTGTAGTTTGGTATCTGCTCCCGAGCATTGGCGCGGAGCTGGCGCGCGAGCTCGCAAAGCGCGGTATGCCCCAAAAGGAGATAGCGATGAAGTTGGGGATAACGCCAGCCGCAGTCTCACAATATATAAAAGGCGTGCGTGGGGCAGAGGTTAAACTTGGGGGCGATTCACTTAAAGAGATACATAAACTTGCAGATAAGTTGGAAAATGGAAGGGCGGACGAGGCAATGGTGATACTTTCCGTCTGCGATATTTGTAGAATTGCATGGCGCGAGCGTGTCCTTTGCGAACACCAAAAGATGATTGGAAAAGGAAGCCCTGCGTGCGCGAGATGCAGCGATGGTAAAGCGAGGTGTCGTCAGTGATGAAAACATATCTAGACAATTCTGCTTCAACGCGTGTTGATCCTGCTGTTCTGGAGGAGATGCTTCCGTTGCGCGAGATGCAGCGATGGTAAAGCGAGGTGTCGTCAGTGATGAAAACATATCTAGACAATTCTGCTTCAACGCGTGTTGATCCTGCTGTTCTGGAGGAGATGCTTCCGTATTTCACAGAGAGGTATGGAAATGCTTCATCGCTCCATTCATTCGGTAGGGAGGCGAGGGAAGCGATTGAAAAAGCAAGGGAGAGGGTTGCACGCCTGATTGGCGCAAAACCCGAGGAAATAATATTCACCGGGGGCGGCACTGAGAGCGACAACCTTGCCCTCCGCGGTGCTGCGTATAGCAGAAAGAATAAAGCGCGCAGTATACTTACATCAAACATAGAACATCCAGCCGTGCTAGAGACATTCAGGGATTTGGAGCGGGAGGGATTCACTGCAATTTATGCAAAAGTGGATAAAGAAGGGCTGCTTGACGCGGGCACAGTTGCCGGGATGATTACGCAGGATATGGCGGTCGCTTCAGTAATGCTTGCGAACAATGAGATAGGGACGATTCAGCCTGTGAAGGAGATTGCCGAGGAGTGCAGAAAAAAGGATGTTCTTTTCCATACGGACGCTGTGCAGGCGGCAGGAAAGATTCCGATTGATGTGAAAATACTTGGAGTGGATATGCTCACATTAGCATCCCATAAATTCCACGGTCCGAAAGGTGTTGGTGCGCTCTTTATACGCGAAGGCGTGAGGATAAAACCTATAATGACTGGTGGAGGGCATGAAAGAGGCTTAAGGTCGGGCACAGAAAACGTTCCCGGCATAGTTGGTATGGGGAAAGCCGCCGAGATTGCGCGCGAGCGTTTGGACGAGGATGTTGAAAGGATGAGGAAGTTTAGAGATATGTTGATTGATGGCTTGCTTTCAATGGAGGAAACTTACCTTAACGGAAGCAGGGAAAAACGCCTGCCGAACAATGCGAATATCCGCTTCCATGGCATTGAGGGCGAGTCGCTCATCTTCCTTCTTGATGAAAAAGGCATCGCTGCATCTACTGGTTCTGCATGTTCTTCAAAGAAGCTGCAGGCTTCCCACGTATTGCTCGCGCTTGGGTTGCCGGAATGGCAAGCGCACGGCTCTCTCAGGCTTACGCTCTCACGCTTTACAACTAAGGACGAGGTTGCATTCGCATTAAAGGAGATTCCGCCCGCTGTTGAAACATTGAGGAAAATGTCTCCCGTCTGGAGAAAGATTAAGAAAGGTGAACTATAGGTGAAAACGATGGCGTTTAATTATACTGAGAAGGTGATGGAACATTTCAAGAACCCACGGAACATGGGGGTTATGGAAAATCCCGATGGTGTTGGAGAGGTAGGCAATCCCACATGCGGGGATGTTATGACCGTCCAGATAAAGGTGGAAAATGGCAGGATTTCGGACATAAAGTTCCAAACATTTGGCTGCATTTCTGCTATCGCTACAAGCAGTATGATTACGGAACTGGCGAGGGGAAAGACATTGGAGGAAGCGATGAAGATCACACGGGATGATGTGGCAAAAGAGCTCGGTGGCCTTCCACCAATAAAGATGCACTGCTCCAACCTCGCGGCAGATGCACTGCACGCTGCAATAAGGGATTATTTGAAAAAAGAAAGGCGAACTTTATGAAGATAACACCGCTCGCTTTTGACTCGCTCGGAACACGTTCAATGTGCACATTGGTAGAAACAAATGATGTGAAAATACTCATTGACCCGGGGGTTGCGCTTGCGCCAAACAGATTCGGCAAGCCACCCCACCCAAAGGAATGGGAAAGGATGGAGGGGCAGTGGGCGGGGATAAAGAACGCTGCAAAAAACGCGGATGTTCTGAGTTTGAGCCATTACCATTTTGACCACTTCAATCCGCTGGAGCCGGAGGTATGGAAGGAGAAGATTGCGTTCATCAAAAACCCTGCTGAACATGTGAACAAATCTGCAGTTACAAGGGCAAAGCATTTCGTGCCATCCATCCAACCGCTTGTCAAGAAATTGGTTTATTCAGATGGAAGCGGGGCAGAATTCGGAAAAACGAGGATAACCTTCTCGCCCGCAGTGCCGCACGGGCAGGATGCTAAACTGGGCTATGTTATAATGACGGTCGTTGATGATGGAAAAGCGAGGTTCTTGCATACCAGCGATGTTGAAGGTCCGCCCCTTGATGAGCAAACAGGCTGGATAATCAAGCAGAATCCCGATATCATATTCTGTGATGGACCTATGTGCTGGATGGCTTACCGCTATCCTCCATCGTTAACTGAAAAATCAATTGAAAACCTGAAGAGAATCATCTCCAAAACCCGCGTCTCAAAACTCGTTTTGGACCACCATTTTATGAGGGAATTGAAATGGCGCGATAGGATAGCTGCCCTCTTTGATTTCGCGAACAAAGAGAACAAGAAAGGTAGGGATATCCAAATCCTAACGGCTGCCTCCTTCGCTGGAGAGGAGGAAGACCTGCTGGAAGCGAGAAGGAATGAACTTTATAAAGAGTTCCCCGTAAAGAAACTCAGGTTCTGGGAGATGGGGGAATAAGGAGCTAAAACAGGTTGTCCGAGGTGGAAAAATGGTTTTTGGGATTGGGGAGGGTAAGATTGACATAATCCTTGAGAAGAACAACTTTAAGCCAGGGGACACGATAAGGGGGAAGGTACAGCTCCAACTCAACAGCCCAAAGAAAGCGCGCGAACTTCGTATAGTCCTCATAGCCGAAATGGAGCAGTCGAAAGGAGACAAAAGAGAGCTCTACAGGGCGCCGATAATCCTTGACCGGGAAAAAGAGTACTCGTCTGGAACTTATGACTTTGAGATAGTTCTCCCGAACCTCCAAAGTGTGACTACCCTTCCCACAGTAACTGGAGTCGCTAAGGATATCCTGGATGTTGCAATGTTCTTCGCAGGAGGCCCAAGAGTGGTTCGCTGGTATCTCAGCGCAGAACTAGACCTACCAATGGCCTTGAACATAACAAAGAAAATGCAGTTGAATGTGGTTTGAACGGACTGGAAAATATTCCATATTTCCTGCCGCCCTTTTACTCTTTCTTAGATTCTTGTCTCTCTAGCAGCTGTTGAGCGAACTTTTTTGCTGCATCATTTTTCCCATCGAGCGCCACAATATGCAATATACCGTACTCTTTCGCTTCTGCGAGCTTCTAAGCTGCAAGCTTCGCTACTTTATCGTCTTTTACGGAGGCTGCGACCTTCGAGCCAACGTAGTCATGTGCTTCTGCGAACGCTTTGACTACGCTCACTTGAGTTTTCTTCTCGACAAGCTTAGTTGCTATAAGATCAGCCGCTAATTCCACGAAAACCAGGTTTAAATTGGTTTTGTTGGATTTGGATTCTGCCAATGTAATCCTTCCAACGGCGTGAAACCTCTGATAGGATGGAAGCACCGCACGCCGCAGCTAGAGACCTTTTCAAAACTAGGACTTCAAAAAGATGGAGCTGATTCATCTCCCGACTGAACTCGGGAGTATTCTCGGCTCAAAAAGCAATAAACCAAACATATATTTTTATATAAGTTTGGTTAAATCGAATCCATGCGCATCCCGCTGCAGAACCGCTTGAAGAAAAGGGCGCATATTGAAATGGCACGGCTGGAGGACGAGGTGGTGGATATATTATACGGTATAGAACCGAGCCTTGTCCTGCACGGTGGCACGGCAGTCTGGCGCTGCTATTATGGCAACAGGTTTTCAGAGGATCTGAATTTCTATTGCCGGAACCCGTGCGCTGTTGAAAGTTATTTCGCAAGGAAAACAGGCGAGCGGGGGCTTTCCCTGCTCAAACTCAAGAGGACCAAGAATCTGATCTTTTGCAAGGTATCGGATGGAAACGTGGAGGTGCGCGTTGAGATTAACTTTGCCACCCCCCAGAAGCCTGCGATTGGAAGATACGAAAAAGTAGATGGCACTTATATGGATATCCTTACGTTATCACCGGAGGAGCTTTTACTTGAAAAAATGGACGCTTATGCAGAGAGGGGATACATAAGGGACATCTACGATGTCTATCATCTGTCCGCCTATGTGAATGAGGAGAAGGTTCGACAGGAATTAAGAAAGTTCTTGGATTCCATCCGCGCGCCTGTGGATGAAAAAAACCTAAAAGCACTTGTTTATTCCGGAGCGGTACCTTCGTTCAGGCAGATGGTTGAGGCGCTGAAAAGGCGGTTCTGATGAAATACTTGAAGGAGCTGAGGGCCCGGTTCAAGGATTCGGTCGCATTCACAATCTCGGACCTGAGGATTTTCCTGAAAAACAAAAGGATTAGCACTGGCTATTTGCATTTACTCATCCATAACCTGTTGACTAAAGGGGAGATAAAAAGGATAACTCGGGGGATATTCACGTTCAGGGACGAGATTCAGACCGTTGGCTTCGGTTTCAGCCCTTTTTACTACGGACTGCAAGAGGCGCTCTCGCTGAGGAACATTTGGGAACAGGAAACGAACCCGGTGGTCATAACACCACGACATGTAAGGGTAGGCTTAAGGAGCTTTGGAGGGAGAAATTACCTTGTGAGGAGAATAAGCAGGAGGATGTTTTTCGGGTTTGAGATGCTTAGGTACTATGACTTCTGGATACCGGTTTCGGACGTGGAGAAGACGCTTATAGACTTCGCATATTTCAGAGAGCCATTGGGCGCTGGGGCGTTAAGGGAAATAAAGGTCAGGCTCAGGAAAGAAGTTTTGAGTGAGTATTTGAAACGTTGCCCGAAATTAGTTGCAAAGAGAGTTTTGGAGCTTCTTAGGAAAAGCTAGTGTTTATAGCCGTTGAAAATCGTTGGCGCAGGCGTACGTGTCTTCCTTGGCTTAGTGGGATAGGCACCTCGCTTCAAGCGGAGTGTTCTCCACTCAGCCTCCAGAGGATGCCGAGGTGAGACTAGCCGCTTTCCTCAGGTGGGTCCGCAAAGGTGTTTGGGTGGATGCCGCTCTTATTGCCATACACCGCATAAATTAGTACGCCCCCGCAGGGATTTGAACCCTGATTCCAAGCTTTCTCCAGCCCTCTCTTTTCCTAGATTTTCTTCCACAGTTTTCATAGGAAGAAAAGCCACTGGGGGTTTCTTTCTTCCACTTCATAGGAAGAAAGGCCACTTCTTTTCCTGGGTTTTCTTCCACAGTTTTCATAGGAAGAAAAGCCACTGGGGTTTCTTTCACCCACTTCATAGGAAGAAAGGCCACTGGTCTTCTTTCCCTGGGGTTTCTTTCTTCCACTTCATAGGAAGAAAGGCCACCTGGGTTTTCTTCCACCAATTTCACAGGAAGAAAAGCCACACCGGAGGCTCGTGTCCTATCCAGGTTAGACTACGGGGGCACAACTGTATTTATGATTAAAAAGCAAATATTAAGATGTAGTATTCAAAGCGACTGGTTTGAAGAACTGCTGGTTACGGCATCTAGACGCACATGATGTTTGGCTTTGGGAGATTCACTTCAGAAATATCTACTAACAATGCGTATGTCCCTCCTCTTACTTCTGAAATGCTGCAATTCGAATAAAAAGACCTAAAAAGTTTTTCGCCCTCAGAACTCGGCTCTGCAAAGATGAACCATTTGATGCCCTTTGATTTGGCGTACGCAGTATGGAAGCAGAGAAGAAATGACCCTATCCCTTTGAAGCAGCCGCGCCCGTGGGCAGAATAATCATCACGGACAAGAATTGCCTCCTCCGCTGCGCGTGCGCGCTCTGCCAGTTTAATATGTTCCGGGGCGCGGTCGGATATATCCCACTGTATTGCGCGGGAACAGATGCTCTTTGACTCTCCATTATCGTAGTATATCATCTTACAATCCATGTATGCAACAGTTGACAGTCCATTCAAATTCGCATGGAGAATGTCCAGTTTAAATTCCTCTACACTTGCATCGCGCTTTGCTGCGTACGTCGCACGTCTTGCAAATAGTATGAATTCATCGCCTGCATTGATTCTGAACCGGTAGCCCTCTGAGGAAAGCGCCGTAACCAACAGTTTCTAAATGTATAGGTTTATATAGGTGTTTTTTATATTGTGTATCAGCCTGCTCCAGATGTGGGTGTGTCAATAAAGACCCGAATAGGAGCAAGGTATTTAGGTG
>Ga0078972_1016637_pt1 | contig 10819 bp, 9 predicted proteins | sample YelNatPaOPGAMG01_FD_67568 | JGI IMG/M metagenome (GOLD analysis project Ga0078972, IMG submission 67568) | Hot spring thermophilic microbial communities from Obsidian Pool, Yellowstone National Park, USA - OP-RAMG-01 (SPADES assembly) (version 2) | ecosystem: Environmental > Aquatic > Thermal...
ATTTCCTGTTCAAGAATTTGAAAGATTGACAGAAAGATTTGAGAAGATAACAGAGAATTCTATTGAAAATGTTATTGAATCATTAGGTAGATACGCAATTATATGTTCAGATGCGATAAATTGCAAAATTGACAGTTCAGGGCGTATATTGATCCCGCCAGATATGAAGAAGGCAGCGCAAATTAAGCAAGAAATTTTGGTAATCGGCGCAAAAAATCATATTCAACTTTGGGACCCAGAATTATGGCAAAGGGAGCGAAAAAAGCTTGAGCGCAACTTCTTCTAATATCAATTTGGAAAAATGCTATTATTACTGATGTTTGGACAATTTTGAGTTAAAAAATGTTGTTAGCTAAACAAATTTACTTTTATTAGGAAGAGAAAATCTTAAAATCCCCCTTTATCCCCTTTTTTCAAAGGGGGAAACTAAAAAGTCATTTTTTTCAAAGAGGGGATTTCTAAAAGTCTCCCTTTGGAAAAGGGAGATTTAGAGGGATTTTCTAACTAAATATGTGATTATAATTTGTAAATTGTCCAAAGTTTAGTATTATTAAAAGGCTTTTATAGATGAGTTTTGAGCATATTCCAGTTATGTCCCGTGAGGTTATTGATTATTTATCAGTCAATAAAGGCGGGATTTATTTAGACCTGACTTTAGGGTTAGGCGGTCATGCGATAGAAATACTAAAATCAGACCCAGATGTGAAACTTATAGGAATTGATATAGATTCTGAAGCATTATCTATCGCTGGTGAGAGATTAAAAAACTATAAAGATCGGATTCATATAGTTCATGGCAATTTCGCTGATCTTGATTTAATTTTATCAGAAAACGGTATATCAAAAGTTGACAAAATATTAGCTGATTTAGGTGTCTCGTCAATCCAGCTTGATAAAGCAGAGAGAGGATTTAGCTTTCGTTTAGAATCAAATCTTGATATGAGAATGGATCAATCAGCAGGTCGTCCAATCTCTTATGAATTAAATAACGAGAGCTTTGATAATTTGGTAAAGATAATAAGGGAGTTTGGCGAGGAACGTTGGGCAAGACGGATCGCAAAAAATATTGTTATTGAGAGGGAAAAATCGCCGATAACTACTACGAAACAGTTGGCTGATCTAATTGTAAAAAGCGTTCCAAGATCAAATGAAGATATACATCCAGCAACAAGGACATTTCAGGCATTAAGAATTTACAAAAATAATGAGCTTGATAATCTCAAAATAGGTTTAGATAAAGCTATAAAGGCACTGAAAATCGGCGGTCGTATATGTGTCATATCCTTTCATTCGCTTGAAGATAGGATAGTTAAGGAAATGTTCCGCACATTAGAAAAAGGCTGTATTTGTCCTCCAAAAACGCCGAAATGTGTCTGTGGAAAAAAGTCCACAGTCAAGATTATCACCAAAAAGCCCTTGACCCCAAGTGAAGAGGAGATCAAGCTTAATCCAAGATCAAGAAGTGCCAAAATGAGGGTAGCTGAAAAAACTCAGGACTGATAAAATGGCAAATTGGCGCAAAATTTTTGCAATCATATCAATCGTTTTTGTCATTATATCATTGCTTTTTCTTCGGGTGTGGATAATGTCAAACGCTGTTCAAATCGCCTGTGAGATCAACTCACTTGATCAAAAAAAGGAAGCCCTGGAAGAGGAAAACAAAAAAATGATGATTGAGTTAGCAACGCTCAAATCCCCTGAACGCATTAATAAAGTTGCAATTGATGATCTAAATATGGTGCGTTCATCTGACAGCAAGATCATTTTTCTGGAGAGATAATCTATGAAATAATAGCTATAATTGTTAGCGATAGCTTGGAGGGTTGTAACTATGGTTAGTATAGTTCGATCTGTAAAGCATGAGCAATTATCAAAGAGGATATGTAGAAGGTCGTCGTTTGCACTTGTGCTTGTGGAGTTATGCTTTGTTTTGTTAGCTATTCGTTTATTTTGTATTCAATGCGTCAATGGCGAGAAACTAAAAGCGGAAGCTGAAAAGTATCATCGCAAGATTGTAAGCGTCCAGCCAAGGCGTGGTGCTATATACGATAGAAACCACATTCCATTAGCCATCAGCACAAAATCATATTCCCTCTTTGGCGATCCCCAAGCTATCAAAGAACCAGAATCCGTCGCGTTATCATTATCATCAATTATTGAAATACCAAAAGAGGATATTTGCCGAAAACTTGAGCGAAATACAAGGTTTGTCTGGCTAAAACGGCAATTATCGGATTCCAAAGTAGATAAAATCAGGTTGATGAATATTGAAGGGATCAGTTTTCGTGAGGAAGGGAGAAGATTTTATCCACAGAAAGAATTAGCTTCTCAGACGATCGGTTTTGTTGGAATAGATAACTTTGGGTTAGAGGGTATAGAGAAAAAATATGATGCTTATATGCGTAGAGCAACAAGCGAATTTTCCACAAAGAAAGATCGCAAAGGGCATGACATAGAACCGAATAAATATGATAAACCTGCTCCGGGATATGATTTAATATTGACATTAGATACGGTTATTCAGGACATCGCTGAGCGAAAACTCCAATCCGCTTGTGAGCAATGGCAGGCAAAAGGCGGTTCTGTTATAGTTATGAACCCAACTAATGGGGAAATATTAGCTATTGCAAATTATCCTACTTATGATCTTAACAAAGCATTCAACGTAGATAACGATTGTAAACGTAATCGTGCTTTAATTGATCTTTTTGAACCCGGATCAACTTTTAAGGTTATCACCGCTTCTGCCGCGATCAATGAGAATGTGATCAGTCCAAACGACGTAATAAATTGTGAAAATGGCATTTATAATATGGGCAAATTTGTTATCCATGATACCAAAAATTATGAACAACTTACATTCAAAGAGGTCATAGAAGAATCAAGCAATATTGGGACTGTCAAGATTGCAAAACTGCTTGGTAGCAAAAAGTTATACGATTATATTAAGGCTTTTGGTCTCGGAGATAAAACGGGAATTGACACGCTTGAATCAAACGGATTCATACGAAATATTGATCAATGGACAGAACGCTCAATGGGGGCTGTGCCTTATGGTCAGGAAATATCCGTTACAGCCTTGCAGATGCTTTGTGCAATAAACGCCATCGCTAATGATGGGGTTATAATGAGACCTTTTATAGTCAAAAAAGTTGTAGATGGTCAAGAGACAATATTGGAGAATACCCCTAAGGTAAGCAAAACGCCAATATCAGCAAGGACAGCAAAGATAATGAAGAATATATTGCGAGGTGTTGTTGAAAATGGGACAGGACAATCGGCGAAAATTGATGGATATAACGTAGCAGGAAAAACAGGGACATCTCAAAAAGCGTCTGATGACGGGAAAGGGTATATCCCGGGCAAATATACAAGCTCGTTTGTCGGATTTCTTCCAGCAGATAAACCTGTAATCTCAATTATCGTCGTGATTGACGAACCTCAGGGACAATATTATGGCGGTATAGTCGCTTCTCCTGTATTCAAAGAGATCGCAACACAAATTATGCAATATTTGACTATCGGTCAGGGAGTTTGCATCGCAAAAGTCAATTCAACAACATAATTGAAGGCAACAAGAGGAATTTTAATGACATCTGTCTTATCGGAATTGTTAAATGGAATAGATATAATTGAGTATTCTGGCGATCTAAATATCCAAGTCAGCGGTGTTACTGACGACTCACGAGAGATAAAAGATAAAAATATCTTTGTATGCATGCCTGCGGTCTATGAATCGCCTCATGCTAAATGGACATATCGCACTGATGGACACGATTATATCCCTAATGCCATAGATAATGGAGCATCGGCAATAATAGTCCAAAAGCCTTTAAATGAGATAAATCTAAAAGAAGGCATAACTTTTGTCCGAGTGAACGATACGAGATTTGCATTAGCGAGAGTTTCTGCTAAATTTTATGATTATCCATCTCGTAAACTCTTTATGGTAGGCGTGACTGGAACAAATGGAAAGACGTCAACCTGTTATTTATCAAAATCAATATTATCTTTTGGAGGGAAAAAAACCGCTATTCTTGGGACGATAGTTCAAAGAATAGGAGGCAAGGATATATCAGCAGGGATGACAACTTTTGAAGCTCATCGTCTTCAAAAAATCCTTAGCGACATAGTAAATGAGGGAATGGATGCGGTAGTAATGGAGGCTTCCTCCCATGCCCTTGAACTTAAAAGAGTTGACGAGGTTGATTTTGATGTCGCTGTTTTTACAAATCTGACACAAGATCACCTTGACTTCCATAAAGACATGAACGGTTATCTCCAAGCCAAGATCAAACTCTTTGCTGGTCTTGGCACTTATAAAAATCCAGTTTATGCTATTGTCAACGCAGACGACCCTGCAAGCGATAAGATTATTCATAGCACAAAGGCGGAAGTGATAACTTATGCGGTGAACAACAATGCAGACATCAAAATTAAAAGTTATCAATCAACGCCACAAGGGTTGTCTTTTGTAGTTTCTGTTTATAATAAAGATGAAATTGAAATAAACCTTCAACTATTAGGTGATTATAACCTATATAATGCCCTTTCCGCTATCGGAGTAGGAGTTTCACAGGGATTAAGCCTTGATATTATCAAAAAAGGTCTTGAACAGGTTGATAGCGTTCCGGGTAGATTTGACCGAGTAAACTGTGGACAGGACTTCGTAGTTGTAGTTGACTATGCACATACACCAGATGCCCTTGAACGTGTTTTAACTGCTGCAAGAAAGTTGACAAAGGGCAGGCTTATAACAGTATTCGGTTGTGGCGGAGATCGTGACAAGACAAAAAGACCGATCATGGGGGAGACCGCCACTTCCCTAAGCGATTATACAATTGTCACATCTGATAATCCAAGAACAGAAGACCCTATGCAGATCATATCAAATATACTTGATGGCATTAAAAGCGGAGAATATGAAGTAATCCCAGATAGAAGATCAGCGATAAAAAGAGCTATAAGCATTGCCAAAAGTGGAGATTTTGTCGTCATAGCTGGAAAAGGACATGAAAATTATCAGATAATCGGCACTAATAAGATTCATTTTGATGATAAAGAAATTGCTTCTGAGTTTCTCAGAGAAATTAAAAATTGAAAGATGGAAGATTTTAAGGTCAGCGATATTATAAATGCGACCGCGGGGAGTCTGGAGAGGGGAAATCCAGCCACAACAATCAGCAACATATCTACTGACTCTCGCACTCTCAAAGAAGGCGATCTTTTCGTCGCATTAAAGGGCGAAAATTTTGACGGGCATGATTTTGTGTGTCAGGCTATTGAGAAGGGAGCAGTAGGTGTTGTCGTGTCGCGTGAGATACAGGGACTTGGCGATCTTATCAAAAAGCTATCTGCCAATCCCTGTATCATTATCGTCAAAAATACAACTATTGCACTTGGCGACATAGCAAGATGCTATAGGGAAAAATTCAACATTCCAATAATAGGCATTACAGGAAGTAATGGCAAAACAACAACAAAAGATATGACTTCTGCTATACTTTCTGGAAAATACAATGTCCTTAAAAGTGAAGGAAATCTCAACAATACAATTGGGCTTCCTTTGACGTTATTTAGGCTTTCCAATGAACATCAGATCGCTGTGCTTGAAATGGGCATAAGCATTCCCGGCGAGATGTCGCAATTAGTCCGCATAGCTCAGCCAAGTTTAGGTGTAGTGACCAATGTAAGTGCAACGCATTTAGAGTTCTTGGGTTCTATTGAAGGCGTTGCCAAAGAAAAGCAGAAACTCGTTGAATTCTCAAAAGACGCGGTTCTCAATGCTGATGACGAGCTTGTTGCTAAGATGGCTAAGGTCGTCAAAGGCGATGTTATATTCTACGGCATAAAATCTTCTGCTGATGTCATAGCAAAGGACATTGTTCTTGATCAAGATGGGAGACCAGAATTTACTGTTTCTATAAAAAAACCTGTAAATGCCGAAGAAAAAATAAAACTTCCTTCAATAGGACGGCATAATATATATAATGCATTAGCTGGGATCTCTGTTGGCGTTGTATTCGGCGTTGAAATTGACATTATAAAATCCGCTATTGAGTCATATCAGCCTATGTCTATGAGAATGCAGAAAATTATAATTGATGGCGTTACGCTTATAAATGACACTTATAACTCCAATCCAGTATCAATGAAGCTTGCGATTGATTTTTTAAGGGAATTGAAGACTTCTGGAGGAAAAATCCTTGTCGTTGGCGATATGCTTGAGCTTGGCGAAAAAAGCGACGAGCTACACGATTCCATAGGGAAATATATCGGTGAGACTTGTTCTACTGATATGCTTATTACAGTAGGGGAAAAGGCAAGCATAATTGCAGAATCTGCGATAAAATCGGGAATTAGCGAGGACGTAGTGCTTGTATGCAAGAATAATTCCGAAGCGTCTGATCACCTTCACAAAATACTTAAAAATGGCGATATTGTTTTAATCAAAGGGTCTAGGGGGATGAAAATGGAGGAGATAGTTAGGTCTCTTCAAAAAAACCAATAGTTGACAGATTGAGATTTTTTGCTTCACTCAAAATGACATTTTATACATCACCTTGTTTTATATGTCACACTACTTGTTTTATATGTCACACTAAACGAAGTGAAGGATCTCTGATGAAGTGAGGGGTCTTTCTTGAGATTTTTTGCTTCGCTCAAAACAACAATCCTGTATGTCGCCCTGAACGAAGTGAAGGGTCTCAACGACAAAGGGAACACCTGCTATGTTTTATTATCTTTTTTTTGAAAAATTAATTGAATTTTTTTCGCCTTTTAACGTTTTCAAATATATCACCTTTCGTTCAATATATGCTGCGGTAACCGCACTTTTGATATGTTTCATATTAGGACCCTTTGTGATTAAGAGACTACAAATCCTCAAATTTGGTCAAGCGATCCGGTGGGAAGTTCAGGACACACATAATCATAAAGCTGGCACACCGACGATGGGTGGTCTATTGATCCTATCAGCGTTACTTCTGTCAACTTTGCTTTGGGCTAGACTGGATAATCCGCTTGTTTGGATAGCTGTATTCTCGTCTATATGGTTTGGCGGAATAGGGTTTATAGACGATTATTTTAAGATAACCCGTAGTCCTCGCGGTGTAAGAGTTTGGCAAAGATTAGCTCTTGAATCATTAGGGGCATTTTTCATCGCCTTTTATATTTACCAATTTGCAGATGCGCCAACAGATGGCATAACGACGAATACAACATTGCTTTTGCCTTTCTTTAAAAATGTGAGAATAGAGCTTGGATGGCTTTTCATACCCTTTGCGATATTAGTTATAGTTGGATCAACTAATGCGGTTAATCTCACTGATGGATTAGACGGGCTTGCTATTGGTTGCACTGCGTTTGTGGCGGTTGCTTATACAGCACTTTCTTATGTCACAAGCCATGCAGATATAAGCAGGTATCTTGGCATCGTCCATATTCCCCAAAGCGGAGAATTGACGGTCTTTTGTGCAGCGTTAAGCGGTGCTTCTCTTGGGTTTCTTTGGTATAACTGTTATCCTGCAAAAGTATTTATGGGAGATACAGGGGCATTAGCTATCGGGGGATCATTAGGTTCTGTTGCAGTTTTTACCAAACATGAACTTCTTCTTGTTATAATAGGTGGCATATTTGTAGCCGAAGTCTTATCTGTTATCATTCAAGTTGTATCATTTAAAACCAGAGGCAAGCGAGTATTTAAAAGGACTCCTATACATCATCATTTTGAACTTATCGGATGGTCTGAAAGTAAAATCGTTGTTAGGTTCTGGATTATATCAGCGATACTTCTGTTGATCGCATTAAGCACATTGAAGATAAGGTAAGGGATTATTTTTCGCCTAATAAAGAAAATGGATCAAAGAGAGATACTCAAAAATAAATATGTAGTTGTAATCGGACTTGCAAGAAGCGGTATAGCATCCGCGAAGCTCTTGACTGATCTTGGTGCAAACGTCCTGATAACCGATCAAAAATCCGAAGATGAGTTGAGAGATTCCGTAGAAAAATTGAGAAGTGAATGCCCAAAAATTGATTTTCATTTAGGCGGTCATCCAGAAAACATCTTTGACGGTGCTGATCTTGTTGTCATAAGCCCTGGTGTGCCTTTTAATATTCCAATACTTCAGACATTAAGAAAGAGATCAGTTGAAATAATCGGTGAGATTGAGCTTGCATACAGATTTTGCAAATCGCCGATAATAGCTATTACAGGCACCAAAGGGAAATCAACAACTTCAACGTTAACAGGTCAAATATTAAGTAAAACATATAAAAAAGGCAGAGTTGTTGTCGCAGGGAATATTGGAACCCCGTTGTCCCAATATGTCTTAGATTTGAAAGAATCAGACCTCCTTGTGCTTGAAGTCTCAAGTTTCCAATTGGAGACAACAGTTTATTTTAAGCCAGTTATTAGCGTTATTCTAAATATGATGACTGACCATCTGGATCGCCATAAAGATTTTGATGAGTATGTCTCTGCAAAATATAAAATTTTCGCTAATCAGACAGAAAAAGACTATATAATACTCAACGTTGACGACCCAAACGTTTATGCAGTGGAAAAAATAGCAAAAGCAAAGCCCTTGTTATTTAGCAGTAGAAAGAAGTTGGAAAAGGGCATCTATCTTGAAAATGATCATATAGTAGCTAATCTAAATGGTGACAAAGCAATACCTATATGCAAGATTGGAGACTTAAAGATAATAGGCAGACATAATGTAGAAAATTCTATGGCAGCGACTGCGATAAGCATGATATATGACGCAAAACCAGAGTCCATTGCAGAGGTTTTAAGGGAATTTACGGGATTAGAACATGCACTTGAATTCGTCGCAGAAATCAATGGCGTTCGGTTTATAAACGATTCAAAAGCCACTAATGTTATCTCGCTAAAAGCGGCACTTGAAAGCATTGATACAGGCATAAACTTAATAATCGGTGGTCGCGATAAGGGAAATGACTATGAGCCTTTAATACCGCTTGTTAAAGAAAAGGTTAGGCATCTGATTATAATAGGCGAAAGTGCAGATAAAATTGAGAATTCTCTTGGTCATCTCACAAAATCGGTTAGGGCGACAACAATGGACGACGCTGTGAACAAAGCTTATAATCTTGCACGATCAGGCGAAACAGTCTTGTTATCAACCGCTTGTGCAAGTTTTGATATGTTCCATGATTATGCAGATCGGGGGAACAAGTTTAAGGAAGCAGTCAAAAAGTTAAAGCAAAAAGTCATTCCTGCGGAAGCAGGAATCCATTCTCACTGATGGTCTATAGCGCAAGTAGTGCCTTTTGGGGAAACAAGTTTAAGGAAGTAGTCAAAAGGTTGATGATTGCAGATGCTAAACGAACAGATTGAAAATGAATTTGGCAGTTATGATAGGTATATTCTCGGGGCAATCGGGTTTTTACTGGTCATCGGAATACTGATGGTCTATAGCGCAAGTAATGCCTTTTCAAGAGATCAGCAAGGGGATAGCCTTTTTTATCTGAAAAGGCAGTTGTTTAGCTGTTGTTTAGGATTAGGATTAATGCTTATTGCTATGTTGATAGATTATAGGCATTATCAGCGTTTGATGTGGCTTCTTATCATAGTTTCATTTGCTCTGCTTTTGGCAGTTTTTATCCCTGGAGTTGGACTCAAAGTCGGCGGAAGCACCAGATGGATAAAGATTTGGAAGTTTACTTTTCAGCCTGTTGAATTTGCCAAATTGGCTCTGATCATCTATATCGCGAGGTTTCTTGATAAAAGGTCTGAATATATGGGCGAATTTAAGAAAGGTGTCCTTCCGCCTTTAATAGTATTTTCAGTTTTTTTTACCTTATTAGCAATTCAGCCCGATTTCGGATCAATTGTGCTTTTAGTAGCATTGGCATTTCTGATGTTATTTGTTGGTGGTGCTAAAATCTATCACTTACTAATATTGATTTCATCAGCATTTATCGGTCTGATCATCGGCATAATCGTTGAACCTTATAGGCTTAACAGGGTTAAAATATTCCTTAACCCATGGAGAGACCCCGAAGGAGACGGCTATCAAGCTGTCCATTCGTTATATTCCTTGGGATCGGGCAAGATATTTGGAAGAGGCGTTGGTGGAGGAGTAGAAAAATTATACTATTTGCCAACTCCACATACAGATTCAATATTCGCAGTTATCGGTGAAGAGCTTGGTTTTGTCGGAGCGGTGTTTGTCATTATGCTTTTTATGATAATTGTATGGCGAGGAAAGCAAATATCCGATTCAACTGACGATCGCTTCGGGAAATTGCTTGCAGTTGGCATCTCATGTTTGATAGGTGTTCAGGCGATCATAAATATAGGTGTTGCAACAAGTTCGCTTCCTGCAAAGGGAATTACGTTGCCTTTTATAAGTTTTGGTGGTTCATCTTTGGTCATCAGTCTAATATCTGTGGGAATATTGCTTAACATCTCAAAAAACAAAATGCAAGGTTGAAAAACTCATGGGTCTAAAATTCGTCATAAGTGGAGGAGGAACTGGAGGACATATATACCCCGGAATAGCTATTGCAAATGCCATTTTACAGCTTGAACCTTCCGCTAAAATATTATTTATCGGAGGAAAAGGTCAACGAGAGTCAAAGATAATTCCCGAAGCAGGATTTGATTTTGCACCTATATTAGTTCAAGGATTTCCAAGAAGTTTATCTTGGAGATGGCTTAAAGTTTTCGTCAAAGTTCCATTGGGATTTTTCAAATCTTTGGCAATTCTATCAAAATTTAAGCCCGATATTGTCATAGGCACAGGCGGTTATGTATGCGGACCTGTTTTACTTGCTGGATTGCTTATGA
>Ga0078972_1016640_pt1 | contig 10818 bp, 9 predicted proteins | sample YelNatPaOPGAMG01_FD_67568 | JGI IMG/M metagenome (GOLD analysis project Ga0078972, IMG submission 67568) | Hot spring thermophilic microbial communities from Obsidian Pool, Yellowstone National Park, USA - OP-RAMG-01 (SPADES assembly) (version 2) | ecosystem: Environmental > Aquatic > Thermal...
CCTCCTTCTGGCCAAAGGGGGCTAGGCCTCGGCCCGTGGTGCTACACGGGCCTCGGTTTTTTATAGCCCCTCTTTGCCACCCAACCGCCTCGGATGTTTAACACTCCCGAGGCGAAGACCTATGAACCACTTTTGTTACAAGAGCAACATTACTCTAACGTGGCCTGTTTGGGCAAACTAGCTGGAAGGCTTGCACTGTCACTAATTGGGCTTACCTAAGTCCACTCGAGCGCACCCATGCGCCCTTGGGCGCTCCTTAGCGCCTAAGTAACTTGTGAAATGATGCTGACCACAAAGGAAGTTCAAGAATTAACTGGGTACAGCCGCGACCAGCTGAAGCGCAGGCTGGCGCTCCTGGGCGCTCATGGGTGCGATGGTGTACATCGGGGCGCCAGGGGAGCGCTCCTTATCCCCGAGGACCTTGCTCAATTACTTAAGCGGATGGCGGAGTTGGAGGCACAGGGTTTTGCCCCAACTGAGGCAATGACTTTGGCGCTCGACGGCGCCCATGAGCGCCCACGTGCACAGGGGTGCACCACTCAGGCGTCACCACACATTCAGGCCCAGAAATCTTCTGAGCGCGAAAAAGATGTAGAAGGCGTGCTTACCGCCCTCATCGTGTTGCAGGCCTTGAACTTGTTCGTTTTACTCGTTTTGCTGTTTTTTATGACACGCTAGGGTATTGAGGGGAACTTTTGAGACCCAAAGTGAGACCCGAAGATCTACCTCTGCCTGGTCCGGGAAGTCCCCAAAGGATAAAGGGGCAAGTGTAGACGGTTGTATAGGGGACAATTGTCTCCTATCATTTAACCATTTGAACCAGGAGAACTTACAATCTGAATAATGCTCTGCTGATGTGGCGGGATCCGCTCATGGTAGGACAGAGGGGTCAGCGGGAGCATGTAGTGGCTGATGAGGATGGCAGGCCAGGCCTAACTTTTTATCCTACTCCGCGGCAAATGTGGCGCTTTAAAAGGGTTTCTAGGCAGATATTGTAGAAGCCGATATATAGGGAAGCGTCTTCTTCCCGGTTTTCTTAGATTGATAGCCTTTTCGAGCCTTGAAATTGGTTGCAATTGGAAGCAATTTATAATACTGATGTTAGCTAGACGGGCTCCAAACCTTGCTTTCTTTTGTTGCGACAATGTCGTACAAGATTTTTCAATCTGAGACAGGTAAGGTCCATTAGTACTGGGGAAGCCTGTATTTTCGTAGGTGCTCCTAAAGCCTGGATAGAAGGTCTTGCGCTTCTTTCTTTCCCTGTAAGCTTCCCAAGATAGCACGAGAGGCTCCGCGCCGTTGCTGTAAGGAGGCCGTGGGCATAGGCAGTGCGCCTCCTTCCCTAGTTTTCGCGTTGATGGAGAGCAAGCACTTTGTCCTCCACCTTGGGGGAGGGCAACGGGGACTGTGATGGGGCCGTCTGGGTTGATCCTGAAGGCTCGCTTCTCCCTCAGTAAGGAAGTGTTGAACCCATTGCGTACGGTGTTGTAGGAGATGCAAATCCTCCTACACTATTTTCCTGAAGCTTCTACACTCCTGCCAGGTGTGGGTGATCTTGAGGCGAAGGCTCATTTTGCTCTTAGGATGGGCGAGCTGCTATGCTTTCAGTAAGGGTAAACGCCAGCATCGTGGCATCCCCCTTTCTTCGAGTTTGTTATGGCTTCATCGACAGGAGGGATGCCACATTTTTTCAAGACCGCCTCGCACGCTCCTAAGTCCGGCCTTAGAGGTGGGCCACTCTCTTGGCGCATCAGCCTCCGCTCTTGACAAGCTTGTAGTTTGGCAGTATTATTTTTTATTTAGGAGGTGGTAAATAGCGAGGATCGATAAATGATGGTTTGTAGCGAGGGACAAGATTTTGGTTTTTGGTCTATTTACAAAGGAGGCTGTGATGAAAAGGTATATTTTGGTTGGAGTAGTTATAGGTTTGTTGTGCATTTCACTAATTGGGGCGGCTGAACAAATTGTACTTCACATTGCCGCTTTCAAATCACCTGGAAGCGAAGCAACTAAAAAACTTGTTTCCGAATATCTAGCTCTAAATCCTAAAGTAAAGGATATCGTTATTGATGAATATCCTTATGCCGATCTACGTTCAAAAATCTTGACTGATTTTATTGGTAAGACCGGTGCATACGATATCGTCACAGGAGATTGTATTTGGCTAGCGGAATTCGTCGCTGGAAAACATCTTAGGCCACTGGAGCCTTACTTTGCGGATCCTACGCTGTGGAAGGAACTCGGCATGACTCCGGAGGAGTACGATCTCGATGATTTTGTACCCGCTGTTTTAAATTATCTTGGGCGGTATCCTACGCTTAGTCCTACTTACGTTGGAATGGAACATCAGAAGCAATTCCCGTTGTATGCTATCCCTTGGCTAACGAATACCGAGACGTTTCTTTACAGACGTGATCTTTATGAAAAGTATGTCGCACCTTTGGGGATCCCTCGCCCTGGAGATACGCCTGAAACTGCGTGGACGTTTGATGAGTTTATCACAGCAGCTAAAGCGCTTACTGGGAAACCTGACAGTCCATGGGGAATGTCCCTTCAAGCGAAGCGAGGAAACTCTCTTGTCTGGGAGATCAGCAACTTGCTTGGTGTCTTTGGAGCTTCGTACTTTGATGAAAAGTGGCATCCAACAATTAATACCCCTGAATGGCATAAACTTTTGGAAACATATATTTCTTTCTACAAAGTCTACAAAGTTGCACCTCCTGAAGTCCTTGGCTGGGAACATGCAGAGGAAGCGGGTGCTTTGGCTGGCGGATATTGTGCTATGGATTTGACCTGGAACAACGAACTTAACATGTGGATCATGGCCCCTGCATATTCGCAATACTGGGATAAGTGGGAAGTGGCTTGGATGGTGCTTACGGAAAAGGGCAAGCCTCCGTATCCACCTTCTGTCCAGGGTGGTTACTTCTTAGCCATACCCGTGTACACATCCGAAGAGAGGGCACGAGAAGCATTCAAATTTATAATATGGTTAACTAGCAAGCCGATCCACAAAAAATATGTCTTGATGGGGCCAACACCGGCTCGCATGTCAACAATGGAGGATCCTGATGTTTTGGCAAAATGGCCATGGATTAAACTCTATTCTAAAGTTATACAAACGCCGTTCACAAGACCAAACTGTCCAGAATGGTCTATGATTGAATACAACGTGGCCATCACTATTTCCAAAGTTTTAACCGGGGAATGGACTATCGATTACGCATTGGCTGACTTACAGGACAGACTTTATTATTTGATGGAGCGGGCTGGTTATTACAAGTAAAAGGAGGACCAGGGGGCCTCTGGTAGGCCCCCTTATTTTTATGAATCGACGACTTCTTTTGCTTATTCCAACTGTTAGTATACTACTTATATTTGGCGTTACGCCTTTAATTTATATAATATATGAAAGTTTTTTTAATCGTAATTTATCTATGCCTTGGCATGTAGAATTTATCGGAATTGCAAATTATGTTAGTGCACTCAAATCTTCAACTTTTTGGCATTCTTTGAAAGTAAGTTTGGATTATTTAATACGTGCTTTGCCAATTCAATTGTTTTTGGGCTTGGGCATTGCTTTAATGCTTTACAAATTAAAATATGGGGCTGGTGGATATAAACTTATATTATCTTTGCCTCTTGTGCTATCGCCTGCAGCGGCTGCTGTAATGTGGCGTCTTATTTTTGACCCTAGAACTAGTCCGATCAATTATATGGTATCGATGATAGGGTTACGCGCTCCTACATGGTTGGGGGATTCTACAGTAGCTTTATGGTCAGTGGTTATAGTAGATACTTGGCAGTGGACGCCTTTTATTTGGCTTGTTTTGCTCGCTGGTCTCAACGCAATCCCTTTAGACGTGTTCGAAGCGGCTCAAATAGATGGCGCTCGTCCATTGTTAATATTACGATATATAACCTTACCTCTACTCAAACCTCAAATTACATTAGTCATATTGTTTCGAGCCTTAACGTTGCTTAAAGATTTTGATAAAATTTTTGTATTAACTGCTGGAGGCCCTGCTGAAGCCACTGAGACTTTAAGTTTGCATACATATTATTCTATCTTTTGGTGGTTTGACATTGGTTACGGTTCAACTTTGGCTATACTTTATCTTATACTTGTAATTATAGCAACAACTATACTTTTTAGAAAAGTAAAATTATGATATCTAATTTAATACGTATATTAAAATTAAGTTTATTGTATGTTATATTAACAATTTTTTGTATAATTACACTCTTACCACTTTTTTGGACATTTATAATATCAATAAAATCTCCAAAAGATTTAGCTGCTGCCCCTGTCGCTCTGGCGTTTCGGCCAAGTCTGGAAAATTATCAAAGGGCGCTTATCGGTGTTCGTTTTGTCAAATTTTTTCAAAATAGCTTTGTTATTGCAATTACAAGCGCGGCTATCGCTATAATACTTACAGTACCAACTGCCTATGTTTCGGCAAGATTTGGAGTGGGGGGACAATTTCTAAAACAATGGATACTTAGTATGTGGTTCCTTCCGCCAGTTGTTACAGCAATCCCAATTTTTATTTTGATGCAATTTTTGAAAATATTGGATACCTATTTAGCATTGCTTATTCCGTACCTTTTAATGAATATGCCCTTTTCTTTTCTTCTGCTCGCGTCTTTCATCCAAGAGGTCCCGAAAGAGTTGGAAGAAGCTGCACTAGTTGACGGATGTTCTCGGTTGCGAGCTTTTTGGAAGATTATTTTCCCTCTTACATTGCCAGGGTTTCTTATAACTTTTGCTTTTTGCTTCATGTTTGCATGGAACGAGTACTTCTTTGCATTAATTTTGACTGGTACAAAAAGAATGACCCTTCCTGTGCATATAACATCATATCTTTCAATTCACTCAATTGCTTGGGGTGAAGTTGCCGCAGTTGGAATAATAATGACAGTTCCAATGTTGATATTGTTGATCGTCATACAGAAATATCTTGTAAGAGGTCTTACTATGGGAGCGTTGCAGTCATAATACCTTCGTAGGATGTCCTCTGTTTGTCCCAAAGCATTGTTGGCTGCCCCGAAGTTTTAGAGGCTCAGGCTTGGTAAAAAAGTAATCCCCGATGAGGGGTTAAATAGCGGCCCTGGACGAAGCTTACCTTTGCTGGAGAAAACAGACGGCCAAAGGAGGCCTCCTGTCGTCTTTCGGAATGCGTTGAACACGGCCAGCAAGGAAGGTTGCAAAAGATTAGTTAGGATTCAAAAAATTATAAAAACATTTAAGATTATAATATTAAAATTATTTTAATTCTTTAAGCAATCGCCGCCCCAGAGCCCCACCAGGATGAAGAAAAGCAAAATTTTCCTTTGTAAAGCCGCTGATTTGTGCTAACGCAACCGCGAGTGCATCTCCTAATGCCAAAGTGGCTGTCGAACTGTTAGTGGGGGCTAAATTCATCGGATCGGCTTCCTGTGTAACCCCAGTAACTAATGCCACATTCGCTTCACGCGCAAGAGTACAATCTTTAGTACCGGTTATCGAGACTAGTTTGCACCCGATCTGTTTGATAATAGGTAAAAGGTTTAAAATTTCAGGGGTTTCTCCGCTATGAGAAATCGCTAAAATAACATCATGGGCTTCTAGCATTCCTAAATCCCCATGGGCAGCCTCTCCAGCATGAACAAAGAACGAAGGTGTACCCAAGCTAGACAAACTTGCTGCAATTTTTTTCCCGATAAGGCCAGATTTCCCGATACCTATGACTATAACTTTCCCTTCACACTGGTTAAGCAATTCCACGGCCTGCAAAAAGTCTTCGCTAAGATTTTCCCTTAAATTTAAAATGGCATCAGCTTCCTTTTTGAGAATATCTTTACCTAAAGCTAAAATTTCTTCCGGTTTCATTTGTTACTTGGTCTATAGCCGGGCGGAAAAACTTCTTCCTTTAGGGGCAATTCCACCCAGCTCCCGGTTTCCATTGACTTGAACACTGCACACATAACCTCGACTGCATGAGCACCATCTTCCCCTTTTGTAAGAGGTTCTTTATCGTTAACTATGCAATCAATAAAGTGCTGCCAAAGCCGTTGATAGTTATTCGGCTCTCTAGGAGGGCATATGGAGACCCATCTTTTCTCTACCGGGCGAGATAGCAAATCTTCCGCCCAGAAAAACTGAGGCCAGCGGTATTGACGTATAACTCCTGGAAGTTCTTCATAGTTGTAATCTTTGTTAGTAAACACTGCCATAGGCGCTGTTTGATATGGACTAGATGAATCAGAACCAAGAAAAATAGTCCCTTGATCGCCATACAGTGCAGCATAGTGTGTGGCAATTGGGCTAAAGCGATTACAACTTACATACCCAAAAGTTCCATTATCATGTTCCATTATTATCATTGCCACATCGTCAAGCGGAGAATAAGTTTCAGGCGTAACGGCCCTTGTAGCAATCCCTACCACTTTTTTGACACGGCCCCCAAGTAACCACACAAGCAAATCTATTGCATGAGCTCCTGTATCTGCAATGGCAGCTCCACCAGCAAGCTCAGGCCGACGTCTGAAATCTGTAAAGGCAATTTTTTCTTGATATAAGCTCCATCCTTCGTGCATGATACTCATACCCATCACGACTCTGCCGATAACACCTTGGTCTATGAGCTCCTTTGTCCACTGGCTTTGCAGCCAGTAGCGCCTATCACAACCCACTACAAGTTTCTTTCCTACTTTCTTAAAGGCACCAACTATTGCCCACGCTTCACGATTTGTACAAGCCAGAGGTTTTTCTATTAAGGCATGCAATCCTGCCTCAGCTGCCGCAAGCCCATGTTCCAAATGAAAGCGGGGGGGGGTGGCAATAACTACAGCATCAAGCTTTTCCTCAGAAAGCATCTGCTTATAATCTTGGTACCAAGATTTAGCCTTCCACTTGCGAGCAGCTTCTTGAGCTCTTTTTTTATCCACATCACAAACAGCCACGAGCTCTGTTTCGGGATAGCTTGAAATAGCCGGAAGGTGAGCTATATGTGCTATACTTCCACACCCTATTACCCCGACCTTTATCTTCGTCATCTTCTTACCCCCTTATTAATCCTCAAAAGGACTTCTTCCCTTGTAGGCATCCGTTCTGGGACTACTCCTCCAGTTCGCTCTATAACATGACAAGCAACTGCTTGACCAAAAATTATCATATCTTCTATCCCCGCGCCTTTCAAATAGCTGTGCAGAAACCCAGCTGCAAACACATCACCAGCACCAGTAGTGTCGATTGCCAAGCATTGCAAAGGTGGAAAATATCTACAAATTGTAGCATTTGCATAAAAAACTCCTTTTGATCCTAAAGTTATAATAACTTGTTGGCTTCCTATTTTTAATATTTTTTCTGCATAATAATTAGGATCATCTGCATAACCAAAAATATATTGACAATCTTCAATGCTGGTTTTAATGATATTAGATAATTTGATAATTTCTATAGTTGTCAAAAGATTATTTTCCACTCCATAAGGATGCTCTGCAGAGGTTGCTCCTCCATATCCTCCTAAATCAACAACCACTGTTTTTTCCATCTCCACTAACTTCTGTGCGACGTGTAGATCAACTTCATAGTCCATTGGACAAAGGTAGAATATATTGGCTTTTTTATAACTTTCAGGAAGATCAGTAATTTCTATATGTGGAGCCTTTGCAAGATATTCAACGCGTTTATTTTCCATTGTAACATAAATTAATTTATTGTGTGTACTTTTTTGTCCTACAATTTTGACTCCAGATATATCTACGCCTGCTTTCTTAAAGATTTCCAGAAACTCTTCAGGCATATCAGCGCCGACCTTTGTACAAAGGCCAACATGAGTACCAAGGCGTGCTAAAGCTACCGAAGAATAGGCAGCTGGGCTACCTAAAACAGGGGTTACTATACGACCATCAGGAAAAACAATCGTCTCAATAATTATATGCCCTAAAACAACAACATCTACCCTCATAATTCATCTCTCACGTCTGCCTTCAATAAATTCCTGTAGCATCTTAAAAGCTTCTTCATCGTCATACTGAATAGGGGGGTGTTTAGCATAATAGGCGCAAACAGAGACCAGTCTCCCGCCCACTCCTCTATCAAGCGCTAATTTAGCGCATCTTATCATATCTATCATAACTCCGGCCGCATCAGCACTATCGTTTACTGAGAGTTCTACCGAAATTCTTAAAGGAGCCCCGCCCCATTTCCGCCCTTCTATTTCAATTCTCGCAATTTTTCTATCTTTTTGGTTCGCAACATAGGCAAAGCTTGTAGCAATATCAGTCTCATAAGGAAGCAAACTTCTCAAAGCCGTTTCCTTTGTTAAATGTTTCGATGCCCCACGGAACACTAAATTAACAAAATCTGTATTACCCGCGTAATTTAACTGGTAAACCCTATCGATTTTGACTCCCCTCTGCAAACACAATTTCAAGAGAGCACGATTAAGGATTGTAGCACCTAGTTGACTTTTAAAATCATCGCCAATCATTGGAACCCTATTTTTGATAGCCAGCTCTTCGAATTTGTCATCTGAAACTACCAATTCTGGTATACCATTAATAAATGCTACTTTAGCAATTTCTATCGCTTGTTGGGCATAATACCTTGTAGCTTCCTTTGAACCAGTAGGGATAAGGTTTACTAACACATCAGTTCCTGTTTCTTTAAGCACTAACCCAACATCCACAGGTTTCTCTTTGGCGACTTTAACGAACGATTTTAAATGCTCAGGAACACCGTCAAATACCGGCCCCATTTGAACTTTAACCCCCATTGTGGGTACATCACACAATTTTTCTGTATTATTAGGAGGAGCAAAAATAGCTTCAGATAAATCTTGGCCAACTTTTCTCTCGTCAACGTCAAAGGCCGCAACAATTTCCACGTCGGTTACTTGATAGCCACCAATATTTTCAAACAAAATGCCAACTTTCTCATCTGGGTGGTTTTTATAATACTCTATGCCCTGTACTAAGGCACTTGCACAATTTCCTACGCCTGCAACTGCAACTCTAATCTTGCCCATAGTTAGTATTATGATAGCCCCAATACTTCTTGTAGTCAAGGGAATGATGCCGACGTGTAAGAGAGAGTGGCCCACCTCTAAGGCCGGACTTAGGAGCGTGCGAGGCGGTCTTGAAAAAATGTGGCATCCCTCCTGTCGATGAAGCCATAACAAACTCGAAGAAAGGGGGATGCCACGATGCTGGCGTTTACCCTTACTGAAAGCATAGCAGCTCGCCCATCCTAAGAGCAAAATGAGCCTTCGCCTCAAGATCACCCACACCTGGCAGGAGTGTAGAAGCTTCAGGAAAATAGTGTAGGAGGATTTGCATCTCCTACAACACCGTACGCAATGGGTTCAACACTTCCTTACTGAGGGAGAAGCGAGCCTTCAGGATCAACCCAGACGGCCCCATCACAGTCCCCGTTGCCCTCCCCCAAGGTGGAGGACAAAGTGCTTGCTCTCCATCAACGCGAAAACTAGGGAAGGAGGCGCACTGCCTATGCCCACGGCCTCCTTACAGCAACGGCGCGGAGCCTCTCGTGCTATCTTGGGAAGCTTACAGGGAAAGAAAGAAGCGCAAGACCTTCTATCCAGGCTTTAGGAGCACCTACGAAAATACAGGCTTCCCCAGTACTAATGGACCTTACCTGTCTCAGATTGAAAAATCTTGTACGACATTGTCGCAACAAAAGAAAGCAAGGTTTGGAGCCCGTCTAGCTAACATCAGTATTATAAATTGCTTCCAATTGCAACCAATTTCAAGGCTCGAAAAGGCTATCAATCTAAGAAAACCGGGAAGAAGACGCTTCCCTATATATCGGCTTCTACAATATCTGCCTAGAAACCCTTTTAAAGCGCCACATTTGCCGCGGAGTAGGATAAAAAGTTAGGCCTGGCCTGCCATCCTCATCAGCCACTACATGCTCCCGCTGACCCCTCTGTCCTACCATGAGCGGATCCCGCCACATCAGCAGAGCATTATTCAGATTGTAAGTTCTCCTGGTTCAAATGGTTAAATGATAGGAGACAATTGTCCCCTATACAACCGTCTACACTTGCCCCTTTATCCTTTGGGGACTTCCCGGACCAGGCAGAGGTAGATCTTCGGGTCTCACTTTGGGTCTCAAAAGTTCCCCTCAATACCCTAGCGTGTCATAAAAAACAGCAAAACGAGTAAAACGAACAAGTTCAAGGCCTGCAACACGATGAGGGCGGTAAGCACGCCTTCTACATCTTTTTCGCGCTCAGAAGATTTCTGGGCCTGAATGTGTGGTGACGCCTGAGTGGTGCACCCCTGTGCACGTGGGCGCTCATGGGCGCCGTCGAGCGCCAAAGTCATTGCCTCAGTTGGGGCAAAACCCTGTGCCTCCAACTCCGCCATCCGCTTAAGTAATTGAGCAAGGTCCTCGGGGATAAGGAGCGCTCCCCTGGCGCCCCGATGTACACCATCGCACCCATGAGCGCCCAGGAGCGCCAGCCTGCGCTTCAGCTGGTCGCGGCTGTACCCAGTTAATTCTTGAACTTCCTTTGTGGTCAGCATCATTTCACAAGTTACTTAGGCGCTAAGGAGCGCCCAAGGGCGCATGGGTGCGCTCGAGTGGACTTAGGTAAGCCCAATTAGTGACAGTGCAAGCCTTCCAGCTAGTTTGCCCAAACAGGCCACGTTAGAGTAATGTTGCTCTTGTAACAAAAGTGGTTCATAGGTCTTCGCCTCGGGAGTGTTAAACATCCGAGGCGGTTGGGTGGCAAAGAGGGGCTATAAAAAACCGAGGCCCGTGTAGCACCACGGGCCGAGGCCTAGCCCCCTTTGGCCAGAAGGAGG
>Ga0078972_1016643_pt1 | contig 10817 bp, 8 predicted proteins | sample YelNatPaOPGAMG01_FD_67568 | JGI IMG/M metagenome (GOLD analysis project Ga0078972, IMG submission 67568) | Hot spring thermophilic microbial communities from Obsidian Pool, Yellowstone National Park, USA - OP-RAMG-01 (SPADES assembly) (version 2) | ecosystem: Environmental > Aquatic > Thermal...
GGGCCGCCTGCGGGCGGCCCGGCTGCGCCCAACCCACCAAAACCCCACCCCGGGTCAGGGCCGGCCAGGCGCGGAGCAGGTTTGCCGGCTGTTGCCGGGTGCAGGGTGGAGCAAGTACGGTTGCAGTGCTAATGCCACAAGCTACGTAGGCGGTTGCCAGGGGTTGCCAAAGTGGCGGTAGGGGCTCGGCACCGGGCGGAGCGTGTAGTCCGCCTCCCGGCCCTGCGGCCGCAGGGCCAGGCTCAGATGCGTGGCACTCGGGCAAGGATCGCCGAGACGACCTCATAGTTGATGGTGCCCAGGCGCGCTGCGACCTCGTCGGCGGTGATGCGCTCCTGCCCCTGCGCCCCGATGAGCACCACCTCATCGCCCTCGCGCACGCCCGCGATGTCGGTCACGTCGATGACCGTCTGATCCATACACACCCGCCCCACGATCGGTGCCCGCTGGCCACGCACCAGCACGTAGCCCCAGTGCTGCGGCCCGCGCCGGAAGCCGTCGGCATAGCCGACCGAGATCACGGCCAGCCGCGACCGGCGCGCGGTGCGGTAGGTGCAGCCATAGCTGACGCAACTGCCCGCAGGCACGGTCTTGACCTGGGCGATCTGCGTCTTGAACGCCAGGGCCGGCCTGAAGCCAGGCGGGCAAGGCACGTCGGCCGAGGGGTTCAGGCCATAGAGCGCAATGCCCACACGCACCATATCGAAATGGGCCTCGGGCATGGTGAGCGTGGCTGCGCTGTTGGCAGCGTGCACCAGGGGCGGCCGCAGGCCCCGCTGCTCCAACTCGGTGAGCAGTTCGCTGAAGCGGCGCCACTGCTCCTTGCAGTGGCGGCGATCCTCACAGTCTGCCGTGGCAAAGTGGGTGAAGAGCCCCTCCACCACGAGCCCGGGCACGCCGGCGAGGGCTGCCATAAAGGCCGGCACATCCTCGGGCAGGAGGCCCAACCGCCCCATCCCCGTGTCGACTTTGACGTGCACCCGGGCCATCCGCCCCAGCGCGACCGCCGCACGGCCCAGTGCCTGGGCCGTCTCCAGACCAAAGACCGTGGCCTCGATGTCGCGCCCCACCGTCTCGCGCGCCTGCCACGGCGGCGTGCGGCCCAGGATGAGGATTGGCGCATCGATGCCGGCCTCGCGCAGAGCCAGCGCCTCGCTCAGGCAGGCAACCCCCAAGCGGTCGGCCCCGTTGTTGAGCGCCGTGTAGGCCACCTTGACGGCGCCGTGGCCGTAGGCATCGGCCTTGACCACAGCCATGATGGCGACCCTCTCGCCGACGATCCGACGCAGCCGGCGCACGTTCTGGGCGATGGCCTCCAGATCCACTTCGATCCAGGTAGGGCGCGGTGGGCGCCTGCGCGGTGCCCCCGCCTGGCCCGGGCCTGGGCGACGCTGCGCCCCCGCGTAGCGCACGCCCTCGGCCACGAGCGACCCCGCCACCTGCTCCAGCCGCAGCTCGGCCGAACCTTTCACCAACACCGCCACCTCGGGCCCTAACTGCCCCTGCACCGCCCGCAGCGCATCCTCTGGTGTGTAGGTCACGCGCACCCGGTCGCGGGCCAGGCCGTGCTGCACCGCCTCCTGGGCGGCCAGGCGCATGCCCTCCCCCACCGTGACGAGCAGGTCGACCGCGGCAGCCGCCTCGGCGCCGGCCTGGCGATGGGCTTGCTCCCCCTCGAGGCCGAGCCGCGCCATGTCGCCCAGGATGGCGACTTTGCGCGCCTGCGGCAGATCGGCGAGCGTCTGCAGAGCGGCCTCCAGGGTCGCGGGGGTGGCGCCGTACGAATCGTCGAGGATCAGCGCGCCTTCCTTGCCTGGCCAGGGCCTCAGCCGGCCGGGCAGCGGGCCCAGGCGCCCCAGGGCTTCAGCGATCTGCTCCAGGCTCAGGCCGTGGGTCAGGCCCACCGCGGCCGCTGCCAGCAGCGCATGCACCTGGTGCCGGCCGAGGAGCCCGCAGGAGACTCGGGCGCTCCGGGCGGGGCCACCCTGCGCCCACGGGGGCGCATGGAGCGTGAAGCTGAGGCCTGACGCGCCCGCCTGCACGTCGCTCGCCCGCACATCGGCCCGCGGCCCGAGGCCGATCCAGATGGGTTGCGCAGCCGTGCGCCGAGCCATGGCCGCCACCCATGGGTCATCGCAGTTCAGCACCGCCCAGCCGTCCTCCGGCAGGCCCTCCAAAAGACGGGCCATCTCGTGGGCCACACCCTCCGAGCCGGCCCCGTCGCGGCGCACAGGCAACATGTTGAGCACCACAGCGCAGCGTGGCGCACAGATCGCCGCCAGCTCGGCCAACTCCCCTGGCACCTCACAGGCCAGCTCGACGGCGGCCAGGCGCTGCTCCGGCCGCTGCCCGGCAAGGGCGACCGCCAGGTCCACGACGCCGCCTGAGGCCTTGAGCAGCGGCTCTGTCGCGCCGAGCACGGCAGCGGTCGCCTCGGTCGCGGTCGTCTTGCCGGCCATGCCCGCGATGCCGATGACCTCGATCTGCCGCTTTTTCAGCACCCAACGGGCCCAGTCTGCGAGGGCTACATGGGTGTCTGGTACGACAATACATGTGACGGGTTGTGATGGCGGGTCGACCGGGCGCTCACAGAGGACGCCCTGCGCCCCCCGCTGGCAGGCAGCGAGGACGTCCTCGTGGCCGTCGTCCCAGTCGGTGCGCAGGGCCACGAAGAGTTGCCCCGGGCCGACCTCGCGCGAATCGCAGCACAGGCCGGTGAAACGAGTGGCATGGATGGGGCCGTGAGGTTGGCCTCCGGTCGCCTGCAAGAGGTCTTCCAGTTCGACCATGTTCCCTCCCGGCCCCTATTGTACTCTCATCAACCAGGATCGAGCAATCATACGACCCGCAGGAGCTCACCATGAACCAGTTCGAGTTGTTGCTCGTGGCCGGCCTGGCTGCCATCGCCTCGGGAGCCAGCCTCTTCGGGCTCTACTGGATCTTGCGACAGAAGCGCCGGCCGCAGAACCGGCCTGAAGCAGCGAAGCAGGCGGAGCCTTTGCCCTACCGCCGCGTCGAGGCTCTGCTCACCCCCAGCGAGCGGGCGCTCTTCCGCGTGCTGCGCCCCATCGCCGAGAGCGCCGGCGCCGACGTCTTCGCCAAAGTCCGCCTGGACGACGTCGTGCAGGTGCGCAAGGGAGCCAAGGATTTCGAGGCTCACCGCAGCCAGATCGCTGCCTGCGGCATCGACTTTTTGCTGTGTGACCGCGAAAAGCTTGCCCCCCTGCTCGCCCTGCAGGTGGAGGGCATCGCCCGCGAGCGAGGCGCACGTGGGGAACGCGAGCGCGCTCTCCTGCAAGCCCTCGACGCGGTGGGCATCGCCTTCTTCAAGATCCCGGCCCAGGCCACGTACGACATCGAGGAACTCGGCGCCCTCATCCACGAACAGCTCGCCCATGCCAAGGGCAAGCCCGACGCGGCGAGCGGCTCGCGCGAAGAAGCAACACCGGTGGCAGAACCGGCAGCCACCGCCATCGCCGGCGAGCAGGCCTCGCAGCCGGCCCCAGACGCCCCCGTGCCTTACTGGCTCGACGAGATGCCGGCATCGCCCGCGGGGTTGGCAGGCACTGATCCGGCTGCCATGCCCGATGGCACCCCCCTCGACGCAGCGGAGCCCGAAGCGGACGACGGCCCCGACCCGGCCCCGGATGGCGCGCCCTCCCCGGCAGCCGCCCTCAGCGGCAGCATCGAGCAGGGTGCCTGGCCGCCCTCCATGGGCGACGAGGGGGCGCCGGCCCTGGCCGAGGGCCCGGCGGCACTCGACGAGGTGCCGGCGCTGCAGCCAGCACCGGAGCCGGGCGCCAGCGACCCCGCCCCACGGACGGGGGACCCCTCGCCCGAGCCGGCCCTCACGGGGCTCTGCCCTGCCTGCGGCCACCCCCTGGTTCCGATGCAGGATGTCGAGACCGGTGAGATCGTCATCGCCTGCTCGCGCTACCCAGAGTGCGGCTACATCGCGCCCGCCTCGCCATAGGCGGGCCTGGCAACGGAGGAGCCACAGGGTTCTTCGACATCCGCCACGCCTTGTGCTATAATCCGTCACGTACAGGATGGCTACCCGCGTCAGACTGCCACCACGGGAGGTAGGCGTTGGCGGTTCGGCTCTACCTTGAGGACTCCTTCTGCCGCTCTTTCGAAGGCCGCATCGAGGCGTCGCGCCGTTGCGACGAAGGTTGGGAGATCGCCCTCGACCGCACCTGTTTCTACCCTGGCGGTGGCGGCCAGCCCGCCGACCGTGGCACGCTCCATGGCATGCCCGTGCTGGACGTCCGCGAGGATGATGGCCAGGTGTGGCACCAGGTGCCTGAGCTGCCGACCGCGCCGGCCCTCCGCGGCGAGATCGATTGGGCGCGCCGCTTCGACCACATGCAGCAGCACAGCGGCCAGCACCTCCTCTCCGCAGTGGCCCTCGAGCGCCTTGGGGCCAATACCTTGTCGTTCCACCTGGGGACCGAAGTCGTGACGATCGATCTCGATGCCGACGAGATCACGCCCGGCGTCGCGCAGGCCCTGGAGGATGAGGCCAACCGCCTGGTCATGAGCGACATCCCCGTGCGTGCTTACATTGTGGCGCCGGGCGATGTGCCGGCCCTCCACTTGCGCAAGCCGCCGACCAAGGGCGAGCAGACGCGCATCGTAGAGATCGTGGGCGTAGACCTCTCGCCCTGCGGTGGCACCCACGTCTCGGCCACCGGCCAGATCGGCCTGATCAAGCTGCGCCGCACCGAGCGCTACAAGGGGGGTACCCGCGTCGAATTCCTCTGCGGTTGGCGTGCCCTGCGCGACTACCAGTGGAAGCACCAGGCCATCGCGGCGTTGGCCCACGATTGGAGTGTGGCCGACCGCGACGTCGAAAGCGCTGTGCGGCGGACCCTGGCGAGCGAGAGAGAGGCCCAGCGCCAACTGGAGCACCTGCGCCGGCAGGTGGTGGGCTATGAGGCTGCGGCCATGCGCGCATCCGCTCCCACCGTCGGCAACGTGGCCATCGTGGCGCGTGCCCTCGCGGGCAGCAGCGCACAGGAGGCCAAGCAGATCGCCAATGCCCTCGCCGGCGAGCCGGGCACCGTAGCCCTTCTGGCAGCCACCGAGCCGGCGGTGAGGCTCTTCTTTGTGCGCTCCCCTGATGTGTCGCTCGACATGCGCGCCCTCTTGCATGAGGTGACCCAAAGCTTTGGCGGCGGCGGGGGCGGGCGGCCCGAGGCGGCGGAAGGGGGAGGCATGCCACCCGAAAAGGCGGCCGAGGCCCTGGCCTGGGCCGCTGCCCAACTGCGCGCTCGCCTGTCGTACTGACCAGCCTGCGGTTACCCCAGGCCTCCCTCTGCGCAGCATTCTGGCGAGGCCCCCTTCCGCTTCCGCGGTCGGCGGCTCACCTTGAGGATACGGAACAACTGGGTACGGCGCCGGCGAGGCCGCTGCCTGGCCGGGCCATCGGGGTCTGTGTGTCTCTGGAGGTGTCACCTTGTCGGTCCAGGAGATCGCCCCTGGGGTTTTTGTCGCGTCTGAAGCGACGGGGGCCAACTATGGTTTGGTGCAGACGGATGCCGGGTCGGTGCTCATCGATGCCCCCTGGATCCCCAGCCAGGCACGCGCCTGGCGCGCAGAGGTCGAGCGGCTGTCGCCCCATGGCGTCGCCTACCGCATCCACACCGACTATCATCTCGACCACATCCTCGGCGGTTGCTTCATGCCCCCTGCGCTCACCGTGGCCCACGAGACGGCATGGAAGCATCTCAAGAGCCTCGACCACGATACCCTGCTCCAGCATGCCCTGGAGCAGGGCCAGGAGCTGGTGCCCGACCTGGCGACCCAGCTCGCCGATGTGAGCATTGCCCTGCCCGAGATCACCGTGGGCAAAGCGATGGTCCTTTGGTGTGCCGGGCGCGCCATCGAGGTCATCCACTTTGGCGGCCACAGCCCTGCGACCCTCGGCGTGTACGTGCCAGACCGGGGCCTGCTCTTCGCCGGTGACCTGGTCGTCAACGGCTGCCACCCCCGCATGGCCGACTCCAACTCACGAGAGTGGATCAGCTCGCTGGAGCGCATCCGCAGCATGGGGGTCCACACCATCGTGCCCGGCCACGGAGAGCCGGGGGGGCCAGAGATCATCGAGCGCCTGTACGACTATCTCGTGGACTTTCGCACCCGCGTCGAGGCCTGCTATCAGGCCGGGCACACCCGGCGTGAGACGGTGGAGCGCGTCAAGCCGGTCGAGGCCTTTCCCATCGCGTCGGGCAATGAAGAGCGCCTGCGCCGTATCCTGCGCGCCAGTGTGGAGCGCGTCTACGACGAGATCAAGAAAGAGGCTCTCCGCAGCCGCCAGCGGGTGTAGTGGCCGGCTGCGCGGCTCTCCGGCAGCGGGCCGCATGCGCAGCGTCACACCTCGGCCTTGCACATGCCTGGGCGGGCGTGTATAATGCGCACTAGAGCGATAGGCTCTGGCGGCTGATCCGGCCCAACGGGAGTTGGTACCATGATCGACAACTGGCATCGGGGCGAGGCCGGCTTCTTCCTCGAGCGCGGCGAAGCGCTGGAGCAGGCCGGGCGCCTCGATGAGGCCATGAGTGAGTTCAAGCGGGCCGTCCATGCGGACCCTGGCATGGCCGAGGCCCACATCGCCCTCGGCTTTCACTACCGGCGCAAGAATCTGCTGAGCAAAGCCGCTGAAGAGTTCCGCACTGCAGCCTCTTTGGCGCCCTCATACGATGCATACTTTGATCTTGGCCACGTGCTGATCGACCTCGGCCAGCCGCGCGAGGCCATCGCTGCGCTGCAGCAGTGCCTAGCGCTGGCGCCTGGCGACACGGCCGTGGCCTACGAGATCGCCTTCGCCCACTACACCGCCGGGGACTATACGGCTGCGCTGGAGTGCCTGCAGCCCCTGTTGGCCGCCTCTCCGGACGACTGGGAGCTGCACTATCTGGCCGGAAGTTGCGAGCTGGCCCTGGGCCACTATGTGCAGGCTCAGGCGGAGCTGGAGCTGGCCCGCCGCCTCCTGCCGGCCGACGAATCCGATGAAGGCCTGCTCGAAGCTTTGCAGGTGGCACAGCGCTACCGCGAGTTCCCCACCATCGAGCCGGGCGATATCAAGGCCCGCCTGTATGCCGAGTATGGGGCCGTGTGCCTGGGCACGCTGGGCGACGATGGGGTTCACCTGACCGTGGACACGCGCGAGCGCCTGACCTACCAGGACTTGGGGCGCACTCTGCAGCGCTTCCACGCCCTCCGGCTCCACTGGCAGTGGCGCTTCGATGCCGTCATCGCCATCGACGACGCCTCGCGCCCCCTGGCCATGGCCCTGGCCCACAGCCTGCGGGTCCCACTGCTCGAGCCCCACGAGGTGCCCGAAGAGGGGCTGTCGTTGCTCGTCTGGGCTACGGTGACCATGCCGCAGCTCATGGATGTGGTCGTCGAGCGGGTGGCCGGCGCTTATGTCACCTTTGTGGCTGCCCCCACGGAATCCGCCCTGCAGCAGGTAGTCCCCGACCTGGTCGGCATCGTGACGGCACAGCCCCCAGCCCTACCCTGGGAGGTCCCGGCCCGGGCTCCGGCGGCAGCAGCGCGGGAGGTCCTGGCCGCCGTCAAGTCGCTGCCGGCCGACGGCACGCTCACCGCCCAAGTCCGCTACTACACCCGCCACCACCGGCTACGCTTCCTGCGCGGGGCCTGAGGCCCCGGCGAACTGAGGGAACCGGAGGAGGCCGCGGGAACCGAAGGGTACACGCTTGTGTGGCAGCCCAAAGGCTTCCCCTGCCCCATCGGTCCCCTCGGTTGCGTTTCTGAAAGGATCGGCTATGGAAGAGTTCTATGCTGCGATCGCCGAGGCTTTGCGCGCAGGCGAACGCATCGCGCTGGCCACCGTTGTGCAGGTAGAGGGTTCCACCCCGCGCAACGCGGGCGCTCAGATGATCGTGTGGGATACAGGGCGCACCCTTGGCACTGTCGGCGGCGGCACGGTGGAAGCCTGCGTCATCCGCGACAGCCTGGACGCACTCCGTGAAGGCGGGCCACTGCTCAAGGAGTACTCCCTCGAGGGCGGCCAGCCGGGTGCTCTGGGCGTCTGTGGCGGGCATGCGCAGGTGTTCATCCAGCCCTTGTTGCCGCCCGAGACGGTGCTCATCTTCGGCGCGGGCCATGTGGCCCAGCACCTCGCCCGCGCGGCTGCCGCCGCGGGCCTGGGCGTGCTGGTGGTGGACGACCGGCCCGAGTTCCTCACCTCCGAGCGTTTTCCCGGTGCCCGCACCCAGCGCGTCTCCTTCTCCGACGTGCGCACCTCGCTGCGCCTCGACCGGCGCACCCACGCCGTCATCGTCACCCGTTCCCATGCTCACGATGAGGAGGTCCTCGAGCAACTCATCGACCAGCCGCTGGCCTACCTGGGCGTGATGGGCAGCCGGACCAAAGTGCGCCTCATGTTCCAGCGCCTGCGCCAGGCAGGGTACAGCGAGGAGCAGTTGGCCCACGTCCACGCACCCATCGGCCTCGACATCGGCGCCGAAACGCCCGCCGAGATCGCCGTCAGCATCGTGGCCGAGATCCTGCAGCATCGCAACGGCGGCACCGGCCTGCCCCTGAGCCAGAAGGCGCGGGCGGCGCGGGGTGAGGAGGGCTGAGGCAATGGTCGAGCGTTCCTTCAACTCACGGTTGGTCCTCATCCGCGGTGCCGGCGACCTGGCGTCGGGCATCGCCCACCGCCTGCGGCAGGCAGGCCTGAGCGTGGTCATGACCGACATCGCCGAGCCTCGGGCGCTGCGCCGCGCCGTGAGCTTCGCCACGGCCATCTATGAAGGGTCGGTCACCGTCGAAGGTGTGGAGGCCCGCCGGGCGGCATCGGCCGAAGAGGCGTGGGCGCTCCTGCGCCGGGGGTCTATCCCTGTCCTGGTCGACCCAGAGTGCCGCATCCTGCAGGAGCTGCGCCCTGAAGTGCTGGTCGATGCGATCCTTGCCAAGCGCAACATCGGGACGCGCATCGACTGGGCACCTCTGGTCATCGGCATCGGTCCGGGCTTTACGGCCGGCGCCGACGTACACGCGGTCGTCGAGACGCAGCGCGGCCACCACCTGGGCCGCATCATCTACGAGGGGAGCGCAGCGGCCAACACCGGCATCCCCGGCGCCGTGCTGGGCTACACCCGCGAGCGGGTGCTCTGGGCGCCGGCGGCCGGCACCCTGCGCGGCGGCCTGCCCATCGGCAGCCGCGTGGAGGCCGGCCAGGCCGTGGCCGAGGTCGACGGCCAGCCGGTCACGGCGACTCTGAGCGGGGTGCTCCGCGGCCTCATGCACGATGGGCTCCGCGTGGAGGCCGGCGAGAAGATTGGCGATGTGGACCCCAGAGGAGTCAGAGAGTACTGCTTCACCATCGGCGACAAGGCACGCGCCATCGGCGGTGGTGTGCTGGAGGCAATCCTGCATGCACGAGCAGGCCACTGGTGGGGGCAGGCCCTCTAGCCCCAAGGCTGCCCAACACGGCTGTGATCTCTCGCCTGCCGCCTGTGGGCCGCCGGCCAGCCTCTACCTGCACATCCCCTTCTGCCTGGCCAAGTGCAGCTACTGCGACTTTGGCTCGTACCCGGGCCTGGGCGCCCTGCACGCCGCCTATGCCCGCGCCCTGGCCGCAGAGGTCCGCAGGGTCGGCGCCGCCTGGCAGCGCCCCGCCCTCCACACCCTCTACATCGGCGGGGGCACGCCCACCGTCTTGCCGGCGATGCTCCTCGAGGAGGTGCTGCGGGCGGTGGCCCAGGCGTGGGAGCTTGCGGCCGATGCCGAGATCACGGTCGAGGCCAACCCCGGCACCGTGGCCCTTGAGGCCCTCGCTGCCCTGCGCCGCGCCGGGGTGGGCCGGCTGAGCCTGGGCGTACAGAGCTTCCAACCCGCCTTCCTGCGCCTGCTGGGGCGCATCCACTCCGCGGCCCAGGCGGCCCAAGCGGTGCGCCTGGCCCGCGCGGCCGGGCTGCAGAACCTCAATCTCGACCTCATCTACGGTCTGCCGGGCCAGACGCTGGCCGATTGGCAGGCCGACCTGGAGGCCGCCCTCGCCCTGGAGCCCGACCACCTCTCGCTCTACGCGCTCACCCTCGAGCCCGAGACGCCTCTGGCGCGGCGGGTGGCCTGCCGCGAGGTGCCCGAGCCCGATGCTGAGGTGGCGGCCGAGATGTACGAGTACGCCGAGGCCCGCCTGGCACAGGCCGGTTTTGACCACTATGAGCTCTCCAACTGGGCGCGCACTCCCGCGCTGCGCAGCCGCCACAACCTCACCTACTGGCACAACCTGCCCTACGCCGGGTGCGGTTCGGCCGCTCACTCCTGGCTGGCCGGCCGCCGGCGGGCCAACCTCAGCGACCCCCGCGAGTACGTGGCCCGCATCGAGGGCGGCAGCAGCCCATTGGCCGAAGAAGAGGCCATCTCGCCCGCCATGGAGCGCGCAGAGACGATGATCCTGGGCCTGCGGCTGATCGAAGGCGTGTCGCGGGCCGAGTTCCGCGCGCGCTTTGGCGCCGACCCCGCGGATCTCTACCCCGCGGCCATTGCCGAGAGCCAGGCCGATGGCCTGCTGGAGGTCGACGAAGCCTGGATCCGCCTGAGCGCCAGGGGGCGCCTGCTGGGGAACCAGGTCTTCCTGCGCTTCCTGCCCGGCTAACCCGCTGCCGCTGTTCAGAAACTTCTGCGGTCGCCGGAGCAGAGACCGGGCTACACGCTCCGCGCCCACCCGGTGCGACACCATCTGGGGGTTTGGCAGGTTGGGGGCGGGCGGAGCCTACCAGCCGGCTGCCACCCCTGTTCGCAGCAAGTTTCTTGACCCGCCATAGGGCTGCGCCAGCCCT
>Ga0078972_1016644_pt1 | contig 10817 bp, 11 predicted proteins | sample YelNatPaOPGAMG01_FD_67568 | JGI IMG/M metagenome (GOLD analysis project Ga0078972, IMG submission 67568) | Hot spring thermophilic microbial communities from Obsidian Pool, Yellowstone National Park, USA - OP-RAMG-01 (SPADES assembly) (version 2) | ecosystem: Environmental > Aquatic > Thermal...
AGACTTTATCCCTATGATAATGGCATTTATTTATTAAGAGTTGAAAGGGGAAATGAATTTGAAACTAAAGTTATAGTTAGCGGATATGATTATGAGTTTCTCGATTTGAAAATTCATGTTGTTAAATTAATCGCTGGTGGTGTTGTTTTAGAAATTCAAAAGGTGGATTGATACATGAGTTTAGATGTTTTTGAAAGGAGAGGAATCAAGCTTCCACCCAGAGAAGTTGATGTTAGCGGTTTAACTACTCAGCAAATAATCGACAAGATTAGAAGTTTCTGGGAGAGATGCAAAAAGGATAATAGTCAAGATTCAGATGTGGCCCCGATAGATTTCCTTGAGCTTTTAGAGGCGTATCCTGTTAGCATGTGCAGTTACCACATGACTGATTCTTTGAAGCTTTTAGTGGCCCTCATGTATTTTGACAGTAAACCAGAGAATCCTAAAGAAGGCGATTGGGAAGGCCTAACCATGGATTATTTGGCCCTAATTTTTGACAGAAGTAAGAAAACAATCCATGACTGTATAAAGGAAAAGGAAGCGGAAGCAAAGAAAATTCTCGAGGAAGCTAAGCTGAGAAAGAAAGCGAGGGAAATAGCATTAAGAGAGCTTATAAAAGAGGAAAAATTGAAACTCATACAAGAAACCACAAAAAATATTTAGAATGTAATTCTGGAAAATTTTATATTTGGATTAAAGGAATACTAAAGTTTAAACTTCTGGAGATTTTACTGTGAAGCAAGAATTAGAAATCACAAAACGGATGCTCGAGAAAATAATTAAATCTATGCCTAATGTTACAGAGGTAAAACCTGGAGTTTTTAAGGTAGGTGAAAAGAGTATCCGTCTTGTTGTTAAAAGGAATAGTGTGGATGTTGAACCTCTCGGATATTATTATAGAACTCCTGATGAAGTTATGAAAGAAGAGTTTGAACTGAAAGATGCAATAGACAGTTATAGGTATGGGCCCCGTCTCTATTACAAAGAGAAGCGTGAAAAAAATCGGGTTAAGTTGTATTGCTGTTTGGAAAGTGCTGGGATAAAAATTGAATTTATGCCTAAATGGAATGAGATATTAAACGGAGTTAATAGGATGATATTCACTGAATACGAAAACGCAAAAAATGGAAGAAGAAACATGATGCCAGATATTTTAATTTCGCTTCAAAAAATTGTTAGACGTGCTGAAAGGTTCTGCAAAGAAATTGGAAAAAGTAAAAAGAAGTAAACAAACGCTCAGAACCGAGTGCGGGAGAGGTATAATAGAAGCAAAACTTCATTATTCAAGTTTACTTTTTCCATGAAAACATGGTTTAATCAACATTATTGGGATAATGTTGAATGAGCAAAAGAAATTAAGGATAAATTCTAACATTATATTGGATGAAAGCATGAGCATCATTTGGAAAATAATCGGTATATTTTACATTTTTGGATTAATAGCTATGTTAATGTTGGGACGTATAGGTGTTTACGGTGATGTTATTCTTCTCTTTCTTTTTGCATTTGTGCCTGGATTTGGACTTATTTTTGAATTTCCCCATATTGCGATTCCATATTATGTTATTGCTTTCGGTTTATTATATTGGTGGGAGAAAAGAAAACGTAAGGCAAAAGTGGAAAAGAATTTGGTATGAAGTTAGGCCTTACCTAATAATGCTTTTCTGTATTCTCTCCAATCCGTTTTGACATAGTCGCTTAACACTTCAGCACTTACTACACCTACATAATCTTTTAAGGCAAATATGTTTGAGAACACTTTTCCATACCAGCTTTCTCCTTGACTTCTAAACCAGTGGGGCCACTGGCCCGTTATAAAACGCACAATTTTATAGGCCCTATTCCTTCCAATATTAAACAGTTTATCCTCAGGGTTCTCAATAAGCTGAAGGTATTCTAAAACCAATTTGGTGAAGGGAGCTAATGGGCCCTCTTTTGGAAGAGGCACTTCATCACGTATGGCCCTGCTCTTCCTTTTTGCTTTCTTTTTCCGCTTAACAACAATCATGTTTCTAACAATTATGAAGTTTGGTTCACTCTCCAAATCAAACTGTTTCTTTGTTAATGATAGAACCTCGGTTATTCTTCCGCAAGTCAAATAGAGAAGGCCCATGAGGGCCCTATCACGCTTCTCATAAAACTCTCTATCCCTTTTGTAGGGCCATGTTTTGTTTGTTATGATTTCGTAGATTTCTGAGGGCCTTAGAAAATAAACATCGCTTAAGGTTCTGCGTTTAATTCCTATTAACCATGCCCTCGGCATTTTCTCACTCTTCCAAAGTTTCAATTTTCAGATAAATCGCTAAAAAGTGAACCAAAGAATAATCAGCAAGTGAAAAAAGGAAGAGAGGCCAAAATCGAGGGTTTAGAACCGTAGCAACTCCTAACATGAAACAAATTATTTCCAAAATTAAACCCGTTTTGCAGAGCTTCATGCGAACATTAACCTTAAACTTTTTCATCACCTACACCTCGAAACAAACTTAAAGTTAAAAATAAAATCCATGCGAAGAGAAAACCGCATACAAAGGCAAACCAAAAAGTGAAATTGTCAATCATTCTAAAACCTCATGTAGCTTCTTTATTGATTGCTTCTCTTCAGTTTGAGGTTCTGAGGAAATCAACTTCTCGATAATTTGAACTCTGCTTCCGCTTTTGCGTTTAAGTTGATAATCCGCTAAAACAAGCTCTATATCTCTTCCAAACGCAATTTCCGTTATCGCATTAAGCAGGTAAACAGGGCCTCTAAGGCCCTTCTCAATTGGATAATTACATTTTTCAGAATCAAAAATTATTTTGAGAAGTCTAAGAATATGCTCTAAACTCCAAACTTCACCATAACTAACAACTTTAATTATATAATCACCCTCGCTTTTCTTTCCCTTCAAAACAAAAAACTGAACCATTAGGGCCCACCTTCATAAACGCAAACGTCAGAACGAGAACGCATTCCCATTCCTTTAGGGCATAAAACACTATAAGGGTTAGAAGCGTTTATCCTTCCACACTCTACACACTTTTTAGGAGAAGGTTTAGCTGTTAGAATCACATATTCTTCCTCTGTAAGCTCTCCAAAGAAAATATCTCTCTCACTATTGTTGTTGTTTGTTTGTTGTTTATTTTTAGTCTCTATGCTGTCTGTTTCTAATGTCTCCTTCCTCTCCGTGAGAGATATATTTCTCTCAAGTCTCTCCGTGCGAGGGAGACTTTCCCTCTCCCTACTTATACCCTCTCCTCGTGTAGCCGTAGGCAACACGCTTTCATAGTCAAATGAACGTGTGAGAGATATATTCTCATCTGAAACTTCTTCCCTTTCATATTGTTGTTTGGAAAACCATTCCGCAATTTTCCTTTGAGGATAAACTTCTTTTAGTCTAATCCAGAAATATGGCGTTATCTTCCAGGCCAAAGTTTCATAAGTAAATTTTGGATGCGGAATTCTCTCCAATAAACCGAACCTTTCAAAAGCTCCTGGTTCATGCTCCTCTCTATAAGGCCTTTTCTTACCCATTCCATCCATTAAGAAAATCCGCTTGTTATTTCCCAAATACTTCTTGAGGGTTATTCTATCCCATCCAATTTCCTCTTTAAACTTCAAATCGAAAACTTTAGCTGGAATCTCTTCTCGATAACCTTCCAGAACACGATTATAAACAAAATCAAGGCATCTTCTCAGAACTAAAGAAGCTTGTTTCTTTCGCTCAGTTGTGAAAGTTTTACTTATGACAACTTTTTTATATTCAAAATCATTAATTTCTATTGCCAACACGCTCCATTTTTCTATTTTTATGATAACTTCCATGCTCACGCTCCTTTTTGCTGAGCTCGTTTCTTTGCTCTGTATTTCCTCTGCTTTTCTCTCCAATACTTTCGGACTTCTAAAGGCCATTTGAATTTACGACTCATATTCTTCTCCATACAGTATAGTGACAAAGGTTAAATATATGCTATGTATGAACATATAATTGAGTGATTTAACATATGCAAAAGATAAAAGAAAAAAAACATATACTCGGAGATAAGCAAAAGGAAATTTTGATTTTTCTGGCCGAGAACGGGCCTCACACCATTTATGGCATATGCAGAAAAAAGTATTCCTTAAACGAATACCATGCTGTTCATTCTGCGGTAAAAAATCTTGAAGAGAAAAAACGCTTAATTCGAAAGCTAAATTCTAAAGAGTATTGGGTTACTCCAGAAGGCCAATTAACAGCTTTACTTTATAATGCAAACATCAAAAAAGTCAAGGAAAACGCATTAAAATATTGTAAACAAGCAGAAAAAGAAGATTTATCAATTTTTTATGAAATTGCCGAAAGCATAGGCCCAGAAACTGCTAACAAAATGTTCCAATATATACTTGAAAAGGGAAAATTCGAACTTTCATATCTTCCCATAGACGAAAAAGACATAGAAAAAATCTTCAAAATCCTAAAACAATATCCAAAGTATAGAAAAATGCTTGAGGATGTCGGAGAGAAATTAATTGAAAAAATAAAGGAAGTGTTAGACTATGAGTGATGCGGGGTTGAACCTAAATCACTCGAGTAAAATAGGCCAAATTACTCGAGTAAAACCTCGAAAAATAGAACCGAGGAAAACAGTTGGAATAACGCTTCCACTCAGCTTAATAGAGGAAGCACGTAAAAGAAACCTAAACATAAGCAGAATTTGTGAACAAGCTCTCCAAAGCGTTTTAGAATACATGGAAGCTCAAAAAATAGACGCACAAAGAAAAGAAGCTCAAACCTCTTTTGGTGAAGCTTTTCTTCAGAGAAAAGGTTCAGTGCCGAGGGCCGGGTTTGTGCCTAAGGCGGTGGGCGATATCCCCCGCAAATCCCATTTTTTATGATATCCTATCATGTTAAATTCTCTAAATATTTTCTTCATATCTTCATTTCGGACATAACGATCAAAATAGAAAGCGCAGAATAAGCTTAAATTCAAACATTAACAAAATATTTTCTGATACTCAAAACTTAGTGATCCATATGGTAAAGCATGTTTCAGTGAGATTTGCATGGCATGACAATTATTGGAATGGTAAAATTTGTAAGTCACCAGAGAAAAATGTCTATTGCATTGGAAACTATTCACTTCTTTCGCCAAGAATTCAACGTAGAATAGATCTTCGCCTCGAAAAATCATGTAAAGACCAAGCAGTTGCTGATGTAGTGAAGAATAAAGGATATCTTCCTCCATGTTACTGGTCCATAAATGCTCACGGAGAGAGATCATTTCAGATAGAGGATCCTCATCCATTCTCCGACACCAAAATGTGGGGAGAAAAGTTTAGTGCTAATGTACCACCTTTAAGGGAAATCTTGAAAAGTTACTCAGTTTTCACGTGGTGCTTTAAAATTTCCTTTGAACGAGAGAAAACAGATCAACTATATCCTCATCCTGAAGAATTAGAAGAAAGAGTTAACGAATACCTGAGTGAGTTAGAGAAAGAGAAATCAATAGTATTTTTCTATTCTAACTACAGCAATCCTGTGAGCGGAGATAAGTACCAGTATTTGCTTCTTGGTGCTGGTTTATTAAAAGAAGTTGATAAACCGAAGAAGTATGGAATCCCTACCGACCTTTTGAAAGAAGTAAGAGCTAAACCTCATATGAAAAATTTCCCAGAACTTGTCTGGCAGTTCCAAATATCCCTAGATCCTGAAAGCATTATTATTTTACCGTACCAAAAGTACATAGAATGGATTCAGGAAGAAAATGGAATCGACACAAATGAGAAATGGAAAAAGCTTGAAGAAGTTGCTATTCCTGTAGAAGAGGACAACCTAATTCCACACTTTAAATATGTTTCTATGCATATACCACATGACAAATGTATCTATCTTCTTTACTCAATAAGAAAATCTCTGGAAAAAATGAAAGAGCACAGGCTAATAGATTACGAAGAAATAAAGAAAATCGAAAGTAGGTTAGATAGACTGCTAACTGTAGCGTGGAATGTAAGAGGCAGATTTCCAGGATTTCCAAACGTACTTCGAGTACTTCTCAAAAATGATTTCAATAAAGAACAAATAAAGAAGTTAATACCTGAAATCGAAACATATATCAAAAATAATTTTGCTCGTATTGAAAATTTTCTTGAAATCAAAACATGTGACACTTCAGCACTTAATCCTGAACTTAAAAGAGCAATGGATATTATTATAAAAAGAATAGATCTAGTCAAGTTTTTATCCTTATTCGATTTTTCAGTAAGGCAGTTTGAACGTGTTATTGAAATAATAAACAGAAGAGAAATAGGCTTAGACTACGTTAAAAACAACCCATATTTGTTGCTTGAAAAATATCAGTATGATACCGAAGATAAGCTCACCATAGATGAAAGCGACTATGGTTTGAGCCTGTATCAGATTGATATAGCCCTTATACCTGATCCAATGTACACTAATTGGCAAGCTATGTATGATGCTCAATCGCCAGAAAGACTTCGAGCGGTTATTAGTAGTGTTTTGTATAACTCAGCGTTTCGTGAAGGAAATTCATGTTTAACACGCAGCGAAATAGTAAACCACGTAGAAAATTATCCGCTTTATTATATTAATACCGTTTTGAAATTGGACGTTAATAAATTGTTAGAATATGAAAAACGGCCAATTTTTAAGGAAGGCTTCCTCATTAGCGAAACGTTTGGAGAGACAGAGGCCGTTTATCAATTAAGGCTTATACGCGAAATAGAAAAGATCATTGAAGATTTTATCTTGTTCATGTTGAAAAAGAAGTATAACCTAACAGATAAAGATAGAACAGATATAAAGCTCATACTTGACGAAGAGTATGCAACTTTAAAGGATAAGCTCGATTTAAATGAACGGAAAAAACTTTATGAAAACATTTTAAGCAATGGCGTGTTTTTCCTTTCAGGAAGGGCAGGTAGCGGAAAGACAAGCGCTATAATACGTCTCGTTAAAAAATTCAGAAGCGACGGTATAACTCCAATTTTTATTTTTACTCCAACAGGAAAAGCAAATCTTGTAATTAGAAGCAGACTTAAAGATGTTGGATTGCACAACGATCCGCTTATAACGATTTCAACAATACATAGGTTCCTTTATACAAAATTATTTGATTTCATTCACAATGCAAGTATTCAGGCGAGAACTCAAATTTTTGAAATTGCTGAATATATAGAAAAAATTTTATCTGGAAAGTTAGAGGCTTTAAACGAATTCAGAAACTTGGCAAGGCAATTCAAGTTACGCCCTAAGGTAGTCATTATAGATGAGACATCGATGGTTGACGAAGTTCTTTTAGCTGCACTTTTTAGCATGATCAGTACGGACGCTCTAAAATATTTGATCATAGTTGGTGATGAAAAACAACTTCCTCCTATAGGAGTAGGCCGGCCATTTGTAGATACAATTTACTATTTCAAAAAGAATGACTTTGATAGCAACTACATACGTTTAGAGTCAAATCTTAGATTTGATCCTGCCGCTACTCTTGGAACATTTGCTGAATTTTTCAGTAGCGAAAAACCTCCCTTCCCATCAGAGATAGCTATGGCTCTTAGTAGACTAGATAAAACTATTGAATTATTTTACTTCAAAGATAGAGGAGATTTGACAAAGATTATTAAAGGTATTTTGGAGCAAAACGGCGCTTCTAAAGCAGGTTCTATTTCTGAAATGTTTAGCAATATTTTCGAGAAGGGCGATTCGCTATATCTTGATAAAGTTCAGATAATATGCCCACGGAGAGTCGGTGACTTCGGTTCCATAGCCATTAATGTTGGAGTAATTCGTGAGGGTTATGTGGATTTTACACCAAGAACTAAACTTATTTGCGAGAAAAATATATACACAGATGTTAGAGATCAGCATGGTAAATCTAAACGGGTTTTGGGGTTAGCTAATGGTTCTATTGGCTACATAAAACTAAATAATGACGTTTACTTTGAGGATTTAGAAGATGTTAAGGCTGAATATCGATGGGTGAATTTATATCCAATAATTAATGAAATAACTGGAGATTTTACTGTTCTCAAAGCTGAAAGAGATATAGACTTTGGGTACGCTATAACAGTTCACAAATCCCAGGGAAGTGATTTTGACCATGTAATTCTTATTTTGTCGGAGATAAGTCCTTTCATTATGAAAGAATTATTGTACACAGCATTTACACGACCAAAATTAAAACTTTACCTGGTTATTCATAGTAGTTTGAAAGATGAACTACCATTGGTGTTATGCAAAGCTTACGAAAATTCTGCGATAGAGTCGCGGAAAACCTTGTTATTTGGATTTAAAGCTTCACCTTTAAGACCTTACTTAGTCACTTTAAGAAATAACAAGACCATAGAAGTGAAATCTAAGATTGAATGTATTATTGCAAAGACATTGGACGAAGCTAGCGTAGACTTTGAATATGAACCAAAGGAATTCTTCGAGGAATATCATATAATCCCCGATTTTAAACTAACTGTCGACGGAGAAATATATTATGTGGAGCACTTAGGAAATATGAACAATCCAAGCTATCGTAATAGATGGCTTCAAAAATTTGAAATTTACAAAAAACTCGGAATAGCTGAAAATCTTATTACAACGAGCGAAAGCGAAGAGAAGTCAAATATAGAAATGAACATCAGAAAGATAATCAACGATATCAAATCGAGAAAGATAACCATAACAGAAGGAGGATATTCGCAACATCACTATTACATTTAATGATTCAGCTCTTCAGAACTACGAAGTTAAAATGTACTTTTTCCATCTGCCTTTTCCCTCAGCCTTAACCAAGCCCAATTCGACCATCTTTTGCATGTAATTTCTATAGGCTCTGTCAACAACTGGGTTTTTGGCTAAAGCACAGTATTGCCTATAGATCTCTCCTGATCGCATCGTCCCTCTTTTTCCGAGTATTTCAAGAATTATTTTCTGATGCTCATTAAGTCTTGATATTACAAAGGAAAACTTTGTTTTTCTAGTTTCTTTAATAGCTTGCTTTATCTCCTCTATTGTAACTTCTTTTAGCCCCTTATCTTCTGCTTTCTTGCCGGCCCTTCTAAGAATTTCTAAGCCAACTCTTGCATCGCCTTCAGCCGCAACACTTGCTATCCTAATTAATTCCCTCTTTATCGATCCTGGTCTAAAGGAATACTCAACTCTATCCTTTAAAATATCAAAAAGTTCATCTGGTTTGTAAGCTGGGAACTCTATTTCGGTCAAAGCTAAACTGCTTTTTATCCTTGATGGTAAGTCTATTAATGCATGGTAACGAGTTGAAGCAAGAATTAACCCAACATTATTTCTTGATAAGATGTAAAGCACATCAAAATTTTCCAAATGATCTACTTCATCCAAGCAAACAATAAACTTCTTTTTCTTAACTAGATTTTCAAGTTGTTTGACCAAATCGCCTGTTGGTTCTCTTCCATGAACAGGTATCTGAAAACTAAGAAGGATTTCTTTTAAAACTTCATGCACACTCTTATACTTCCAACAGTTAACATAAGCTGAAATTTCCTTGAAATAGCTTTCAAGAACCCATTTAGCTAAAGTAGTCTTTCCTGTACCACTAGGCCCAACTAAGAAAACGTTTTCTATGCTTTTGTTACGTAAAGCTGGTTTTAAGCATCTTTCCAACTCTCTTAACTGGCCTTCTCTGTGTAAAAGCCTTGTTGGAATAAAAGCTTCAGTTAATGGCAACTCGTTATAGATTATCGATTCTTCATAATCGTACATGATTTATTTTTAATGGAATAAATTCAAATGATTTACGTTCCGCTAGATGTTCCGCTAAAGTTGACGAATGTCCTCTAATTTTTAGCTATAACTGATATCCTATTTCCAATATCATGTGAATGTAAGTAATATTCCGCTGTATTTTCACTTACATGACTGAACTGTTCTGTTATTTGCTTAATTGCGCGTGCATTAGAATGATAACTTTATAAATCAAAAACCCAATTGTCAATTATGACAAGACATAAAGTAACGGTTGTAAATCCGAACATACCTTATGAAAATATTTTTTGGGAAATCAAAGGAAAAAATCTTTCTGTAGGAAGAATTGGTAGCGACCTTTGCTTGTTTCGAAAGAAAGAACTTATAGATAAAGTTAAAGATTTATTTCAAGAAAATGAGGATGTTGTTTCGTTCAGAGATAACGTCGATGGCATCCGATATCGCTGTGAAATAGGCATCAGAGATTTTAGATTTAATGAAGAACGAAAAATAAAATTTGAATTGGATATCGACAGAGGAAAAATAAGGATTTGTTAAGTTATCTTCCATTTGCGTCAAGCTTTAAATAAATGCACGCGCCCACGAACCCAATCTAGCAGTGATTAAAATGTTCATGTAAGTCCATTTCACGAATCAAATTTAGAAAAATGTTAATTATTTAAATTTTGAACGCTAATAATATCTTGAAGTTTCGGAAAACTTCATGCCTATTGTGGGCGTGTGGTTGTGGCTGTTTTTTCACCGAGGGCGTTACGGCACAATCACATGTCCCTTACCAATAAACGGTGATGGGATAAAGTGGTTGTGTGAAGGATGAAGTATACTGCTACAAGAGAAGGATTGAAGCTTGTTTAAGGAAGATAAGGAATTCTGGTACTGATGAGGAAAGCAAGCGGAAGATCCTTAATTTTTACCAAGAATGCATTGTTAGAGGTTACAGTAAAGCTAGAATAATAAAGTATTTAGACACTTTAGAAAGAATTGCTAGGGATTTAGGAAAGCCTCTTACTCAAGCTAAAAAGGAGGATATAGTTAATCTAATCGCAAAGATTGAGCAGAGGAATTATAGTGAGTGGACTAAGCATGACTATAAAGTGATACTTAGAA
>Ga0078972_1016646_pt1 | contig 10816 bp, 13 predicted proteins | sample YelNatPaOPGAMG01_FD_67568 | JGI IMG/M metagenome (GOLD analysis project Ga0078972, IMG submission 67568) | Hot spring thermophilic microbial communities from Obsidian Pool, Yellowstone National Park, USA - OP-RAMG-01 (SPADES assembly) (version 2) | ecosystem: Environmental > Aquatic > Thermal...
AGCTTTCAGTTTCCAAAGTGTCAGGGTTCACCCTTGAATATTTCATCCCCCGCCTATACCCCTGTCTAAAAATGCTGTTTAAGTCACTGTCCTTCGTGCCTGCAACCGTGTCAAGCTCATCAACCATCAGAGTTATCTTATGATCCTGGATTGCTCTAGCCACAAAAGGCGGAGAGCAGTTGCCTGTGAAATAGCCATGTCTGCATACTAAAACAATACATTCGCCTGTCACTGTTTTGCCTCCTCCGTATTCGCCTTTAACGCCTAGATAGAACACAACAGGCAAGATTTCGGAAAGCCAGGACTGCTGATTGAAAAGCTGCACAACGCTAAACTCGAAGGGCCGTGGAAAATCCAAAAAAGTTCTAAGGTAAACTCCGTCGAGTTTCCAGAGCTGTTCTGTTGACAAACTTTGCTTTTCGCCTCTAACCCATTTTTCAACTGTTTCAAGATTGGGAAAGTCGAACAGAAACTTTTTTGGAGGCTTATCCTTGAAATACCAACGTTCGCCCTTAATTTCAATGTACCAGTGTGGATTTCTCTGCTCCTCCTCATCTTCATACTGAATTTTCAAGTCGGCAAAACCTTTATCTCCGTCAACCGTCTTGTACACATATTTGCCTAGGGCCACAGGCTCATACACAAACTTGTCTGTCAAGCCACCTGCCGGATGCAAAACGTGAGGCGATCCCCTAATTTTCTTAGTTTCCTCCTCAATCTCGATCCTTTTAAGTTCTTTTCCAACGTTCACTCCGAATAAGCCTCCTTGACAACTTCGCGGATCCAACTTACACCAGCCAGCTCCGCGCCAAGGCTTCGCCTATTGTTATAATGGTAATCGACAAGCTTGAGCCTGGCTGTCTTCTCTTCATCATTTGTTAAATCGCAAACTCTTTCAATAATTTGCATGGCAGACTCGTAGCTTACGCCTTTTTTGATGCAGAAACCTAAAAAAGCTAACTCAAGCTTATTGCGGTATCCTTTTCTCCAATACTTAACTAAAAACTTGACAACCTGCTCTTGATCCCTACTTTTCAAAGGCTTATAGTTTGCTGGCAAAGTAAGGCTAGCCTGGACATGTCTTTTGTCTTCAAAACTCGTTATTTTAGCCATGTCCACCTCTGAAAACGATATTCCCCAGCAATTTAGCAAAGCCTCGTTTGGCAAAGGCTCAAACGTTTCTGGATCCAGCAGTCGACTCCACTTCTTTTCAACTTGGTGGAAACCCAAAGGCAATTTTACAAAGTTGCCATAGGGCCTATCCTTTGTAAGTTCGGTTTGCTTTGGAAAAACCTCAACTTCCTTCGGGCTTAAACCCGCAAGCTCTAAACAGCGGAGACCAAGCCACCTTGCAACCTTCGCATGCACAGGCAAAGAAAACAATACCCAAACGTGGTAGCTGGGATCAGGGAACCTGCTTGCCTCTAAAAGCACGGACGAACGCCAAACACGGGGCCTCTTAACGAGGCTACCGTCCTTGTCTCGCTCTTCCTTCTCCTCGAACAGCACAGCAAGCAACTTTTCGACAGTTTGTTTGGGATCCGCTAAATGCTCTGGATCGAAGTCAAAGCACAGCCATTTCACCATACAGTTTAAATCAAGCTGGTAGCTCCCCACTGTAAGTTCGCCTCTCAAGTGGGATTGGAGAACTTCACTTGTTAAGGGCACATCAACTTTCACATAACCGCTTTTTGTTTGTATGCAGTAGCAGTCGACGCGGTTGACAAAGAGAGCATTGAAAGTTTGAATCATGCTTAATTTCCTCGTTTTTTAGACTCCTCTCCTTTGGGATTTTGAGGTATTACGTCCACTTCCTAACCAGATGAAAAAGCTGAGCGTCCGCACTGCCCTGGTTTATTTTCCAGCTCAGCCTAACTCGTTAAGCATTTTTTCCTTCGCTCTTTGTTTAGCTTCTATATGTCTAGGAGAATATGGAATAAGCTCAGCTAAAGCCCGACATATGTCGGGCTTCTTAACACCTCTGGACTCAAGAATCTTCGCCACCCTAAGAAGCCTTGACGCAGTCTCCTTCATTGTTGGTCTCAGTTGAACGTTATAATGAATGGTCTTCACGATTCTGTCAAGTTCATCCTTGATTTCTAGGCTTACCTCAGGCCATTTTGGGTCCACAGCCTTACGATGCATTCCACTTATGATTATGCCGTCCTTGACAACGGGAAGAAGACGGACGTTTGTGGGTAAAGGAACAATTTCTTGAAGGGGAATCAGCTTTATTTCTTCAGCTGGCATCAACTTTGCCTCCTCGAGAAGAATCAGTGTCCAACATCATACCTCCATGGTTCTGATTTTTCTAATGAGAAGCGGTCGGGATGCCTCATCGGTCACAACTAAAGCTATCCGAGTTCCTGTTTTGCAGGCGGATAGCTCCCTCTGAAGCGCCTGCCACTCTAAGCTTTGTGTTGGAAAAGACAATATGAAGTGCTGACCGTTACAGGACAACACGACAGAAGCTCGCAACTCACCTGCTTCAAGGCTAATGAATTTAGCGACAAGTTCAGTCCACGTTTCGAGGTGTTTCTCTGTACTCACTTCATATCTGCCTCCACTTCAAGGGCTTTTTTCTCCTCGTCGCTGAGGTAGTTGAGTCTAGCTAGTTCCTTCCGCACTGATCTTCTGACAAAATCGCTCACTTGTTCGCCTCTGGCTTTACACACTTTCCTTACGAGCTCAACATCCTCGCTTGTCATTCGCGCGAACACTATATGCCTTGACATGTTTTGCCACTGGCAAACTTTATACGCAGAGGAATAGGACCCTATTTTACGGTGTGACAGTTGAGATATCAATCAATTTACGAAACTGATGCCGATTACGATAGAACGTTAGAGATACTCCAATTATCAAAGGAAGTCAAGTTCCATTGTCAAACTGAGAAAGGTTTACTATTATTTTCTCTCAAAAGTCTTCCCGAGGTTAAGTTGCAACTATCACCAAGGGGCAAACTCAATATATATCACAATTCGTTTGAAAGTCTCCACGAGGTTCTTATAATTCTCAAAAAGCTTTTCCTTTCCGAAGCCGAGAAACCGGCTCAATTTAAACTATTGAGAATTGTTCCTTCAAGAGCGGAGCTCATGGAAAGGCTTATGGATAGTCCCTATGATCCTGTAAGGTCATTAAACGTCAAGTTCCTTGCCCCGCTCATAGAGAACGGATGGATTGCAGACGCGTGAATTGTTACTGGGGCTACCGTACTGGTCTCTCAATTCGCCACCAATGTATTTGAAAGGTTCCATTGCATAGGCGCCCTTACCTATAGCGAAGCTTCCAAACTTTGTTGCTGCAAGCACAAGTCCGGCGCTCATGGATTTGGTTCCACCCGTGTAGTCTATACTAATCATATAGTTTTGGTATTTTTTCCTGGCCTCTGTGAGCGTTTGGTGGGCTGTTCTGTAGCATTCTATTATGTCTTCAGGGTTTTTTACCCGCCTTACCAGAGATTCTAGGGTTAGCGACTGATCTTTGGTGCGGACTTCGGTCAGAATCTTGGTGACTATGGGTTCTGTTTCTTCGCTGCAGAGGAAATAGCAAATTTCAGGTTTGTAAGTCAGGATAGATTTTATTATTGGTTCTGGTGTTCCACCAACGGTATATATCATTAAGTTTTTTGGTTGTTGCAAAATCTAACCCTCACATTATCAGTTTTACAACTTCAATGTATGCAGTTTCAACTATTATTTTTTTCTTTCGGGTTTCATTGAATTGAGGCGTTGCACTTTGACAAAATGCATGCAATTTCTTGAGAAATTGGACTTGAAACAGCGTTCTACAATGTCGAGGATAGTGCAGCATGGTTGCAGATTTTGAATAGGTTTCCTTCAGCGTTGAAATGCAAGTTTCATGAAAAAATATAAATTGAATTGGAACAGATATGCAGTAAGGTGGTTTAATTGGTTGACGTCCAGCTCCAGACTCTTCGCATATGCGCTCTTCTTCATGATATTGGGAAGCTGGAATGTTGGGCGAACAGGAGACCTTGGTTGGAGCATATTCCCTGTACATATGAAACTGTTAAAGCTTCTCTTGGCGAGGAGCATGCTGTTACTTCGATGCGGCATCATGCTGGGTTGTCCTATCCTGTTGAGTATAATCCCCAGACAGAGCTTGAAAAGATAATTTGTTTGGCCAACAATTTTGCGGCTGGAGCGTTTAGGAGAGAAGAGCTTGAGAATGGCGCACCTTATCCTAAGCCTATTTCTTTTTCGCATGTTCTTTCTGATGGAAGTGTTGTTAGACGCAGTTTTGCCGAAGAGGAACTGGCTGAAGCTTCGAAAGTGTTACAAAAGAAGATTAAGGAAGCGGGTGTCAGCATAGCTGAAAGACCTTTAGAAGCTTATTTGGAGATTTTCGATTTATTGGCAAGTTCCGAGCTGCGTGAAATGCCTTCGGGCACTAGGAGGTCGCTAAATGACGTTTCGTTGTGGAACCATTTAAAATTGACGGCGGCTTTTGCGACTTGCATTTGGATGGACGGCGGCTACAGAGGAGACGCCTATGATAATTATAATTTTGCAATTTTAAGCGGTGATGCTGATAGAATTTCAAGTTACATCAATGTGTCACGTAGGTTGCCGGATCTTAATGCTAGGAGTGAAAAGATTAAAAAGGCAACAGACAAGGCTGCGGGCTTTTTGGCTGAAATGCTTGGTCCTGAATGTGTTATTTTTGCTGCTGGCGGAAGCTTTTTGGCGCTGTCTCCAGCTGGGAAAGCCATGGATGTTATTTTAAAGGTAAAGGAAGAGTTTGAGACTTTCACAGAGAGGCAAGTCACAATCACCGTTAACAGTGTGGTTGTTAATGGCGAAGAAATCATGAAGGATTTTGGAAAGGTTTGGGAACGGGCTCAGCTTGGAATGCATGTCAAGAAAGGTGAACGCGAGGTTTCACTCCCGGCTGGCGTTGAAGAGGGGGCAGATGTTTGCGACGTATGCCATCTTAACCCTTGGGTTTTTGAAGACAAGTGTAAAATTTTGCCTATAGATGCGGCTCCTAGACCTGAAAGGTTATGTGAAAACTGTTTGCGACTTCGGGGGGAAGGGAAGGGAGTCGAGTTGGACGCTTTGAAAGATAAAACCAATTTTGTGGCATTGTTGAAGGCTGATGGAGATGATATGGGAAAGGCTTTGGGAGGAGAAAAGTTTAAAGAATTTGGAAAAGTTAATACTGCATCCCGTCTTTCCACTTTAAGCGATTTAATTAATTTAACTTGTGAGAGTAAGTTGAAGGCTATTGTTCAGGCTTTTGGCGGTGAAACGGTTTTTGCTGGTGGAGATGATGTTTTAGCCTTTGTACCTGGTGAAAAAGCATTGAAAGCTGCAGAAGCGCTAGCCTCCTGTTTTAGAGATGAAATGGCTGGAAAATGTTCAATGTCTGTGGGAGTTGCAATTTTCCGTTATGATTTGCCAGTTTATGTGGGTTTGGAAGCCGCAGAAAGGCTTTTGAAGAAAGCAAAGAAAGATGGTAAGGATAAAGTGGCTTACTTAGTTATTGGAGGTTCAGGGGTGACCTTCAGTGAGTTGGAAAAAGTTAAACCAAGGAAATGGGAGGAGTTGAAGCGACTTCTAAGTATTGTAGAGTTTATGGGAAAAAGCGGGGCTGCTGCATCTCAAATTAGGAGCATAGCGAAACTCGCAAAGAAGGATTGTGAAGAGGCAGAGCTCTTTATCAAATATCTTATGGGACGTAAAATCATTAGCTGGGAGGAAGGTGAGAAATTTTTAGATTACCTAGGAACAGGGCTTCTTTCTGATGCATTTGTTATATACAATTTATTTAGAGGTATTTGATATGACTGAGGAGAAAGAATTGAAAAAAGAAGGAGAAGAACTTGCAAAGTTAGCCGTCGAAAGCGGGATGGGTTCAAAGCAGCTCCAAGTAATCCATAAGCTTGTGAAGACTAGGAGCATGCCTTTTGTTCAAGCGTTTATTCAGAAACAAATTGGAAGAGGTGTGCGTGGGCTTTCTGCTTTCGCTAAGATCTTACAGTTATCTCAGGAATACGAGGATAATAAGGGAGTTTTCGAAAAGATTTTGATGTATGCTATTATGTTATATGACTATTTTGAAGCTGCGCCAACCATGAAGCTTAGAATAGCATCTGAAGGCATAGTGAAGGATGTAGTTACCTCGCAAGGATTTGTCTTTGAAGGGCTCGAAATAGAATCTGCGGGAAATAGAGTAGATATAAGGGTGAATATAAGGGGTTTTCATGGCAACCGTAAGGCATTAGCTATGGAGATAGAGAAGGCTTTGAAAAGTAAGGTTGAAGGATTTAGAGATATTTTCCTACGAGTTTGGATTGAATAACAGTGAAGGAGGTGAGAAGGTGTTTGAAAGGTTGGAGAAAAGAATAGTCTTTGAAGGCGCTGTGGAAGCTGTTACTCCTCTACATATTGGTTCAGGTAAGCCAGAGGTTGAAATCGGGGAGGTTGATATGCCCATACTTACCGATCCTAGCGGACAACCATACATTCCAGGCTCTTCTTTAAAGGGTCGTGTGAGAATGGAAGCTGAACGTATCGCTCGAGAGAAAGGAATCAGCGTTTGCACACCGCCAGATGTTAAGAATATGTGTGGCTCAACGAAGTCTGGTGTTAATAATTTCTGCATTTGCTGCAAGATTTTTGGAACCGCTGGCACAGTGTCCGTAGCTAGTAAGGTGAAATTTAGAGATGCTTATCCCTTGAGTAAAGTGGAAACTTTGGTTGAGCGGACAGGCACAGCGATTGACAGGGAGAAAGGTAGCGTATATAGACATGCATTGTATACTATTCAAGCGGTTCCAGCTGGAACTAAGTTTAACTTGGAGATTGTGGCTGAAAACTTAGCCGATGACGAGTTGAGGTTGCTGTTAGCTGCTTTGAAGTCTGTTGAGGATTCTGCCTTAGGAGGTTCTTCGACTCGTGGGTTTGGCAAAGTTAGATTCAACATAGAGAGTGTAAGAGAGCGAACTGCAAAGTTTTATCTTGGCGAGGAGGCTGAAAAGGTTTTTTCTGGTGAAGAGCTTAAGCGTTGGTTGAAGGAGAAGGGCGGCGTCTAATGACCGTGTTTGCTTATCGTGTAAGTGGTGTTCTTAAAGCTGCAACAGCCTTGCATATTGGTTCTGGTGCTCGAACTGGTGTAATAAAGCATTGTCGTCCGTATGTTCCAGGGACTGTTTTGAGGGGCACTTTGGGAACGGCGATTATTAAAAGCGCTTGCAAATTCGAAAAGCCTTTGGTTGAGCATGAAAATTGTGAATTCTTTGAAGAGTGTTTGTATACAAGGTTGTTTGGCGAAGAGTTTGGCAAGAAGTCTAATGTTTTTTTTGGATATGCTTATCCTTTGCATTTGACGTGTGGCGGGGTTTTTGTTCCAGCGCCTAAAACGTTGAGTCGTTGCCAAAATCCTCAATGTCGTAAAGAGTTTGACGCTTTGATTTCTCCTATTTGGTGTGATGTTTGTCAGGGCGGAGTTAAGCCTTTTGACGGTTTCAAGTGCGGAACTTGCGGTTTGTTGGAGCCTCAGCCTTTGGCGATTTCACGGTTGACTTTGACTGCTGTTGACAGGGGAAAGGTTTCTGCTGCTCAAGTTGCGGATGGTGCTGGCACGTTGCATACTTTAGAAGTTATCCCTAAAGGTGCGCGGTTTGCGTTTAGCGTGCTTGTTGACCGCGATGCAGGGCATGCTGTTAGTAAGGTTAAGTCCGCATTGGCGGAGGCTTTGCCTGATGAGGGTATTGGAGGCTGCAAGTCAAGGGGTTTAGGAAAGGTGGAAGCGGAGGATTTACGGGTTGAAGAACTTGACGAGAGTGCCGTGGAGAAGCGTGCGGGAGAGATCGATGTGCGAAGGTTTTCAGTGAGATTGGTTTCGCCGATGATTTTGGATGGGAAAACGTTGGAGTCGAATAGTCTTTTGGAGGCAGCTCGTCGGGCCTATTCTTGGGTTTTTCATGAGGGAAAGCCCAAGTTGCCAGAGGTTCAACTTGAAGGTAAGCGCATTGCTGTTGAAATGTTCAGCGGTTGGTCTTTGAAGGCTAATAGGCGTCGTCGAATTGAGCCTGCTGTTTCCGCTGGTTCAATATTTCAGTTTAAATGCGGTGTAGGTAGCCGAGAGTTAGCTTTGGCTTTGGCTGCTTTGGAGTATTATGCTGTTGGAGCCTACAAGCCTCATGGATGCGGACAAGTGTTTGTTGAGCAAGCCCGTTAAGCCCCACAATGTGGAGTTGTTCTGGCTTTAAAAGGAGAGTGTGTGAAAAGACACTTTTGGTTTTGTTTGTAGAGTGATGGGTTAGCTGAGATTTTGTGGTTCATTGCCCCGTATTGCGTCTTAGCTAACGACTCAGGTGGGGAACACCGGCTTTCGAGGTTTCGATTGTCTTTAAAAAGGCTTTTGCATTCTATAGATAATCGGAGACGGCGGTCTTAAGTGGGTTGTTTTAAAGCTTGCTGCTTGAAAAAAGAAAGGAATGGGTTCGGATTCAATGACTCTAGGAAAGAAGAGAAAACAGCAAGTACAGTATATGGAAGAAGAGCATAGTCGTGTAGAAGCAGGATTCAATGACTCTAGGAAAGAAGAGAAAACAGCAAGTAATACGCCTGAGTTTGCCCAGTGAACTGTAATATAACGGATTCAATGACTCTAGGAAAGAAGAGAAAACAGCAAGACGGCTAGGTCTATGCGTTCGGGATCCCAATAGAGATTCAATGACTCTAGGAAAGAAGAGAAAACAGCAAGTATTTTGGTCCCGCATTTCTTACACCGCAATAGAATGATTCAATGACTCTAGGAAAGAAGAGAAAACAGCAAGTTTATAAGAAATTGAACGACATCGAAATAAGGTGATTTGATTCAATGACTCTAGGAAAGAAGAGAAAACAGCAAGTATTTTTTCATCCAATCCACCTCCTTGTAAAGTTCTAATACGATTCAGTGACTCCTAAAGGACGAGAAAACAGCAAGATCGTCGCTTGTATCACTGTGCTGGCATCTGTTCCGTTGAAGGTTCATGACTCTTTAGAAGAAGAGAAAACAACAAGTTTTTCATCATCTCAGCCACCGTCGGAATTATCATCTTGATTCAATGACTCTAGATAGAAGAGAAAACGAAAAGGCCAAGGTTGCAGTTCCACTATTCTCAGTAACATAGGGATTCGATGACCCGTGAAAGGACGAGAAAACAACAAGTAGCTTTCTCTTCACGTTCTGGTGTCCATGCTTTGTTTAGATTCAATGATTCTGAAAAAGAAGAGAAGACAGCAAGTGTCACTGTGGCAACTAATAGATTTGGCGAATTCCATTCGATTCGATGACTCTCAAGAAGAAGAGAAAGCTGAAACAACTGGCATTTTGGATAAAGTTCTGTTGGTTCTCGTTGGATTCGATGACTCGTGATAAGAAGAGAAAACGGAAGAAAAGTCATCTAGAAGAAAAAGCTATTTGTAAGCTTAAAATCGATGACCTCGAAAGGAAAAACGAAATCATGCTATTTACATTGCTTGTGCTAGACCAGAATTAAGTTTTGTGATTCAAAGAGAGAAGAGAGAAATTCTCAATGCGTATGCATTCTCTTGGCATGAAAAAAATAAATAATGAAGCCATAACTGAAATTAAGTAGAATAATAACTTGTCAGCGAATTGATGTGATTTAATTGGGGAAAGTCTATCTAGTCAACAGTTTGATAACACCCGTAAATTTTGACAAAATTTCAAGCGCTAAAATAAGTTTGAAAAGGATAGATGCGATAACAGCTAAACTGGTTCTTTCTAAGGGTTTTGTGAGCGCTATTGGACATAAAGCGACTGCTCGACTACTTTCAAAGGTTTTAGAGTTGCCTGTCCCTATGAATCGGAATTCGGTGTTCATGGAAAAAGGCGACAAAGCTGTCCATTTCTTTGTAAAAAAACGTCTGCCAGAAGGCACTGTGCTTGGCGAAAAAGAATTGACTAAACTTGATTACTGGCTAATATTAAGTGAGGTGGAAGAAGCGACAAAATAGGTGATTTTATGGTTTCGATTTTAATTTCAACATGGGGCGACCCCAAAGCATGGGAAAACGTCACCTACAAAATAGATGGTCGTCCGTATCCAACGCCAACTAAAAGTTCGCTACCGGTTATCCTCAACTACACATCCCCAAAGCCTGAAAAAGTGTTCATAATAGTTCTCGACACAATTGTGAAGCATAATGTTTCATCCTACAAAGAATTAAAGGATTCAGCAATGGCATATTATCAAGAATTCTTGCACTCTCTAGATTTAGATGTTCCGGTTGAAATAATTGTCGCTCCAGGCGTCGGAAGGTTCAGATTGGATGATGGGAGCTATGCTGAATTTCAGGGTTTTCTAACGGATTTCCAAGCCTATGTAACCTTTGAGGTTGTTCGTCGCATCCTTGAGTTAGGTGGAAATGAGCTCATAATCCATTTGGATCTTACTCATGGCGTGAACTTTATGCCATCGCTAATGTATGCGATTGTGTGTGATGTGCTTGGAGCGTTTGCCATAGCGAAAAGAGTCCACTTGAAGGTTTATAATGCTGAGCCCTATATAAGGGGGGTTACAACCGAGCTTAACATACATAATGTTGAGGATAGGGAATTTCAGCCAAATATAAAAAATGAGGCTTTACCTTTTGTAAGCAGACTACTTGAGCTTGGAATAGTTCCAGAAAGAGAAAAAGGTGAAGTTAAAAATGCGCTTTATAGCATGAGAGTAAATGAAAAGGATGCTAATGAATTAAATGCTTTCTTAAGCTCGCTAATTAACGGTCTCCCTCTTGCGTATTATACATTCTACCCGGAAGTCAATTCTTTA
>Ga0078972_1016649_pt1 | contig 10812 bp, 17 predicted proteins | sample YelNatPaOPGAMG01_FD_67568 | JGI IMG/M metagenome (GOLD analysis project Ga0078972, IMG submission 67568) | Hot spring thermophilic microbial communities from Obsidian Pool, Yellowstone National Park, USA - OP-RAMG-01 (SPADES assembly) (version 2) | ecosystem: Environmental > Aquatic > Thermal...
ACAGAAGGAGGACCATACGGCAGAAGCTTAGGCCATCCTTATTCCAAGAACCCAGACAACATAGGCAACCTACCGATGGGTGATGTAGACGCTGTAATCACAAGCCCACCTTACGAGAATATGGTTCATTGTCGTGGTCACTCGCCTCTTCAGGAGAAGCTTACCGAAGAGAAGAGTCTGTATATGGATGAATTTGGTGAGTCAAAGGATAACATCGGCAACCTAAAGAGCTCGGATGAAGAGTACGGAGCCTTGGAGCGCATTTCAACTGTCATCACTTCGCCCCCATACGGCAATAGGCTATCTGACGCAGAGGTTAACGATGGAGATAAGCAGAGGATGAGCTACGCTCAAGCTGGTGCTGTAGACGAGAGGAACATCGGCCGCCTACCGCTAAAAGAAGTCGATGTCTGCATCACTTCACCCCCTTATGAATCGAGCCTAGAAGGGTCAACACGCCACACGCGAGGTGGAATAGCGTCAAGAGACCCTGCTTTAGCGCAGACAGGCGCGTACGCTACGAGAATGAGCTTCGGTGTCCCAGTATGCTACTCTCCGAATAAAGAGAACATCGGCAACTTGAAGTCAAGCGAAGAGGAGTATCAAGCCTTAGAGAAATATTGGAAGGAAAAGATCCAGAAACTGAAGGGTAAAAACGAAGGAAGATCTGAAACATATTTAGAGGCCATGGTAAAGGTCTACGCCAATATGTATGCAGTTCTGAAGCCAGGTGGTAGAGCGATCGTGATCGTCAAACCCTATATCCGCAACCACAAGCCAGTAGATCTACCGTACTACACCTATCTCCTCATGAAGAAGGTGGGCTTTAGCCTAGAGAAACTCTACAAGCTTAGATTGAAGACACAATCGTTTTGGAGAATCCTATACCATCGACGCTTCCCAACAGCCCCAAAGATAGCCCATGAATACGTTCTCGTCATGCAGAAACCTATCTAGGTTTCTTCCTCCTCTTCTTCGACTTGAGGCAGGAAGGTGAGGTGCTTAGCGATCTTGTGAATCACGCAGATTTGCTCCGCTTCGATAAACCAGACGCACTGATTCTTGAGGCACTCGCTCGGCTGCAAGCCGCTCTTCGACAGAAGCGGGCAGATCACCTCAACCACCTTTGAAAAGCTTCTTAACAGCAGCTAGTATAGAGGGTCTTCTCTCTTCGCTTTCCTGTCTCGGCAGATCTCTGCCTATGTAGTGCTCTTTTGGCTTTTCGGAAGAACCAAAGTGCACAAAGTAGTAGTATTTGTGTCCGTAGATCTCCTTTTTACGCACATATCCTCTGCGTCCGCACTTAGGGCAGACATCTAAGGCTGTCATCAATAAATAAAATGTCTAAGGGAAGGTTTAAACAGGACATAGCCCGTGTCTAAAAGACGGTCAACTAATGCCTAAACGGATGCTTGACAACCTAGCATACGACACTGTCGTAAGTTAAACTTTGGTTAAACCCAGTCTTTTTATTTATGGTATGCCATGAACATAGCTAAAAGATTCAGCAGGCAGCTCCTCGATGAGCCAAAGGCTGTGATAGGGGGGCGCTCGCCTGGGGACTTGAGCTCCTCAGGCGAAGGCAACACCTACACGCAACCGAGGAATGGGCAGGATGTGAGGAGGATGATGGTGACACGGACGCTGACCTGCCCTCTGGCGGTGGGAGGTGCATAAAAGGTGGGGACAGCGGTGGATCCTGTGGTCTCAAGCTTGGTTACGTCGGTTCTCATCTGGTTCCTCTTGGGGCTCGTGGCAGCGGAAGTGGGTAGAAGAGTGAAGAGCTTCATGAGGAGACACAGAGACCAGGAGCTGTAGAGACCATCTACATATCTCACAGCATCCGCTGAAGCACAGCATATATTGAGAAGCAGCCCCCCTCTATTTTCAAAAAACAAGATTTTTGATGTCGTAATGCCTCAACATAACGACAAACCAAGCGTGTGAAAAGCCCCCAACCCAATCAAAGCGCAAGCAAGCAGCAAGCAAAAGCGATGCGAAACATCAGAAAGTCGAAGCAAACCCAAACAGATATCCCAACCAAAACCAAAGTTCCTTAGAGGATTTTGAAGGTTCTGCGGGTACAAGCGGAACAAGAAGGAGGATGATACTCAAGTATCATCTACTTGGCGAGCTGTCTTCTGAGCTCTATAAGACGCTTTACCCTCAGACCTAAACCGCCTCAACCCAAAGAAAAAGAAGGAACCTCTTTAACCCAATCTGTCAACTTCTTCGTCGAGTTCGCTGTGCTGCTCGCTACCCCAGCAATCCAGGCATATCATCTTCAGGCAAATATCGCAGTCCAGGATCTCAGGGGAATCGTCTGGGAACTCTCTTCCGCATATAGCGCAGATCAAGGTGTGTGCCTCCGAAGATACTCCTCTATAGCCTCCTTAATTACTTCTGAGAGCAATTTGTCGTTTTTGACGCAGAACATCTTCAGCTCCTTCATCAAATCCTTCGGAAGCTTAACCGTAGTTCTAACTAGTTCCGACACACCCGTCACCACACATATATGGCGTGTAACGGTATATAAGCATATAGTCATACAGACAGAAAAGCATATATATGCCACATTACCATATACAGGGCGTGGGCAAAATGAACGCAACCCACAATTCAAGCGGCAGCCCAGCGCCGCAAAATGCCCCCTCTAACCCCCAGGGGGCGAAAGCTGGGCAGGGGGTTGTCGGCGGTATAATAATCGCCGCCGACCATCGGGGGCTAGTCATAAAAGCCCCTGATGGCAAAATCTGGATAGCAGCTGCATACTGCAGCTGCTGGTCAGGCTGTTGGTGGGTGTCTATCCTACCAGCTGACAGCCCTTCCCTCTCCGCAGAGGAGAGGGAGCTTCTCAGGGAGGTGCTGCAAAAATGAGCTATATAACCTGCAGCCTAAATCTCAAGCTGTATGAAGCAAATCACAAGTGCACTCGGCTGGTAATTAAAGTATACAAAGGGTTTTATGTGAAATGCTATGACGCCAAAAACGGTAGCAAAAAGTATTACTTTTGTGCAAGTAGCGAAGAGATATTTAAACCGACAGCCTTCACAGCCCCAGAAAACGCACTCGTATTTCTGCATTATTCAACTGGTTCATGGAGTCATACCTACCACTCTTTCAAACAGTGGTTTGTAGCACGCAAAGGGGCTAAAGCCTCCCTCTCTTTCGATGAAGGGGGCTATTCAAGTCAAGTCGAGTCAGAAAACCTCGAACCTTTACCTCGCCTCGAGGACAAAGCTGTTTCTCAGGCTGAGACGGAGATCCTCAACCTAGGGCTCACACCTAGCCAATACGATCCCGTTTGCTCTCTGTATCACTTTGCAAAGCAGCTCCGCCTTGTAGACTTAACTTCGCTTGACCTAGCTTCTCTCGACGAGCCAGGTAAAAGCGTAACAATACCCTTCGCAGCCCCTCAACCTACTCAACAACCAACACAAGATGTAGCTGCTCAGATCGCAGCCCTCAAGGCTGCGATCGAGCAGAAGAAGAAGGAGCTGGCGGAACTCGAAGCCCAGCTCCAAGCCCTTTTGCTTAAGCAAGGCTTGGAGCAGCTGAAGGAGGCGGTGGTCTGATGGTGCTTTACATTCTAAACACTTTGGCTTTACCCATACAATACGACACCGTAAGTGAAGCTATAGTGCGATTCAGAAGGCTTACTTTAGACGAAGCCAAACGGCTTGTCAAAACTGCTAGTAAGGTTATCTCTGCGGTAGGTCACGAAACAACTGCCAAATTATTAACTCAGTTGCTCGAGTTCCCCATAGAATTCAACAGAACAGCCGTTTACCTCCATCCTGGCGACTGCGCCCTCCACTTCTATCTCAAAACAAGGCTTCCAGAGGGCAAGATACTGAATGAACAAGAACTCAAACGGCTTGACTACTGGTTCGTTCTAAGCGAGATTTTACTTGAAGAGGTGTGATTCTATGACAAAGAAGTATATGTGCGCCCATTGCCACTATTTGTATGACGAAAAGGACGTGACGTTTGACGAAATGGGGTTACCGATGCTAAAGTGGGGTGTTGAGACTTGCTGCGGTAGTCCTTTTCCTAACACGGTTTTGCTTGTGGAGGTGGAGGATTAGATGCAGACTATTTCTTTAGCCCTTAAAATTGAGGCAGCACTATCTTCAGGTTTTGTTGGTCGAGAGGAGGAGGCGAGGGTGGCTGTCCTCGCACTCCTCACAAAGTCCCATGCCGTGTTTATTGGCGAGCCTGGGACTGCTAAGTCTGCTTTGATTCGCAGGTTGAGTCAACTAGTCAACTGTCGCTTCTTCTACTATCTTCTTTCAAAGTATACGGTGCCTGATGAATTAATCGGTGCGATTGACCCAATTCAGTATAAACAGGGTAAATTCGTGCGCAATGTTTCAGGCAAGCTCCCTCAAGCGGAGCTTGCCTTCATAGATGAGGTGTTCAAGGGAAGCAGCGAGACTCTAAATACGCTTCTCAATATTATTAACGAGCGGGTTTTTGTTGATGCAGACGGGACTGTCTATCAGTGTCCGCTTTGGTCTCTATATGGTGCTTCTAATGAGCTGCCATCTGATTCAGAATTAGCAGCGTTCTATGACCGCTTCCTTTTACGGCACTTTGTCAGAAGGATTGATGCTTCTCAGCTTGAGGCTGCTATCGTCCACAACTTGTCTTCAAATTCTTCTGTAAAGTCTATTGTTACCCTTGCAGAAGTCCAAAAGTTGTATGATGAGGTTACTGCTTTTATGCAAAACAATGCTCAAGCTTTGGCTCGTGTCACATCTCAGCTTGTCATAGTTTTGCGTCAGAACGGTATTTTTGTGAGTGACCGAACGGCTGTTAGCCCACAGTATCTTCCACGCTTAATTGCAACTTATCATTACTGCTACGGGGGGGACTTGCGAAAAGCTGCCATATCTGTTTCAAAATACGTGCTACCCAACGAGGAGTCGCTTGAAGCCTACCGAAAAGCCTTAGACGCTCTTGTGCCTCCTGAGTTAAGAGAGGCTCAGGAGAAACTTGAAAAGGCTAGGGACTACGCAGTCTCAGGGGATCTAGCTAGTGCCAAACGGTTTGCAGCTGAGGCTATTCAGAGTGCTCAGGCTCTATTCGCTAAGCCTGAGCGGATAGAGTTGTTCAAAGACGAGCTGAAGGAGATTATCGAAGGCTCTGAGAAGTTGGTTAAGGAGATCAACGCGATCGAGGAGAAGCTTAAGAAGTTTAAGCGAGGTGACTGAGATGCAAGGGGTTTTAGTTGAGGATTACAAAAACCCCGTTTACCGCTCTCAGGCGAGAGCGGTTCTCTCTAACTTTTTGCTTCAAAACAAGAAGTTGCCTTTCTTCGTTCCGCTAGACGCTTCTATTGTTCACCTTAAGCGTTGGAGCAGTATCGTCTTCAACCCCCGTGTTAAGGGGGCTTGGAAGGCGATACTGGAGCGCTACTACGAGACTGATGCGTATAAGTCGCTTAACAACACCGTAGCTGGCGACCCCCTCCTAGCCAAGTATGCTACCATCCAATGGCTTAACACGCTATTTCAAAAGTGCGAAAGCGAAGCTGAACGGCGTAACATAGAGCCGAAGGATGGCGACTACGTTCAAGCTCTGCTTCAAGCCCTTGATACTCAAGTATCACCAGCCGAGGCTTCTAGGGTAGCCATCCGCTTAGCGGAGGCTCTGGAAGCCGAGGCAAAGGAGATTCAGAAGGATCTTGAGGCTGCGGAGAGCTTCAGCCACTTAGGGCTTCCTGTTGCTGAATTGCTTGAGAAGCCTGATGAGTTTAGGCTTAAGGCACGCAACCGCATAATCGTTAATCTCGTTAGGTTTTTGAGGGTGCTTAGGCGGGAGGCGTCGGCTCCGAAAACCGCCCGAGCCCCCACCATTCCAGGGGGGAGACCCCTAGGTGTCAAGAGGCTAAGTAGGTGGTTTGAGCTCACCTCTATTTTGCCTTCGGAGCTCTTAGACGATGATCTCCTAGCCTACAGGTTGTCGTCTAGAAGCGCTATGGTTCGAGAACGTTATGGCGGTCTCCCCGACTACGTGGTTTATCTCGATAAGTCGGGGAGCATGTCTTCAGACATACTATACCGCTCTAGTCCAACTCAAACAGAGTATGTGCCTAAGATCAGCTTTGCAGCTGCATCTGCTTTAGCCTTAGCCTACAAACTCAAGCAAGTCGGCTCAAAGATGACACTCAAGGTTTTCGATACAGAAGTACACGATCCGATCGGAGACATCAGATCACTAATCGATACGCTTCTCAGAATCAGGGCAGACAGTGGCACAAACATCTCAAATGTTTTGGAAGATGCTGTGAAGCACCATCGGGACAGCAAAGTGATAGTGGTTACTGACGGCATAGATCGGGTTTCAGAGGATGCTGTTAAATCTGCTAAGTCAGCTAACCTAGACTCTCACTTCATCTTCATTAAAACTGACAACAGTCTTCTGAGGACAAACTTCCCATGCACACGTATCGAGGAGGCTAAGCCAGATATCCTTCTCTCTCTGTGAGGTGGTTGATATGACCTACCACGTTATGGTTTACACAAGCGACATAAACGACCCATACGGTCACCCCTACGCCGTCCACTTCTTCACGCAAAACAAGCCCACGTATGACTGGGCTTTCGCAAAGGCTGCTGAGGTTCTTGACTCAACTTTTCCAGAGTGGCGAAGCGTCAAACGTTACTATGATACACCAGCCCTCAACTTCTGCGGTATCGAAAGCATCCCACTACCCATACCAGAGTCAGTAATTCCCATACCAGAGTCAGTAATTGTAGCGAAGTTTGGATGGGATTACGATGATTGGGGCAGAAGATTCTTTGTGCAGGATATAGTTGAGTTTAAACCCCTTTCAGATGAATCGAAGCAGATGATACTCAAGTATCGTTTAAACAACTTAACGGTCGACATTGACTACAAATGGAGTTCAGCGTTACACGCAGCTTTGGAGCGTCTCAGGGAAATGTCTTTTGTTTCTGATGTTCGGGTTTTCGAGACCGAGCGGGGCTTTCACATCCGTGTAAAGCTTTCCAAAAGCTTCAGTTTTGACGAGCTTCTCCAGCTGAGGGAGGAGCTCGATGACGACTACATGAGGCGTCGGATTGACAGAGCCTACCACAAGGCGGGCTACACATTCTTAACCAACCTCTTGTTTAACGAGAAGGCTTGGTGGGAGAACGGGAAGCTGTGTAGCTACACGGAGATGGCTATCGATCCTTCGGTTCTTGTTGAGAAATATGAGCAGGTTTTAGCCTACACGCCTCCGCAATTCAAAGCTAAGATTTGTGGTGGCGAGGTGTGGACTGAGGGGAATAAGGTTTATGCTGTAGGCGCCTTCTCCAAAAAGGTCTTCGACAAAATCATAGAGCAACTTGAAGCAACGGTTTTCAGAGAAGCCAAAGAGAAGTTTGAACTCAAGGAGAAACTCAGAGAAGCATACTACGAGATCCACCCCTATTTAGGGCTGGTTGTAGACAAGTGTGAGATTTTGAGAAATGGAAACGGGAAGGTTATCATCAGGGTGCCGAGCGAATACAGCCAGTTTGTCGGTAGGCTTATCGGCAAAGAGGGTTGCAACGTCAGAAGCGTCTCACAGAAGCTAGGTTTTGCCATCAGAATTGTGCAGGATGGTGTGGTTTCTGAAGATGTCGATCTCAAACAAAGGTTGAAGAGGCTTATGAGAGAGGTGGTGTGATGAAACTACCATCGCTATATCTAGTCGAGGTTCATCTGAAGGGTGTTTCTGTAGGTATCAGCCACAGCCCAGAGGAGCGGATTCTCACAACCATATACCGTTTAAGCTCCGACGAGAGAAACAAGCTGCACTACTTCAAAGTCAAATTCTACCGCATCCTAGAGAGGAACTGCGTCTTCAAGTTGAGGGAGAAGTATGTGGTCAGCTTGAAAGCGCTTGCTGAGTTAGAGAATGGGTTCAGAGAGATCCACAGGGACTTCGTGCAGCTGCGGAAGGAAATCTACGATAGGCTGCTAGACCAATGGCCCTCGATTTCTAAGAGGCTGGCGGAATACGCTTTGAGGTTCGGCATACCTGCTGACAGGGTGGAGGCGCTTAAGCCAAGCAACCCCGACGATTTTCTGGATCTCAGCTACTCGATAACCCCGCTGCCCCAAGTCATTTCGCAGCTTCAAAACCTAGCGGAGCAGCTATCCAAAATCAGCAAATACCAGCAGCTGGCTATGCGGATCAAAAAAGAAGCCGAAGAAATGGTTGAAGAAATCAAAAAGCGATACGAGGAGAAGGTCAGAAACCTAGAAGAAACCGTCGAGAGGCTTAGGAACGCCCTCAAGAAATCTGAGCAAATGAGATACGAGCTCTCCCTCAAAGTGGGGGAGCTCAGCCAGGAAGTCGAAGATGTAAGAGAACTCATAGGTGAAGAAACCGCAGAAGATCTGAACTTCAGACTGGAAGCCCTAAAGAAGCGTTTTATAGGTGATTTGGCGCTTCAGGAGGTGGTGGCTTGAGAAAACGTGTGAGCAAGAAGAGGAGAAGTGTGAAGAAGGAGGATAGTATGCTGGGCCCAGACCGCTGCCCGTTCTGCGGCTCCACCCGCCTAGTTAAACACGATTACGAGTGGATTCCAAGATACCCAGGGGCTTACAAATGGTGGCGCCTCAAATGCAAAGACTGCGGACACCTAGTCCGCCAGTATAAGAAGCTTACACCAGAAGAAGCCGCTAGAGGAGACCTCTTCTACACCGAGCCCTATTGGCCGCCGTGCCCAAGCTGCGGATACTGGGGGGTAATCTGGAAGCCATCCAACGATCACTACGTCTGTCGAAATTGCGGGCAAGAATACACACCCGCAGGAAAACCCGTCAACCAAGCAAGCGATACTGGAGTATCACGTTAAGTAGGTGAATAGGGGTAGATTGTTGTCCTTCCTTGGGCCGAAAACCACCAAAACAAGTGTGGCTACGGTTGCTCTGGTTAACCGCGTGTCCAAACACGTCATCATCTTAGGCTGCGAGGATCCCCCGCCTCCCAGTGACAAGGTGATGAGTCTCCCAGATTTCGTGGAAGCAATGAAGAATTAACTATCGAGATGTGGCTACTCTGAGCCCAACGTGTGCTCCACTTCGGCTATTTCTAGGTCTTTTCTGAGGAGGGTTTCGAAGTTCACTATGTCTTCTATGTTCAGCTTTAGATCCTCCCTCTGTGCGTAGAGTTTCTTGAGGGCTTCCTCCATCTGCTGGATTCTGTCTGGGGTTGGTGCGGTTTTCCTCCAGCTTGGCCCGCCGCAGCTGTAGTAGGCTTGCGCTACCGCCTTCATCTTATCTTTGCCGAAGCGTTTTAGGAACTCTTCGTATTCGTCTAGAAGCTGCAGCCTCCTTTTGAGTAGTATGGCTCTGGAGAACCTCTGTTGATTCGCAGCTTGCTGCAGAAGCATCCTCACGTATTCTGTGATTTTGACTTTGCTTCTCTCTGCGCTAAGCCTGACCTGCTCATACAGCTCGGTTGGAAGCGAAACATATATGCTCGGCATCCACAAGAAAAAATCGTCCAGCCCGCTCCTTTTTTCTTTGGGTTGAGGCGGTTTAGGTCTGAGGGTAAAGCGTCTTACAAGCCTAACCTGGACATCTATTCTTACAAAGAAAGGTGGTTTAGAGATTATCGGGCTGCTTTACCTAAGATCCGTGAGGAGCTTGGGAAAGGATATCTTCTAAGGACTACCCTCGCTTTAACAGAATCTCAAGCTAAGCGTCTCTCTCAGAACCTAGGTGAAACCAAGTTTATTCCTATCTCTGAGTGGAACAATGAGAAAGTAGGGTTCCTATTGTACAAGCCTAAGCCCGTAGGAGAAGAGAAAAAAGAGGCTGAGAAGAAGGCACCTGAACAGTTCACGACTAAAAAGAGGGTTGAGAAAAGCGGAACATGGAGGTACTTCTACAGAGGCAGCCAACAAGACTACGACAATCGGGTTGCCTTCTACGTGATAACCAGAGACGATTCTACGGGCGAAAGACACGTGGACATCAGACCAACTCGCTCGGTGTCGAAGCCCGCTTTTCAAATAGATGCGCTGCATATTAAGGAGAGCGACTTCAAGACGCACAGCGAAGCAGAGATTGAAGACTTCCTCAAGAAGAATCTCGAGGATGATCTAGCGAAGGAGATCTTACGATACATCAAGAAGGACTTGGGTATCTAATTTTTGATGGTGGGGCGGCTTTGGTCGACGTTGATGAGAGGCGTGTCACATGGAAGTTCGTTTTGTTCTTCCTACTGGGCTGCCTCTTCGCATCCTTGGCTGCGGATCCGATAAGCGACTACCTCTTCTTCCTCAGAACAAGTAGGGAGACGCCGCTGCAGCATTGGGAGGCTGTCTTCTACTGGTACTATCTGCCAGCTGCGGTTTACCTCATCTTCATCATCCTCGCTTTGATCCTGTGGAAGCTCGAGGTCGTTTCAGCGAAGGACTTCGTGTATCTGCTGCTGTTCTTTGCGGGCGTGGGAGCGATCTTGACCGCTAAGACGTTTAACTTTGAGCTCCTATCGACGCTACTGTTAATCATCCCGCTGACCCAACCTAGAGCACCCCTCTTTTTATTTATGGGTTGAACCCTTTAAGCTCTCTTAGCGAGGGGACGGTTAAGTGGCTCGTCGTAGGTTTGGCTGTGCTTGGGCTGCTGATCTTAGTTGGTGTGTTCGTAGCCTTCAACCCGATGGTGTTCTACGTGATCTTGGCTATCCTCGCCTGCGCTGGCTTCCTCTACTTCGGCGTGGAGGCTAAGTGGGCTTTCGCCGTGTTTCTGACGATAATAGCCTTAGGCTACGTGTCGACCACGTTCAAGCTTCAGCTTAAG
>Ga0078972_1016651_pt1 | contig 10811 bp, 9 predicted proteins | sample YelNatPaOPGAMG01_FD_67568 | JGI IMG/M metagenome (GOLD analysis project Ga0078972, IMG submission 67568) | Hot spring thermophilic microbial communities from Obsidian Pool, Yellowstone National Park, USA - OP-RAMG-01 (SPADES assembly) (version 2) | ecosystem: Environmental > Aquatic > Thermal...
GAGCCCTGGAGCCCCGGAGAGAGCCTTTTAGGCTCGACTAGGCTTTAAGACTTACGCATGCTTGCGCGCAGCCTCCTTAAGCCGTTCCATATCTTTTTCGCTGAGCCTCCAGCCTGCTGCACCAGCGTCCTCGACAACTCTCTCAGGCCTAGATGCCCTAGGTATTGGAAGGACAACCCTGCTCCTGCTGATAAGCCAGTTGAGAGCTATTTGAGCAGGTGTTTTACCCCCGTACTTTCCGCCGAGCTCCTTAACAACCCTCCCCAGCTCGCCTACTTCTCTAGCCAGTGCACCGTGCGCCAGCGGGCGGTATGCGAGTATCGCAATACCGTTCTTCTCGCAATAAGGCAAAAGACCCTCCTCTATCCGCCTAACCGTTAGGCTGTATTCAACCTGGTTCGACACCAGGTCATACCGGGGTAATGCTTCCTGCGCCCTCTTCAACTGCTCCAGCGAAAAGTTGCTTACACCTATGTGCCTAGCCTTACCCTCGTCTACAAGCCTACTCATCGCACGCATAGTCTCCTCCACGGGTATAGCCGGGTTTGGCCAGTGAATCTGGTAGAGATCTATGTAGGAGCAGCCCAGCCTCTTCAGGCTTCTCTCAGCAGCCTTCAAAACCTTATCGTAACGCAGGTGGGAAAGCCAAACCTTGGTGGCTACGAATAACTCATCCCTTTTAAAACCCCTTATGGCCTCTCCAACCATCCCCTCGGTCTCGTAGATCTCAGCGGTGTCTATAAGGTTGATCCCGAGCTCTATGCCTTTCCTCACCGCAGCTATCTTCGAAAACCTGTTCCGGTGTAGATGCAGAACCCTGGCGAGAATGATGTAGGAGGGATCGTAGTAGGTTCCCATGCCTATTACGGAAACCTTAAAGCCGGTCTTCCCGAACTCCCGATACTCCAACCCGCAACAAGTTTTTTAAAATGCTTTTAAAAGGATTTACCTTCGCGGAGAAAGACGGCGTAAGGGTCTACTCCCGCTTAGCCGGCTCGTTTACAGAAAACGGGAAAAACTTAATTCCAGGCTTTTTGCTGTAAGCACCGTGAGGATCTCGTTAACTGGGAGAAGCGCCCTATTGATAGTGGATGTTCAAAACGATTTTCTTCCAGGAGGCGCCTTGGCGGTTCCACAGGGAGACTTGATCATAGAGCCGTTGAACAAGTACATCGCGCTTTTCAAAAGGAGGAGCCTACCTGTTTTCGCGACTAGAGACTGGCATCCTGAGAGTCACGTAAGCTTTAGGGAGAGAGGCGGGCCTTGGCCCGCCCATTGCGTTCAAAACACTTGGGGCGCGGAAATCTCCGATAGGCTGAGCCTGCCCTCTGACGCTAGAATCATCGACAAGGCTTTCTCCCCTGAGAGAGACGCGTATTCAGGTTTTCAAGAAACCGTTTTAGACTTAGAGCTGCGTAGACTCTGTGTAAAGAGGCTTTTCATAGGGGGGCTGGCTACGGATTACTGCGTCAAGATGACTGTTCTAGACTCGATCGACCTTGGTTTTGAAACAGTGTTGCTGCTCGACGCTGTTAAGGGTGTAGACGTGAATCCTGGTGACAGTGAAAAAGCCGTTGAGGAAATGGTTTCGAAAGGCGCGATAGGCATTATGGTGAGCGACGTGCACCCATAGAAGCGGGCCTAGGCAAGCCCCTCTGGAAACAGCTTCCTCAGCAGCCGCCTGCCTAAATCTATTATCCCGTTGCTCACCTCCACGGGATATGCCTCCGGGTTTCTTATCCTCCTGTATTCTCCCGGGAGTTTCTCCAGCTCCGTCTTAGCCTTCTCCCTTATCTCGTCGAGCTTCGGAAGCTTGTAAACCAGCCTACCATCCTTAAATATCTGGATAAGCCTTCTCTCCCCCTCCAGGTTCTCGTCGGAGAGCCCAAGCATATCCTTAACGTACTTCCCATCCTTCTCAACTCTAAAGACCTGTTTTGACCCGGGAAGAGTTGCCTTCTCGCCCTCCGCGATCTTCATCCTTGGCACTAGCCTGCCATCCTCCTCGCTCTCAACCAGCTTGTAAACCATGTCTGTCTTAGGAGCGTCGTCCGAGGTTACTAGCGACGAGCCTACTCCGAAAACATCTATCTGCGCACCCTTGCTCAAGTAGTCTTCAATAACGTACTCGTCTAGCCCGCTGCTCACAAATATCTTCGTAGAGTTAAAACCAGCTTCGTCCAGAATCCTCCTAGCCTCTTTGCTCAGGCTCAACATGTCTCCGGAGTCCATTCTAACACCCTTCAACTCCTTTCTTCCCGTTAGCTCCTCGACAGCCTCAATCGCATTCCTAACGCCTCTTAGAGTATCGTAGGTGTCTACGAGTAGAACTGTATCAGTCCCCCATGCCTTCAACCAGGCTTTAAAAGCCTCCTTCTCACTCGGAAACGCTTCGATATAGGAGTGCGCCATGGTTCCGAAAACAGGTATGCCGTACAGTTTCCCAGCCAGGACGTTTGAGGTTCCTCCGCAGCCGCCGATATAGCTTGCCCTCGCGGCCTTAAGCCCAGCATCCACTCCATGCGCCCTTCTGGAGCCGAAGTCTATGACCAGTCTGCCTTTAGCAGAGTCTACGATTCTTGAGGCCTTAGTGGCGATTAGCGTTTGAAAGTTGACCGTGTTTATGACGAATGTCTCGAAAAACTGCGCCTCTATTATGGGTGCGGTAATCCTTATTATCGGCTCGTTTTGAAAGACCAGCTCGCCCTCAGGCAGCGCCCACACGTCTCCGGTGAACCTGATTCTCGACAGGAATTTCAAGAAGTCTTTCTCAAACCCCTTTTTCTCCAGAAACTCCAGATCATCCTTCCCAAACCTGAAGTTTAAAAGATAGTTGCAAACATCCTCCAGCCCGGCTGCAATCAAATACCCCCGATTGGGCGGGAGCCTCCTGACGAATAGCTCGAAAGTAGCCCTTATGCTTCCCGTTTTAAAATAGGCCTGCGCCATAGTCACCTCATACAGGTCGGTGAAGAGCGCCATATTTTTCTCCATTATTATAAACAAATTGAAGAAAGCTCTAGATAAGTCTTAATCTGAATCCATAAGGCATCCAGATAATAGGTTTCAAGCCGTTAAGAACCTTCTTTTAACCTCCAGCTCATTGGGAAAGAGTTTGTTCAAGAGTTACTCATTGTTGAAGAGGCTTAGGGCACGCATGTAGCTTTGCAGGGCGTCGAACCCATCCCTTGCACCCCGGACTATGCCGACACCGGATTTCAACAAGCATATTTCAACACCATCGCGCAAAAGCAGTACTATTCCCAGCCTGTATATGGACTTTATCTTTATGAGATTCTCTAATTCAGATGGCAGGCCCCGGTTCAGGTCCAAGTCAAAACGGGCGTTTGGAGAGATAACGTAGTAAGACAGCCCTCTCGTAGGGCAAATCTCTTCCACGTTAAACTTTCCAGTCGATTCATCTTCCTGCGGAGACTGTGCTCCACTACAGGTCTTGCAGGAGTCTGAACGGCTTATATCGATTGCTTCGAAAAGCATTTTTCTAAGGTCGACGAAGAGCAACTTATTAGCCAGGGATGGTTTAGCTCCGGTGATCAGCTTTACAGCCTCCGAGACCTCTACGCTGGCTATTATTGAAACCAGCGAGGGATGCACTCCAACCGTTGCACATGTGGCCGAAGGCTCCTGGGCTGGGAGGAAACAGTCTAAACAAGCTGTTTCCCCAGGAATTATCGTCGAAGCGTTTCCGAACATCTCTATGGCAGCCCCGAAAACATAGGGTACGCCAAGCCTGACGCAGGCCCTGTTCACAATTCTTCTAGCAGCTAAAGTATCCAAACCATCTAAAACCACATCCATGCCTTCAACTATGCTTTCAGAATTAGACTCGTTGACGGAGAGCGGGAGTGCCTCAACCTCGACATCGGGGTTTACCTCCCTAATCCTCTCCTCAGCAGCCTCCACCTTGGGCATACCCAGCTGGTCAACGCTGAAAACGCTCTGTCTATGGAGGTTAGGCCTCTCAACAACGTCGCGGTCAACTATCCTAAGCAGGCCAACACCCATGCCTGCGAGCTGCGTGACTATTGTTGAGCCGAGCCCCCCAACACCCGCCACGCAGACCCTCGCTCCTCTAATTCTTATCTGGCCCTCATAACCTATGTCTCTGAGGACGATCTGTCTAGAGTAGGTGTCAAGCTCCTCCTCAGACAGTTCGCGAAGCATGTCTATGAATATCTTCACAGGTTAATAAGACTATAAGCTGCGTCTCAGCCCTAACGCTTAAATGCTTTGTGAACCATTAGGGGACGGGATGGAAAGAGAGATGCAGGCCCCACTGCTTCCCGCAAAGGGCGGGGGAAGGGAGGCTAGAGGAAGAAACCTGTTGAGGCTCATCGGATTACTGAGGCCGCATGCCAAGTTGTTCACACTATATTTCACTCTTTCAATCATTTCCGCCACCATAGGCCTGGTTCCGCCTTACGTAAGCAAAATAATAACGGATCAGGTTTTGGTCCCGATGCAGAACCTCGACCTCCTGGTTAAGCTGGTGGCCCTGCTTATCGGGCTTTACGTTTTAAACGTCGCGATCTCCGCTGCCGGGGGATATATTGTAGAGGTCCTTCACAATAGGGTTGTTCTCGACCTTCAGAAACGCCTGTATACCCACATGATGACTCTGGGCCTAGATTTCTTCGACCAGAGCCAGACAGGGGATCTCGTGGCCAAGATCTTCGCCTACGTGAGGCAAATCCAATCATTCCTTGTAGATGGGCTTCAATCCATCATGGTTAACATCCTAATGCTGATAGGCACTCTGATGATAATATTTACGATGAATCTTAAGCTTGCCCTATCCGCCTTGATTCCAATACCGATAATAGTTGTTGGAACGTTGGCCTACCAGAAAAAGGTTCGTCTCGCATTCCTCAGGGTTTGGAAGGTTACTTCCAACTTTATGTCTTACGTGACCTCCGTCTTGTCTTCAATAGTTCTCGTAAAAATACTTGGCATCGAGGACATAGAGAACAAAAGGTTTCACAGGTATGCGAAAGACATATACGATGCGCAGATCAATCTGGCTAAGGTTAACGTAGAGTATTTCCCAGCCATGAACTTCTCGCTAACCCTGGCATCAACCCTGATAATGCTCTTCGGCGGGTTTATGGTTTTAAACGGTGAAGCGACTGTTGGGACAATAGTTGCCTTCCTAGGATACGTGGGGCAGGTCTACACTCCTATTCGCAGTCTAAGCCAAATGACAACTCTCTACGTGCAGGCTGAAACAGCGTATGAGAAGATACTTGAAGTCCTAAACATGGAGCCTTCCGTAAAAGAGGCTCCCAATGCTGTCGACAGAAGAATAGAGGGCAATATAAGGGTTGAAAATGTTTATTTCGCATACTCAGACAAGCCGGTGCTTAAGGGTGTATCCTTCAGCGTTAAGTGGGGAGAGGTGGTTGGGATAGTCGGGCCGAACGGATCGGGTAAGACTACTCTTGTGAGGCTGCTCACCAGGCTCTACGACCCTGACGAGGGCAGAATCCTTTACGACAACGTTGACCTGCGCGAGCTGAAGCTAAGCACGTTCAGGAGCCGGGTAGCGATGGTTTCGCAGGAGCCCCTGCTCCTACCCGGCTCTATCGCCCTGAACATTGTGCATGGTTTGAAGGAAGCATCTCCCATGGACGTACTGCTCGCCTCCAAGATAAGCTGTGCCCATGAGTTCGTGATGAGGCTTCCCCTAGCCTATGACACAGACATCGGTGAGGCGGGGAGGAGACTCTCAGGAGGGCAGAAGCAGATGGTGTGTATAGCTAGGGCACTTGTCAGAAGGCCGCGCGTACTGTTCTTGGATGAATCCACGTCGAACGTGGCCTTGGACCTGGAGGAGAAAATCATAAGGGGCGTGTTAAGCCATCTGCCTGATTCAACCCTTATCCTGATTTCCCACCGTCCAAGCTTGACGAATTACGTAAACAGGGTGATGGAAGTTTACGACGGGACAATTATAAACGAGTTTAACGGTCTACTTAAGGAGAGGCCTGTTTTGGAAGAAACGGACTATGTGACTTTAATAGATCCGGGCAGCGTGAAATTGAGACGTGTTGATCATTCTCTCAATGTGTCAACTCGGGAGGGCTATACTTTGTGCAACATTAGGGCGAGAATGCCTTTCCCAGTCTCCTATCCCAGCATGGTTATACTGTACGATGAGAAGGGAGATGAGCTGGGCATCATAGAGGATTATAGAAAACTTGATGAGGAAAGCAGGGAGGCGATAGCCAGCCACATAACAAGTGAATATAACGTTGCTCGGATAAAAAGGATAGTTAAAATCCTACCCATGGGAGGCGGAAGGAGGAGTGCTAACGTTGTCGTGGTTTTCGAGGATGAAAACGGAATTGTGCGGAGAGAGATAGTGCTGCCCAGCACTATAGTTGTTCATGGGAATAGGCTATCCATCTTAACTTCTAGCGGAATCTATGTTGCCGACGTAGGCGCGCTTGAGAAGAACATGCGCCTCGGATTATTGTCTCTCGCCGTTGAGGCAGAAGCCTTATGGAGCGCCGTAAAATCTTAAATCGCACAGCCCGCACCCGTTAACCGTTCACCATTCTTCAAGCGCGTGCTGAGGCTTGTCGGTATTACCGCTAGTAGAGGCTTTATCTCAGCATGGAGACCAGGACTAGCGCGCGCTATTTCAGCCTCAGCTATTTCATGAAGCTTCTTGTCGCTTGTAAAGAATTCTGAAGCATTTATAGCTCTTGCCGAAACTGTTTGCAAGGCGTCAGCCTGATACACATGAGTGCGCGCTAACTGTTAAAAAGCTTTGACACATTATTACTATGAGTAATTGAAAGAGCATAAACTATGCATAGCTGTTGAAAAGCTTATAACACTATTATTTTCGGGGCCTTTCCAGGGTGATTCAAAAAGATGGATGAGTCTCTGAGAACGATAGAGCAGATAAACGATAAGATAGCTAAGGGGGACGTCGTGGTTTTAACTGCGGAAGAATTCGTGAAACTGGCGGAGAGCTCCGGCCTTGAAAAAGCCGCGAGAGAAGTTGACGTAGTCACCACCGGGACTTTCGGAGCCATGTGTAGCTCAGGCGCATTCCTGAATTTCGGGCATGCGGATCCGCCTATAAAGATGACGAAAGCATGGTTGAACGATGTTCCTGTATACAAGGGCTTGGCGGCGGTAGACGGGTATATCGGCGCAACAGCCTATAGCGAGACTAAGGGTATTGATTATGGCGGTGGACACGTTATAGAAGACTTGGTGAGTGATAGAGAGCTTATACTCAGGGGTGAGAGTTACGGTACGGATTGCTATCCAAGGAAGCATGTTGAAACAGTTATAACGATTCACGATTTGAACCAGGCTGTTCTGGTTAACCCTAGGAACGCTTACCAGAGGTATTTCGCAGCCACGAACTCGAGCGACAGAACGCTCTACACTTATCTTGGAACGCTTTTGCCTAATTACGGGAATATCGGGTACTCTGGATCAGGGGAGCTGAGCCCGTTATACAAGGACAGGGATTTGGAGACCGTAGGCATAGGGACGAGAATATTCCTTGGAGGAGGAGTAGGCTACATCATGGGAGAGGGTACTCAACACTATCCTGCTAAATACCTTTCCACAATAATGGTTGCCGGGGATTTGAAGAGGATGAGTCCTCGATTCCTGAGGGGTGCAACCTTTTATAAATACGGCTCAACGCTCTACGTTGGGGTTGGAATACCAATACCCATGGTGAATATGAATGTGGCGAGGAATGCTGCAACGCCTGACGGAGAAATATATACGGAGGTCATTGACTACAGTGTTCCCTCTGTCAACAGGCCGGTTTTAAGACGGGTTAGCTATGAGGAGCTTAAGTCTGGAAAAGTCGGGTTGGGCGATAGGACGGTTAGGTCCGCAAGCATGTCTAGCCTAAGGATGGCTGTGGAGGTTGCGGAGACACTTAAGAAATGGATATTGGAAGGTGTTTTCAAGCTGAGTAGACCTGTTGCACCCTTGAACAGGGATGTTGTGCAGAAGACTATGCCGCTTAGAAGACCAGAGCCAAAGGTGGCAGAGCTGATGAGGAAGAACCCGTTGACCGCCAACCCTAAGGATTCTATTAGAGATGTTTCTGAAAGAATGGTGAGGGGAAACGTTGACCATGTGCCCGTGGTTGACGAGCAGGATAGGCTTGTAGGGATAGTGACGACATGGGACATAGCTAAGGCGGTAGCGATTAACGCGAGAACCTTGGAGGAAATAATGACTAGGCGAGTCATAGTTGCGAAGCCCCAGGAAACCGTTGACATTGTTGCTAAAAGGATGGAGCAGTATGATATTACAGGCCTACCGGTAGTGGATGAAGAGAACCGTGTTCTAGGACTCATAACGAGCGCAGACTTGTCAAGGCTGTTGAAAACCCAGGGGGGAGGTGTTGTGGTTGAAGGCCCGGCTTGAACTCAGGTATTCTCCGACGCATGTGAACAAGCCTATCCTCTCTAAAGCAATACTTGAATCAGGAGTCCCGATAAACATTCTGAACGCTAGGCTTACGGCCACCGAGGGCATAATGACGGTTGAGGTAAGTGCTGACGAGAATGTTGTTTCGAAAATCATCGGAATACTTAGGTCAAACAATGTTGAAGTGAAAGAGATTCCGAGATATGTTGAGATCAATAGGGACAAGTGTATTGATTGCGGTGCCTGCACCGCAGTGTGTCCGACAGATGCTTTAACCCTAGGCCTGGAGAAAAAACTTGTTTTGGAGGAGGAGAAATGCATACTTTGTGGGAACTGTTTGAAAGCATGTCCAGTGGGAGCGGTGGTTTTGTACAAATGAGTATTAAGCCAGCATTAATGTATAGAAACGGCCTATTCTATTTGAGAACTACGTATAGAGAGGCTGACCTGCTTATTGCATCGGAAAACATTTCTATAGTGAACGAGAGTTTAGCCAGGTTCATCGAGGAGAGAGAAGCTGTCCAGAACTACGTTGAGAAGCACCCGGAATTTCTTTACAGCCTTGAACCCGTAAAACAGGATGGAGAGGCTCCCCCCGCAGTATCAGCAGCCTTGGAAGCCTCCAGCAAAGCAGGGGTTGGACCGATGGCCTCCCTGCCCGGGGCTCTTGCAGACACTGTTCTAGACGCTATGCTCAACACGGGTGCTACAATAGCTATTGTTGAAAACGGCGGGGAAATTTCGATGAAGATGAATAGGGAGACTATTGTAGGCGTGTATACCGGAAGGGAGCTTAACCTTGGGCTTATTCTGGATTGTTCTCAAGGCAGAATCGGTGTTTCTACGAGTTCAAGTAGCGTCAGCCATGCTCTATCCTTTGGAGAAGCAGATGCTGCAGTGGTAGTTGCTGAGAACGCTGCGCTTGCAGACGCTGTCTCCACCCGCGTAGGAAACATAATTAAATCTGAGTGCAGAGAGTCCTTGGAAGAGGCTGTGAAGCTGGCTCTTTCAATAAAGGGTGTTAAAGGATGCATCATGTACTCCGGCGAGCTTCTTAGTTTCGGAGGGAGTGTTAAACCCATTGTGCTTAAGGCAAGCCGCCGAGAAATGCTGGAAAACATGATGCTTAAAGGGTCAGTGTATAACTTCTTTTTCCCGCCTCTGTGTGATTAGAATAGAGAAACGATGAGAAGGCAGCGAGTAGCCGAGCATTCAGGCCGGTCTTAGAGAACCTGTGAACGCAAACTTTTTAAATGGGTTTAAACCCCTGTTTCAATAGTGTCTGGCGTGACTATCCCACCTGAGTTTGCATGGATGGTTCCGATCGTTGTTCCGTTCATAATCGGGCTTCTAGTGGGCCTCATAGTTAAGCGTGCTATTACGCTGATACTGGCTCTCACGATACTGGTTATAGTTCTAATAGCCACGGGGTACGTGAGCATCACTTTTCAAGATGTTTTCGACAAGGCTATGGAGTTTCTGCCAAAGATAATCGACCTGGGCGGCAGCCTCCAGAACGTATTACCATACTCCTCGGCAACTTTCCTCATCGGATTATTGCTGGGGCTTTGGAAGGGTTAGGGAAGCCTGTTAAGGATAAGATTAGACAGAGCAGCTTCTCTGGTTCAAAAAGTTGAAAAGACTTTAAAAGGATGCGTTTGAAAGAGCCTATTGGCTTCATCATACCATTCTTAATCTACATATTTCTTGATGATTTGGAGCACGCTCTCCCCCTTCTGTCTGAGAGCTTCCGTGGTTTGAGCAATGCTGTGAGGTGACGCGATAACTTTCTCGTGGCGCGCAAGCTTCTCGGAGGAATTGTTCAGCAATGGTGGCTGGTGATAGAAAACGTCCAGAGCTGCACCTGCAAGTTTATTGGTTTCTAACGCTTTCAACAGTGCCTCCTCATCCACAATCCCCCCTCTAGCAGTATTTATCAAATAGGCACCGTCCTTAACAACCGCCAGCTCACGCTCGCCAATCATCCCCTTGGTTTCCTCCGTCAAGGGAACATGTATCGTGATTATGTCGGAGTTTGAAAGAAGCTCTTCAAGGGTTTCGGCGAACCTTACGGGCAGCTTGTTATCAAGCCTAGCCCTAGCATCCTTCTCATAAACGATCACTTTTAAACTGTTTGCTAAAGCCTGTCTTGCAACCTCCCTCCCTATGCGCCCGTAGCCCACTATGCCGAGCGTTTTACCCTCGACCCTGAACCCTACGAGCTCCTTCTTCCTCCACTCGCCCCTCTTCATAGACCTGTCCGCCGTAACCATGTTTGTCGCGAACGCGAAGACGTAGGCCATCACGCTCTGGGCAACATCGTAGCTTTGAACAGGAGCGGTATGCCACTCTATCCCCCGCTCCGCCAGAGCCTG
>Ga0078972_1016652_pt1 | contig 10810 bp, 8 predicted proteins | sample YelNatPaOPGAMG01_FD_67568 | JGI IMG/M metagenome (GOLD analysis project Ga0078972, IMG submission 67568) | Hot spring thermophilic microbial communities from Obsidian Pool, Yellowstone National Park, USA - OP-RAMG-01 (SPADES assembly) (version 2) | ecosystem: Environmental > Aquatic > Thermal...
TTGGTGGTTTGAACCAACGACATTCTCGCAGGAGGCCCCAGCTGACGTAAAGACCGAAATCCCTTTGGCTACAATGACTTACGTCTTAAGGCAACGGCATTCCATACTGTCCCCTTTTCACCCTTGGGACCACTGGGAATGTGAGTCAACTCCTGCTCAAGAAATAGCGGCATAGATGCGTCATCTGAAGCCGCGCTGTATGGCTAATTCTGGCATACCCAGTCGTAGGGGAGCACTTCCGTTGCCTTGCTCATGGCCCACCCCGCGGCCGCAGTGTGGCCAGTCCGCCGTCGATACCGATTACCTGCCCCGTGATCCACGCCTGTTGCGAGTCGAGCAACCAAGCAATGGCCGATGCCACGTCGCCCGGTTCCCCGACTCGGCCCAGTGGATGCATCGCTAGGGATGCTTTGAACATCGCTTCGCTGGCCGTGAGGCGTGCGGTAAGAGGTGTCCGCACTAACCCCGGTGCGACGCAGTTCACGCGAATCCCTCGCGTCGCGTAGGAAGCCGCCGCCGCCAACGTCAGGCCGATAATGCCAGCCTTGGCCGCTGCGATTGCCTCGTGATTTGCCAGTCCTACTCGCGCCGCTGCCGAGGATACCAATACAATCGATCCGCCGGTGGTCATCATCGCCTTGGCACCAGCCCGCACGATCGCAAAGGCCGTCGTCAAGTTCGTCGCTATAGTCGCATCCCATTCGGTGTCGCTCGTTAGGTGGGCCGACTTCAGCAACAAGGAGCCGATACAGTTGACGGCCCCGTCAATGCGTCCGTGCAGTTCTAGGGCATAGTGGAAGCAGCCATCCACCGCGCCCGGCACAGTGGCATCGAGGACGTAAGCGTGTCCACCCGTAACCTCGGCGAGTGTGCTTAGTTTTCCCTCATCACGGCCGCCTAGAATGAGGCACGCCCCGGACGCGGCGAGCCGTCGGCAAAGGTCCGACCCGATGCCGCCCGTAGCACCCAAGATCACGAAGCAAGGAGAAGATGTCATGTTGTGTTCTCCGGTCTCTTACTTAGGGACACGCCACGATCGGGCGAGGAGAGAAGCATATAGTTTCGCCCTTTCCAGTCGCTGGGCAGACCCCAGGCATAACGCAGTAGTGCGTACCACTGGAGGGCGACGAGAATCAATGTCCCAACCGGGTGCAGCAAAGCGCCCAAGAACGACTGACGAAAGCGCACCGCTGCTATGAATCGCGGCAAATAACTGCAAAAGGTCGCTATCACCGATAGACCGAAGACAGTCGTTGACTGCCACGGCGCCAATCCCAGCAAGATCACAGGCAACACCTGGCCGCCCAGCAGCAAGAGAGTGCTCGGCACAATCAGTCGAGGCGATCCCAGCCCTTCGACAGCGTTTTTGGCCAAACCACGCCACACTTCACTGGCGGCATGGTACATGCGGCAGGCGGCGATATCCGTCGCGTCACACAGGTCGGTCTTCAAGCCGGCACGACGGAAGGCCCTGGGCAATTCAATGCCATCATGCAGAGTAGTGCGGATGGCAGCATGCCCGCCTGCTTTTTCATAACTGGAGCGGCGGGCCAGAAACAACTGTCCGCAACCGGCTGCGTAGGCTGGGTGTCGGCTGGCACGCATCCGTTGTAGGGGCAAGAAACCCAGAAGGATGAAGTGAATCAAGGGAACCAGTAAGCGTTCGAACAGGGTCGTCGTTTGCTCATAGGGAATGCCGCTCACCAGATCGGCCTGGGACTCGTACAAGAACGCAACCAATCGCGCTGCGCCATCGGCATAGAGGCGCACGTCCGCGTCGAGGAATAGCAGCAAGTCATGAGACGCCTGGCGAGCCAACTGCCAGCAAGCATACTGCTTGCCGCACCATCCCTCCGGCAGTTCGGCGCCCAAGAGCAGACGGACGCGCGGATCGCGCTGGGCAATCTCCTGCACGAGGGCTGCCGTCGCGTCCTCGGAGCGATCGTCCAGTACCACAACCTCCATTTCAATCCCCCGACTAGCCAGGGCGGCTTCCACCGCCGCGCGAATCGACTGCTCTTCATTGCGCGAAGGGATGAGAATGGAGACCGAGGGCCACGCCCCATCCGTCGTAGCGAGGGACGGACGACGGTAGACACGTAGGTTCGCCATGAAAAGCAAAGCCGGAATGGCGGCCAAGATTAAGGACACGGCCGCCAGAATCATCCCGATCACGGCATGCCTCCTTCCGAGCCGTGCCCCGCCTGAAAGCGCTCTCCTCGCAGCCAGGCAACAACTCGCCGCCAACAGTCGTAGATACCGCCAACGCCGGCCTTACCTCTCAGCAGAGTAACAAAGGCAGCCGGGTCACGCGCCAGAGCGTCGGCTGCCAAGGCATCTTGCGTCGCCGCCAGGGCCTCCTCGATCTGTTTGACCCATTGCGAAGGACAAAGATCCGCTCTTGCTCCGAGCGTTATCGGAGCACCGAAGCGGGCCAGGGCTTCCGGCAATCGTTCCTCCCAGAACGGGTACTCCAAAGCAAGCGGCACGACAAAGCCGCCTGACAAATGTTGGACCAGGTGCCCAATCCCGGAACGCAATCCCGGCGGCCGAACGCGCGGATCGGCGAACCGGCCCTGTGCTGTGATCCATACCGTAGTGCCAGGTTGCGAGAGGAGGGCGACTGTGGTGCGCAAGAACACAGCAGCTCCTTTGGGCCCTTGTTCGACGCCATAGAAACCCAGTTTGTTGAACAAGGGATAGCGATCCAGCATTTGCGCGTCCATGGGTGCATAGTGGCTGCGTTTGGGAAACAGGTCGGCGAGCACCATGCCCATCAGCGGATCCCACCAGGAAGGATGATTGACGACGATCACGAGGGGCACATCTGCCGGTATCCGAGGCAGACTGTCGCGGGACAGTCGAACGGCGTGGAAATGTTTGGCCAAATAACCGCGAACCCACCAAGAAAACCAACGGTAGAGAAATTCCGAACGCCGAGGGATAGCAATGCGCTTGGCCATTTCGGTGGTTGGACTCGCAAGCGGCGTATGGACGCTCATGGCAATGCCTCCTCTTTGTTGCCTAAGCGTAGTGCTTGCGTAGCTTCACTCCGGCCTCGGGGCGAGGCCGAACTTCGGTCTACCAGACCGTCTCGATCGAGGGCGTCGGCCGCAATCCATCCGGACATCAGCACCATCGGCATGCCGGGTCCGGGATGGGTCGAGCCACCTGCGAAATACAAGCCGGGTACGTCTGGACTACGATTAGACGGCTTGAACGCCCCCAGGAACTTGCCGTGACTTGCCAGACCATAGATGGCGCCGTCGAGCACCCCGTAGCGGTCATGGATGTCTTGAGGTGTCAGCCAGCGCTCGACGCGAACGTGGGCCTCCAGATCCGCAAGACCGGCGGTATGCGTTAGCTTGTCGAGAATAATACGACGATACGCGGGCAGCATCCGTGTCCAATCATGGTGAGGGCGCAGATAAGGAACATGAACCAATACGTTCAAGGTCTCGCAGCCTGGCGGCGCTACTGTAGGCTCTGTGCGAGCAGGTGCTACTAGATAGCAAGTTGGGTCGGGAGCCAGCTCGCCCTGGCGATAGATGGCGTCAAACTCCTCGACAGGGTCGCGCGAAAAGATGAAGTTGTGGTGCGCCAGACCTTCATAGGTGCGGTCCAGTCCCAAGTAGAGCACGACCCCAGAACAAGCAGGCTCGTAGCGCCGCCGTTTCTCGAAGCGTCGCCGGACGGAGGCGTCGAGCAATTCCCGGTGGGTCCGTACACAGTCGGAGTTGGCCACTACCGCCGAAGTTTCTAATCGTTGTCCCTGCTCGGTCTCCAACCCGCATACCCGGCCATCGGTCCCCGTGAGTATGCGCCGAACGCCAACCCGGCAACGTATCTCGACACCCAGTTTTCGGGCCAACGCTTCCAACGCCCGCGGCAAGGCCCCGGTGCCGCCACGCGGATACCAAACACCTTCGTCTGTCTGCACGTGGGCGATGCTGCAAAGGACGGCCGGCGATTGATCCGGGGCCGAACCGACGTATTTGGTGAAATGTTCAAGCATTTGCGCAACGCGCGGCTCGGCGACATGAGCACGCACGGTCGAGGTAACGGATCGTCCCCAACGCAAGTCCACGAGCGCCCGAAGCATGGATGGCTGAAAGATACTCTTGAAGTCGAACGTGTCCCGTAGACAACCGACCGGCCGCCAGAAGAAAGAACGCTGGGAGACTTCGTTTTGCCGTCGAGAAAGTTCAAGAAAGCGTCGATAACCATTGGCCGAATTTGTCTTCGGCGCGAACGTATCCAACGTCGCAGCCATCGTATCCACGTCTTGGTGCAGGTCGAGTACCGAACCGTCCGGAAAGAAGCAGCGCCACTGAGGATCTAACCGAACCAAGTCGAGATGATCTTCCAGCCTCTCCCCGGCTTCGGCGAAAATGCGCCGTAACACAGAGGGCATAATCAAGATGGTCGGCCCCATGTCAAAGCGATGGCCTTTGTCTTCGAAGACAGCCGCTTTGCCGCCCAGCCAGGCATTGCGCTCCAGCAGGACCACGCGGTAACCACGGGCGGCCAGCGTGCAAGCCGCTGCCAACCCTCCTAGTCCGCCGCCGATGATGCCCACGCGGTTGTTTTCCGTGCTCTTCATGGTATCTTTTCCTTCCGTTGGTCCCTCGTAAGACCGTCCCGTACAAGCTTGAAAAGAAGCGCGTACCAGGCGCTGCAACGTTGCTTCCACGTCGCCCCATGAACAGCTTCGAGGTAACGTCGGACAAGCTCTTCGTCAGTAAAGTCCGGTTGGTTTAAGTGCCACCGCGTCTGACCCTGCCTGCGGGCGATCACTTTCAAAACGGTCATTTCCAGCAAGCCTTCCGCACCGCGTGTGACCCCGAAACCGCTGCGTCCTCGTCCGCCAAACGGTAGCCGCGGGTCAACGGTTGGCACAATGGCATCGTTGATTACCACAACGCCGGCGCGAACACGCTCTGCGAGCGCCCGTGCGTGTTGGGGTTGTCCAAAGATCGTTGCTCCCAGTGCATAAGGACAGCGATCGGCCGCATCCAGGGCCTCTTCATCGCTGGAGACGGCGACCAGGGCCAAGACCGAACCGAACACGTCTTCTTTCAGCAAAGGCATCGTGACTGAGGCATCGGCAAGAACGGTGGGCCACTTCTCGCGTTCGGCCGGAGCGCCCCATCCACAAAGAGGCCGCGCCCCACGAGTAATGGCATCACGGACCAAAGCTTCTGCTTTCGGCCCAAGTTTCCAACGTTCACAATTATGCATCCCTTCTGCTAGCACATCGAGAAGGCGCGCCTCCAAGGCCCCAGCAAGGGACTGGGCGACGAATACTCGGCGGGGAGCGATGCAGGTTGCTCCCCCATTCCATTTGAGGGCGAATCGAAGTACGCGAGCGGTCAAGTCCAGGTCGGCATCGGCCAAAACGAAGGCCGCGTCACAACCGGACAGTTCGAGAGTTGCGGGAATCAGATACGGAGCGAGAGACGCCAGGACTTTTTCTCCAGTTACTGCTGAACCTGTCAAAATCACCTTGTCGATGCCCGCCTCAATGGCAGCCATCGCTGCTTCGGCCGACTCAGGCAGAAGTTGCAAAAGCTGCGGTGGCAAACCGGCCTCCCGCAATAGATGCACAAACTCTTCCACCGCGTGGGTGCCACCTTCGCCCGGCTTCAACAACACGCTGTTACCGGCAACCAAGGCTTGCAACGCCTGCACACCGAGCAGAAGCAGCGGGTAGTTGAAAGGGCCGATAATCAGGATCGTTCCGTGCGGTTCGCGGCGCACTTCGGCCCTCACGCCCAACAGCCAGAACGGCCTACCCCACGCACCCAACCGGCGGATGCGTAGCAACGAAGCCGCCTCCCGTTCCAGAAAGCGACAAGCATCGGCAAGTGGCAGTACTTCACCAGCGAGGATCTCGGCTAGGGGGCTGCCACGGCTGACTTGTACTGCTTGCGCTAATCTTGTCGCATGGGCTGCGATGAGCCGACGCAGCCGACGTACCATCGCTAGACGATGAGGTATCGGCGTCGCTGCCCAACTGCGTTGAGCATGGCGTGCGGCTGCCACTCGTTCACTGACTACATCACGTAAGGCACGGCGATAAGGTGATTGCAAATATACACCATTCTCTTTTGTATCCAGCGAATTCATTTACTTCGCCTCCGCCAAATCGGGATGCGATGGTCCCAGGTGTTCCGAATCCCAATGTCGGGCAGACAATCCCAGGTCTTCAACCACAAGCTGGGAAGTGATACGGGCCGATTCAAAAATAACGGGAAGTCCACTCCCTGGATGCGTTCCCCCACCGACCAAATAGACCCCTTCCAAGTCCTCAAAACGATTGTGGGGCCGTAAGTGAAGCATCTGAGAAAGGTCGTGGGCCAGGTTGAATGTAGCACCAAGATGGATCGCGTAACTCTGGTCCCAATCGCTTGGTGTAATCACGTGTTCCCATCGAATCCGCTTCTCGATTTCTGTGATCCCCACCTTACGCAAACACGCCAGGATGCGTTTGCGAAACGGCCCCCGTTGGCGCGACCAATCGACGTTGGGATGCTGGTGTGTCACGGGGACAAGAACGTAAAGCGTGCTCATGCCCGGCGGTGCAAGCGTCGGATCCGTGACGCAGGCGTTCTGCACGTAGAACGATGGCGATGCGGATAAAACATGCTCCTCTTCGATTTCACGCAAATTGCGGACATAGTCCTCGTCCAGGTAAATTGTATGATGAGGCAGTTGATCGTAGCACCCTTCGATGCCCAGGTACAGCATGAAGGTGGAACAGGAGAATCGCTTGTGGGCGATGCGGTCATCGGTCCAGGAGCGGCGGAGGTGATTGGGCACCAGACGCATCATTGCCCGCGCGAAGTCAGCGTTGATGACCAACGCGTCGGCGGGGTAATGTCCAAAAGGCGTTTGCACCCCCATGGCCCGTCGGCCCCGGAACTGGATTCCCTGGACTTCCTCGTTCAAGCGCACCTCGACGCCCATCTCAAGGGCGACTTGCGCCATGTGCTCCATCACCGCCCCGCAACCGCCGATCGGATGGTAGACGCCATGTTCGTACTCAAGAAACGCCAGAATCGAGAACAGGCTGGGACAACGGTAGGGAGACATTCCCAGGTACTTGGACTGAAACGAAAAGGCCAGACGGACGCGCGGGTCACAAAAGTAACGCGCCAGTTCTCTCTCCAGCGACCGCCAGGGGCTTAACCGCGGTAACAACTTGAGCATCGTCCACGAGAAGAGGTCGCGCCAACCAAGGAATGGTCGTTCGAGGCAGGGTTTGAACTGTCTCAGTTTGACGCGATTGTCAGCGAGGAATCGAGGGAACGCTTCGGCATCTGTGGGACATAGGGCCGCAATCGCTTGTTGCATCCGTCCAACGTCCGGTGTGGCGTGCAATACTCCCCCGCCTCCGAAGACGAGGCTGTACTGCGGATCGAGGCGGACGAGTGCGACCTCACGCCACAAGTCCCGGCCGACGGCCTTGAAGATAGCTTCCAAAACTTGCGGGTACAAGAAAAACGTGGCCCCACGGTCGAATCGGAAACCGTCCGCAGCCAGCGTACTGGTTCGCCCACCCACCTGCGTTCGCCGTTCCAGGACGGTCACGTGTATGCCCGCCTTGGCCAACAGCAGGGCCGCTGCCAAGCCGCCTGGCCCCGCCCCAATCACAACCGCGCGTTTCATCTGTCTCTTTCTCTTTGTCGCTGGTAGCCTGATTCGGGCCAACGAATTATCGCTTCTCCATTTTTTGCAAGTCTTGGCCGAACCAAATTATCACGCCGCCTGAGTCGCTCATCGTCTTGCGAAGTCCCCCAAAAGCTCGGAAACTTTTCGTGCCCGATAGTCGAAAATCGCGTTGAGGTCGGCGCGCACCCAAACGGCGTGCGCCAGCCGTCCAAAGAGGCCAAACGGCAGAGCGTACCTCACTACGTCGCGCACCAGAGTTCCGCCCGCCACGGGTTGAAAACTGTGGGTGTGTTCCCAAAGGTGATATGGCCCATGCAGTTGCACATCCACAAAGCCATGCGGCGGGCCCCATTCCGTGATCCGTGTCGTCCACGACAACGGCAATCCGCGCCAGCGCAGTGCATATTGGATAAGCGTGCCGATGCCCATCTGGATTGGACCAGGCGTGAGTATGCGGAAGTGCAGCCAATTCGGAGTAAGAGCCTCCAAATTAGCCGGATTCCCAAAGAAGGCGAAAACTTCTTCCACTGGCAGGCTGATCTTCTGCTCACGGTAGAGAGTGTAGCCACGCATCCAGCACCTCGCAAATGGCAGGGAGAGCATCTCGATTCGCAGGCAGATGGGTAGTGGGACATCCGCCGCAGTGAACGCCGGCTCACTCGGCGGTTCACAATTCGTCTGGAACGACTTTCAATAAAATCGTTCAACTCGTTCATTATTATCGACAGGTAGCAGGAAGATGTCAATGGCCATTGTCTAAAAGACCGTTGTTTTCGCGGCACCTCTGGCGGTCAAAATCTTGACTTGTCGAAACAAGTTTCCATAATATGAACGATATGATCGATTTATTGGACCTGCTTGGCAAAAGCTCTTCGGGACCGTTGAAGAGCAGAACGGATAACAGCGGCCCAAACGGTTTCTGACCGTGGGCTATTCTGCTTCTGTTTGAAAGGCAGATTAAAGAATGCGTTGTTTTCCCCTCTTATTTGTCGTGTTTTCCTTTCTATTCCATCTTACCCCCAGCCCTGCTGCGGAACCGAAACCCGCGGTGTGGGGCCAATGGCGTGGACCTACACGAGATGGCCAATGCCAGGGACCAGCGTGGCCGGATCGTCTCTCGGACGGGTCCCTCAAATTGCTCTGGCGTGTGTCTCTTGATCCCAGTTACTCCGGCCCCATCGTGGCCGACAACCTAGTCTTCACGACGGCAACCCGAAATCAGGAATCGGAAGTCGTATACGCCTTGGACCGAAAGACCGGCAAGCAATGCTGGCGTGCGGAATGGAAAGGCGCCATGACGGTGCCGTTTTTTGCCGCATCCAACGGTAGCTGGATTCGGGCCACCCCAGCCTATGATGGACAAGCGCTGTTCGTGGCCGGGATGCGCGACGTACTCGTCTGCCTGGACGCCCAGTCGGGCCAGGAGCGCTGGCGCGTCGATTTCGTCAAGAAGCTCGGCAGCCCTCTGCCAGCTTTTGGGTTTGTCAGTTCACCACTAGTCGAGGACGATGCTCTGTACGTCCAGGCCGGCGCCTCGGTGATGAAGCTCAAGAAGGCCACCGGCGATATAATTTGGCGGACCCTCAAGACGAATGACGCTATGATGAGTGGCGCTTTCTCCTCTCCGGTACTTGCCGATTTAGCCGGTCGGCGGCAACTCCTCGTGCAAACGCGACAAGAGTTGGCCGGGGTCGATCCGGCAACAGGAAAAGTGCTCTGGAGGCAGGTTGTTCCGTCTTTCCGCGGAATGAACATCCTGACACCCGTGGTCTTCGGCGATGCCGTTTTTACCAGCAGCTACCAAAATAAGTCCTGGCTCTTCACGATTTCCCGTGACAACGAGCGTTATACCGTCGAGGAAAAGTGGAGCACCAACGCCCAAGGCTACATGTCCACGCCCGTCGTCATCGATGGCCACGCCTATCTGCACCTGCAAACCCAGCGCTTCACCTGCATCGACCTGAAGACAGGCGAACGAACCTGGACCTCCAAGGCTTTCGGCAAGTATTGCAGTCTGGTCGCCCGGCGGGACCGAATCCTTGCCCTGGACCAGCGGGGGATTCTGCTGCTTATCAAGGCCAATCCCAAGAAGTTCGAGCTGCTGGACGAGCAGAAGATCAGCGACGACGAAACTTGGGCGCATTTGGCGGTTTCCGGCAACGAATTGTATGTGCGCGAGCTGCATGCGCTCGCTGCCTATCGCTGGGGACCGTCTGAAAAATGATTGCCATCACGGTCAGTCTTCTCCCTGGGCCTTGGTGTAGCCCACAGCGCCGTCGAACTCGTACAGTTTCTCGATTTGCATCCAGCGGTATCGGGGACTGATTCCGCGGCTGGCAGTAGCAAACAACGCCCCTCCAGAAGGAGAACGAAAAACGGAAAGGGACTACCATGACTGCCACCCTCGCGTGTCCCTCCTGCCACACCCGCCTCAAGCTCCCCGACCGGATCACCGGCCGCCGACTCAAGTGCCCGAAGTGCGGCTCGGCGGTCAGCGTCCCGCCAGCGGACACGGACCATCCCGCCGCCGGACAACAGCCCCGGTCCACCATACTGCCGCCGCTCCTGATCGGGGGAGGAGTCCTCGCCGTCCTCCTCTTCGCAGTGGTGGTCACCATCCTGCATCCGGTTCAGCAGTCTGTCGATCCGGTGGTTGCGGGTTCGAGTCCCGTCGCCCTCGCTTTCATGGAGCCGTCGCCGATCCTGGTGCAGCCCGATGCAGATGGGCGCGGATCGGTGCGTAATGTCCTACCCCGTTGCCTAGTTGACACGGATGGCCATCAGGGTTCGTGTGCGCGCCAGCCGCTCAGCCGACAGACAGGAGGCGTCCTTGAGGACATTGCGAATCCACTCGTCATGAATCTGCTCCATCCACTTGGCTCGCACCAGCCTGCCTGTGCGACTCGGGGTACAGGATGTCGGCGTCGTAGACAACGGCGACGAATGGCTTCATCAGTAGCCCATCCCCAACTCCTGGGGCAGGGCCGCCGCAGGAATGAGAGGGGTGAGCACTTGCTGGCGCCGCGTGCTCGGGGGTGTGGTAATCGAGCACGCAGCGCCAGCAAGTGTTGGTCCCGCACTTGCTGGCGCCGCGTGCTCGGGGGTGTGGTAATCGAGGGTGTGGTAATCGAGCACG
>Ga0078972_1016653_pt1 | contig 10809 bp, 9 predicted proteins | sample YelNatPaOPGAMG01_FD_67568 | JGI IMG/M metagenome (GOLD analysis project Ga0078972, IMG submission 67568) | Hot spring thermophilic microbial communities from Obsidian Pool, Yellowstone National Park, USA - OP-RAMG-01 (SPADES assembly) (version 2) | ecosystem: Environmental > Aquatic > Thermal...
CACGGGATAAGCGGGATAAGAAATATCCTTGCCAGTGAGGCAATCAGTGTAGTTGGCGAATTCCCACAAGAAGAGGAAGTTAGAGAAAGAGGTTTTATTGAATGGTCAAAGGGTATTAAAGGAGTGTATGAATACAACAAAAGCAAGAACAATTATTGGGAAATAATAGGCACAAAAGGGGTATTGAAAGGCGGAGAATTGCACCTAAACGAAGGCGATAAAAAGTTAAAAATAATAACTGAAACAGTGAATTTAGCCGAAAGCAAGACCGTTAGCCGATCTTATGTTGAAACCGATCCACCGATTGTTTGGGAAAATCCAATGAAAAATTACGCTTTGCAAGGTGCAGATGAGGTCGCAGTTGCAAACGCATGGATCAGTCTCTATGATGGTATTGTAAATGACAAACCACTTGATTACGGCGGAGAAAATGGGAAAAAAGATGTTGAATTATTAATGGCAATCAGAGGATCTGCGACGGAAAATGGAAAGAAAATATCTTTGCCTTTAACTACTGCAACTGAGCATGAGAAAATACTGCATTCTGAGTTCAAAAATGTCTATGGAATAGACATAATGGATTTGACGTTGGATCATTTAAGGAAGAAATATACTCTCCCTGATCGTTTAAGAGAGTTTATGTATTATGGCAGAATATTGAAGAAGTAGAGTGACTTATAATGAGTATCAGCATTCTTATTCCAATAGCGGTATTAGGCGGATTGGGGCTTATATTTGCTGTTGGATTAGCTTATGCGTCAAAGAAATTTGCGGTATTCGTTGACCCAAGAATTGAGAAAGTAGAAAGCGCCCTTGCAGGCATAAATTGCGGTGTATGTGGCTATCCCGGATGCAAAGGTTATGCTGAAGCCATTGTCAGTAAGGGCGAACCTATTGATAAATGCGCTCCGGGAGGTAACGAAACACTTAAAAAGATAGCAGACATAATGGGATTAGAAGTTGCAGACATGATCCCTATGGTCGCAGTAGTGAGATGTCAAGGTGGAAGATCGCAAACTAAGTTGCTTTTCAAATATGACGGTGTATCAGATTGCAGAGCTGCACAATTGGTCTGTGCAGGTTCTAAATCGTGTAATTTTGGCTGTTTAGGGCATGGGTCTTGTGCCAAAGCATGTCCATTTTCTGCTATCAAGATGAACGCAAACGGTCTCCCGATGATAGACGAAGAAAAATGCACTGCTTGCGGAGTTTGCGTTAAGACATGCCCAAGAGGGATTATAACACTGATACCAAGAACTCAGGAGATATTTCTCGGATGTGTAAATCCCGACTCAGGTCCATTAGTTAGGCGAATATGTGAGGTTGGTTGCATAGGCTGTGGGTTATGTGCTAAGAAAAATCCTGCTGGTGCTGATGGCATAAAATTGCAGGGCGGTCTGCCAATTATTAATTACGAAAAGCTAACAAGCTGGCCCGAAGCTAACGCTGTTTGTCCAAGAAAATGCTATGTAATAAGGGAAAGGGTTTCTGTTAGAGATTAGCCATCTTTTCTATGTTAAATGGAAAATTGAATTTTCTTGATATAATGATGATGGAATGTTATTATATAATCAATATATTAGCTTTCAGTTATTGAAAAACAATTAATTTCTCTTAGAGGAGAATTTGTTTATGAGCGAAAAAGTGAGGATCGGATTTGTTGGAGTTGGTTCAATGGGACAATGCGCCCATTTGAAAAATTACGTTACTGTCCCTGAATGCGAAGTCGTTGCAATAGCAGAAATGAGGCAGAAATTAGCCAAAAGAGTTGCAGAGAAATACGGTATCCCTAAGGTCTATGCGACACACGAGGAAATGATCGCAAATGAAAAATTAGACGGCATAGTAGCAGCGCAACAATTTACAAGGCATGGCGTTATAGTGCCTCAATTGTTAAAAGCAGGTGTGCCAGTCTTTACGGAGAAACCATTAGCAGGTTCGCTTGAAGCAGGCGAAAAGATCGTCAAAGCGATGAAGGAAAGCGGGACATTCCACATGGTAGGCTATCATAAACGTAGTGATCCTGCAACAATGTATGCAAAAGCAGAGATAGACCGCCTCAAAGAAAGCGGAGAATTAGGAAGAATGACTTATGTCAGAATTTTACACTGTGGCGGAGACTGGGTCGCTAACGGCTTTATTGATCTCGTTCACAGTGACGATCCTACTCCTCAACTTGAATGGGACCCACCCGCAAGCGATATGGATAAAGACGCATATAATCATTACGTCAGCTTTGTAAATTATTGGATTCACCAAGTAAATCTGATGAGGCATCTATTAGGTGAACCATATCAGGTTAAGTATGCAGATGCTCCTGGGAAGCTGTTAATCGGTCAAAGCGATAGCGGGATCACATGCACAATTGAATTAAGCCCATTCCGAACAACTGTTGACTGGGTAGAGTCTGCACTTGTCGCTTTTGAAAAAGGATATGTTAAAATAGATTTACCCGCACCACTTGCAAGTAACCGTCCCGGAACTGTGGAAATCTTTAAAGACCCTGGAAATGGTATAACACCTACAAAGATGTCACCACAGCTTCCGTGGATTCATGCGATGCGTCAACAAGCGATGAATTTTGTTAAAGCGATCAAAGGTGAAATGAAGCCTATGTGCGATGCAATTGAAGCCTACGAAGATTTGAAAGTCGCACGCGAATATTTGAGACTTTGGCTTAATGTCTAAGTTATATTAGATGGAATTTCGTTTGGCGACCATCAAGAAATATAACGCCGTTCTCTGTAAATACAGCGTCCTGTTCAATCGGGAATGTCACTTCTTGATTGTCCCATTCCTTGACTGGACAGGTTACGCTTAACTCAACGGTGTAACAAGTGTTATAATTCATCACGACATCGCCTCGTCCTGGACATTTTGTCTGTTCCCAAGGCAAGCCCATAAGCGGTCCTGGCTCGTGTAAAAAATGACCGAGTGAATGAGAATATATCTTGGGCTTGCTTATTCCCAACTCTTTAGCTTTCGTCAATGAACGGGACAAAATCTCATTGCCAGTTAATCCCTGTTTCCATTGTCCTGTAAATATATCTTGAAGGCGATTAGCCTCAGCAAGACCACTTCGCAAGCCTTCTGGTGCATCAGTTTCGCCATTATTAAGCACATAAGCTAACTCCTGATGATCACTGCAAAGACGAAGATATTCTATTCCAACGTCGCAATGAATGACATCTCCTTGACGAATAACAATATCATTCTCTCCCCATTTTGCTTTTGACGATTCACTACGTATCCTTCTGAAAAATGGCGGAAATGAGACCTTCAACCCAAGATCAGCCACTTTCTGCCAATAATACCATCTTAAATCCTCACAGGTAGTGACACCGGGAGTTATAGCTTTCCGAGAAAAACATTCTGTTATTAACGCATGTGCAATTGATGCGACTTGCTCATAAAGCATAATCTCCTGAGGAGTCCGTGTTTCAAGCCAACGTATGCAAAGTTTCTCTGCTGATTCAAGTCGTGCTGATAGATCAGGACCTAATGTAGAAATAAGTTTCTCTTTCAATCCAGCAGTAAGCCCATCTGCTCCCCAAATAACGTCAGATTGATTTATGCCGATCCTTTTTGGGTTTCTCTCAGATATGATCTTATGCAGACATTCCCATTGCGTTTCTGTGCTATTAGGGTTCCATACATCTGTCATTAGTCCGTGCATATTTGTTCTAGAAATATTTAGCCTTTCTATGCCTTTCTGTTGTCCTCCGTCATATATAACGATGATCTGCAATATCGGCGCCCAGCATTGCCATGGAACCATCGTTCTGAAAACGGGATCATAATTATCTTCATTGCAGATTATAAGCCACATATCAAATCCGCATTCTCTCATAACCGAGGGCAACAGGTTATCCAATCTGTATTTAAGCACATCATTAACAACTTTAGCCTGATCTTTTAAGCTAAGTATTTCTGGCATTTTTTCTCTATGTGACATAATGACCTCCGCTTCATTTGACCGACTTATGCTTGAACAGCTTTATATATTCTGTGCCAAGTATAAGCTCATAATCATCTTTTAGGTTAAATCTCTCAATATCTGTATTCTCCAAAACTATTTGGACGACATCAATGTTTTTATTATTCATTTGCCAAAGAAGTATGTAATCAGTTATCCCTTGATATTTGTTTTTCCAATATCCGAATTTATATTGAAGCGGGAAATAGACATACTTAGGCTCATAATTGCCGATATAATGACTGCCGTTTCCGAAGCAATAATAACAGGTGTCATGTAAGATCGGCGACAGATACTTGATCGTCCCATGGTTTGGCGCTGAGTAAAAATCATCTGTAACGATGCCAATTGTTGAATTATCTTTGATCAACCCAACTCCTGCGGTAAGTTCCTTCAAATCCTTGTTAAGCAAATCGTAGTCATATATAGTCAATCCGAGATGTGCGAGAGAAAGAATAATAATTATTGCGGTAGTGCCAATTTTAAGCCATTTCGGATAGTTGAAAGTGAACCAACCTGCAAGGACAGGCAGTATAAACAGGTTAGCCCTATCATTAAGCCAAGCAGGAGGTCCATAAGCCCATGGTATCTTAAAATAAAGCACAGTCAAAACAATTGCTAATAATAAAAAGCCAAGTCTTTGATTTAGAAAGATTCTATAAAATCTATGATTTCCCATTTTTGCCTTAAAGAAATGCCACAGCAAAACAAATATAGTTAAAAGCAAGCAAAATCCCATTAATCCAAGCAAAACCCATGATATAGGTCTATACCTATCATTATAATAGACTAATGATTTCACTGACAGAAAATATTCTAACAACTCTTTGAATGGCTTATAACTTTTAGTTCTATCTTCTGGATTGATCAAACCGCATATTAAAAACACAATTAAAGATGGTGAAAAATAGATAGCCGAACGTGCTAATATCATTAACCTTTCTTTATAGTTCTTTTGCTGATCCCAAGATAAAATAACAGAAGTCATCGTTAGCAATCCTATACTCACCAAAGCCCATGTAAACGAGAAAAAATGAGAGAAATACAAGGACATCATAAGCAGATTAAGTATTATCCAATTTTTTCTGCTCATCTCAGTTCTATTTTTCCACCAGTAACCGACTGTAAAGAAATATAGAGGCACACTGATAGCGAAGTTATAGAATCCAAGATGCAAAAGCACATTATAGCTATAAAGAAATCCCAGAAAACCGAAAAACCACAATTTTTTATCAATTGATCGCATAAAATAGAAAAAGCTTAACGGCATTAAAACGATGCAAAAGGTAACGAAGATTTTTTCTGCTATTAATGGAGGGAGAAAGTATAAAGCAACAAAGAAAAAGGCATGTGATGTCCAATTTGGGAAGGGTCTTATATTGAGATCATAGACTTCGCGATATTTTGTATAATTTGGGTTGTTATACTCTTTGAGTATATATGCGTTGTAAACGTGGTTTATGCCATCTTGGGTGGGTATAAACTTAAAGCACCATATCGGGATAAGATGAATTAAGAATAATCCAATGATCAAATACCTGATATATAGATCAGTTCGGCTTATTTTTGCATCTTTAAGAGGCATATTTCTATTTTGATTGACAGTATATTAACTCAATAATTGAAAAATTTTCTCGCAGATAATTGTAATATAACCCAAGTTGCTAGTTACACTTAATAAAAATTGAAAAAGAGTATATAATCCTCCTGATATTAAATCTTATTTAATAGTTTATTTTTAATTTATTTTTTTACAAATAAAAATCAGGAGGACTAAAATGGTAAATAAAACCATCGCTATTTACTCTATCATAGATGACATACTAAAAGCAATACAATATTATGAAGACAAAAGGAGAATTATGACCTCGATTCTTTCCCAGTTCAAATCTGTGATAATATCAGAATACCAAGATGCAGAATAATCAAGTCAGAAGACTTTCGTAGATATATCAAATCCAAGAGAAGATACTTCTATGGAATCAAGGTTCACATTCTTATTACATCAGACGGAATCCCAGTTGAGTATACTTTCCTGCCTGGAAGTTTTCATGACATAAATGGTTTGAATGCTTTATGTTTAAATCTTCCTCAAGGAAGCAAGATATATGCAGATTCAGCTTAGGTTATTTATTAAGGTTTTAATGTGGTGAAAAACCTTACAGGAATAGTTTGCCTTTTTCCCTTTATTTTTTTTGACTAAATAACTTTAGATAAAATATAATTTTATTGGAGTATATGTTGAGGAATTTCTAAAAGATCAATATGATACTTGACAAATCTCTATTATTGCAATATCATTATGACATAAATTATAGAATTTCATAATATTTAGGAATAGTGAGAGAATATGCTCAAAAGCAACATTTTTCATGGCACAACTATATTATCAGTCCGACATAAAGGTTCAGTAGCTTTGGGCGGCGATGGTCAGATAACTATGCAAGATGCAATCGTCAAAAGCAATGCCCGCAAGATAAGAAAGATATATAAAGGTAGGGTTTTGCTTGGATTTGCAGGTTCTGTTGCAGATGCTATGGCACTTTATGAAAAGTTAGAAGCCAAACTGGAAAAATACAATGGCAATCTTGCCAATGCCGCAGCTGATTTGGCTATAGATTGGAGATCAGATAGGATATTAAGACGGCTTGACGCCATGCTTGCAGTGTCAGACGCGGAAAATTCGTATATAATCTCTGGAAATGGTGACGTAATTTCATCTGAAGATGGGATAATCGCCATCGGTTCCGGAGGAAATTATGCTCTCTCTGCGGCAAAAGCACTTGTTAGACATTCAAATCTGACCGCAGTTGAAATAGTTAAAGAATCTCTTAAAATTGCGTCTGAGATATGCGTCTATACCAACGATCAGATCACTGTGGAAGAGCTTGATTCTAATAAGTCTTAGAATCTCATTTTGAATGATTTTCTTATATCTTAGGAGGCAAACTTGGGACTTGAAAATGAATTAACTCCACGACAAATAGTAGAGGAATTAGATAAATATATTATAGGTCAGGAAGAGGCAAAAAAAGCGGTTGCAATTGCTTTAAGAAACAGGGCACGTCGTAAAGTGCTTCCTCCTGAAATGCGAGATGAAGTGGCTCCGAAGAATATCCTTATGATCGGTCCCACTGGTGTAGGAAAAACAGAGATAGCAAGAAGGCTTGCACGATTAGCTAATGCACCATTCATAAAAGTTGAAGCATCTAAATATACAGAGATCGGATATGTTGGACGTGATGTAGAATCAATGGTCAGAGACTTGACTGATCTGGCAGTAAATATGCTTAGGTCTCACTATTCAGAACTTGTCAGAGAAAAGGCAAGCAAAATAGTTGAGGATCGCCTTCTTGATTTATTGGTCCCACCTTTGCCACTCCGCACAAGAAGACGAAAAAAAGACGAAGGTATTGATCAGGAAATTGAATTAAATAGGTTTGAAAAAGCTCGTGAGAAATTTAGAAAAGACCTGAGGCAGATGAAACTGGAAGATACGATTGTAACTATGCAAGTGCAAAATCGTATGTTACCGATTATGGAAATATTCTCACCCATAGGATTTGAGGAAATAGACCTAAGCTTTAAGGAAATTTTTGGCGGAATGCTACCAAAACGGACCAAAGAAAGAAAAGTTACTATCGCCGAAGCCAGAGAAATTCTAATGGAAGAAGAATCTGAAAAACTTGTTGATATGGATAAAGTAGTATCGGAAGCTATTGAAAAGGTTGAAGATTCAGGGATCATATTTCTTGATGAGATTGATAAAATTGTCGGAAGCGATTCAAAAACAGGACCCGATGTGTCACGAGAAGGCGTTCAAAGGGATATTCTGCCGATTGTGGAAGGATCAACAGTTGCTACGAGATACGGTATGGTGAGGACTGATCATATACTTTTCATCGCTGCTGGGGCATTCCATTCATCAAAACCATCTGATCTTATTCCAGAATTACAAGGAAGATTCCCAATAAGAGTTAATCTAAAAAGCCTTGGGAAAGAGGACTTTAAGAGGATTTTAACTGAACCTCAAAACGCACTTGTGAAGCAATATACTTTACTTTTAGGGACTGAAAACATTAAACTTGAATTTACAGATGACGCAATAGATGAGATCGCATCTTTGGCGTGTCTTGTAAACGAACAGACCGAAAATATCGGTGTTCGCAGATTACATACTATAATGGAACGTCTGCTCAGTGAAATATCTTTCGCAGGACCAGAAATGGCAAACCAAACGGTCAGGATAGATGCTAACTATGTCAAAAAACAACTTGCTGACGTAATAGAAAACAGAGACCTGAGCAGATATATTCTTTAAGGATTTCAGATTAAAGATTATTAGCTAATTTCTTTCTAATCTTTAATCACTATCAAAAAAGTTTCCCGATTCAGACGTGGGTGCCTATAAAAAGGTCTGTACATATAGGTCTTGTCTGAAAATGACGGAAACTCGGTATTTAACCCATAATACGCTTATACGTATGATTTTTAAGGAGGTACTATTTTGGCAATTGTAGCTATGAAGCAATTACTCCAAGCCGGAGTGCATTTTGGGCATCAAACACGCAAATGGAATCCCAAAATGAAAAGATATATATTTGCAGAACGTAACGGCATTTATATAATTGATCTTCGTCAAACAGTTAAATTATTGACAGAAGCCTGCAATTTTCTGCGAGACATAGTGTCACAAGGTGAATTAGTCCTTTTTGTTGGGACAAAAAAACAAGCAGCAGATATTATAAAAGAAGAAGCAACTCGTTGTGGCATGTTTTATGTCAACGAAAGATGGCTTGGCGGAATGCTGACAAATTTTGAGACCATAAAAAAAAGCATAAAAAGACTTAAAGAGTTAGAAAAAATGGAACAAGAGGGAAAATTTGATCTGTTACCTAAAAAGGAAGTTATGGATCTCAAAAAACAACAGGAAAAATTAGCAAAAAATCTATCAGGTATCAGAGAGATGTATAAACTTCCGGGCGCTGTTATCGTTATGGACACACTTAACGAGAGAATTGCAGTAGCAGAAGCAAACAGGCTTATGATCCCAGTTGTTGCCATTGTTGATACAAAGTGCGATCCCGATCAAATAGACTATCCAATCCCCGGAAATGACGACGCAATAAGATCAATTAAGTTAATATGTGAAAAATTGACAGATGCAATAATAGAAGGACAAGCCAACCTGGACTTGAGTCGTGTGTCAACAGCAACTGAACAAGAAAAATCAGAAGAGATTAGCGAAAAGCCTAATATCAGCGAAGAATATGAGGATTACGAAGAGGAAGATACAAAAAGACGACCGCGTTCATCTCCAAGATAAAATGAATGAAACTAAAATGATTAACTGATATGTTTAAGATTTAATTCAATCAAATACTGGGCAGGTTTTTACCTGCCTTTATGTTAAATAATCGTGGATAGTTTTTGGTCATATTATATTGACTATCAGTTACTATCAATTACAATAAAACGGAGGAATTATGGAAATCACAGCTGCAATGGTTAAAGAGCTAAGACAGAAGACAGGTGCAGGAGTTTTAGCATGTAGAGAAGCACTTGAAGCAAATGATGGCGACATAGAGAAAGCCATTAAATTTCTTAGGGAAAAAGGCACAGCAGTAGCCGAGAAAAAATCTGGTCGGTCAACAAAAGACGGAATTATCGCGTCATATATACACGCTGGTAATAGAATCGGTGTTATGTTAGAAGTCAATTGTGAAACCGATTTTGTCGCACGGACCGATGAGTTTAAAAATCTTGTTATGGATATTGCTATGCAAATTGCCGCTAAACGTCCTTTATATGTGAAAAGAGAGGATGTCCCACAAGATATTATTGAAAAGGAAAGATCCATATTGAAAACTCAGGCTCTTAATGAAGGCAAACCAGAAAGAGTTATTGACAAAATTATTGAAGGGCGTCTTGAGAAGTTTTTTGCCAATGTATGTCTTTTAGAACAAGAGTTTATCAAAGACCCAGATAAAACCATTGGAAGTCTGATCACTGAAAAAATCGCTACAATAGGTGAAAATATCGTTGTCCGAAGGTTTGTTAGATACGAACTCGGAGAGGAAATATAAGTAGCTTTTAGTTTTCAGAGGATTTTTTATGAAAGAGCGTCCTATCTATAAAAGAATTCTGCTTGAACTGAGCGGGGAAATGATGGGTTCTAAGGATAGAACTATTGATCCTGATGTGCTTCATTCGTTAACATCACAAATAAGCGAACTCAAAGAATATGGCTTGCAAATAGCCATAGTTATAGGTGCAGGGAATATATGGAGAGGGGCAGGCAAACAAAGCTCAATGAGCAGACACAAAGCAGATATGATCGGGATGCTTGCAACAGTAGTTAACGCTATGGCTTTACAAAGTGCCCTTGAAAGCGTAGGTGTCCCATCTGTTTTGCTGAGTGCTATAAAGTTTGAACCTATTATGGAAGTTGAATATATTGAGCCATTCGTAGCTAAAAATGCCATTAACTATCTTAATGAAGGCAAAGTTATTATATTTGGTGCTGGAACAGGTAATCCATTTTTTACTACTGATACCGCGTCTGCTTTAAGAGCTTTACAGATAGAAGCAGATGTAGTGTTAAAAGCCACCAAGGTTGATGGTGTATATTCTACTGACCCTTTCTCTGATCCAAATGCAAAAAAATTTGATACTATTAGTTGTGATCAAGCCTTGAAAATGGGAATAAAGGTTATGGACGCCGCCGCTTTTTCGTTGTGCAAAGACAATAATATGCCAATAGTTGTATTTAGTCTATACCCAGAAGGAAATATTAAAAAAATAGTTTTTGGCGAGAAAATTGGCACAATAGT
>Ga0078972_1016656_pt1 | contig 10806 bp, 8 predicted proteins | sample YelNatPaOPGAMG01_FD_67568 | JGI IMG/M metagenome (GOLD analysis project Ga0078972, IMG submission 67568) | Hot spring thermophilic microbial communities from Obsidian Pool, Yellowstone National Park, USA - OP-RAMG-01 (SPADES assembly) (version 2) | ecosystem: Environmental > Aquatic > Thermal...
CCCTGGGTGGAGGCGAGGTACGTCGAGGTGGTGCAACCGTGAAAGGCGTTTGCATACCGGGCTTTGCGTGGACGGCGGAAAGATATGTCCCCATCCGGATCCGCCGGCCCGCAAAGCCCACAACCGGGATATAGTGGATGATTATTATCAGTAACAGTTTGATATAATGAATTATAAGCAATTGGCATTGGGAAAATGTGGTTCCTGATTATTATTTTACCTTAAAGGGCGTAATAATTCATATGTGTATTAAATATAAAAAATATAGGTCATAAAGTGAAAATCATGGAGATGCAGGAAGGAGGGCGAAATCTTGGAGAGCGAAAGTTTCCGAGATTTCTTCAGGAAAGCAACCGGGAATGATCCATTTCCTTATCAGGTCAGGTTAGCGATGGATGAAACACTCCCGGACATATTGCATCTCCCTACGGGAAGCGGAAAAACATATGCCATAATTGCCGCCTGGCTATGGAGGCGTAAGTACGGAGAGGATAAGAACTTCCCAAGGCGCCTCGTGTACTGTTTGCCGGTGAGGGTATTGGTGGAGCAGACCTACGAGGTAGCGAAGCTATTCGTGGGGAGAGCTGGTTTTTCGGAAATAGGGGTTTACAAGCTCCTGGGAGGAGAGGTTGAAGAGGAGTGGCATTATTACCCTGAAAAAGAGGCTATATTAATTGGCACTCAGGACATGCTCCTCTCCAGGGCACTGAATCGGGGGTTCGCGCAAAGCAGATTCGCATGGCCCTTGGACTTCGCTTTCTTGAATAACGACTGCCTTTGGGTCTTTGACGAGATCCAACTCATGGGGAGTGGCCTTGCTACTTCTACGCAACTTGCTGCGTTCCGAGAGCATTTCGGTGTTTGGGGCAAGTGCAAGTCGATATGGCTTTCAGCGACCTTGAATATTGATTGGTTGAGGACTGTAGATTTTAAAGACCGTGTGGATAAGCTGGCGGGAGCGAGGGTTGAACTGCACGAAGATGATCTGAAATATGATGTATTAGCCGGACGCTTGAATGCGAAAAAAGTGTTAAGCTGTTATGGAAAAAAGAACAAGGTAAGGGAACTGGCTCAGTTTCTGAAAAGCAAGCATCGTCCTGGAACAAATACACTGGTCATTCTAAACACGGTCGAGAGGGCCACCGAACTGTATTTAAGCCTGAAAAGATCTTACAGGAAGGGTGAGGAACGGCCTGAAATCATACTTATCCATTCCAGGTTCCGGGGGGCGGAAAGGGAGGAAAAAGCCAAGGCGATTAGCGAAAGATCGATTCCCCCCGAAGGAAGAATCGTCGTCAGTACCCAGGTAGTGGAAGCCGGGGTTGACATATCCTCGGCATTACTTTTCACTGAGCTCGCTCCATGGCCCTCTATCGTTCAGAGATTGGGAAGATGCAATCGGTACGGGGAATATGAAAATGCGGAAGTCATATGGATGGACCTGGATGAGAGGAATTATAAGCCATATGAAGAACATGATATGGAAGAGGCTCGCGAGTTGCTTCGTGAATATGAGGGAAAATCGCTGTCCCCGAAACGCGTTCATAAAATTCGGTATCGGACTGACCCGAAATATCGTTTCGTGATCAGAAAGAAGGACATAGAGGAACTTTTCGACAATACTCCTGATCTGACCGGGTATGACATTGACGTCTCGCGTTTCATACGAGACACGGATGCCTTGGATCTCCAGGTCTTCTGGCGCGATTTTCGGGATGAACCCGATAAGGATATGCCCGCCCCCTCTCACAAGGAAATTTGCCCGGTTCCATTTTACGATTTCCGGACATGGCTCAAGAATGAGCAGAAGAGCGGAAATAAGATAAAGGCCTATATGTGGGACCACCTGGAGGGTAGATGGCAAAGGGCGACGAGCGAGGCGCTTTGGCCGGGAACGCTGGTTCTGTTGCGTTGTGAGGCGGGCGGCTATAGCCCTGAGCTCGGATGGCACGCGAAGGTCAGTGACGCGGTTATGGATATAAGCGGTGCTGAAATAACGAAAAGGCCTTTAGAGAGCACAGCCTCGGATAATTATAGCGATGAAGTTTGGATAACCTTATCAGCGCACTCGAACAATGTTAAATATAACTTGACGCAAATAATGAACGATTTGAGCGTCTTCGAGTCACCCGTCAATCAGGAAATCCACCACCAAGCTTTGATGAACGCTTTGTGCGAAGCGGCGTTGCTCCACGATGTGGGCAAAGCCAGCAGGTGCTTCCAGGAGGCGTTTATGGAGATGCCGATAAACCCCTCGGGCGAACCCTGGGCAAAGGGGAAGATCAGAGGAGGCAGGTTCCCGTATGGAAGAAAATATTTCCGCCACGAACTGGTAAGCGCCCTTCTCGTGCTACAGAATCGCGGGATTCTTGGAAGTTTGGCGTCGTCGGAGAAGATGATAAATCTAGTAGCTTACCTGGTTGCCGCCCACCATGGGAAAGTGCGATGCGCCATACGCGCGGTTCCTGGGGAGGAATCGCCCGGCGACGGAAGAAGGTACGCCCTTGGTGTGTGGGAGGGCGATGTGTTTGATGGTTTACGAATCGATAATTACTATTTTCCCCCCACGGAATTGAAGCTGGATTGCATGGAGCTGGGAAGCAGCCCCGATGCAGAACCATCATGGGTAGAAAGGTGCTCCGAGCTTCTGGACGAGTTCGGTCCTTTCTGCCTTGCTTACCTGGAAGCCCTTCTAAGATGCGCGGATGCCAGGGCAAGTGAGGCGGAGAAGCTCTCCAACCGAAACATCGGCAAGTCGCCGGATTAAGAGGGTGTGTGCGGGATTAACGGAGGTTGCACAGGTGAATGTGATTGAACTTCGGGGATGTAGGTTTGAGCCCTTATCGAGTTACTTGAAGGCGATTGGCGTCTTAAGAACCATATCCAAGCAAAGGGACGACTCCGCGAAGGGATTCTGGAAGGGGAGGCACTTCGCCATATGTTCATATATCGAGGAGAATGATCTGATTGATTTCTTTCTCAAGGAATATAAGCCTTCGCCGGTGTTTTCGCCATGGAACAAGGGCTCGGGATTTTTCCCGAGAGGAAAGGAGACGGAAGCAGTAAGGGTCATCCGGAGATTGCGCGAGAGCGCGGAGGGCCGCCTGAGTGACCTGGGTAAGACAATTCGACTTATCGACGAAGCAATCGAACAGGTGACGGGCAAGAAACCGGAAGAAGCCGATGACAATACGATAAAGAGATATAAGAGCGAGTTGATGGCATATTGCAGGAATACGCTACCGGATGAGCTTATCGATTGGCTTGATGTCGTATACGCACTCACCTTGGACACCAATTTTGAATATCAACCTAATTACGCTGTCATTATGGGTAGCGGGGGCAACGATGGTAATCTCGAATTTTCTGTGAATTATTTAAAATCCGTATGTGATGTTTTCGACATGATAACGGAAGAAAGCAACAAGGCTCGCAACATTCTTGAGAAGTCCCTCTTCGACACGGGAGATGAACCGCCAACGAGGAAGTCCGCTATTGGTTTTTTCCATCCAGGTGGAGTAGGGGGCCCGAACGCTACTGAAGGTTTCGAGGGCGAGTCCTTGTCTAACCCGTGGGATTTCATTCTCATGGTCGAAGGCGTCCTGCTCTTTGCAGGCTCGGTAAACAGACGCCTTAGCAGGGAGCGGGAATCCATTCCCAACGTAGCATCCTTCCCTTTTTCCGTTGCGGCTGCTCATGGCGGTGCAAGTGTGCTGTCCACGGCGGAAGGCTCGAACATATCCGCAAGGGGAGAGTTATGGATGCCCCTGTGGGAGAAGCCCTTGGGCTTAAGGGATTTGAAGTACCTTTTTTCCGAGGGCCGGGCGAGTCTTGGTAGAAGAACCGCGACCAACGGACTCGATTTCGCGCGCGCCGTGGCTACCCTTGGCGTCTCGAGGGGACTAAAGCGTTTCATCAGATATGGAATATATCAGCGTAGCGGAAAATCCTATCTAGCAACCCCGCTGAGCCTGTTGCCGGTAAGGGAAGAGAAACTGAAGGGCGCGGATCTTCTTTCGGACATCGATTATTGGTTGAGCAAGATAAGGAATCTTGCAACAGACGAAAACTGGCCGGTTCGGGCGCGCGAGATACCGAGGTATATATATGATTGTATATTCAATTATCTTGAAAAAGGAGATGTACCCTCCTTCCAACGACTCGTCATTTACCTAGGTAAAGCCGAAATGGTCTTATCCGCAATTGTGTCCGCTGGCGATGCCAGAAGGATTCCTCCCTTGAATCTTCATCACGCATGGGCAGAACTAGCGGACGATGGAACGCCAGAATTTCGATTAGCATATGCCCTGTCATGCATCGGGTGGACCGGAACCGATCTCAATCCGGTGCGAATGGATCTTCAGCTTGTTGATATATGGCCGGAAAAACAGGGAGGGCATCGAGCCTATTGGAGTGACAAAAACAGGAAGACAGTCCCATACGTGAATGATCCTATCTGGTTCCTTGTCTCTATACTTGAAAGGCGATGCGTTGCGGGAAAGAAGGAGGAAAGGGATCTCGTTCCCATAGGTAGTGTATCCAATGTTTCTCTAGAGGATATCCAAAGATTCCTGGAAGGTTCTCTTGATTATAAAAAGATCATCGACCTGTTCCTCGGGTTGATACTCATAAATGACCTAAAACCAATGAGGGCGAGCATACGTGCGGAACAACAAAGGACGGATAAAATATACGAACTCCCCCGAGACTACATCCTACTGAAAGCCTGTCACCTACCAGAGCCCATATTGATCGATGGCGTGAGGGTGTCCATACCCTATGATCTTAGGATTGGGAGCTTGCTTCGGGCGCGCAGGCTGGGCGATGCTTGCTCCTATGCCTCGAAGAAGTTGAAAGGCTTGGGAATCGTGCCTATTTCCGACTTCGGAAGAGAAGGAATCGACCCCATACGCCTCTATGCTTCCCTTCTCATACCTATCGATGTACGCGAATTCGCGGGCAGGGCATTGCCTTTAATAATGAAGAGGGACCTTTTGAGGGTTAGATGACCATTGGGAGGTGGAGAAGATGGGAAAAACTGTCCGACAGGTCAGGGAGCAACTTGTTGGAACACCACGTCTTCTTATGCAGGTTGAGCTCAAGCCAGTGCAGGGGGATCGCTTTCAGGCAACGGGATTTCCTGATATCGGGCCGGCGACTTACATTCGGCCTGATGGCACGGAGATGCTTCTTGTAGAGTCATCGCAAAGCATGGCCAACAGGCTGGAGGAGGTATGTTGGGATTTTACGGCCCAGGATGTTGTGGGCCCCTTGAGGGGCATGCCCTACGTGAAGGTCCATCTGGGAAACGGAAGGACGACCAACTCTATCCTTGAGGCTCATAGGCTGAATTCGCCTTACATTCTGGAGAGTAGCGAAAAATCATTTCTCAACAGATTGATGGAAGAGCTAAGTATTGCTGAAAAGGGACCGGTAGATAACCGTCTTCTGGCAAGCGTCGCCTTTAAATACGACCCAAATTCCATTATCCATGGTGTTTTTTTGGCAAGGGAAGAGCTGGCTGGCGGGAGATTTCGTTTAAAGCGTTGCCTTTCGTCCTTCATCGAAGCAGAAAATGTTAGGATAGCCGAAAGTGGAGGGGTGAAAATAGACATCGTGGATCCTTCCGGGAAAACTATGTTAAAGAAAAAAGGAGAAGAGGAGAATGGCGAAATTACACGGAGAGGCTCCAAAGAAGGCTATGGCAACATTCCTTATCACCGCGTGGAATTCGTGGCCGAAAAGATCATCGCTTACTTCAACCTGGATACAGATTTACTCTTTTCCTATGGGCTTGGTGAGGTGGCGGAAGAATTTCTCCTTACCCTTTCTTTGTGGAAGATTCGCAGATTTCTCGACAGGGGGACGCGCCTTCGCACGGCTTGTGACCTTTTACCGATGGGCGATTTGGAGGTAACTCAGCCATCAGAATTCAAGATTCCCTCCCTTGAGGAACTGGGAAAAAGCCTTCCTGGCTTGGTGGATGAATGTCGAAAGCAAGGCCTTTTTGCTGATCCACCCGTTACCGAGATGAACTGGACTTGAGCCGATGGAGGTTATCCCGCCATGTTGGCCGTGGAGCTGAATTTTCTCGCCGGGAAATACCACGCCACGCCTTGGGGACACCACGTAAATGAGGGCCAAGCGGAATGGCCTCCCTCCCTCTGGCGGTTTTTGAGGGCGCTGGTATCGGTCTGGATGACATCGTGCAGGGATAATATATCCGAGGAGCGAATGATAAACCTTATCGACAAGCTAAAAGCCCCTCCAAAATACTTCGTGCCACCATCAACACTTGCCCATACCAGGCACTACATGCCCATAAAAGATGGCAGGAAAGAGGGCAGGGCTATGGTTTTTGATTCCTTCGTTTCGCTCTGCCCGGGTGATTCCCTTTTTATCATATGGGATGAAGTGGATCTTTCCAGCGATGAGTTAAGCCTACTTGGTGAGCTATTGAAGCACCTCAATTATTTGGGCAGGGCGGAATCCTGGTGTGGTGCAAGGCTCAGCGACAACCCGCCGGAAGCGAATTGCATTCCCTGTGACGGAGAGGAAGGATTATCAGAGAAGAGCGTTGAGCTTTTGATACCGACACGAAACCAAGGAATTGACATGGAAAAACTCTGCGCGCGGACGAGCGGATTGCGCAGGCAAGGTTACCTTTATCCTCCTGGGACAGAACTGCTTACTTACATTTTTCAAGATTTGGGTGCAACAAAAGGCCAGAAAGTCGGAACCTTCCCACGGAAGGGCAAAACGCAACTGGCCCTGTACGCCGTTTTCGGTCCCGTGAAACCCATGATGACCGAAGCCCTTGCTGTGGCGGAAACTGTGCGTGCGGCGCTCCAGGACCTTTACGGAAGACTGCATGAAGGTCGGTCGTCATTCTTGTTCAGCGGAAAGGATGAATCCGGAAAGCCATTGCATGGTCACTTCCATGCCTACTTCTTGCCTCTGGATGAGGATATGGATGGAAGGATAGATCACATCCTCGTTTACCGGGCGGATGGTTTTGGCGAAGGAGAACGGATGGCGCTGGCGAGGCTGGAGGTCTTGTACCCGCAAGGGAAAGGATATCCCATTCAGCTGGGCTTGCTGCGGTTGGGTACGGAAGAAGGTTTGGATGTATCTGTTCTAAGGCGTTCGAGGACATGGGAGTCCGTGACGCCCTTCATGCTTGTAAGGCATCCACATTGGAAAAAGGGCAAGGACATCCCGGAGGAGCAGTTGAGGCTCGAGCTTCAGAGAAGGGGCTTTCCCGAACCGATCACAGTTGAGAATAGCAGGGGTTATCTGAGGCATCGTCATGTGAGCTGGCTAGATTACAAGCGATTCAGGGCGCGATATAAGCCAGCGGACAATTATCCCTACGGTTTCGTAATCCATTTTGCAGAAGAAGTGCGGGGCCCCATTGCCCTGGGTTACGCTTGTCACTTTGGGCTTGGGCTTTTTATCCCTGTGGAATAGGGTTTATGCGGCCGGTATAGCGTTATTAACCAGGACCATGAATAGCCTCGATTACATTCCGTTGAGGTATCTCAACGAATATGTCTATTGCCCTCGGCTTGGTTACCTTGAGATGGCATATGGGGAATTCGAAGACAATGAGTTCACCGTGGATGGAACTATAAAGCACCGGGCGGTCGAGGCAGAGAAAGGGAGGGGCAAGAATCGCGACAGCTTACGCATGACTTCCTTGCTTCTATCTTCGGAAAGACTGGGTCTTATAGGAAAGATCGACCTCCTGGAAGGCAACGAGCAAGAGTTCTCGCCCATCGAATACAAGAGAGGGAAAATTCCAAAGAACGAAGCAAGGGTATACGAACCCGAAAGGGTACAGCTTTGCGCGCAGGGTTTAATCCTGCGGGACAATGGATACCCGTCTTCCAAGGGTTACGTGTATTTCGCCGATTCTCACCGCAGGGTCGAGGTAATCTTCGACGAGGAGCTTATCCAGAAGACCCTCAATACAATCAGTGAATTCAGGGAAGCATTGAAAGGCGATGAGCCCCCACCACCGCTTGATGGCAGCAGGAAATGCATGGGATGCTCGCTGAACAAGATATGCCTTCCCGATGAAACGCTTTCTCTTTCTGAGAAGATCGGAGCGGGTGACGGTACGGTACAGAAGGCGAGACGCCTTGTTCCGGCAAGGGATGACAATCAGCCACTCTACGTCGTGCGCCAGGGAGCTTATGTGAGCAAGGAGGGAGAGAGGCTGGTGTTGAAAACGAAATCTGAAAGACTAGACGACATGAGGTTGAACGGCATATCCCACCTTTGCGTCTTTGGCAACGTGCAATTGTCGACACAGGTCGTTAGGGAATTATTGTTCCGCGATGTGCCGATTGCCTACTTTTCTCGGAATGGATGGTTCTACGGGTTAACACATGCCCACGGGAGCAAGAACGCGATTCTCAGGATAAAGCAGATCTCAACACTATTCGATGCGGAGAAGCGGCTCGAGTTGAGCAGGAGAATCATAAATGGGAAAATAAGGAACTGCCGCACCCTTGTTCGTAGAAATGCGGGGAAAAGTGCCAAGGAGGTTAGCGAAGAACTCAACCGCCTTGCGATAAAAGCCCTTCGCTGCTCCGACCTCCAGGAACTCTTGGGTATCGAGGGCCATGCGGCGCATCTGTATTTCCAGGCTTTCGCGACTCTGCTTGCGGGTAGGAAAGGGAAATCATTGCGTTTTGATTTTCAGTCTCGCCAGAAACGGCCAGCACCCGACCCTGTTAATTCCATGTTGTCCTATGGTTATTCTCTCCTCTTAAAGGATTGCATGATCGTGCTTCTGACTGTCGGCTTCGATCCCTATGTGGGGTTTTACCACCAGCCTAAATACGGGAAGCCAGCGTTAGCTTTAGACATCATGGAGGAATTCAGGCCACTTATCGTGGACTCAGTCGTTTTAACCCTGGTTAACAATGGAGAGGTGGATGAGAAGGGCTTCGTCTCCAGGTTGGGAAAGGTATTCATGAGTGACCGTACTAAGGCCGCGTTTATCGAGGGTTACGAACGAAGGATGGACACCACCATAAAGCATCCGCTGTTCGGGTACAGTGTTTCCTATAGAAGGGTCATCGAGATCCAAGCCCGCCTTCTCGCCAGATACATGATTGGCGAAACGATGGAATACATACCATTCTGCACACGGTGAGATGAGGGGATATTACCTAGTATGTTACGATATTAGCGACGAAAAGCGTCTGGCAAGGATGCACAAGAAACTGCTCGGCTTTGGGGATCCACTACAATACTCGGTATTTGTCTGTCTGCTTTCCAAGATGGAAAAACTCATGATGTTAGAGAAGCTGCTGGAAATATTAGAGGAGGAAGAAGATAGGTTGCTAGTGATATACCTCGGGCCTGAGAACAAGAATACGCTCAGGAACTTAGAACTTTACGGGATTAAGAATCCCATTATCCAGAGAAGATGTAAGATTGTCTGAAAGCGAATGGCTCAGCTGGATCCCGTTTTACGGGATGCGCTCGCGATAGTTTTTACCAGGTAAATGTGGTTTATAATTAAAAATATTAAGATTATTCTGTGGACCTTGACATGTGAGAGCTAACTTCTCGAAAATAGCGTTTGATTTGAGCTTTATTATTTTATATTTTTATATGGCTATTTCCATGGATGAAAATCCATGGCCCAATTGAAGCACCAGTTTTACCAGTATATGGCAGCGAAAATTTGGCTTAATTTCCATGGATGAAAATCCATGGCCCAATTGAAGCAATAATTTGGCTCATTCAATCGCCTCCTTCATCGTATTTCCATGGATGAAAATCCATGGCCCAATTGAAGCAAGATGGTGTCGAAGGGTTGGTGGGAGAGCAGGGAGAGGATTTCCATGGATGAAAATCCATGGCCCAATTGAAGCCGCTGCCCCGAAAATGTCGATTAGCGCTCCCGCGATGCAATTTCCATGGATGAAAATCCATGGCCCAATTGAAGCATCAATTGCAGGACGCAAAAGCCCACCCTTAACGGGGATTTCCATGGATGAAAATCCATGGCCCAATTGAAGCGCCCACGCCTTCGGTCATGGCGCGTATGTGCATGATCCCGATTTCCATGGATGAAAATCCATGGCCCAATTGAAGCCAGCATATACACTTCGTATTTATAATTGCGGACGTATATTTCCATGGATGAAAATCCATGGCCCAATTGAAGCAGTAAGAATATCTCGATACCAATAAGCATCATCCCCAATTTCCATGGATGAAAATCCATGGCCCAATTGAAGCATCAAACTGCAATTGTTTGTAGGCAAAATAGCGGTGATTTCCATGGATGAAAATCCATGGCCCAATTGAAGCGGGAATACCAGAGAAGAAATACTCGCCCTTGCTGGTAAGCATTTCCATGGATGAAAATCCATGGCCCAATTGAAGCTCACGCTCCATTCCTCCTCAGCTCCTCAAACACCCGCATTTCCATGGATGAAAATCCATGGCCCAATTGAAGCCAAGCTCCGCCGGAGCCAGTCCCTCTGCTTCTTGTATTTGATTTCCATGGATGAAAATCCATGGCCCAATTGAAGCCCACCGATGAATTCTATGTCCCCACTACTTGTACCGACATTTCCATGGATGAAAATCCATGGCCCAATTGAAGCGATATTATTATTGCTCCCCTTCCAGACTGTCGCATAATTTCCATGGATGAAAATCCATGGCCCAATTGAAGCCTTGCGAGAGGAATGAGCAAAAGCGTTAGCCAATCCGGATTTCCATGGATGAAAATCCATGGCCCAATTGAAGCCACAATAGAGATTGATCGAATATTCC
>Ga0078972_1016657_pt1 | contig 10805 bp, 9 predicted proteins | sample YelNatPaOPGAMG01_FD_67568 | JGI IMG/M metagenome (GOLD analysis project Ga0078972, IMG submission 67568) | Hot spring thermophilic microbial communities from Obsidian Pool, Yellowstone National Park, USA - OP-RAMG-01 (SPADES assembly) (version 2) | ecosystem: Environmental > Aquatic > Thermal...
GATTAAGGTGGTTAAAGGCTCAGAATTGGTAGGACTTCATTATGATAGTGCTTTTGATGATTTGCCTGCTGTTAAAAAAGTTTCATCTCATCCAAAGTTTCATACGGTGGTGGCGACTGACGATCTTATAATGCCTATCACAACAGAGGAGGGAACAGGACTTGTTCACACTGCTGTTAGTGCTGGTACTGAGGATTATAGACTTGGTCAGAAGATTGATTTGCCAATGATTCCAGTTATTAATGATGATGCAAGTTATAAAGAAGGTCTAGGGTTTTTGACTGGTAAAAATGCAAAAAAACACCCAGAAATTATTTTTGATTATCTTGAAGGTAGGGAAAAGAAAGGTGAGAATTGGGTTTTTGATAAATTTCTTTATAAACATCGTTATCCTGTTTGTTGGCGTTGTAAGGAAGAGCTTGTCTGGAAAGTAACGGATGAGTGGTACATTGCTATGGATAAACCCACAAAAGAAGGTCCATCTCGTGGATTAACTCTAAGGGAAAGAATGGTGAAAGTGGCAAAGAAAATCAAATGGATTCCATCATTTGGCCTGAAACGTGAGATTGATTGGCTTAAGAATATGAGTGATTGGTTGATTAGTAAGAAAAATAGATATTGGGGTTTAGCTCTGCCAATCTGGGAGTGTCAGGAGTGTGGCCATTTTGAAGTAATTGGTTCAAAAGAAGAACTTAAGGAAAAGGCTGTCTCTGGCTGGGAAAAATTTGAAGGCAAGTCCCCACATAAGCCGCAGATAGATTTTGTGAAGATAAAGTGCCCAAAGTGTGGCAATATTATGTCGAGGATTGAACCTGTTGGTAATCCTTGGCTTGACGCTGGTATTGTGCCCTTCTCGACTATTAGTAAAGATAATCATTCCAAGCCTTTATATCTGGTGGATAAAGATGAATGGCGAAAATGGTTTCCGGCTGATTTTATTACTGAAAGTTTCCCCGGTCAGTTCAAAAATTGGTTTTATTCTTTGATTGCAATGAGCACTGTGCTTGAGGATGAAAATCCAACCAAGACCGTTTTGGGTTTTGCCACTCTGTTGGCTGAAGATGGCCGACCGATGCATAAATCCTGGGGTAATTTCATAGAATTCAATGAGGGAGCAGAAAAGATGGGGGTTGATGTAATGCGCTGGATTTATGCGCGCCAAAATGTCTCTGAAAATCTTCTTTTTGGGTATAGATTAGCTGATGAGACAAGACGCCGCTTTCATCTTAAGCTTTGGAATGTCTATAACTTTTTTGTGACCTATGCCAACATAGATAACTGGAAACCAGGCGGAAAAATAGAAAAAGCGAATTTATCAGTTTTAGATAAGTGGATTTTGCTTAGACTTGAAGAATTGGTTAAAGAGGTTACAGAAAATTTGGATCGGTATGATGCTGCAGCAGCTAGTGGTTTGATTGAAGTTTTTGTTGACGATCTTTCTAATTGGTATTTAAGACGATCAAGAGATAGAGTTGGGCTCTTGGCAGAAGATAAGCTTTCCAAAGAAGCTTTTTATCAAACTCTTTACCTGGTTTTGGAAGTTCTAAGCCGTTTGCTTGCTCCTTTTACTCCTTTTATCAGTGATGAGATTTATTGCAATTTGACCAAAAAAGAATCGGTTCACCTTTCTGAATGGCCTCATCTTGATTTCGGCTTTCTTGAGGGTGAAAAGAATTTAGTTGAGGATATGGTCTACTTAAGAGATGTTGTTGAGAAAGTGCATGCTAAGCGAAAAGAGTTGGGAATTCCTGTTCGCCAGCCTCTTATTGAAGCTATTGTTATGTCCCCTGATAAAAGATTTGAAAAATTAAGCATGGATTTGTTTAAGATAGCAGAAGATGAATTAAATGTGAAGAGATTGGTTTTTAAGTTTGCAAAAGAAGAGTTGGTAAAATTGAACACAAAAATTACCCCTAAATTAGAAGAGGAGGCGAAAGCTAGGGAATTGTTAAGAAAGATTCAAGAAGAGAGAAAGAAAATGAACATTTCCTTTACTCAACCAACAATTGTCTATTCGCCTTGGTTGCCTAAAGATAAACAATTCTTGCAAATGATATTGAAAAAAAGTTCTTCTTCTAAGATATTAAAGGATAATACTTTTAGAGTAGAGATTCTAAGTGAAAAATGATCTCTTTAAAAAAGGTTGATTTTTTTTTGGTTATACCCATATTTTTTCTTATTTCTCTTAGTGTTTTAATTCTAAATTCAATCTCACCTTATTTATTTCCCAATTATTATCTTTATATTTTAACTTCTGTTGTTTTGTTTGTTATTTTTTCAAATTTAGACTATGAAATAATTTCTTTCTTTTCCCGCTATATTTATTGGTTTTCTATTTTTTTGTTGGTTTTGGTGCTTTTTGTGGGCAAAGTTACCAGAGGCTCTATCAGATGGATTCCTCTAGGTTCTTTTTCAATCCAGCCAGCAGAAATAGTCAGGCCATTTTTGATCATTTTCTGGGCTAATTACTTAGCAAGTAAAAAGTTAACAATTAAAAGGTTTGCCTTTCTTTTGGTCTTGTTTTTTTTGCCTGTATCGTTAATTCTAATTCAGCCTTCGCTTGGTGTTTCTATCTTAACTGCTGTTTCTTTTTTGGGAGTGGTTTTTTCCTTGCCCATTGATAAGAAAAAAATATTTTTGCCTCTTTTCTTTATTGTTTTAGCTGTTCCTCTTATTTATTCTTTTCTTGCTCCTTATCAAAAGCAGCGAATTAAAACCTTCTTAAGCCCTACTGCGGACCCTTTCGGTGCAGGCTATAACAGTATTCAGTCTATGATGGCTGTAGGCGCCGGCCAATTTTTTGGTCGGGGATTGGGCAAAGGTGTTCAGACTCAACTACAATTTTTGCCAGAAAAGCATACTGATTTTGTTTTTGCCGCTATTGCCGAAGAAATGGGATTTGTGGGTAGTTTGCTTGTTCTTTTTGCTTATTTGTTTCTATTTTGGCGACTAGCTGCTTTGATATCAGAGACAAAGTCAGTTTCAGTACGAGCTTTCATTTCAGGTTTGTTTTTTACTCTTTTGGTTCAGGTTTTTGTAAATATTGGAATGAATATGGGTATTGTTCCTGTTACTGGAGTTACTTTGCCTCTTCTTTCGGCTGGGGGATCTTCTCTAATTTCGATAATGATTTCCTTGGGATTGGTGAATGGAATTTCCAAAAGAAAGTAGTAGGGTCTTGTTTTTATTTTGATTGGAGGTTAAAATATCCTTTGTGATGAAAAGAGCAGTAATTAGAATAAAAAATAGACAGTATGAAGTCTCGGAAGGGGAAGAGATTTTAGTAGATAGAAATTTAGATTCAAAAGTAGAGCCCGAAGTGCTTCTTGTTTTTGATGATGACAATAAGGTGGAAGTGGGGAAGCCAGTTTTAGAGAAAGCCAAGGTCGTTCTTGAAGTATTAGATCAAGTTAAGGGAGAAAAAGTTGAGGTTTTAAAATACAAAGCTAAATCTCGCTATAGGAGAAGATATGGATTTAGGCCGTTATTTACTAAGGTTAGAGTTAAGGAAATTAAATTAGCTTAGCTCGGTTCTTCTAACAGAATATATCTAAATATATATTAATGAATCCTCTTGACAGCTGTGAAAAATTTGTTTATATTGTCTTAAAATATGTCTAAGAAGAAACAGGGTGGAAAAACAACTCAACATGTAAGACCTGAAGGAAAAAGATTAGGTCTCAAAGTGGCAGACGGCCAAGAGGTTTCAGCAGGTGAGATTTTGGTTCGTCAGAGAGGAACCAAAATTAAAGCGGGTAAGGGAGTAAAGGTTGGAAGGGATCATACTTTATATGCAGTTGAATCAGGAATTGTTAAATTCAGAACCATAGAGGGTAAAAAAGAGGCTTATATAGTTAAAAAGTGATATGGCAGAAGAAGTAATTCAACTTGATATAAACGAGATTAACCCCAATCCTCTGCAGCCAAGAGGTGCTATTACTCCTGAAAGTCTAGTTGATTTAGTCGATTCTATAAAAGAGCATGGTGTTCTTGAGCCTCTGGTGGTTGCTAAAACTCCGGCTGGTTATCAAATTATTGCAGGCGAGAGGCGTTGGAGAGCTTCAAAACTAGCTGGTTTGACTCATGTCCCTTGTATTGTTAGGGAAACCACTCCAAAAGGAATGCTTGAAATGGCTTTGGTGGAGAATGTCCAGAGAGTTGATTTGAATCCAATAGATAGAGCCAAGGGTTTTGAGAGGTTGATGAATGAGTTTGGGATGACTACTTCTGAGGTTGCGATTAAGATCGGAAAGTCTGTTTCTTATGTCTCAAATACAATTCGTCTTTTGGCTTTACCTGATGCTCTAAAAGACGGTTTGCTTTCGGGATTGATAACAGAGGGGCATGCAAGAGCACTAGCTGGTATTGAAGATCAGGAATTAATGATTGAAGCTTATAAGATTATTCTTCGAGAGTCAGCTTCAGTCAGAAGAGCCGAAGAATTGGCACGGAGGATGAAGCATAAGGCAGGACAAAAACCCAAGCCTCAAGCGCGTGAGTCTCAAATGAGAATTATTTCAGAGGAAATAGATAGAATGCAGGAAGAAATGCTTCAGGCTTTGAAGAAACTTGAAAAAGATGGTGATGAAAATTCTTCCCAAGTGAAACTTTCCCGTTCACGCAGGGAGACTCGTGTCAGTTTCATTTTGAAAGGCTCTCCTGAAGAAACAGAGGAAAGGCTTCAGAAAATATATAAAGCTTTAGTTTCTTAACTAGAAATTATATTCCACTTTGGGGGTAAATCCTGCTTTTTGCGGTGGCCAATAGACAAGCCAGGCTCTGCCAATGATGTTTTGCTTTGGCACAAAGCCCCAAGCCCGTGAATCTGAGGAATAAGGTCTATTGTCTCCCAAGACAAAAAAGTGGTCTTGAGGAACAACAACTTCTTTATCATTTGGCAGAAAAAGTCCTCCGCTTGTGTAAAGAGTGCTTGCGAGATAATTTTCTTCAAGCATTTTTCCATTGATATAAACATGACCGTTTTTTATTGAAACTGTTTCTCCTGGAAGACCGATTATTCTTTTAATATAATCATCCTCCTCATTAACAGGAGCTTTAAAAACAATTACATCGCCTCTTTGTGGAGGATTAAACCGGTAGGTAACTTTATCAGTCAGCAAAAATTCACCATTGGGATAATTTGGCTGCATTGAGTCTCCTTTGATTTTATGCGGTTGAAAAAGAAGGAGATAGATAAAAAGAAAGATTGAGATAGCAAACACTACTGTCTGAAGTATGTCAAAGAAAAAAGATCCAAGTTTTTTGATAGTTCTCATATTTTTATCTCTTAAATACTAATTCAAGATTGTAGTGATAGTCAATTGCCAAAATTGGGGATAACATCATGATATCCGCTTTCTCTCTGACCTTGAGGAGTAACTTGGATAAATCTTGCCTTTTTCCAGAGTTCTCTTATATTTTTGGCTCCAGAATAGGAAAAACCGGCTCTTAAGCTAGCTTCTAGATAAGAAACGATTTCGCTTAAAGGGCCACGGTAGGGAACTAGGCTTTCAATTCCTTCAATATGCTTGAGATAATTTGAGCTGGTGTTTATCTTTTGTGTATGTTTTTCTTTTTCAGCTTTTGAAGTTGAGGCATTGTAGGTCTTGTATTTTTTGCCATCTTTGATAACTGTCTCTCCTTCTGATTCGTCGCAGCCTGCAAATTGACTGCCGATGACGACTGCTGAGGCTCCTGCTGCCAATCCTTTCATAATATCACCCGGGTTTTTTGTCCCGCCGTCGCAAAGAATGGTCTTTTTAAATTTTTGAGCTGCTTTTGCGGCTTCAAGCAAAGCAGTAATCTGTGGTACTCCAGCTCCGGTGGTAATCCTCGTGGTGCAGATTGTTCCCGGACCGACTCCAACTCTAACAGAATCAGCACCTGCCTTAAAAAGATCACAGGCTGCCTCATATGTCGCTACAACTCCTGAGATGATATCTACTTTATTTCCGTAGAGTCTTTTGAGCGTTTTTGTAACATCTATAGCTTTTTGCAGAGCGCCGTGGGCTACATCAACCGTGATGATGTCGGCTCCCGCTTCAACTAATGCCTTGGCTCTTTCTAATTCCCCATCTCTTATGCCAACAGCCGCGCCAACTTTAACTCCCTCTTGTTTTACCTCTTTTACCATTTGTACTTCTTCTTCAATGGCGTTAAAGCGAGGCAGAAAACCAATGCCGCCAAGTTGGCCTAAAGCAACTGCCATTCTTACTCCTGTAACATCAGTCATATTAACGCTGATGAGAGGAATTTTTAAGGTAACTCTGGGGGTAATTTGAGTAGTTAGGTCTACATCTTGCCTGCTATTGATCTCTGAATGCTGAGGTACTAAAAGTACATCATCGTAAGATAAAGCTAGAGGTATTTCTTTTTCTTTCTTGATTCCAAACACAAATTTAACTTTATGGCTTTTGTAGTTCTTTGTCAATTCTGGAAATGGCTGATGAAAAGGTGCTAAAATATTAGTTTAAGAACCTGTTTTGCTCGTGTAGCTCAGTTGGTTAGAGCGTTCGGTTCACATCCGAAAGGTCCCTGGTTCGAGTCCAGGCACGAGCACTGCTTAAAGTTATATGAATAACAACTCGCGTATTTTTTTATTTTTTTATATTTCTGTTATTTTGTTTTTCTCTTTCAGTATCTTGAGTAATATCTTTCACGCAATTTCTATTTATAAGAGTTTTAGCTTTTCTCTAACCGCTTTGAATTTATTGCAGAGATTATCCGGTTCTTTGGCTTTATTCTTGCTTTTTGTGCAGATAGTAATAGGCGCTTATCGACCAAAATGGTCCTCAATATTGGGTGGTTGGGTAATGAATTTCCATATCTGGCAGGGCAGGGTGGCTTATTTTTTGGTTTTACTTCATACTTTTTCTTTGCTTTTTTTCAATTTTGTCGCCAAAAAGGGCTTTAATCCTTTTTATGTTTTTGTTGATTTTTGCATTCTTTGCAGAACAAAGCTTGAGCTTTTTTATTCATTTGGCAGATTTGGATTTTATCTTTTGACTCTTGCTGTTATTGCGGCTGTTGTAAGAAGTAGGCCTTGGTGGAAAGAAAACTGGCGCTATTTTCACTACCTTAATTATGTTTTGTTTTTCCTGATCGCTCCCCATGCTTTCTTTGTAGGATCTGATTTTTCACCAAAAGGTTATCTCTTTTACTTTCTTCTTTCTTTTGTGATTGTGGTATCTTTGATTGTTCTCCAAAAACTACTATTCTGGTTTAAATCAAGCTTTAGGTGGAAGTAGTTGGTTGTTTTTTCAAGTTCCAGAAAGTTTAATTTCAGAATATCTAATTTTTTATTCTTGTGTTCTATGTATCGGCTTCTTTTTTAATTTTTGATGGCAAGCCTGATATACGCTGATCCATTTTTTGTAAGAGATTCTTTATTCTTGATATTTGACAGATATTTATTTGTGTGTTGTATCCGTGTACTAGTACACGGATACAAATAAAAATATTTTTTGTAATTGTGAAGTAAAAAATCCACGGCCTAAAGGCCGTGGCTTTCTTGGCTCCATCTAAACTATTCTACATCCACGCGCTAAAGCGCGTGGCTTTATGATTAGATGTAGTAAAATAGACCTTAATTATTGCAGGGGATTTTCAGTGAGAGTATTCTCGTCGAATTTTATGGTTTTGGCAAAAGGCAATCTTCCTTTTATTTTGTATTCTTTCCAGGAATAATCGCCATTTTTAAGGAATTGCCCGATAAGAAGTGTTGATTCATCAGCAAGAGGAAGAAAGCCAACTTTGTATTTTCCTGATTTGGGATTAATTTGAGCTACCACATTGTGTTTGTCTCTTTTGATTTTCCCTTGAGGATCAATTGAGACAAAGGTCGAAGGGTAAGCTATCATTACCAGCGCAGATTTTGGCTCTTCACCTACAGTTAATGAAGTTGCTGACGGTTCTCCTTTGAGAAAACTTATAATAGTGCTTATTCCTTCTTGTGATGTCACCAAGCCTCCGTGATTTTGATTGATTTCAAAGTTTGTAACGCCTTCAATTTTGGCGCTTTTTGAAAGCACAGTTCCGTCGCCATTAGTAGTTGTTTCTTTTCCTGCTGGCTTGCCTTCTTCCCAAAGACCGAATTTCTTTTCCTTTTTGGAAGGTTCTTTTGTTCTAATGTTTTCTAGAGTATCAAAACCATTTCCTGAAAGAGTAGCTATGATTGGGGCTGTCCCAGTTGGCGGAAAGATGCTTCCTTTGAGCCATTGATTTGTGTCTATACTTTTAAGAATTCCTGTCTTTGTGTCTTTAAGGAATGGATAAGTTGGAAGTAGATCTTGAAAAGAGGGGGCAATTTCTCTTAGTGTTTCCATATCGTTTTTACGATTGATTCCGCAGCGCTTAATGAGAAGTGTAGCTGCGATTTTGGTCACCAAACTGTTATTCCATATCTCGCCTCCGTACCATGCAGGGTAGGCAAGAGCAGTCCCCTGGTGAGGCGATCCTGCTGAAATGTATTTGTAGATTTTATCGCTGCCACTTTCAAGATAGGCTCTGCCGACAAGACCGCCCATGCTGTGACCAACAAAATCAACTTTTTCATTCTCACCAAGGTTTAGGTTTGTTATTAGGTTTGATATGTTTGTGCTGTGCGATGGAATTCTTTTTCTCCAGTCGTAATAAAAAGGAATGACTTGAAAACCATTATCTTGAAGCGACGAGATCAGAGGATTATAAATGTCTTCAGCAAAAGGTGCCATTGTCCAATCACCTTGATATCCATCAAGCTTGCAGTTGAGGATTGCCTCTGTGTTCCAACTCGCCCCCATCCCAGGAGCAAGAATGACTTTTTCAACGTGTGGGGTTGGTGGTGTGTCTAGGCTTTTCACCAAAACATCATCGAAAGCTGTTGTGTGGGGTGTTTGTGTCCAGACCAACAAACCTACTGCTCCATTGTATATTGGGGTGTTGCTTTCTGTCTTTTTGTCTGTATATTCGATAAGAAGTTTGGAGTCTACATATATTTTTATCTGTACATCTTCCCCAATGTTTCTTGCCTCTACTTTTATTGTATAGTCCGTTTTTGGGTAATTGTATATGCTTTTTTGACTTAGAATACTGCCTGCTGTAGAGTCTAAGTTGGGGGATTTAAATAGTACGATGTCATTACCATGTGATGAGTTGTATTGGCTTCTGAGATTTACCTCGTATGCGGCTCGGTCTTTATTGAAATAGAAGAATATAATTTTGTCAGCGTCGTCTTCTTCCTCACTTCTTACTTTTACAGAGTAGCTATAGTTTTTCCAAGAAGTATCTCCTCTAACAGTGTAAGAATTTTTGCTTATCGTTCCGCTCGGAGATGCTGTTCCCCAGTACTCACCGTTATTTACAAACCAATCTCCATTGAAAGTATGTTCTTCCCAACCATCAGAATCGCCATCATCAAAATTGTCAGAAAGAAGTACACTGTTTTGTGCGTCAGCCTGTCTTGCTATTAAGCGGGGTAAAAGTAGGTAATTTATGAGTGAGAGTGATAAAATGATTGAAATTAAATTTTTGTTTATTCTCATAAATTGAAATCTCTTGTATTTATTACAGTTAATCATGATTCTAATTTTGTTGTCAATATGATCTTTTTAGTTTTTTAAAGCCAATGAGGGTTTTGATGTTTGCAAAGTATTTCAATCCGCATATAGGGGGGGTAGAGAGACACGTATCTAGTGTAGCTAGTGTTTTGTGTAACAAGGGGGCTTTTGTAACTGTAATCACAGAAAAGTACAATGAAAATCTTTCAGATGATGAATTTCTGGGTAAAGTAAGGGTTTTGAGATTTGATTATCCCAAGATTAAGTTTGTGGGGCTTCTTTTAATTTGGTTTAAGTTATTTTCTCATTATCTAGATGAAATTAAGAGAGCTGACATTGTTCATATACACGATGTGTTTATCTGGTACTTACCGTTTAGGTTTTTATTTCCTAACAAGCCTGTGTATGTTACCTTTCATGGTTATCCTTCTTTCCCATTAAGCAGAAAAGCGATTTTTTATCAAAAGATGGCTGAGAAGTTAACTGGGGGTAATATTTGTGTAGGATCTTTTATTGAAAAATGGTTTGGTACCAAACCGAGTTTTGTAATTTATGGAGGAGTCGATTTTAAAAAGTTTCATCCAGTTACAAATGAGGAGATGATTTACGACGCAGTCTATTTAGGCCGGCTTGATGATCAAAGTTGTTTTTTGAAGTATCTAGATGCTTTTAAAATTTTACTTAAGAAAAAGCTTAGATTTAAACTTCTGGTTTTGGGCGACGGAAAGTATAAAAGTAAAATAAAGGAGAGTAAAAATTTAGTTTATAAAGGTGCTGTGGAGGACCCTTTTCATTTTATCCAAAAATCAAGATTTGCTTTTGTCTCAGGTTATCTCTCTATTTTAGAAGCTCTAGCTTGCAAGAAGTTGGTCTTTGCTATGTTTGACGATCCTTTGAAAGAAGATTATCTTAAGATGACGCCTTTTTATAAGTCGATTGTGGTATGTAATAGTTCTAGCGAATTGGCAAGGTATGTAGAATTTTATACTCTTAATCCAAATGAGGCTGAAAAGAAAATAGAACCAGGCTACAAGTGGGTCAAGAAACAAACCTGGGATAGATTGGCTGATACTTATTTAACGCTGTGGAAAACTTGATCGAAAATTTTTGACAGATTTTATGTTTTAATTGTTTTGATTTTTGATATGAAAGTTTCGGTTTGTTTGACGGTTTTGAATGAGGAGAAGACGATTGGGAGGGTATTGGAGGGGCTTTTGGAGCAAACTAAAAAGCCTGATGAGATAGTTATTGTTGATGGAGGATCAACCG
>Ga0078972_1016658_pt1 | contig 10805 bp, 9 predicted proteins | sample YelNatPaOPGAMG01_FD_67568 | JGI IMG/M metagenome (GOLD analysis project Ga0078972, IMG submission 67568) | Hot spring thermophilic microbial communities from Obsidian Pool, Yellowstone National Park, USA - OP-RAMG-01 (SPADES assembly) (version 2) | ecosystem: Environmental > Aquatic > Thermal...
ATTACCTGGTGGCTCCTCACCGTTTTGTTCCTGACCATTATCCCAATTTTACCGGCTCAGCCGAAAAACGGGCTGCTACTGGTACAGGTGCTCAAGGGCCAGCCCGGCCTGGAAAGAATTTTATCCGGTCTGAAGATAACCATACTCCAGGAAATGAATTCTTTCTATCTGGTCCTGGTTGACCGTGAAGAAGCCAGCTGGCTGCGGAGCCAGGGGTTCAGAATTCATTTTCTTACTCCTTACCAGCCAGGAAAATATTATTATCTAACCCGGATAACCAGCGTTGAAGAATACCGCCAGGTTTCAGCCTTGGGCCAGGTTATTCGGTTGGAAGAAAGGGATTGTCTTCTGGTTACTGACGAAGTAGTGGACGGAAGGTTTCCTCTGTCCGTTAGATGGAAGCCACTTTCTTCTGTAGCCCGGGCCGCAGATTTCGCTCAGCCCCTTTCTCCCGCTTTTAAGTCCAGGGAAGTGGATGAAGCCCTGGAGCAATTAGCTTCTGAAATATCCAGAGATAATCTGAGAGATCTGGTCACCCATCTTCAGAATTTTGGCACCAGGTATGTTTACACTCAAAACTGTCAGGCAGCGGCAGATTATATCTTCAATTATTTTAGTTCCCTTTCCTTACAGCCACGGTTCCATGAATTTACTTACGGGGGCTCACGGCTCAAAAATGTGGTGGTTGATATCCCGGGTCAAACCTATCCTGACCAGGTAGTGGTCCTCTGTGCTCATTATGATTCCATTTCTAGCGCTCGCTGGACGCAGGCTCCGGGCGCGGATGATAATGGCTCAGGCACTGCCGCCATCATGGAAGCAGCCCGGGTTTTAAGCAGCAGGCCGCATGATTTCACGGTCAGGTTAGTTGCTTTTACAGCTGAAGAAATTGGCCTGGTGGGCAGTCGTTATTACGCTTCCACGGCCGAGGTTACCAAAGACAAGGTTGTGGCCGTAATAAACCTGGACATGATTGCCTACGCTGATGCCCTGCCAGAGGACCTGGATATTATCACCAACGAATACTCAAACTGGTTGGCCGAGCGAGCCGTAAATTCAACGGTGGTGTATGGACCAGTAGCGGCCAGAAAAATCGTGGCTCCAGCCTTTGTCTATTCTGACCATGCTTCATTCTGGGAAGTTGGCCTTCCGGCCATCTGTGCTATTGAAGATGAGGACGTCCACAATCCCTATTATCACCAGACGACGGACACGGTTGATACTCTGAATTTTGATTTCTTCCTCAGCGCCACACGGGGGGCGGTGGTCTGTGGTTCAGAAGTGGCGCAGCTTCTGAGGCCTGGTCGGCCTGCTACTCCCCGGAATTTTTCTCTGACTCTGACTACCTACGCTTCCATCTTCAATTACATAAAAAAAGTTAAGCTCAGCTGGTCACCGGTTCCTGGAGCGGCTGGTTATAATGTCTACCGCAGTCGTTTCAGTCATTCCGGTTATGAAAGATTGAATGCTCAGCCCCTTTCTCAAGCCGAGTTTGTGGACATTATCCTGCCGGCTGACTGGCCCTTTTATTATACGGTCACGGCTGTGGACAGCCTTGAGCGAGAAAGCAACATGACCAAAGAGCTGGTGGTAGCTCCCGGAGTAGTCTATTTTAATAATTCATGGTTTTTGGGAAACTCCGGTCTGATAAAACGTAAATAAAGTCTGAATTAGAGGCTTCTTATGGCTACAGGAGCTTTTGATAAAAAATGGTGACAGGACCAGGCGGCCGAGGAAAATGAGAAGAAGATTTGTTCTTTTTTTTATCTGGCTGGTAGTCTGGCTAACCACAGATGTTCTGGCCGGGACGTTTGATGGGCGGGTGTTTTTCTCCTCTGGCGTTTTCTCCTTCAGACAGAAAAATTTCCGGGAGATGTACGGACAGCTACCACTCCTGAACTTAGGCCTGGAAATTTTCCCCGGAAAAAATTATGGTCTTGGTCTGGGAATTGTTTATCTTTCAGGCCAGGGGCAGGCGCTGGTGATTTCTGGAGAACCAGACCAGGTCTTTAAACTGAGATTTTCCCGCTGGTCTGTGCCTCTCACTTTTAAATTAAGGATGGTCAAAGGAAAATTTGCCGTGCAGGCCTCGGTTGGAGGAGCTTTTTCTTTTATCCAGGAAAGATGGCCGGAGTTAGGCTTGTGGCAGAAGGAAAGAAATTTTCACTTACGTTATGAAGTGGGCGGCGATTTCCGTCCGGCCAGAAAACTTGTCCTGAAGCTAATCCTGGCCGCAGAGAACATTTCCGGGTCCCATAATTCACCGGCTCTGTTCGGTGCTCAGCCTGACCTGGGTGGCTTTAGTCTCCAGCTGGGATTGGCCTATCAGTTTAAGATTAAATGAATTTTTGTCATAAACATTTATAAAATAGTCCAGGAGGAAGCTATGACCAAAGAAGAAAAATCAAAAGCACTAAGTAATCCCAGCCGTCGGGATTTTCTCAAACTCAGCCTGGCCGGTGCCGCCGGGCTGGTCTTCTCTGGAAAGGAAATAGTTCCAGCGGAAAAGAAGCCGGCCGCAGATTATGGGCCCCTTTTTGCCTGTAAACCGATAGACGTGGTTAAGGTAGGCTTTGTCGGGGTAGGGGGCATGGGTTCGGTACACGTGCAGAATTTTTTAAACATACCCGGGGTGGAAATTCGGGCCATCTGCGATATCGTGGAAGAAAAGGTGGCCAGAGCCCAAAAATGGGTAGAGCAGGCTGGGTTTCCCAAGCCTCGGGGCTATTCCCGCGGTCCCTGGGATTTTAAGAGGATGTGCGAGGAAGAAGACCTGGACCTGGTCTTCACGGCCACACCCTGGGAATGGCATGTTCCCGTGTGTGTCACGGCCATGAAAAATGGTAAGCATGCGGCTACAGAAGTTCCAGCCGCGGTTACACTTGACGAGTGCTGGGAACTGGTGGAAACAGCGGAAAAATACAGGAAGCACTGCGTCATGATGGAAAATTGCTGTTATGACCGCATTGAGCTCATGAGCCTCAACATGGTCAGACGCGGACTGCTGGGCGAGATACTTCATGCTGAAGCCGGATACCTTCACGATTTGCGGGAGGTTAAATTTTCCAACGAGGGTGAAGGACTATGGCGGCGGCAGCATTCCTGGAAAAGAAACGGCAATCTGTATCCTACCCATGGCCTGGGGCCCGTGGCCCAGTGTATGAACATCAACCGCGGCGATGCTTTCGACTACCTGGTATCCATGAGTTCGCCTTCCCGCGGTTTGCAGCTTTATGCCCGGGAGAAGTTCGGGCCGGACTCACCGCAGGCCAGGGAAAAATTCGCTCTGGGAGATGTCAATTCTTCTTTGATTAAAACCAAGCAGGGTAAGACCATCATCCTCATCCATGATACCAACCTGCCTCGACCCTATACTCGCATCCATCTGATTCAGGGGACCAGGGGCATTTTACAGAAGTGGCCCGACCGGATTTATGTGGAAGGCCGCAGCCCGCAGCATCAATGGGAAGACATTGAAAAATATGCCGAAGAGTTTGAACATCCGCTGTGGAAGAAGCTCAGCCAGAAAGGTGAGGGCCGGGGCCATGGCGGCATGGATTATATTGAAGATTATCGTTTGGTTGAATGTCTGCGCACAGGAAGCCCGACGGATATGAACGTTTACGATGCGGCGGCCTGGAGTGTGGTCTCCGCCCTGAGTGAAAAGTCGGTAGCAAACCGTTCCAAAGCAGTTGATTTTCCGGATTTCACCCGCGGTCGCTGGAAGACAACGCCACCGCTGGGAATTATTGAAGGCTGAGCGGCAATTTAGTCTTTCTCTTTTTTCTTTCTTTGAACTGGAAATAACTGAGGCAGAGAAGACCAAGGCCGGCATAAATAAGAGCAATAACTCTTCTTACGAGCGAGAGAGAAACTCCTTTTTCCGGGCTCAAGCCAAGTAGCACAAAAACAGCCACGTTGGTCAGCTCATTAATGCCCAGAGCTCCGGGTATGGTCGGGATGACGGCCGCAATGGTCGTCAGAGTGATAATCAGAAAACTTTTGAGCAGGGTTATCCGGGGTGTGTCCATGTAGACCAGAGTCAGGTAGATTTCATAGGTCCAGATGAAAAAGGTTAAAGCGTAAAAAGCGTAGGCTTTAAAAAATAGCTTGGGATGATGACGGTAGTAATTGGAAATGTGATGGTCCAGTTCAACAATTTTTTCCTGCGAACGCTGGATAATCCTGGGCTTGATTTTTATCTTGGCCAGAAGCTTTACCAACCAGGTGAAGAATCCTTTTTTTTGTTTTATAACTAAGAAAAAGAGGAAAATGGCGGCCCCAAAGGAAAAAGTCAAAAAAACCACTTTCATTTTCCCCGGCATCTTTATACGGCTGATGGCGACAATCACCCCGATGATAGTAAAGGAGATGATGGACACCAGTTCAATGGTCTTGTCTACGATGACCGTGGCCAGAGCTCGACGCCGGTTGGTGCCCGGTGTCATCATGGCCCGGACTGGTTCTCCACCAAACAGGTTAGAAGGGGTTAGGTAACTTATAGCGTGGTCGGCCAGGCGGGCGGAAAGAAGAGCCGAGAAGGGATATTTTTTATCCTGGTCATCAATAATTAATTTCCAGTTGATAGTCCGGGAAATCCAGTACACCAGCCTTAAAGCCATCAGGATGAGGAAATTGACCAGACTGATAGTCCGGAAGTCGTTGATGATCTGACGCAGGCCCGTCTTGTAAATTACCAGAATAAACAGCAGCAGGCCAATCAGCAACGAAATGTTGAGAAACTTCCTGGCCAAATTAACTTCTCCGGTTCAGGCCTCTATTATTTTTATGGCCCGGCTTTATAGCCAAGAATTTTATCACAGCCGGCCATCTTTTTGAAAGGCTTGAGCCAGAAAAATAAGTCTTGACTTAGCCAGTGACTTTCTCTATCATAAAACTATGAAAACTAAAAACGTTTTATCAGTATCGCCAAGCGGGGACCAGCTTCGCCAGCGCCTGGTAACTCAGAGCCGAGAACTTTTCTTCAGGTACGGGTTTAGCCGGGTGAGCATGGATGAACTGGCCGAAGACCTGGGTGTGAGCAAGGCCACCATCTACCGCTACTTTCCGGATAAAGAATCTTTATTGCGGGAAGTTCTGAAAGAGGTCAGGGAGGCTTTGCTTTCCCAGCTCCAAGAGCTCCAGAGTAAAAGCGAACTTAGCTGCCGGGAAAAGCTCATGAAATTTTTCACCTCTCTGGGTCAGACCATGTCTTTAATCAACCGGGAATTGTTGAAAGATATCAGGTTCAAGTTGCCGGACGTCTGGCAGGAAATTGAAGCCTTCCGCCGGGAAAAAATTTTCCCGGTTTTTTGCCAGATGGTTCTGGAAGGTGTAAAGAAAGGAGAAATCCGTTCCGACCTTGATGCCAGGTTATTCCTGGAAATTTTTTATTTTCTGGCTCAGGAATTTGTCAACCCGGACTGGTTGGTCAAGAATGATTATGCTCCCTCGCAGCTTCTGGATTCCATCATGAGAATATTGTTTTTTGGCATTTTCCTGGAGGAGAATAAGGCAGCCGGAGGAAAAAATGGAGGCCACGAAAAAAACAAGAAGAGAAAAGGACAGAAAGATGGGAAAAAGTAAAATGATAAAAAAGTTGACCAAGCTCTTCTTCAAAGGTCAGTTATTATTGTGGGCAGGCGTTTTGGCTTTCAATTTTCTCGCCTGTCAGCGGGCCCCTGAAGAAGGCTACCTCACGGCTACGGGCACGGTTGAGGCCAGGACTTCCAGGATAAGTCCCAGGGTCAGTGGTCGAGTGCTGAGAATCCAGGTAGAAGAAGGACAGGCGGTAAAACCCGGAGACCTGTTAGTGGAACTGGAACATGATTATTTAGACTTACAATTGAAACAGGCGGAAGCCAGTCTGAAGCAGGCTGAAGCCCAGTTATCTCTCTTAAGAAGCGGAGCCAGAGAAGAAGAAATAGAGCAAGCCCAGCAGCAGCTCAAACAGGCGGAAGTTAGCCTGAACCAGGCCCGGGTTGATGCTGAAAGGTACAAAAACCTCTACGCCAGGGGAAGTGTGACCAAAAGACAGCTGGAAGAAGCTGAAAACCGCCTGGCTCTGTCTGAAGCGCAGTACCGGCAGGCTGAGGAAATGCTTAGAAAAGTTAAAAAGCTGACCAGACCGGAGGAAATTAAGGCCGCCGAAGCCCGGGTAGCTCAGGCAGAAGCAGCGGTGGAGTTGCTCAGGAAGAATATTGAAGATTGCCGGGTTTTATGTCCGGTGGCCGGGGTGGTTACAGCCAGAGCAGTAGAACCTGGCGAGCTGGTCAATCCATCTTCTGTTCTGGTGACTGTTTCTAACCTGGACCCGGTTTACCTATGGGTTTATCTGAGCGAAGTAGAGGTGGGGAAAATCCGGCTGGGTCAAAAGGCAGAAGTCTCTGTAGATAGTTTTCCGGGGCAGAAGTTTATTGGTCAGGTTGTTTACATTTCGCCTGAAGCCGAGTTTACCCCCAAGAATGTTCAGACCAAAGAAGACCGGGTGAAACTGGTTTTCCGGGTAAAGGTGGAAATTCCCAACCCTGAGGGCCGCTTAAAACCTGGCTTGCCGGCTGAAGCGCTAATTAAAGTTTTATGACCTCCATGTCCGACCTGGTGTTAAAAATCAAAGGGGTGAGCAAGACCTTTGCCGGGCTGAAAGCCCTGGATGGAGTGGACCTTGAAGTCCGGCGTGGGGAGTTTGTCTGTCTGGTTGGGCCCGATGGAGCCGGAAAAACCACCCTCATCCGCCTCGTCTGCGGTCTGGAGCAAGCAGACCGGGGGGAGATTGAATATTTTGGCTGGCGGCAGAAAAAGCTGGGTTCAAAGGAAAGAGCCAGGCTCGGCTACCTTTCCCAGTATTTCAGCCTTTATGAAGACCTGACGGTGGAAGAAAACCTAGATTTCTTTTCTCGCCTATACGGTCAGGCCAAGAATCAGGAACTTGTAGAAAGGCTGCTGGAATTTACCAGAATGACGCCTTTTCGGCAGAGGCAGGCGGGTAAATTATCCGGGGGCATGAAACAAAAGCTGGCTCTGGCCTGTACCCTGGTTCATCAGCCTGACCTTTTGCTGCTGGATGAGCCGACCACCGGCGTGGATCCGGTTTCCAGACGAGATTTCTGGCAGATTCTTTTTAACCTGCAGCTTCAGGGCAAAGCCATACTGATGTCCACACCTTACCTGGATGAGGCCGAACGAGCCAGCCGGGTGGCTCTTATTCATCAGGGAAGGCTCCTGGCTTTTGAGACGCCAGATAACCTTAAAAAACAATTCGCTGGCCGGGTGCTTGAACTTATCACTTCTGACCCACAGAGCTGGTATAAGAGGCTAAAAAGCCAGGCAGTGTTTCTGGACCTTCAGCTTTTTGGTGACCGCCTTCATCTGGTGGTCAGACCGGAAGTACAGGTTTCCGAAATAGCGGAATTTCTGATCAATCAGGGAGTTAAAGTGGAGCATCTGGCAGAGGTTCCCCCGGGTTTGGAAAATGTCTTTATTTTCCTGATTAATAAAAGCGGAGGTCAGAATTGAGCCGGCTGGCCGTTGAAGCTCAGGGTTTGAGCAAAAAATTTGGCCCTTTTCTGGCTGTGGACCATGTTTCTTTGAGCATAAATTATGGAAGAATTTTCGGGTTTCTGGGGGCAAACGGAGCTGGAAAATCAACTACCATCAGGATGCTTTGTGGCCTGCTGCAGCCGAGTGCTGGCTGGGCCCGGGTAGCTGGTTATGATGTTCTTACCGAGGCCGACCGAATAAAAAAAGTCATTGGCTACATGTCCCAGAGGTTTTCCCTTTACCAGGATTTAACCGTGCAGGAAAACCTTGAATTCTTCGGCCGGGTTTATGGTTTAAACGGAAGCAAGTTAAAAAGCCGAATAACACAGGTGAAAGAACTGGTAGGTCTTCAAGGACTGGAAAATAAGCTGACCGGGAAAATGCCTTCTGGCTGGAAGCAGAAACTGGCTCTGAGTTGTGCTATTTTACACGAACCTGAAGTTATCTTTTTGGACGAGCCCACCGGCGGGGTGGACCCTATTTCCCGGAGAAACTTCTGGGAACTGATTTATAAATTGTCTGAAGAGGGGCGGGCCGTGCTGGTTACCACCCATTATCTGGATGAAGCGGAGTACTGCCACGAACTGAGCCTCATTCACGCCGGTCGGATAATTGCCAGCGGTAGCCCGCGGGAAATGAAGAAAAATTATTTTCCGGGCCATCTGTTAGAACTGGTCTGCCCGCAGCCTCTGGAAATTTATGAAAAACTAAAAACCTGGTCTGAGGTGCAGGGAGTTTCTCTTTTCGGGACCAGGTTACATATCCTGGTAGAAAAAGAAAGCCGGGAGAAGCTGGAGCAGAAGTTAAAAGGTCTGGGACTGGCATGTTCCCTCCGGCAGATAGTTCCAACTCTGGAGGATGTTTTCATCCATCAACTGGAAAAGGAAGCGGAGAAGGTTAAGGCCAATGGGCTTGGTTAGGATAAAACCGGTCATTCAGAAAGAGCTGCTGCACATCAGGCGCGACCCGCTCAGTCTGGTGCTGCTGCTGGTTCTTCCCGTATTTATGCTTGTTCTTTATGGCTATGCCCTGAATTTTGATGTCAAGCACCTGAGCCTGGCGGTAGTGGACCTGGACAAAAGCCAGAGCAGCCGGGAACTGGTGGCCAGGCTCACCTCTGGAGAATATTTTGACCTTAAGTATCGGCTAGAGAGAATCTCAGAGCTGGACGAGCTCTTTGACCACGAGAAGATAAAGATAGCCCTGGTCCTACCGAAAAATTTTGGTCGGGACCTGGTTTCTGGCCGCGGGCCTGCAGTGCAAATTTTACTGGACGGGACCAACCCCACACCTGCTCAGACCGGTTTAGGTTATCTGAGCAACATCCTGAGGCAATATTCAACCAACCTCAATCTTGAGCTTCTTAACCGTTCGGGCCTGAATAAAATCACTATGCCTTTCGCGGTCAGAACCCGGGTCTGGTACAACCCGGAACTCAAAAGCTCTAAGTTTCTCGTGCCCGGGCTGATGGCCTTTGTCCTGATGGTCATCATTGTTCTGGCTACTTCTTTAACCATAGTGAGAGAGATAGAAAAGAAAACCATGGACCAGCTGTTGCTATCTCCGCTTACGCCAGCGGAGTTAGTGGTGGGGAAAATTATTCCTTACCTGGGGCTTTCCCTTATTGGGGCGGTTGTGGTCCTGCTGGCCGGCTGGCTGCTTTTTGGGGTGGCCGTTAAGGGCAGCTATCTGCTGTTGCTCCTGGTGGTGGTAATTTTTCTGTTTTGTGGGCTCAGCCAGGGGCTTTTAATTTCGACGGTGGCCAGTTCTCAGTTGGTGGCTTTCCTTCTTTCCGGTATTTCCACCTTACTCCCTACTTTTATACTCTCGGGTTTTGTCTTCCCCATTCGCAACATGCCGCTGGTCATCCAGGGAATTTCAAGTATTATCCCGGCCAGGTATTTTCTGGTTTGTCTCCGAGCCATCATCCTCAAGGGCGTGGGCCTGAAGGCGTTTTACCGGGAAATGATTTTTATGACTGCTTACGGCCTGGTCGTTACTTTTCTCAGCCTGGCCAAGTTAAAAAAGAGTTTCTTCAGATGAGAAAAATAATAGCTCTGGTTAAAAAAGAATTAATTCAGCTGCGCCGGGACCGGCGGCTTCTTCCTGTGGTCATTATGGCCCCGATTCTTCAGTTGTTGATTCTCGGTTATGCGGTAAACCTTGACGTGCGCCATATTCCTGTTGTTCTGGTGGATCTGGATAATTCACAGTCCAGCCGGCAGGTTACGGCGGCGGTGATGAATTCAGGCTACTTCAGGACCACTGCTCGGGCTGGTTCTCAGGAAGAGGGTGGCTACTATCTTGATCGGGGGCAGGCGGCAGTAGTGCTGGTTATACCCAGAGGGTTTGAGGCCGACCTGGTAGCGGGCCGGGAAACAGCTCTTCAGGCGCTAGTGGACGGTACAGAAAGTCAGACTGCCAGCATAGCCATAAATTATCTGGAAATGATAACCCGCCAGTACAACCAGAATTTAATCCTGGAAAAAGTGGAAAAATCCGGCCTGGGGTTGAAGCCAGTCATCATTCAGGCTGAATTCAGGGCTTTTTTTAACCCCTCTCTTAGCAGCCGCAAATTTTTTCTTCCCGGCATATTTGGCCTGCTGGTTATGGTTATGACTGTGATGCTGACGGCCATGGCTGTGGTCAGGGAATCTGACACCGGAACCATGGAACAGCTGATTGTTACACCGCTCAAGCCAGCGGAAATTATAACTGGAAAATTACTCTCCTTTTTCCTGGTTGGCCTGGTAGATATTGCTCTGATCCTGGGAGTAATTTATTTCTGGTTCAGGCTGCCGCTTAAAGGTGATTTTTTCCTGTTTTTACTTTTAAGTGTGTTGTACATGCTTAACACTCTTGGCCTGGGGCTTTTTATCTCCACTATCACGCGTACGCCCCAGCAGGCCATGCTAACTTCCTTTTTCTTCATGATGCCGATGATTCTGCTTTCCGGGTTTGTTTTTCCCGTAGAAAACATGCCCAGATTTTTTCAGTGGATAACCTGCTTAATTCCGCTCCGGTATTATCTGGTTGTCCTGCGGGGTCTGTTTTTAAAGGGGGTGGGAATAAAAGCTCTGGCTGATGAGGGGTTAATGCTTTTAGTTCTGGCGCTCGTTCTGAATCTGTTAAGCGTTTCTCGCTTCCGGCGCCGTCTGGATTGAGCTGGTGCTGCTTTGAACTTCCGATTTCTCTTTAAATTAAAATCTTAGAGATAATCAGATAGCCCTGATAAACGGGTTTGGATTAATTTATCAGCAGAGGGG
>Ga0078972_1016659_pt1 | contig 10804 bp, 13 predicted proteins | sample YelNatPaOPGAMG01_FD_67568 | JGI IMG/M metagenome (GOLD analysis project Ga0078972, IMG submission 67568) | Hot spring thermophilic microbial communities from Obsidian Pool, Yellowstone National Park, USA - OP-RAMG-01 (SPADES assembly) (version 2) | ecosystem: Environmental > Aquatic > Thermal...
GGGAAGCCGGGGCCGCCCCCCCCCTCCCCCGCGTAACCCCGGAGCGGCGCGCCCGGCCCCAGCCTGAAGGGGGCCTCGGCGAGCCCGCCCGCCACGAGGCGGCAGGCCCTCAGCAGCTCCACCAGCGCCGCCTCCACGCCGCACTCCGCCGCCACCCTCCAGGCTTCGCCGTCCAGCCAGCTCCAAGCCACCAGGCAGTCCAACAGGAGGACCAAGTGCTCCTTGTAGACCGCGTGCGCCGCCGCAACCGCCACCTCCGCCCCCCTCGACAAGCCGCGAGCCGGCACGCCCGCCAGCTCCACGTCCTCCGAGCACTCGCGGAGCAGCCTCCCGCCGTCCATGTACACGACCCAAGCGAACGCCGGCTCCGTGTACAGGTCCACGATGAAACCCCTCCTCTCCAGCGTAACCGTGTACGGCTCGGCCACGACCACGCGGAAGCCGCGATCGCGCAGCGCGCGCACAGCCCTCGCGACGCAACCCCTCCCCGCCAGAACGTCCAGGTCCACAGAGACGTGCTCCACCGGCCTCCTGAACTTGTAGAGCGCGTACTCGAGCCCCCGCAAAGCGTTGACGACCTCGACCGCGTTCCCGAGGAACCAGCGGTAGCGGGCCTCCTCCCGCAGCAGCTCGCCCCTCGGGCCCCCCAGCGCCCTGAGGTAGGCCAAGTAGAGCTTGTTCAAGCGGGCCGTTAACTCCGGTGTTGATGTTGCACCGAGCCACATATCTGGCTAGCGCAAAGCTACACGCATTCATAGTGCCCCGGGACGCATGGCTACCAGAAAACACGCTAAAAGAACTAGAAGAAACAACAAAAACACTAAAAACACACAACCACTAAAAACAGCCCTACACGCCCAGCCCCCCCCGCCCGGCCTCCAGCCAGAATCCCGTACAACCTCCAAAAGGTACGGATGAAGACCCCCAGGCAAAACATCAAAAAAGCCATACTCAGAGTGCTCCCCGTTAAGCCTAACCTCCCCAACACTCTCACAATGATACACAATCGTCACATCGTGCCTCTCAGGAAAAACCCGAGAATAAACCCCAACAAACCTGCTACCCCTAACCCCCAGCCCAATCTCCTCGAAAACCTCCGACGCAAAGCATCCAAAAACCCCTCACCCCACCTCACACGCCCACCCGGAAACCACCACTCACCACGAGCAGGACCAAACCGGCGACGAAGCAACAAGACCCTCCCATCCCTCACAATCACACCCTCAACACTCACAATAGGCAAACACCCAGCCACTGTCCTATACAGGAAACCAGGAAGAAAACCGCCCCGACAAAGAAAACGCGCGCGAGCATAAACAGAGATTGAGTAAGGGACTTAGCCAATACACTTCAACCAGCTTTAATACTAATCTTCTGCCTTATCTGAGAGAAACGTAATTTACCTAGGCATAACGTGTCTAGCAAATCCCAGTTTAAAACTTCTAAGCCTCTGAAGACATTTACAATGTAAATGTTTATATACTTTGATAAGAGTAAAGAGAGTCTCTCCTTGAACTCTATTTCCTCGTATATAGATATGAGAAAGCTTCAGAAAGCGTTTATCGATATTTTTAGTCGCCCTCGAACTCATCCCGCATAAGAAGCAATTGGCAATAGTATAACGTTATAGAGGCTCTTAAAAGTAGTGATGCTTCTAAACTCCTATACCTAGCTTTTTGGTTTTTGAAGAAGTTCAATGTATTTGTTGACCTTAGTCCACGATGTTCCAAGTTTATAGTCTAGTGCTGAGGCTACAGAGAGCAATAGGGATCTTACTGTTCTGTGGTATAATCTTAGAAGCCACCACATTTTCTCTCTCGATGTAAAGAAGTGGCCTATAACATATGTTAGTTCATAAACTATCGTAGTTATACTTGGAGGCAGCTTTGCTTCTCTAATACTCTTTGCGAAGACTCTTTTCGAAGCCCTAATGAGAGTGGTACCCTGAATTGCATAAACTGGGTCTACCTCCTCCATAACGATGTAGCCAGCTTCAGAAGCACCCTTGAGAACATCGAGGCCCCTCTTGCTCCTAACAACAATGAGAGTTGCGCCCCCAAGCCTCATCAGCTGCTCATGTGGTAGCGTCCAAGGATCTGCGAGAGATATGTCTGCAGAGGTATTCGTATGATCACTACATAAATAGCAACTCTTGTCATAGAAGTACTGTCCAAACCCAGAGCCCCAGAATAATGGAAAAGGTATATGAATAGTACTGGTCCTCGTTTTTATAGTCGTGTAACCAGGCCAACCACTCCCTCTATATAATACCGATTCAACATCTTCTACTCGTACATCAAAGGCTCTTAGTGCGTACTCAGTTGCCGATGCGCTGGGGACGTTGTTACAGTAAAGACCTATAATAAAAACGTCTTCATCTCGTCTCCAGTAGTCTAATAATCTCCTAATAGCTCTAGCCTGACATGGTAAAGCTGTTACTGCAATACGCTTAAACTTGTTTAAGGCACAGGTAAACACCTTTGAAAAACCAAAAATTGGGGCATATATAGAGCCAGAATACCTATAGACTTCTTCAGGATCTGTAACAACAGTCCATACACCATACGCTAAGCCATGCTTAAACCGAAGTTTAGGCACTAAGACTGCGTCAACATAGCCTCTCTCGAGAAGGTACTTGAGAAGAACTGTAGCGATACCACCACTTGCCGAGGCAAATTTTCTCGTAACATTTGTAGAATATGCTATATATACTTTAACAAAGTCTCCTATTAGATATCTAATTAAATATTTATGTTCTTTTAACATGTTACTCATTAACCTTTATTTATGTAGATAGGGATTAATCAGCATAGTTCGATTTGCTTAACGTTAGCCTACGATGCAAGTTTGCCTTAAAAGTTAAAATTCCTAGCTTTACCTAACGGGAGGGTGCCTTTAAAATCACGCTTGCTAGAATCTTATTATACAACTCCATATGTTTCTTAACGATCACACTTATTGAGAACCCTCTCAAAGCCTTATTTCTACAGTTTATTGGCATACTCTTCCTTAAGTTCTCATCCTCCAGCAAAATTTCCATGGCTTCAGATAGCTTCTTCATATCACCATTGGGAGAGCAATCATCCTACCAGCTGAATGTCTAAACAACCTGTAGAAATCTCCATAGAGTGGATCAAAAATATTATAGGTGTGACCGCCGAAGACAACAAGATCATAAGTATTAACACCAGGTCTGTCGAAGCTTTGATGAATACCGTCCAACAAGTACCACATAGAAGATCTAAGGTGCTTGCTTAACTTAAGTCTTCGAGAAAGCGCGATAGAACTCATACTTTTAGACAAAATGTTATAATGATAAGTAAAACAATATACAAAGAAGCCTTCAATCATCAATTCATTTAGCTCACTGTAGGGTATGTCTTCACCCCCTACTCTCACGTATAAGTACTTATTTTGGTGCCCCTTGAGGATCTTTGCTGCACAATAGTACTGGAGAAAATCTCCCATATCCGAAATAGGTGCTACTCCAACTAGTATCATAGGTTCAAAGCATCCAATATTGCTAGTACTAGCACGTTTTTATAAATATTATCGCTCCTCCTGAGAATATAGTCTGAACCTCCGAGAAGTTTACGATCATGTCTGTCTTTATATAACGGCATAATTGTACATTTCCGACATACTGTATTGTTAAGAAACCATATAATATACTGTTACGCCTAACAAATATTAGGGAGTTACATGAGACAGAGGAATTCGGAGTCAATAGTTTTATCATACTTTCATTCAAGTAAGCCCGAATGTTATTCTTGCCAATCAAATCAGTATAAATCTGATAGCTGATGGCTGGATGTATTAACTCCTTTAACCATAACGTAGCGTAATAGTCCTGTGATGTTAGTGTTGCTCTGTCCATGTGAGGATTAAGAGCACCTGAGAAAGATTGCTCTGAGTAGCCCAGCATATTTGCTATTTCGTACATATAGCCTGTATTAAATAGTAAGAATATCGCTAGAAAACAAGCCCATATTGTCTTCTTATTCGCGCCTTTAATCGCCTTTCCTATAAAGTTATATCCATCTATAAAACTTGGCGCTAGTATAAAGGCTGACAAATGGTAAATTCTAGTTATATTAAGTGCTGCAGATAGTGTCGATAATCCCGAGATGAGGAAAAATATGCCAGCAACCACCGATAATGAGTAATAGAAGATGTTCTTGTTATGAAAACCGTTTACCTGATCCTTTATGGCATATCGAAGCAGCCATAGTAATTTCTGTGATACTCCGAGGGCTACTATAATTAAAGATGTTAAATACATATATGTCAAAACCTGATGGAGGGTAGTCTTCTCCTTTACTACATACTCGATCCCCTGAGCGTGATATGGTGAAAGCATAGCACTTATGTTCTCGATAAACATCTGTATGGTTATAAGAGCAGTTTTTAAAACCGAGGACCCCGAGATCGTTACATAGTATAAGTATTGGAATATATAACTAGCGATAACTACGTACAGTAGAACCTTCCGTCTTGTAAGAACAAGAAATATAATCTCAGAAATCATTAAAATACTAAACCAAATGTAATAGGTTCCATAATGACTAAATACTATGCCAAACTGCAACATTAATAAGAGAAGAATTGTTTTGCTAGCATTTCTAAGACAACTTGGCCATGTTACTACAAGATAGAGAAAAATAGCCAAAAGGACTTCAGCAATCATTTGTTTAGCTATTTGAAGAAGCTCTGTGTAGAATGGAAACATTGATATGAAATAGAATACAGCTAAGAAAGAATCTTTTCTCTCGTAACTTAGCTTTAAGAACATTTTATATAATATTACAGGTATTATAGAGTAAATTAGTGGATAAATAACTTTAAAAACATGAGGTAGGGAGATGGAGGTTGTAAACTGTAATATAGGCGCTAATATTGTTACGGAAAGAGCACTATTGTAGTTGTGAGTGATATGTGGATCCCAAAAACCGTTCTCTAAGACCCTTTGTGCTAGATAATGCTCTACTTGTATGTCAGAACCTGCTAAATACCACGAAGATAAAAGTATATGATAACATAAGGTTATTGATAGCACATAAATAAAAGCGGAATCTAGTACCGAGCTGTGCTCTGAAGATTTTAAATATATTATTGGTGCTACTGAAATAAGTGGTACGTACACATATAGTAGCAATGGGTTATTGTTAGATGCCACCAAAAGCGCTCCTAAAATGCTTAGTAGAACTACTACAATAATGTACAACCAAGTTAAGTTCCTGGAAAAGTTCACTTCAACCACTATTAACGCTAATGCTTTGAGGCATTGTTTCTTCGAATAAGCGTATCAAAATCCTTTTATATCTTTCGACAGCTTTGTTAAAACTAAATAGGCGATGCACTCGGGCTCTGCAATTCTCCGAGATACTCTCCCAGGATGATGCATTTAAAATCAGATCATAAACTTTATGGATAACTAATGGTATGTCTTCATCGCGATAAATTACTATGCCTGAAAAACCGTCTCTTACAATGTCCGGTATACCTCCAACAGCTGATGCAATTACGGGAGTACCACATGCCATACTCTCCAAGATAACATTTGGAAGACCCTCTGAGTTAGATAAAAGAACTAGCAAACGTATCATATTGTAAAAATTAGGGAGATTATTTTCTGGCAAAATACCTAAATATTTTATACGCATATTGTGCATTGACGCTCTCTCAACAACTTCCTCGTAAGGGCCAAAACCTGCAATATAAAGTTTAATAGATTTTTCTGTATGAGACAAAATATAAAAAAGTTTGAAAAGTCTATCAATACCTTTTCTTAGGTCTAACGCTCCAACATAGCCTAAAGCGGCATCTCTTTCATGAAAGTTTTTAAGTTTTCTAAATTTGTCGGTATCAACATATAAACATCCTAGTGCAATTTTACTATATTTTTTAACATTCCATTCCCTAAGAACACTGAACATCTCGACTATTATAATATCTGAAATGAGCATACTAATCTTTGAGAATAAAAACTCTATAGCTTTTGAGGGCTTCTGAGCTACAAAAACGGCTGTTTTAACAGAAAACATTTTGAGTAACAATATGTGAAACAGCATTGGAGTAACTAAGACAATAGCTCCTTTAATTTTTGCAGTTAAAAGTATCTTGAGAAGTTTTGTCAAAGAATTAAGCCATAGTAAATAATATCTGTATCCTCTACCATCACACTGCATCTTGCAGGTTCTTAACCAGTAGACGTTAGAATAAGGAGATAGCGCATCCCCACTGATGACGTATATTCTATCAGCAACTTGTGTAGCTTTAAGAACTTTTATAAATTTTTCTAAAAAGGCTCTAGTACTTGGATTACTATGAGGATTTCCTACTACAATCAAGTCATTCATATTTAGTCCCAATCAGAAGTTTGTAAAGCTCCAGATACCGATTTACAATAAGATTAAAATCATATTTACTTGCTGTATTTCTTGCATTCATACCAATATGTTTTCTTAAGTTTTTATCCTCTATCAACATTTTAATGTAATCGGCAAGCTCATAGCTATTACCGGGGCTAAAGAGAAAACCGTTAAACCAGTGAGTTATGATTTCATTAGGGCCGGCAACGTTACTAGCTATTACTGGTTTTCCTAGAGACATAGCCTCAAGTATTACAACGCCGAACGTTTCATAAAATGAAGGAAGCACGAACACAGAGCATTTAGCCAATATTCTGATAAATTTACTACGTGACAAAAGAGGCATGAAGACTACTTTATTTTCTATTTCAAGACTGCGAGTAAGCTGTTTAAGATATGTTTCCTCAGGACCTGAACCAACAATGAGTAGTTTTATGGGTTTTGAAATATTTTTAATAACTAACGAAAACGCCCTTATAAGAACATCAACTCCCTTTTCCTTAGAAAGTCTTCCACCATAAAGAACGAAATTTTCATCTTCGACTTTAACATCGCTAAACTCGCTTAGATTAATACCATTAGGTATGCGTTTAACAGTGCAATTTGGCGCAAATAGTTTCGCTAGTTTTGTGTGGTACATACTAAGAGTTACGATGGCCGAAGAGCTCTTTACAACATGTGTTTGTATCTTAAGGTTCAATGGTCTTTTAATATGCCATAATATGTTTTGGAGTTTACTTTGTGAAAAATTTGTCCAATCATACAATGGACTATGGAGTACGAGCACCTTTGGTAGCTTCAGGTCTGTTAAATAGTATGCCGTATAGGCGTCAGTGAATTGAATAATATCTGGATTTAGTGCATTCACAATGTTCCTTAAAGTTTTAGAAAAAAGCATCTTCGTAAAAACATACTTTAGACAAGCATCATATAAGTAGGGTGTTTCTATATTGATTACATAAACGCCTTGAATACATTCAACGAACGATCTTGTCTTCCAACGACGTATGATGAATACCTCGTGTTTATTCCTTGCTAATGCCTTTGCTAATCCGAATAGTTGCGCCTCAGTACCCAACAGGTTTCCTTGAGCAAAATCCTCGAATTTCTCACTAGCTGTAGAAACAATAACGATTCTCATGACATCACTTTTCAAAATAATATCGACGTTTTAAAAGAGGTTTTCCACGATGTTTGTAAGCCTGATATTGACATCGCTCCAAGAAAAATTTCAATATTTTCTAGCATTTTATGCTTCCTCTCTAAGCACTTTCTAATGGCTATAGCAAGTGAAAGACAAGTCGGCTCTGCTAGTGGCGCGCGCTTTATAGAGAGAAAGTTTGTAAACTTCCTCAAATGATGTTGGGAGTATACATGATACGAAAGAGATATTAACGAGTTCAACAGGAAGTATCCACTAAATTTGTAAAAGCTACACCGGGACCATTCTGTTAAAAGCCATGGAGCAGGCGCTATTAGAGATGCTAACATAAGTGTGTATGCAAAGGAGATATCGCTATCTCTTCCTCTAAAGCGTGATACTATCGCCCAAAACATATTTATACAAAGCCCTTTTCACGGTACCTTTCAAGAAGCCTCTCATCTATATCCGCGCATATGACACGCTCAGGTCTTAAAGCGTTAACAACGAACTGTGTGGTGGTGTATGTTCCTGAGCCTACGTCTAGGTAAACAACCTTCTCGTCTTTTAAGAGGGCCCTTGCCCTCATCAATACCTCCGTTAATATCCTTCTATCGTACTCGATGTCAAGCAAAGGGGAGCTCACGATTATCGTACTCGCTGTAAGAGGTCGAGGAGCTTGCAGGCCACCTCTCTCCACGTCATTATGTTTATAACCTTGCCACCTTCTCTGCCGCCTTCCGACCTAAGTTCCTCTACGAGGACTCGCGCGAGGCTTTGGGGGTCCGGGTCTACAACCTTCCCGATGCCGCTCTTCTCAACCCACTTGGAAGCTATGCTACCCCTCGTTATAACAAGCCTTTTTCCCCTCGCGAGGACTTCGTTTATCAGCAGTGGGTAGCTTTCGCCTGCGTGCTTAGTTGGGAGGACTACGAGGTCCGAGGCGTCGATGAGGGCTATTTTGTCCTCCTCGCTTATGTACCCAAGAACCTTTATCCTGTCTTCAATGCCAGCCCTCCTAGCAATCTTCAAGCAATTCTTCAGGTATTCCCCATCGCTCTTACCAGCTATCAACAAAAAGGTGTTGGGCTCTTCTTTAGCCACGTGAATAAAGGCTTTGACCAGTATGTCTAGCCCTTTAGTTGGATGTATTCTCCCAATATATGCGACGATTCTTTCATCGAGGCCATGTTTCCTTTTGAAAACCTCTGCCATGCTAGGGAGCTCCAAGTACTCTTCATTAATGCCGTGAGGCAGTACGATCGCGTCTATAGAATATTTCTCTTTCAATAATTCCTTCTCATAGTTATTTGTTACAAAGAAAACTTCAGCTAAATTAATCATTTTCTGAGTAACCCATTTTTGATATAGATGACCAAATACCCTTATAAAGGGATTAAAGTGGTGTTCCAGGTAGTCAACGCCTATAAAATATACTGCGAGAGGCTTTCTAAGCCTCTTCGCTTCTTTACAAATCTTATATGTGAAATAACTATTTTGGCTCCAGCAAATTATAACATCAATTTTTTCTATAATTTCCCTAGGGAATTCTATGGGAATTGTAAGATCTGGAAAGAATATTTTCAAGGTTTTTATTCTATGGATGTGAACATTATTCATTAGTTCTTCTATAGGTCTATCCTCAGCACCATAGGAGCTTGTTATTACGTGGACCTCGGAACCCAGCCTCGCCATGCTCTCCGCCAGTGCTTTGATTGCGTTTTCCATGCCGCCAACGACAGGCCAGTAGTGATGGAACACATGAGCAATTCTCATTTATGTGTCGCCCTTGCCATTCCTTTAACTGCGGGGAACCCGTTCAGCAGTGAGTAGGTGGTCAGTATCGCGTAGCTTAGCACCTTTTTGTAGAGAGGGTACCGCCACTTGCTCATGAAGTACGTGTGGTTCCTCCACTTCCAATACAGTCTGTCTTCTAGATCCGAATACCTGTTTCCGCCCTTCTCTACAGCTAGGTGGTATGCGTAGAACCTCGGCTCAAAGATTATCTTCAACCCTAGATCCCTCACCTGTCTCTGCAAGTCGCTCTCCTCCCTGTAGCCTATCCCCTCGTAACTCTCGTCGTACTTAATGCCTCTCTTCAAGACCTTGACCTTCATGGCCATCAGGGGTGTCGTGAAATCTACCTCTCTGGGCCCGTGCTTCGTATCTAATACAATGAAGCCTGTGAGCCTCGTCAGGGTATCGGCTAGACGAGGTACGTTTAGGGCGAAGTCGGGGTCTACCCTTCTCCTCCTCAAGTTGACGATCCTGCCCCCCACGATTCCGATTGAAGAGTCTCGGAGGAGGCTCAAGGCCCGTGTTAGGGCGTAATCTCCTGGGTAGAGGTAATCGTCGTCGTACAACACTAGCACATCGTCATCGCTCAGGTGTTCTTTAGCCATCTCGAGCATCAGGTTGCGCGCCCTCGCCGAGCCTCTCCTGCCAACCCTGATGTCGTGAAGAGCCACGAATCCCAAGCCCTCGACCTCCTTAACGACCTCGGCGTAATGCTGGGTCTCGCTCTCTGATGTGGAATCCGCCACCACTATGAAGCCCTTTACCAGCTTACTGCCTGAGAAAGAGCTCAAGCATAGCCTCAACACCTCGGCTCTATTGTAAGATGGCAGACCCACAAACACTTTCACAACCCTTCACCGCAGACTTATGATATCGCGAAAGAGCCTACGGGGACGATCTTTACGCCTTCCTCGCTCGCACTGCTGACCTGTACGCGTGCACTAAATGTATAAGAGTAACTACATGAACCTCGTAGCCTAGTTTGGCAAGTTCCTCTGCTACGAAGTGAACTACGCGTACTGCGTTTCTCGCACTCGGGCAATATTCTGTATTTTGTTCATTCTGTTCAATAAAATTTTTCGGCATATTTTTAGCCGCGCACGCTCGCGATGATCACCTACATTGATACGTTATTGTTTATTGAGGTAATAGGATGTACATCTCTCCGTGCCTCTTAACAACTTTGTAGCCTATTTTTTTCAATCTTTTTATGACTATTCTCTCTGAATTATTATGTACTTCAAAAAATATCACAGGTTTATAGCTGGTAATTGTTTTTATTCCTCCTTCAATTATTTCTCCTCCTGCACCTTCTACATCGATTTTTATCGCATCAACTTTATTTAATGAGAGTTTCTTCACTAAAGTGTTTAGAGTTATGCATTCAATTTTATGGCCTGAAATATCAATTAAACCTTCTTTTTTACATAAAGCAATGTTCAAAGGTAACACATTTTGATTGCATTTATTTTGGCTAATATTTAAGATCATATAT
>Ga0078972_1016662_pt1 | contig 10804 bp, 7 predicted proteins | sample YelNatPaOPGAMG01_FD_67568 | JGI IMG/M metagenome (GOLD analysis project Ga0078972, IMG submission 67568) | Hot spring thermophilic microbial communities from Obsidian Pool, Yellowstone National Park, USA - OP-RAMG-01 (SPADES assembly) (version 2) | ecosystem: Environmental > Aquatic > Thermal...
CATAAGTGTTTGAACTGTGTAGTACATACCAATCTCCTTCAATTTTTACCTCCCAATTATTTGGAGGTATTTTACACTCTAGGGTGGGGAATTTAAATGCCCCTTACCTGAGGAATTTATTATAGCTTTAACAAATATGCTTTATCTCATAAATATTATACTAAATTTAATACTTTATAGTGTTTTTATTTTCTTAGTGTTCTTTAAGTTTTTCGTTTGTGCCTCTTTTTTGTTTTTTTACAAATTTAAAACAAACAGAAACAAATAAAGTAATTAAAATCACTAATTAGGCTATTAGAAATAAAATAACTTTTATTTTAAGACTTTATGACTTAGTGTTTTTCGAAAAGAGAAATTTATACAAAACACACAAATAAAACAAATTTGTTTTATTTGCTTTATTTGTTATTGATAGCAAGTGTGGAAAATTTTACAGTGTGTTTTAATATTTTTAATAGTTTTTAATGTTTTAAACCTTTCGCTATCAAGAAAATACTGTTAAAATAGTAAATTTGTTTTTTATTTTGATTTATTGCCGTAAAATTAACTTTTTATATTATGCTATAAGCGTAAAAATTAGAATAGTTTTAAACCTTTCGCTATCAAGAAAATACTGTTAAAATAGTAAGATATTGGTATAATTTTATATACATCTAATATTATTTGAATAATAAAATTTAAGAGGTAACCTATACTTTTTTAAGAGGTAACCTATACTTTTTTAAGAGGTAACCTATACTTTTTTAAGAGGTAACCTATACTTTTTTAAGAGGTAACCTATACTTTTACCTTGACAAAAGTATAGGTTTAATATTATAAATATTTTGTGGGGACTATTAAAAAACCAAAATCCACTGTAAGACGACGAGCAATAATTATAGAAAAACCTAGCGGTATTATTGCTATAACAGGAAGTTTAGATGTTTTACAGAGAAAATTTTTTAATGTAATGCTTAAAAGTGCTAAAGAACAACTAAATAATAATTCTCAAGAAGTATCGAAAAATAGATGGTTTTATATAAAATTAATAGAACTTAAAAAATATATTGATGTTGGTAAAGAAGATAGAAACAATAAATACTACAAAGAAAAATTAAAAGAACTGAAGAAAATAGAAGTTGAATATAATTTATTAAATAAAGACAAAAATATGAAATTAGAAGGCCTATCAAGTTTAATTAGTGATATACAATTTGTTGAAGATTTACCCACAAATGAAGTTGTAATTCGATATTATTTATCTGGAATTGTGTACGACTCTCTACAGAACACTATAGATAAAAATGGTGTATATGCGGAACTAGATTTAATTATTATGAAAGGTTTAAAAAGTAAGTATAGCCTTACATTATATGAATTGTGCAGAGATTATAAAAATGTAGAAATACCTGAAATGACAATAGAAAGGTTTAAGAAGATGTTCGGTTTAGAAAGTAAAAAAGCTTATAATTTTTTCCCAAACATTAGGTTGAAGGTTTTAGATCCTGCAATTAAAGAAATTAATGATAATCCTGACGTAGATTTTACAGTTGAATATCAATTGAAAAAAAGTGCTAACACTTACACTTATATTAAATTTTTAGCAAAACCAAAGCCCAAGCAAAAAAAACTCGAACAAAAGCGGGATAATATGCACTTAAAAGTCTTAATTGACGCAGTACCTGAAGTAGAGCGCAATAAACAACTTGAGAATTATTTAGCTAAATGTTTAAAAGACTACGATGCACGATACCTACTCCACCAAATCGAATATGTAAGCCAGCAAAAGCCAAAGAGCTTTTTTGCCTATCTAAAGAAAGCCATAGAAGAAGATTACGCTAAATCTGAATTAGCAGAAGAGCAAGAAAAAGCAGAACAAGAGAGAATAGAAAGATTAGTTCAACAAGAGCTTGAAAAACTAGAAGCAGAAAAGTTAAGTTTGATAGATATGGCTGTTGATAGAGAAAAAGACAGAATTTACGAAGAGTACGTTAGTCTTTTAGAAAACAACGAAAAACAAGAGTTATTCAATGAGTACCGAGCTAAAACTAAAGAATTATACCAAGATGTAAAAGAAGGAAGCTTTCTATTTGAAGAAACTATGAAAAGACTTATTACTGAATATATTATCTCAAAAAATGAGATTTACCAAAAACGCTTAGAAAAAATCCGAAAAGACGCGGAAGAAAAAGCAGAGAGAGCTTATCAGAGAGAAAAAGAAACACTGAGAGAAAAAATTGAAAACGGATATATACGATTACCCCTCACGCTTTATTGAGTAAAGTTTGTTTTAGTTTACTTTTTAAAGCCCCATATCGCTAATTTACAGGCTCGTGGTGAGCATTTAGAGCACCCCGTAGTGGTTTTTTATGTCTGAGCGAAAAAACACCCCAAATTGGCCCTTTATTTAGATGCTGGAGCAAATTGATATAAATACAACAGCTAGTACAGCTTCTTTGAATCAAAAAGAAGCTTTAAAAACACTTTTAGAGTCAAAAGCAACCAAAACTTAAATTATACTTAGCTAATCAGAGTGGCTTTTGCGACTAAAACAGACAGCCAACTGTCTCTTGCTAAGCAAGAGACAGTTGGTGTTAGCCTTGTAATTACAGCATTATCTACAGCGGACTAAAAGTACTTAGATTTATTTTTAAAAAATACAGATTTGGAAAAAATCTTATTAATACAATAAAAATACAGTTTTGCAGAAATTTAGTTTTTATAAATTTTTGAGAATTTGAGCGGACTTTGTGGACTTGTTGTCATTATGCGTTTTTTCGTTAGGATTCGTTTTTGTGTTTTTTATCTATATTAAAACTTATATAAAAAAGTATAAATATCACTTGATAATTATATTTATAAATAAGCTTTTCTGGGTTTTTTACCTAGTGCTGGCGAGTATTTTATATCAAAATTGAAGAAAGGGTATATTTTGCAAAAATACTTTTTGTAAAAAAATATTTAAAGTTGGTATTCATTGGTGTATAAAAAATATAAATTAGAAATTTTAAACTTGACAGCTTATATAAAGCGTTGTAAGAAAGTAAAAATTTAACTTGAAAAAACAGTGCGTGATGTATTTAAAAAAACAAGGAGGATTTTTAAATGAATGAAGATGAAAGTAGAGATAAAGTTATAAAAGTTGCAATTGAAGGTAAAGTTATAAAAGTAAGGAGTTATGAAGATAGATACTATTTGCGTATTGAAATTGATAAAAATGGGATTGAGAAAAACACAAATACAGCAAATTATTATAAACTTCTATTAGCTGAAAATGGCAATAATAAACATTGCGTTCAAAAAGTAGAGAAAGATGAAGACTATTATTATGTAGAAATATTAGTACTTTCAACATCTCCAAAAGTTCCAAAATTTATAGAACTTCTAAAATCTCCAAAACTTCTAAAATCTTTAGAATCACAATCTCCTCCACCAGAGCTTTCAGAATTTATAGAACTTCTAAAATCTCCAGAACTTCTAAAATCTTTAGAATCTTCTCAGTCAATTTGTCCATTAGAAATATGTTCAGTAATAGGAAAAAGGATAAAAATTAAGTTTGAGTGTAAGCGTAAAAACCCATCTACTCCTAACAAAACTCAAATAGAAAACAAAATAGTAGAATACGAAATTTATGAATAACCCCGCATACCAATCAAAAACCAATCAAACCCTCTTTATCTTTGGTTCTGGTTTTTCAGCATCTTTGGGACTTTTAACAACAAAAGAAATCGATGAAGCTGTAAAAACACTTCTTGATGTAGACATAGAGGATAAAGACTATCCAACCCCAATTAAAGATCGCATAGGAAGGCTTAAAAAAAATAATAAAAAATTTAAAGAACTTTTTGAAAAAGATAAATATGCTCAAGCCGACATTGAGAATACTTTGTCTATTTTGTTTGATGGAAACGGTGCAAAAACATATCCAGAGGTAAATAGTGATTTTAAAAAAGCAAAAGAAAACTACATCAATTTATACGGAAAATACTTTAAAGGTGCAGAAAAAAAACTAAGTTTTCGCCTTGATTATATTAATAATACAATAGGATGCGAGTTGTTATCGCTTAAAGCACTTTACAGAGATATTAAAAAAACACGAAATAGTGAAAATAATCAAGTTTCTTTAGATGAAATTTTAACCCTTGTACATAAAGCAATAGAAAGTAATGTAACTATACCGAGCACTGAAGTTTTTCCTGAGGAAAAATCTGAAACACCAGATATTTTTATGGTTGGTGAACATGGGCTGGAGAAGGTTCTTCTCGCTTATAAATATATTGTATTTAAGCTCTTTAAACACCTGATGCGATTTTACGGCAGCAGAAGGGAATCTAATGCAAAAGAGTATCTAAACTTTCTTGATAAGCTGCACAAAGATTTTGCAGGCATAGATACGCTTTCTATAGAAAATGCTGCTAAGAAAGAAAGCTATTTATCAAATATAGGATATATAACCTTCAATTGGGATCCAGTGCTGCCTCTGTTTTCCATGAAAGTCAATAATGAAATCAATAAAGAGCTTAAAAGGCAGTCCAGTGGTAGATTCATAAAAAAAATATACATGGACTTAGACTTACCCCTGCCTATGATTAAAATGTCAAACCCAAAAGATAGTCCTGTATCTGAATTTTCAACTTCAGAAAGCACCGCTTGTCTAATTAATTCGCTTACAAAGAAATCTGACAATGGAAAATACGGCAGTGCTATGCCTTCTAAGTTTCTTTTGAAAATCATAAAGCTGTTTGCCCCTCACGGACTTTATAATTTAAGGATTTGCTCAAGATGTCAGAATGCATTTATAGTACTTCCAGAAAGTTTTGATAAAATGGAATTAGTTGATTTACACAAAATATTTCTTCTTGATCCAATTCCATGCGAATACGACTTAGAGCAAGTTAAAAACTATCCCAGACTAGAGGAAAAATATAAAGATGCAAAACCAGATGAAATAGACTGCCCAGTATGTGGACATCCTACTAGATTTAGGGAAACATACATGGAAATACAATCAATTTTAAAGTCTTCAAAACCTCCTATAATGAGCAAAATATATTACGATTACGGTGATTTATACAGCAAAGCCGATCATATAATTTCAATAGGCTACTCTTTCCCAAGAGATGATATTCTAGAAAATTTATTTTTAGATACAATGAAGATTAAAACCAAAACAGACAACGAAAAAAAACCCAGTGAAGCAAAATTTACCTCTATAGACAAGATACCAGAGCTTGGAAACAAAAAGTGGTTCACATTTGATGAAACAATGAAGTTTTACCAATCCAACTTTACTAAGTATAAACAAAATATTGAGTCATTGGAACTTTTAAATAAATACTACCCTAAAAGAAGCATGCGTTTTAATTTTATGGGCTTCCCAGATATTTTAAAACACGTGAGTATAGAAGAAATAGTTAATTTTAAAGAACCAGGGTAGACTTTGTGCAGGATAATATAAAATCTCTGCTTGCGCAAAAATTATCAGAAAAAACGCACAAGGATATTAAAGATTCACAGCAATTAGTTGATCTGTTTTTTGAGCTCATATTAGACAAAAACCAAATTGAAGAAATAAAAAACCTAAGCAGTACTTTAAATGTCAAAGATGAAAAAAGATTAAAAGTCATTGAATACTTAGCATCGCTTTTTGGCATTCTTGGGATTATTTTTATAGCATTAAAATTTGTTATTTACGGACTTATATCATGGTTGGTAGCAGAAGTGTTTTTTGTAATATACGGTTTTATAAGAAAACAATACGCTTTTTTAACCATGAGCTTTATAAGCATTGTGTTCGAGATAGCGGGCATTATTAATTGGATTAGAAAGTGATCTATTCTAATAAGCTTAAATTTGTGGTGATCTTTTGTTAAGTCGGGTTTTTACGCAAATTTTTCTATATCGGCTCTATACGTGTTTCAATCAATGCAAACTTCATAAAATACATATTTTATGAAGGATTAGATCATATAAATTAACAATATAATATAATTGGATTTTGGATAGCCTTTATTCTAAAAATGTTTTGAAAATGAAAAAAATTATTTTTTAAATTTAAGATTTTGATTTTTATTCACAAAAATGAATATATTTAAAAAACAGAAATGATATTTTTTATATTGTAAATAACGCTAAGAATTTGTTTTTATTGATAATAATTCCTTGATTATTTTATAAATTTGCGCCTTACTTTCAGTTTTTTCTCCCGACTTCCGACCAATAGCACTACATTTTTATTTTTATTTACTCTATTGACTGATTTTTACCTGATTGATTTGATAGGATTCGTTGATTATGCTTTTTAACTAAAGCTTATTGAGGTATTTGAGATTCTTTTTGAGCAACTAGATTAGTATTAAGTGTAAAAGGCTAACTAAAATTGATCTAACTAGGCCAAAAAATTAATATATCTTTGCACAAATTGTATTTATAAGGTATAGCTATAATAACAGTAAAAAATAGAATTAGCTTTTTTTAGCAGATGTTCTATCAAGCATTTTATGCTTTTTACTGAGTGATTTTTAAAACTTTTCTACAATGTATGGTGTAGTTTGGTGAGTAACTCCCATTATTTGGTAGATTTTCTTAGCTTCCTTACTTATTTTAGAAGGTATTGCGTATCTTATACGCTTTGTTTTTTCTACTACTATTGATGTCTGAATGTCTATGAGAAGTCTCCTTATGTATTCAAAAGAAAGTTTTTTATACTGCAAAGCCACTCTGTACTCAAGTTGCCTTACGAGTATATAAGCTGCAAAGCATATGGCAAGGTGGGCTTTTACTCTTTGTGGCTTGTAGTGATAAACTGGCCTTACTTTAAGATCGTGCTTTGTTATCCTAAAAGACTCTTCTACTTGGTATAAACCTCTATAGTGACTTAGAGCTTCTTGAATAGAAAGGGTGTCTGATTTTACAATAATGCCCTTTAGTCCATCCCACTTCTCATCTTCTTGGATCTTGTCTTGTCTTATGCTTATTGTAAGTTTATCTTGTTCTATTTGTAAGTATTTTTTGCAGATAGAATTTGATATAAATTCTTTTGGGTTTTTGTGTTTTGCAAGCTTTTTTTCTAGCTTTTCTATTTGTTTTAGCCTGTCTTTTTTATCTTTATCTGCTCTTTTTTGGCTGTAGGTTACTATAAGCCTTTTGCCTAAAAAGTTTATTTCTTTTGCTTTTATATTATCTATATCTATGTAGTCTTGTGTATTTAATATTTCCTGCTGTATGTTGTTTGGAAGATTTTTTATTCTTGCACCAACTATATAATCAAAGCCTCTTTCTTCTAAAGCTTTTAGGTTGTCTTGGTTGAACATGCCAGAGTCTGCTACGTAAATACAGCTTCTTATATTGTACTTTGCCTTTAGCTTAGAAATAGCATCCAAAAGGGTATGGCCTTCGTAGGTGTTGCCACTGTATGCTTCATAGCCTATTGGTAGTCCTTTGTCTGTTACCATTAAAGCTAAAAGTACCTGAGGCTGGTTGAATTTTAAATCTTTTGAGTAGCCGTTTTTCTTAAACTCATCTTCTGTAAATGATTCAAAGTATATTGTAGTTGCATCAAAGAACACTACATCTATTTTGCCAAATAAGGAAAGGGTTGTTTTGTATGCAAGATTGTTTAGTTTTTCTATAGCTTCATCATCTAATTTATCCATCATTTTGTATACATAGTCAAGGCTTAGGGTTATGCCAAAGTTTTCTTCCAAATTATGAACACTTGATTTTTTGCTGTCTGGGTTTGCTATTCTTGCTAAAACCACATTCTTGAATGTATCTACAATTGCTTTTTGTCTTGCTGGGTTTTTAAATATACTTTTGAGATTGAGTTCATCAAAAAGCTCACCATATATGTCGTGTATGCCATTTATAAACCTAACTTCTTCTTCTAAGTTAGACATATTTACCATGTAGTCTTCTTGAGTGTAGGAAATAGTCTTTTTGCCCTTTTTTTGATCAAATGCCTGCTGAAAGTTTTGTATCCTTGCAAGCTTTGTTTTATCGTAGAGCTCTTCTGTGCTAAACAAAGGTAGGGTATTAGAATGCAGCAGTTTATCTTTGACAAACTCACCAAGTAGCCTTAATTCTTCTAATTCTTTTTCATCTTCAGAACATCCTATATGTTTTACAATCTTTTGGTTTACTGTGTTGCCTTGTCTAATACTTTTAACAATCTGTATACACTTTTTTTGGCTGCCTGGAAATTCCTTTGTTCTTACAAACACAAATCCTCCAAAAAAATAGAATTATTCAAGTTTACCATAAAAAAACATAAAAGTCAATATAAAAATAGATAAAAGGCACTACAAACTAAAGGCTCAAGAAATTAGACGGCACTACACAGGCAATATAAAAAATGAAGCTTATTAAAACAAGAAAAAAATGGAATTAAATGAGAAAGTAGTCGGAAGTCGGGATAATTCCTTGATTATTTTATAAATTTGCGCCTTACTTTCAGTTTTTTCTCTATCTAATTTTTCGGCGTTTTCTATAGCAAATCCTAACTTATCCCTATATTCTTGATAAATTGCGTTACGTTTTTTATAAGAATTATCATGTTTTTTTAGTTCATCCACTGCATCATCACAATTATTAAAGCTACGTGTTGTAAAAATGAAATGAAGTAGAAGCCAAAGCTCAAAACATGGCGAATTCTCAAGTATTATAATATTTTTGTTTTTTTTAAGTTTTTCTTTCATGACTTTAAGTTTTTCGCTAGGCTTTTGTTTACCTTTAGGGGTATTATTGTCTTGAGCTAATAATACATCTTTATCGAAAACATAAAAAACTTTATCATACTCTTTTTGTTCTGCATCTCTCAATATTTTTATAACATCATCCACACTCTTTTTATTACTACACAACGCATCGCAACTTTTTAATTGAGGATCTATATACATCTTAATTTTATTATTTAATTCATAATCTTTGAATTCATTTAAATAAATTTCTTCTGTTTCTCCTTCAACAAAAACATAATAAGAAGATTTTAGTTTTTTCTTTTGTTTTCTATTTCTATTTCTATTTCTATTGTTCATTATCTTCATCTAAAGGATTTTTAAGATTTGGCACTGCTCCAAATTTACCAATTTTATAGAAATTGTAGAGTGAGTTTTCTTTTCGCACTCCATTAAAATCAGAAATAGAAAACAGATCAGTAGATCCATCTACCTTTTTTTCGGTTAACCATATAATATCACTTCTTCTAATAAGGTTTTTATTCATTAGTAGTTCTCTGTTATGGGTGGTAGCTATTAATTGGAAATTATGTTTTTTGCAAATCTTTAAAAAATTCAAAATAAAATGTTCTACTAAGTCTGGATGTAACGATTTTTCAATCTCATCAATTACAATAATTTTGGTTTTATTTTTATCATCAGAAAGTGCGTTTAACAAAATACCTGCTAAAATATAATATTTTTGTGTTCCATTTGACTCTTCATATAATGGTAAAATAAAATTTTCTTCATAAGAATGTTGAATTGTAGTTTTAAAAGATCTGTTATTATAATCTTTGTTTCCTATTTCTTGTGTTTTTTGCTCTTTTTGTTTTATCTCTTCTATCTCTACATTGCTTACACTAAAATCAGATCTATTTAATAATTCTATAAGCTTATTTTTAGGTATTTTCCCGTTTAAAACATTTTCGGCAATACTATTAAGTTCATCAACTTCATTAAATGTATTAAATATTGATAGTATTAACCAAGGAGATTGTTGTGGCCAAAGTTTAGAAAATATTAACACTGGACTTATTATTATTAGGCTTTCTTGAAACCAATCTAATACTGGTTTTAAAGCTTCAAACTTTATATTTATTTTAAAAAAGCTTGCAATAACGGTATTATTCCATAATGTATTTTTAGTTAAAGCATTTTTATCTGCACTACTTATTTTTATCTTTGAACCAAACTTAATTTTAGACACTTCCTCTTCTTCGTCAGTAGTTCTCTCAAAAATTAAACTTTTATTTGGAGAAAAAATATATAAAGATTCTTTAACAATACATTTTTGATTCAATTCAACTTCGTACAAATATTTTTTATCATTTACAAATTCTATTGAAAAAACAGTATTTTTATCTTTATTAAGAACAAATGGCTTTAAAAAATCCAATTCATCATTTTTGTTGTTAATTGGCTTTGTAGCAATCCATTGCAAAAAAGCGAGAGCTTCTAAAATATTTGTTTTTCCAGATGCATTTGGACCAAATATAAAAGCCATTTTCAATATTTTTGTTTTTTCAATAGTACTAACATAATATTCATCGACTTCTGTAGATTCTGTCTTTCTTGGCTCAAATGATAAATTAATTTTACTCCTAATGGATTTAAAATTTTCAACATAAAAATTTAATATCATGTTTTTTACCTTCTTTTTTTGCAACTCACTTGCATATTTTAAATAAAAATTATAAAAAGTCAATATTATTGTTGTGGGTTGTTTAAAGCTTTAAAACTTACAAAAAACTTATTTTGCATACGATAGCCATAAGATAAGCTAAAAAATAATATTTTTTATTTTTTTATTTTTCGTAAAATATACAAAAAGCGAAGTATTAACCCCTCTTTACCACCTGTAGTTCGATAATCCTATTATGACAGCATTGTTTTTTTCTTATGGGGACTACAGTATTTTTTTGTTAAATTTGCAAATAGGATTGTTTATTTTATTATGCTTTTTCTTTCTATTGGCACTGGCTTTAGTTTCAGTGCTTCATAGATTTGTTTTTGAATTTCTTGTGGCTGTGTACATGAAGAGATATACATTTGTTTATCATCTTTTGTCTTTAGGGATATGGTGTTTAGCGTATGGGTAGACATTATTG
>Ga0078972_1016663_pt1 | contig 10803 bp, 5 predicted proteins | sample YelNatPaOPGAMG01_FD_67568 | JGI IMG/M metagenome (GOLD analysis project Ga0078972, IMG submission 67568) | Hot spring thermophilic microbial communities from Obsidian Pool, Yellowstone National Park, USA - OP-RAMG-01 (SPADES assembly) (version 2) | ecosystem: Environmental > Aquatic > Thermal...
TCGCAGATGGCTTTGATGCGGTCCAGAGCGGCTGGCTGGCCATAGAGATTTACGGGTATAACCGCTTTGGTTTTAGGAGTGATTTTTTCTTCCAGGCGGTCGGGGGCAAGGTGGTAAAATTCATCAATATCCACAAAGACCGGTCGTGCGCCAGTCTGGCTGATAGCTTCAGAGGTGGCGATAAAGGTGTTGGCAGCAGTAATTACTTCATCCCCGGGACTGATGCCAGCAGCTTTAAGGCTGATGTAAATGGCGTCTGTTCCGTTAGCGCAGCTTATGCAGTGTTTTACGCCACATTTACTGGCAAAGGCCTGTTCAAAGGCTTCCACGTATTTCCCGCCCACAAAAGCAGTATCATTTAAAACCGACTGAATGGCCGCCTCAATCTCGGGCTTTATGGAATGATACTGACTTTTCAAGTCGACAAAAGGAATGTTCGGCATAATATTAGATTTCCTTCCTTACTTCTATTATTTCAGCCCTTCTCTTCGTCTGCTTTTCTCAGCCGACATAAGTATACCAAAACGGGCAAAAAAGACAAAATTCCAACACTTAGTTAAAAAATACAACACCTTGGCTTCCTGCTACCTTGATATTCTTATACAAAATCCACTAATAAAAGTCAAGTTCTGTTTTCTTTCAGGTAAAAGATAGTTAAATAAGTAAGGTTATGGCTTTAATCTGTTAATAATAAACCTTAAATATAGATGATTAGAAATTTGAATAAATAATAGAACGGAGACCTTGTTATTATTTCAATAATTATTTGTGCCTCTTGTTTAATTCCCATTTTTCACCAAATATAAAATCCCATTTTCGAGGTATAAATGGGGCAAGACCTCCAGCCGGATAGCAGGTAAGCTCACCAAAATAAATTTTTCCCTTTAGGTTATAAAGGTCAACGCGCATAAAATCAAAATCATTTGATAATGTTTCGGCAATATTTATCATCTCCCCTAAATTTTTTGGACAACTGTAAGGGCCAGGGTATTGATCTGTCCCGTTCCATAGATCCAAGGGCGAAAAATCTCTGGTGAAGTGCTTTTCTCTATGATACCCAAAGCGGTCATAAGTTATCAAAATGAATTCAACCCGGCCAGAAAAACAAAAAAATTTATAATCTTTAGGAGGTTTGCCGTCTTCTTCTTCTAAGTATTCTTCGATTAGAATTTTTGGCTTAATGTTTTTATAAGCCCATTCTAATCCAGCGTTATGATCAAGGCAATAATTTTCCTTGCTCCATGAAATAAGTTTATTGATTACGTCTTTGTAGTTAAGATCATTTTTCTTATCGATGAAAATGTTATATTTGCAGCCATGATTCATTTTGATAATGAATTTTTGCGGTAAAGAATTGAAAGGAATATCTTGCGGTCTGGACCCCACCCATAAAAGTGGGACCAAGATTTCCTCTCCAACCAGTTGCTTAACATATTGTCTTACCAGGAATTTGTCTGAAACATACGCCCAGATTTTATCTCTTGAATATAACATTCTATTAAAAAGTTTTTCTGAAAAAGTTCTCGGTTTTTTAAAGTGGGGCAGATATTCATGTACGATCAAGAACAAACATTTGGCGAAAAAAGAATTGATGGTATCTGCCGGAGAGTCATAAGATTTTCTTATGCGGCTATATGATCTTGAGGTCCGGCAGATCAATTCATACAGGAATTTGGTTATCATAAATTTCAATTTTTTTAGAAAAATCATAACCCAAAGATAATATAATATTATTCAGCAAAATTTAATATATAAAAACTTCGACAGAATGGTATCAAGAAAAAGAAACGTGTTGGTTACTGCCAGGAATAAGCAAAAATTATTTCTGGTTAGAGGCGGGTAGCAAGTTGCAGAAGGGGGTTTTTATTCGGTAGATAATGGACATGAATTAGCTAGGCTTATATTTTAAAGAAGATGTTTTCTGCTAAGCAAAAAGTACATTTTCTTGATAGATTAATGGCTGATTATTTGGCTAAATAAATTCTAAGTAAAAATATCCTTCAGAGATAAACTGTCGATGATTTTTTCTTTTTTGGCTATTTTCTGGCCAACAGAATATATGAGGAATAAGTTCATCAGTGCTCCCACGACGGCAAAGGCCATTACGGTTTGCGTTAATTTAAGATAGATCCCACCAAATACTAAAGTGGCCGTTCTAGCGACCAAAAGCACTATATCATAGAAGAAGACAAAACGTTGAACCCTGATGATGCGGGAAAAAATTGTTGCCGGCAAGTTACAAAAAACAAAAAGCATCCAGATTATCAAACTTCTGGCCAGGACCCCAGCGAGTTGCCATCTTGCGCCAAAAATAAAGCTAAAAAGCTGAGGTGCCCAGATAATTATTATTAAAGATGGTATTATGGCCATTGCCAGCAAAACCAAAACCGTTCTTATATACAACAGAAAAATGCCCTTACCTTCATGTTGGAATTCACAAGCTTTTTGGAAGAGGACCTGCCGTAAGGCAGTCAGAACGAGGCTCATCGGAGCTTGCAGCATGCTTATTCCAAAGGCGTAAGCTCCAGCAGCTGATAGGCCATAGAATTTTGTAATTAATAACACCGGTATTCCGGAAGAGATGGCGTTAACAAAGTTTTGAGAAGCTGAATAAAGAGGGAAATCAATATATTCTTTGGCTAATTTAGCCATCTTGTCATATTGGATGTCGTGTTTCAATGATTTTAAGTCCGCAATCACCACTCGGCTAAGATTAATGGTGGCAAGAAAATCTGCCAAAATACTGCTGACGATGAGTCCGAAGGCGCCGACCTTAAAGGCTCCAAAAACTATTCTGGAACTGCTTGAACCAAGGCTGCGTATGACTTGAGAAAGCGATGTTCTCTTAAATGCTTTAGAACGAATAGCCCAAGCCTGAGAAGAACTATTAATGCCAGTAATGATCAGAGCAAGGAGAAATAAAATCAGTGGCCCCCAACCATTAGTTTTAGTGAGATTATGAAAAAGGGACGGTTTAATAATAGTTATGATGGAGATTATAAAACAGATGATGACCGTTGAGGCGATAGAGAGGGAAAATAAATTTATGGCCTCAGATTTTTCTTTGGGAAGCATTAAAGCCTGGCTGTAATCTAATGTTATTAACGAACCTATGATGCCAGCGACCGCACTAAAAGAGCCAAAGATGCCAAAATCCAGAGGTGTAAAAAGTCGGCTGATGATCGGTGATAAGGAATAGGATATTATTTGAGCGGCGGCCGTTCCGCCCATGACAATCATAATGTTTTTTAAAAAAGAGGATTCCTTCAGTTTAATTTTCAGGCTTTTTATTTTGGTTTCTTTTGTTGTCATTTATGAATCAAAGTATCTAAAAATCTCTCTTTTTTATTAGTTCTATGCCTAAACGTGCTAATAGCTGGCTAAGATGGTGAGCCCCTTTTTCAAGACATTTAACGTATCGGGCAGGGCCTAAGATCAAAGAAAAAGGCAAAACTATTAGATAGAATCCCAGAGCCATCAAGGATTTCATGGCCATAAGCATTTGTCTCGAAAATGGTAGGTCTTTTAGGTAATGCTTGTATGTATTATAACCATGAACTAAAGAACGCCTTATATAATAGCTTTTTTTCCATCTCTCTGGTGGCACAACTTCATAGACAGGAGCTTCAGCGACAGCCACAAATTTATAACCATGAGCCATGGCTTTCTTAAAAAAAGCTCTGTCAGACCCGCTGGTCCTCAATTTAAGATCAAACCTGAGTCCATGTTCAGCAAAAACTTTTCTTTTTAAAAGAACGTTTCCTGTTCTGGTCTGCGACCAATCAAGAAGTGTTCCAGTCCTAAGAATAGGACGTTCGCAAAACCTGCCTTTTATTAACCATGATGGCGGCTTTTGTTCAAAGTAGGGTATCACTGGACCGAGCGCACCATCTACTTCAAAAGTTTGAATAGCTTGATATAAAGCGAGAAGCCAGTGAGGAGGCGGGAATTCATCATCATCTATTATGGCGAGGTAATTTCCGGTGGCCAGCAGAAGAGCATGATTCCTGGCTGCTGGTATAGACCTTTCTGGTTCAACATCATATTGAATGGGTATTTGGATCAATTTAGATGTGGCAGCTACCAGCTCTTTAGCAGAACCTGAGCTGTCATTATCAACTATGACCACAGAGTAATCAAAAAGCCCAGCGGTTTCTTGGGTAGTTAGCTTGTTGATAAGGCGCTCAAGCATTTGTTGGCGCCTGAAGGTGCAAATGCAGATTGAAATATGATCTACAGCAGCCATAAATATTAGCCCTGTTGAACTTCTTCTTGGTGGAGTGACATATTCTCTCCAGTTTTTAAAATAAAAGACCAGGCCAGCAACAGCCACATAAAAAAGCTGGTGAATTCTCCTAATGATACTTCAGCTATGTTTCGGACCAACAGCATTAATATTAAGGAGATAAAAAGAACTGCTGCTTGGCTATTTGAAGTTAATAATTTTATGCTCTGATTTAGAAGTTTAATTATGAAAATTATGAATAAAAATAGACCGGTTAGGCCTAGATCAAGTATGGTATTCAAATAGCCATTATGGGCATGACTGCCGATTTGTTCTCTCAAGAATGTTGTCCAGAAGCCTCCGAAACCGTACCCCAGCAAAATATGTTTTTTGGCATATGGCAGAAGTGAGCTCCAGATGGCCATTCTGTTTGTAAGTGTTTCATTTCGGTTAAGAAGTTTTGGCAAGGATTTGATCGGAAGCTTGCCCGAAAAAGGGATGGTAATACCAATGATTATCAATATCACAGCAATAATCAAAATGTTCTTTTCAATTTTCTTGCTAAATCTTGATTTGACTCGGAAAAAGGCCAGAGAGATTAATCCAGCTATTAAGGAAAGTAATGATGTGGCAGAATAGGTTAAAGTTTTTTGGGGTCCCATCATTAAATACAGGGCGAGCAAAACCATGAAACTATCAACAAGTAACATCAGTTTTGAATAAAAATATTTTCTGTCTTTAATAGTCTGACTGATTGACCAGATAAAAAAAAGAATAGATATGACGCAAATCATGGCCAGACCATTTTTCTGGCTGGCAATACCTTCCCACATTACTTCGCCTGACCATCTGCCGTATGAACGTCCATAGGCAGGAAAATATTTAATAAGAATTATGGAAAGAGAAAGTGCAACATACACAGCCTTTTTTAAGGCACTGGAAAGTGTTTGGACAGGATTTTTCTCTGAAATGAGCAGCAAGGCAATAATCAAGGCTATGGCTTCTCGTCCCCACCTTCTGAAAGACACCTCTGGTGCCCCCGACCATAAAACACTTAAAAGAAAATAAAAAACAATTCCTGAGACAAGCGTATTCTGTTTCAACGCTGTTGATAGGGAAAAGTGTCTGTTGATCAGAATAATCAATGATAATATTCCCAGAGATAAAAGCAAATATCTGTCTGGAGGGCTACCTGCTTCTATGGTCGTATTTACATTTAGGAAGAAGCCTAATCCCTTGCTTCCTGTATAAAGGATCCAGAGGGCAATGATCCAGACCACACCAGTGACTTCTTTTTTTGAATTCTGGTGTTCTACATAAATGATAATACCAAGAAAAACTAAGCCTAAGGTTAGCGCTAATTGAGGTGGCAAAGAAACATCTTCCTTCAATAAATATTTATCGTATTGATATTATTCTTTTTTGGCCTATTAAGTCAAATATTTCTACCTAAAATAACTCGGGATGGATATGATTAAGACACCTTAGTTTTATTCTAAAATACCCCATTAAATCACCCCCTCTGGTGATAACGCAATTCGGGAATCTTCGACAAAATCTGTTGGAGTTAGAAATTATGGACAGGAGGTGAATTAATGTTAAAAAAATCAATTAATTACGCAATATTTATCCTATTTATAATATATGTATTTTCTACACCTTTGGCTGGCCAATCAATTTTCTTAAAGTTCTTAGAAAAAGCTCAGGCACCTAAATCTAATGATAAAATCGCAGTATCTATCGGCTTTAGTCCGTTTGTTCCGGTAACCGGTCTGCCCGTTAAATTCTTTTCCAAGACAAGTGTTTCGCCAGAATTATGGCAATGGGAATTTGGAGATGGTGAATTAAGCTACGAATCGAGCCCAAGCCACATTTATACAACAGCTGGAACCTATAAAGTAAAATTAACCATAAGATATAATGGCCTATCAGCAAGCGCTACCAAGAAGGTCCGTGTCTATGCGGCAAAAACTGATTCAACTTCTTCGGACACCAGGACTTCAGAATTAATTCCTTCGTTTGATTTTGCTCCTGTCAACCCTGAGTCGGGGATGACGGTACAATTTACTGATACCTCATCAGGCAGGCCGACCTCTTGGGCCTGGGACTTTGGCGATGGAAATAAGAGTACTACGCAAAACCCCCAGCATCAATTTGTTAATTCTGGAACGTATAATGTTTCCCTGACAGTTTCAGATGGCACAGTCAGCAAAAGCCTTGCCAAATCAATTACCGTAGTTCCTGTGCTTACCGTTGATTTCAATTATTCTCCAGCTGTTCCGGAAACCGGGCAGGCCATTCAATTTCAGGACCTCTCTTCTGGAAATCCATCTTCCTGGAGTTGGAATTTTGGCGATGGCACGACCAGTAGTCTTAAGAACCCTACTCATGCTTATGCCAGCCCAGGGAACTATACTGTCACTCTTCAGGTATCAAACGCTTATTACACCAAGAGTCTCGCGAAGAACATAACGGTAGTGGCTCCGCTATCAGTTGATTTTACCTTTAGTCCTCCCTCGCCGATTGTGGGGCAGGATGTTCAATTTACCAATACTTCCAGCGGATCATTTGAAAGTTACCTCTGGAATTTTGGCGATGGCAGCACCAGTACTCTGAAGGACCCGGTACATAAATACAGCAGCGCCGGGGTGTTCACTGTTACTCTTACGGGTACCAGTGTTAAAGGGTCAAACAGCAAGAGTCAGACGATTACAGTGAGCCAATCCTTGGGGGTGTCCTTCACTTTCAGCCCCTCCTCGCCTTATGCTGGCCAGATGGTCCAATTTACCGACACCTCATCAGGAACACCTACTTCCTGGCAGTGGGATTTTGGGGACGGGGGGACAAGTACCCAGCAAAATCCGCAGCATCAATATCAGAGTGCTGGAACATTTAATGTCACTCTTACGGCCTCTAACGGGACATCAAGCAATAGCTTTACTAAACCGATTGTTGTGCTTCCAGCCCTGAGTGCTGGTTTCAGTTACTCACCCGCTAATCCTGAAGCAGGTGAGAATATCCAATTTCAGGATACTTCAACAGGGAATCCGTCTTCCTGGAGCTGGAATTTTGGTGATGGGTCAACTAGCAGTACCCAGAACCCCATTCATAGCTATAGCACGGCCGGAACATATAATGTCACGCTTCAGGTCTCAAACGGCACTTACACAAATAGCATTTCAAAAAACATAACCGTTCTATCAGCTGTGGCGGTGGATTTTACGTTTAGTCCGTCAGCTCCGCTGGTAAACCAGGACGTTCAATTTACCAATCAGACGAGTGGTTCAGTTGATTCATACCTCTGGAATTTTGGCGATGGCAGCACCAGTACTCTGAAGGATCCGATACATAAATTTGCCAGTGCTGGTTCATTTACTGTAACACTTACCGCCACCAGCACGAAGGGTTCGAAAAGCAACAGCAAAACCGTAGTTGTAAGCCAATCTTTAAATCCTTCGTTTAGCTATAGTCCATCCTCGCCCTATGCTGGCCAGATGGTCCAATTTACCGACACCTCATCAGGAACACCTACTTCCTGGCAATGGGATTTTGGCGATGGTGCCACCTCAAACTTAAAGAATCCAACTCACACTTATTTGGCTGCCGGCAGTTTTACGGTTATGCTGACAGTTTCAAACGGCTATGAAAGCAAAACAATAACCAAGACATTAGTTGTTAATCCAGTTGTCCAGGCTGATTTTACCTTTAGCCCGACGAATCCAAACGCAGGAACATCGGTTCAGTTTACAGATAAATCAACGGGTAACATTACCTCCTGGTCCTGGAATTTCGGCGATGGGACCACCAGTACCCAGAAGAATCCAGTCCACGCCTATTCGACCGCGGGCTCGTATAATGTGACTCTTACAGTCTCTGACGGAACAACTTCTAATTCTATGACCCAGACAATATCTGTAAAAGCTACCATCTTAGCTGATTTTTCCTACAGCCCGAGCTCTCCAGTGGTGGGCCAGGAAGTTCAGTTCCTGGATAATTCGCAGGGGACACCAACCAGCTGGTCTTGGGATTTTGGGGATGGGGCGAAAGGTACAGTTAAGAACCCAACTCATACTTATTCTCAGGCCGGAACCTATACGGTTAAGTTGACGGTGAGTGATGGCACAAATTCCAGTACCAAAAACACTTCATTGACAGTTCTTGCTTCATCCAAAGGAGTTATCACCTCGGCCAGCTGCGAACTGGCCGATGTAAAAGCGGCCATAGCCCAGGCCAAAGCAGGGGACACGGTGGTGGTACCTGCGGGGAGTGCTACCTGGAATAGCAATTTAGTAATTAACAAGGGGATAATTCTTAAGGGTATGGGTGTTGACAAGACCGTGATAACCTGTAATTACGATGGAACCGGCGAGTCGATGAATTCGGGTGGGTATTTTATCAGCTATGAACCGGGGTCGCCGGCAGAGGATCAGCCCTTCAGGTTAACCGGGTTTACCTTTAACCTTAACAGCAAATCAAACACGGGTGGATTACTTTTAAAGAACAAGAGTAACTACTACCAGACGAAAGTTAGGATAGATCATACGAAATGGGTAGGCGTAAATGCTAAGCGAGCCATATGGTGGATATATGGTTATTTCTGGGGTGTAGGAGATAACAATTATTTTGATACGCCAGGGAACTTTAGGTTTTATGGTTTAGATAGTACGACCTGGGCCAATGAGACGTTTAATTATGGTACGGCGAACAACTTCTACCTGGAAGACAATTATTTCAGGTTGACTAATGATGATTACTTCTACCTTGAAGGTGCGGGTCGGTTAGCTCTTAGGTATAATACGATATACTGTGATGTTCATACTGGCGGATATTACCCGGTTGTAGATGTGCACGGGAACCAGGCCTCGGCTTGGTCCGGAGCGATGGGTTTTGAGGGTTATGGTAACCAGATTTACGCCAGTTATTCCATGCGCGTGATTGATGGGAGAGCAGGACGCATATTGTTTTACAATAACTCAATAACCCAATCGAGCGGTTATTCGAGTATAGCCATGAGGGAAGAAGAATATGACAGCAATAATCCGCCCGCGCAAGCACCGGATGGTCAGCCGCAGCATGTCTCGGACAGCTATGTTTTCAACAACTATAGGAACGGTACGTTGCTAACATTAGATTTTCCATATACTGGTTCACAGTTATATTATTCAGCTGAAGGGTGTAATGTGCCAACAGAAGGTATTCATTATTGGAAGCATAACAGTTCGTTTGATGGGACATCAGGGGTAGGAGTTGGCTTGCTGTCCAAACGGCCGTCGAGTGCCAGTAAGGACGGAGTAGCCTGGTGGGCAACAGATGTGAACAATCTCTATCGCTGGAAAAATGGAAAGTGGGAACTTTATTATACTCCGTTCGCCTATCCACACCCACTGAGAGATCTGCTGACAGATTAATTGAGCAAATTTGAAGCAGGAGAAGACAAGAATTGAATAGTCGGGCTTGATCATCGGCCAGGACATATCATTCAAGTGAGGGAAAATGACTTTGGCTAATGACTCAGAAGTCTTTATCCTGTCGGTCACAAAATAATATTACAAGCTTTGTGATTTCTCCTTAAAATTTACCTGCTTTCAGACCTTTTACTTTGTCTTTTGCCCTGCAACTATAGCTCAATTAAAAGAACTATTTTCTTGACAGTTATATTTATATTTGGTATCAATAAAGCAAGCGTGTGTTTTGAGAAAAAAGTTAGGGGAAGTTTCGCCTTCCATTGTTTGTTAACCGTAACTAATAATAATAGTTTTCGCGGATAGTCCCGATGATAAAGCACATCCTGCCCATCTTAATTATTTGTAATCTAATAACGGCAATTGGGTTTATGGATGATAAGCATATTCCAAAAAATCAACAATTAATTGAACCAAATAATTTTCAGGCTAATTTTTATTATTTGCCTGTTTTAGCTTATAAAGATCAAGAAATAAAATTTTATAACCTCTCGACAGGTAATCCAGATAGCTTTTTATGGAATTTTGGTGATGGGGCAACCAGTCAAAAGTCAAACCCAGCTCATAAATATTCAAAACCCGCAATATATATGGTGACCTTATATATTATTAAGGGCAAACTGGTCAGCCGGTTAAGCAAAATGATTTTGATTAGAGGGGACTCGACGGAAAAGAGTGGTGATAATTCAGGACTTAAAGCTGATTTCAGGTACGAGCCTGATAGTCCCCAGGTTGGAGTACCCGTAAAGTTTTATGACCTGTCTTCTGGCCAGCCAATAAAAAAAATATGGCAATTTAATTATTTTGACTTGAGCTTCTTAGATAATCCGGTGAGAACATTCTATGAGGAAGGAAATTATGCTGTTTCTCTGACGGTCAAAGATCTTGAACGAACGGACAAAATTACTAAATATTTAACAGTTGGCCCCCCTCCACCTCAATTACGTGTAGCTAAAAGCTGTTTTTTCGATGATGTTCAAGAGGCCATAAGGAATGCCAAAGCAGGGGACACGGTGGTGGTACCTGCGGGGAGTGCTACCTGGAATAGCAATTTAGTAATTAACAAGGGGATAATTCTTAAGGGTATGGGTGTTGACAAGACCGTGATAACCTGTA
>Ga0078972_1016664_pt1 | contig 10803 bp, 5 predicted proteins | sample YelNatPaOPGAMG01_FD_67568 | JGI IMG/M metagenome (GOLD analysis project Ga0078972, IMG submission 67568) | Hot spring thermophilic microbial communities from Obsidian Pool, Yellowstone National Park, USA - OP-RAMG-01 (SPADES assembly) (version 2) | ecosystem: Environmental > Aquatic > Thermal...
CAGCTTGGGCCATACCCTTAGAGAATACCGTCCCTTGATCGCCCTTCTCGGCGCCTATTTCGTCATCCACGTGGTAAAGAATTTCTTCATACCTCCCTACGTGGACGAGGCCTACTGGTGGCTGGCCTCCCGCCACCTGGAAGTGGGCTATTTCATACACCCCCCGTGGTTCGCCCTGGAGATGCGCTTCTTCACCGCCGTCTTCGGCACCGGCCGCTGGGGAGTGAAGGCCGTCTCCCTGTTCTTCTCCACCGCCTTCCTGGCCATGGCCTACTTCCTCTCCCGGGAGATCTTCCGGGAGAGAAGGCAGGCCTTCCTGACCGTGCTGGTGCTCGCCGTGTGGCCCATCACCAACTGCTGGCTCATCCTGGGACACCACGACGCCACCTTCTCCTTCCTGGTCCTGCTCACCACCTTCCTGTTGTGGCGGGCGCTTACCCTCAAGAGCAGCCTCTACTGGTTCCTGGCCGGGATCTCGGGAGGCCTTCTACTGCTGACCAAGGAGCAAGCGGCGCTCTTTTTCGGGAGCGTCCTCCTTTTCCTCGTCTTCACCAGGGAAGGCAGGTACTGGTTGAAACGGAAGGAGCCCTACCTGGCCTTCCTCATCGTGGTGGTGATGTTCGTCCCCACCCTCATTTGGTATGCGAGGCACGACTTCGAGCCCGTGATCTACCAGTTGACCAGCCGCCCCGGTTTTCTGGGCAACGACCTCGCCGGGTACGCGAGGGAAGTGGTGAGCCACGTGGTCTGGCAACTGGCCATGTATTCCCCCTTCGTCTACCTCTTTTCCCTCTTCGGGGTCGTCGCCGGCGGATACCTGGCCCGCAGGGAAAAAGACCGGCGCTTCACCTTCCTCTTCTGGCTTTCGGCCCCGACCATACTGTTCTTCGCCGTAACCGGCGGACGGTATTACTGGAGCGTGCCGGCCGACGTCCTGGCCGTGATGGCCGCGGTGCCCGCCCTTTTCATCCTGGTCTCCCGGTCCTCGAAGAGCCTGGTGATAAAGGGATGGTTCTCGGTCTTCCTGGTGACCCTGGTCTTCATACCGCTGGCCTTCAGCGTCTTCATCAACGTCTACAAGGCCTGCCCCTCCGGGCAGCACAACGGGTGGGAAGAACTCGCGACGGCGGTGGAGGAGCTGCGCCGGGAGATGCCGGGGGACCAGCGGCCGTTCTTCATGAGCCCCTACTTTACCATTTCCTGCCAGACCGCTTTCTACCAGCGGGACAGGATGGCCGGGTACACCCTGGGGTTCAGGGTCTACGAGAGCGAGATCTACTGCGACAACGATAAGTACAGTCCATGGGTCCCGCTGGATCGACTGGTGGGAAAGGACGTCATCTTCGTGGACGACCTGAAGAACCCGGACGACTTCGAGACCCCGCTATCCTACTGGGAGGAGAAACTACCCCGCTACTTCGAGAGGGTGGACCCCCCGGTGATAGTGGAATTCGAGAAGTGGGGCATGCTGGTGCACCGCTTCTACGTCTTCCGGTGCCACGGTTTCAAGGGCGAGGACGGGGACATGAACGCCAAGGGAGAGGTGCGGCAATACGTCGAGGGGAGGCTCTGACCTCATCCCGGGTACGAGGCGGCCAGCAGGGCCGCCCCGAGGGTGCCTCCGTCGTCGCCGAGGGTGGTGGTCAGGATACGGGCGTGGCGGCGGCTGATGGGAATGGCCATGCCGCCCACGGTGACCCGCATCTCCTCCTCCATGAACGGGAAGCAGCCCAGAAGGCCCCCGCTCAGGGTCACCACGTCGGGGTTGAAGATGTTGATCAGGGAGGCTATCCCCACCCCCAGGTGTTTTCCGGCGGCCCTCAGGATGGACAGGGCGAGCTCATCCCCGGAGGCGGCGTGCTTTTCCACCGCCTCGGCGCGGAAGGCGAGGGGATCGGCGCGGAACTCGTCCAGCATGGGGGAGCGCTTCTTGGTCCGGGAGAGCTCCTCCACCCTCTTGTAAATGGCCACCCCGGAGGCCAGCGCCTCCAGGCAGCCGCGGGCGCCGCAGTTGCAGATGGGCCCGTTCTCGTCGATTATCATGTGTCCCAGCTCGGCGGCCGCCCCCTGGGCGCCCCGGTATATATCCCCGTCGATGATGATGCCGCCGCCTATACCTGTGCCCAGGGTCAGGTGGATCAGGAAACGGGCCCCCTTGCCCGCGCCCAGGCGGGCTTCGGCCAGGGCGGCCACGTTGGCGTCGTTGTCCACCACCGTGGGAAGGTTGAACCTCTCCTGGAGGATGTCGCGCACGGGGGCTTCGTGCAGGGGGTGGTTGGGGGCGTCGGTCACCACGCCGCGCTCGAAGTCAATGAAACCCGCGATACCGAGGCCTATGGACTCCACATCAAGGCCGCGGTCCCTCGCGGCCTGGATGAGGCGGGAGCAGGCGGCGATTATGCCCTCGATGACCGTATCCGACGAGGTGATGTCCGTGGTGCTGCGGTACTTCTCCAGCACCTCTCCCCGGTGATAAAGGATGCCCGCCGTCTTGGTCCCACCCAGGTCTACGCCCAGTACCGCCAAGGCCATCCCCTCCTTATACCTGCCGGGGTCGCTTGAGAAGGCTGCGCCGGATCCCTTCAGGATGAAACCTTCACACCTCATCTTTATACCACCGGGCCATCGAGGGGAACAACGTGACGGCCACCGGCTGAAGGCGAGTTCCCTCCGGCACGGAGTGCGCAGTCGGGACCGGATCGGCAAAGAGGGGTATCATGGAGATCGACGGTACGGTTTTCGAAAAGGGAGGCTGAGATGGCTGGAAGCGGGGAGGCTGAGACGCTTGCGGACAGGGCTTACCGGCTGGCGAAGGAGTACGAGCAGACCTGCACCGGTTGCGCCCAGTCTGTGGTGGCAGGGTTACTTGACGCCTTGGGCATGGAGGAGGAAGGGGTCTTCAAGGCCGCCAGCGGGCTGGCGGACGGTATTGGCCTCACCGGGGACGGTTCCTGCGGGGCCTTGACCGGCGGCTGCATGGTGCTGGGTCTGCTCTTCGGCCGGGAGCGCAAGGACCACCGGGACATGATGAAGCCCATGCGCTCTTACCTGCTCTGCAAGAAACTGCACGATTATTTCGTGGATGAGTACGGCAGTTGCCGTTGTTACGACATCCAGGAAAAGCTCATGGGCAGGACTTTCAACATGTACGATCCCCGGGATTTCCAGGAGGCGTCTCAGGCGGGCATGCTGGAGCACTGCTCGGAGTTGGTGGGGAAAGCCGCCCGCCGCGCGGCGGAGCTCATCGAACGGGAACGCCGCAGGGAAGGGTAGGGAAGGCCGGCAACCGGCTGGAAAGGGGCACGGCTCCTATCTATAATATATACTGCCGCCGGGAGGCGGCGTCGTGACGTGGAACGCATGGAAGGGTGTCCGAGTCTGGCCTAAGGAGCACGACTGGAAATCGTGTGGGTGGAGAAATCCGCCTCGAGGGTTCGAATCCCTCCCCTTCCGCCAGGAAATATAACAATATTAAACCCCTGGCACCCCCCGGGGTCTATTTTTCCATATTTACCTAAATGGTAAAATTGTTTAGATAAAACAATGCTGCAAATCATGTTGATTCTTAGACTTAAATGTTTAGAAGGAGGCGCATATGGATTTAACCCAAAGGGCTTATACACTAAGACTAGAAGGGGTAGATCCAAGCGATGATTCGTGGAGGGAAGCGCTCTGGCAGACACACGAAGCAGTCAATATTGGCGCGAAGGTATTCGGCGACTGGTTGCTTACTTTCCGTGGCGGATTGGACCATACTCTTGCTGATAAGAAGGTTAAGGGCCGCGGAGGGAAAGACGTGCGTGTGTCTTCCGACGAAGAACGCAGAATGCGGCGTATTTTCCTGGCATTATCATGGCTTTCGGTGGAGTCAAGGCTCGGTGCACCAGATAAGTTCATCGTGGCCACAGGGGAGGAAGATGAAGAGACGAGGAACAATAAGGTCATCAAGGCTTTTGAGGAAATCCTGAAGAAGAGAGGTCTATCTAAGAAAGAGATTGAGGAATGGAAAGAAGATTGTAAGATCTCCTTGAATTCGGCGATCAGGAAGGATGCCGTCTGGGTCAATCGAAGCAAGGCGTTCGACGAGGCTTGCAGGGACCTTAAAGGTGCGCTGAACAGAAAGGAGGTATGGGATTTCCTCGGGTTCTTTTTTCTAAGCCCCAATGCCTATCTCGCTTCCGAGAAATCTGTAGACGAGGAAATCATAGATTCGGAACAGGTTGATGAAGAGAAGGATTTTGTTGAAAAGGCTGGGCAATGGCTGAGCAGTCGTTTTGGTAAGGGGAAAGGCGCAGATTTTCAGCGGATGGCGAAAATTTACAAAGAAATAGGATCGTGGGCGAATACGGCGCGGCCGGGAATAGGGGGAAAGCGGGCTATTGAAGAAATGGCGCGAAGACTTTCCCGCAAAGGGTTTGGCCCTGGTTTACGTAACTTGAATGACATTCTCGATCTAATCAGCGGACCGGGTTACAAAAGCGCAACCCGAAACCTCCTGAAGAAGCTTTCTGAAAAGGGCACCATTAATCGGCAGGATCTTTATAACCTAAAAACAAAGGCGGAAATGGATGCCCAAAAATGCGAAGAAAAGATTGGGAAGAAAGGGCATAGAAAATATGCTGACTTCATATTGGATAAGGTGGAAAGAAGCAGTGGTATTACCTATTTTGCGGATAAGAATGGATTTAACATTCCTATTTCAGACCGCAATAAATTTGGAACAAAAATTTTGCTAGGCGCCTCGAGACATCGTGAGTTCGCAGTTATGCTCGATCATGCCGCAAGAAGGGTTTGTTCTACCCACACATGGATTAAGCGCGCAGAAGCGAATCGAAGAAAGTACGAAGATGACGCCAATAAGATGAAAAGCATTCCATCCACAATAAAGGAATGGTTGTGTGATTTCTGTGAAAATCGGTCCGCGGCGCTAGGCGCTTCCGTGCCATACCGAATCCGAAGACGCGCAGTTGAAGGCTGGAAAGAGGTGGTTGACGCTTGGAGCAAGGATGGCTGCAATGCCACTGAAGACCGTATTGCGTCGGCACGAAGGCTTCAAGGAGAGCTTGAAAACTTCGGCGATATTCAATTATTTGAAGCCCTTGCAGATGAAGATGCAAGTTGCGTGTGGCATGTGGATGGAGATCCCAAAAAGGCGCCTAGCCATCAGTTACTACTTGATTATGTAGCAGCAGAAGAGGCGTCATTTAACATGCAAAGACATAAGGTGCCCGCCTACCGTCATCCCGATCCCTTGTTTCACCCTGTCTTTTGTGATTTTGGAAACTCTCGCTGGTCTATTAAGTATTCGGTGCATGAGGCAAAAAAGACACGGAAAGATCCATGGAAAGAGGTTGACAAAAGGCGGAGAGAAGTGGAGAAAGCGAAAAACGCTGCCCAGCGTTGTTCCAATGACGGAGAAAAGAAAATAAAAGCCGAAGAAAAATTAAGATTGGCAGAAATGCTTTTGCATGAAGCTGAAAGAGAATTAGAATTTCTCGCTTCGCCGAAGAGGGTCTGCATGAAACTCTGGAACGGAATTAATTTGCAAGAAGTACAAATGTTGTGGAGATCGAAGAGGTTGGACAAAGATTTGGCGATAAGGTGTGGAAATAGAGGCCCACACGCGATCCAGGTTTCCCGCGCAGATCGATTAGGGCGTGCGGCCGTAAATGCCTCCAAGAGCGACTCATTGCAAATTGCAGGTCCATTTGAGCAGAGGTGTTGGAACGGAAGGCTTCAAGCTCCGAGGGAACAACTGGCGCGCATAGGTCGCAGAGTGGAAAGACACGGTTGGGATAAGAAATCCCAAATGATGAAAAGAGATATCAAATGGCTGTTGACATTTTCGCCGAAGCTACGGCCGTTGGGACCTTGGCTCGAGTATGGTGGGAAAGAGAAAATAAAGGAGAGGCAAGAAGTCGAAGAAAAAGGGGGCAGGGGGAATGATGCTCGTCTGCTGTTGTGCCGATTGCCACGTCTAAGGGTTCTTTCCGTTGATCTAGGCCACCGTTATGCAGCCGCTTGCGCTGTATGGGAGACCCTCGGTGAAGAAGACTTTAAAAGAGAGATAAAGGGGAGAAAGGTTTTATGTGGAGGCAGCAGCGGGGAATGTATGTATTGCCATACTCTCCACAGGGATAGAGAAGGAAAAGTGCTTAAGACGATATACCGTCGCATTGGCGCGGATACTTTACCGGATGGCAGGCCTCACCCTGCGCCTTGGGCCAGGCTGGACCGTCAGTTCCTTATCAAGCTGCAAGGAGAACGGGAAGGTGCGCGTGAGGCATCAGTTGAAGAGATTTGGAAAGTCCATGAATTGGAGGCAAGACTAGGGCGTACTAAGCCGCTAATCGACCGGCTGGTGGCGGCAGGTTGGGGTCAAACTCCCGGACAGAAGAAACGACTTCGTATATTAGAAGGCTTAGGCTGGAAACAAACGCAAGGGGTTGTTGATGTTACGAAGGATAATGAAATGAGTTACAAACCATCCCTGTCCGTGGATGAGCTGATGTTTTCTACTGTTCGCACTCTATGTCTTGCACTTGGGCGTCATGGCGACCGCGCGCGCATTGCGCATGCTTTAACTGCTGATTATAAAAAGATGCCTGGAGGTCAAAGATATTACTTTAATCGTGCTGAAGATGCGTCTGTAGGTGATGATGAAAGCGTGCGTCATGAGAAGCACGTGGAATACATACTCGACGCTCTTTTGCGGTGGCATGATTTGTTTGAAGCTAAGGGATGGCAGGACGAGGAAGCACGTGAATTGTGGGATAAATATATCGCTAACTTGTCGTGTTGCTTAGAAGTCTCGGAGATGGATGATAGTCTTACCGATGCGGAACTGAAGAAAAGACGGAAGGATTTTAAAGAAAGACTTCGCCCAGTGGCAGAAGCTATTGTTAAAGATGGAAAGTTGCGCAAGAAAATTCAACAAGAATGGAAAAGGAGATGGGAGAGGGACGACGAGAAATGGAGAGAGGATATTCGGTGGTTCAAGCACTGGATTTTTCCTCGAAAGAAGCAGGCAGGCCCTTCTATATACCGGATGGGCGGGTTATCCCTAACGCGCTTGGCAACTATGACTGAGTTCCGCCGCAAAGTGCAAGTAGGTTTCTTCACTCGGCTGCATCCCGATGGCACAACAGGAGAGATAGGCGAAGATTTTGGTCGAAAAGTCCTTGAGGACCTTGAAGTGATGCGAGAACAACGAGTGAAGCAGCTTGTCAGTCGCCTTGTTGAGGCTGCACTTGGCATAGGAAGCGAAGATCTGAGTCACTGGGAAGGCCAGAAACGCCCACAGCAGAGGATAGAAGACCCTCGGTTCTCACCTTGCCATGCAATAATCATAGAGGACCTGACGCATTACCGTCCGGATGAAACCCGTACTCGAAGGGAGAACCGCCAACTTATGACTTGGTCTTCTTCAAAAGTCAAAAAGTATTTGGCCGAAGCTTGCGAACTGCACGGACTTTATCTACTTGAAGTGCCTGCGAGGTACACTTCACGTCAGGATTCCCGCACAGGAGCCCCAGGTATTCGTTGCAGCGATGTTTCGGTCGCCGAATTCAAGAACTCGCCTTACTGGAGGAAAGAGGTAGCAAGAGCAAAGGCCAAGAATGAAAAAAATCAAGGCGATGCGCGGGACCGTTATCTTTGTGAACTTGATGCTCAACTTGCTGGTTCAGGAAGATTAAAAAACGTCAGGGTACCGATTGCGGGTGGTGAGATCTTTGTATCAGCCGACACTGGTTCTCCCGCTACAAAGGGGATTCAAGCTGATTTGAACGCTGCCGCTAATATAGGGCTTAGGGCTCTTGTTGACCCAGACTGGCCAGGAAAATGGTGGTATGTTCCTTGCGATTCATCGAGCTTTAAGCCCATAAACGATAGAGTAAAAGGATGCAAGGTTATTGATACCCAGGAATCTCTTAAAGAAGCTTCGCCTGGATTAGCTGTCAAAGGAGAAAAGAATTCAGAAAAGAAAAGACAGAGAAGGGCAAAGCATAGAGAAGTTGTCAACCTATGGAGGGATATATCCGCCAAACCGGTTTCGGCAGCTTATGGACCATGGGATGAGTATTCTGTGTATTGGAATCGGGTACAGGATCAAGTTGTAAAAATCCTACGAAACAATCTTGCATTAAGCAAATGAATGATAAGGGAAGAAAGGCTGTTTTTATCCGAGAGCTTGCTTATGGACGAAGATCTTTGGTCTGTGCGTAACGTTGCAGAATACGCATATTGTCCGCGTCTATTCTATCTAATGCACGTAGAGGGCATCTTCGTACCAAGTCCGGATACCGAAAAAGGGGTTTCCATCCATCATCGCGTGGATAAGCCTAGTGTCTTTATGGGGGAAAAAGAAGTAACAGAAGATCATGATCGGCCGAAAGTGATCAGGCGAATGGCTCTTTCAAGCGAGCGCCTCGGCATAACCGCCACATTGGACCTAGCTGAGATATCCGGCAATGACGTCGTTCCTATAGAGTACCGAAAAGGAAAAGCTAAGCGTATCCACCATGGGCGAGAAGGAAAGGCAGATAGTGAGGATGATGTTAGAAAGGAAAACCTAGAGGCGTGGCCGACGGATAATGTTCAGGTGGGACTCCAGTCAATACTTCTTGAGGAATACGGATACACGGTTCGCGAAGCAGTGATATATTACGCGGAAGAGAAGCTCCGCCTGAAAATTGCCGTCAATGATAAACTCAAGGAAGAAGCATTGCAAATACTCAAAGCGGCTAAAGAGTGCGCAAAAGGGCCACGCCCGCTTCCTTTGTTGAACGATCCTCGCTGCTTGAGATGTTCACTGCAACCGGTCTGTTTACCTGACGAAGTGAACTACCAAAAAGCGACGAAGCAAGGAGAAAACGGCTTTTCTCCAAGGAAGATATGGCCACCACGAAGTGAAGGTATCCATGTTGTGGCGCAACAAGACGGTTTAAAAATTAGCATAAGCGGTTCGGAGCTTATAATATCCAATAAAGACGGGGAAAAAATAAGGCACACCCCCTTAGTAAATGTCGAAAGTCTTTCGCTTCTAGGGAGGGTTCAGATTACTACGCAGGCGATATGTTCCCTGGCTGAGCGAAACATTCCCATAGCTTTTCTTTCATCAGGAGGAAGGCTTATTACTATCATAGATCCTATGGATACCGTTAGCGCGGATATAAGAAGAGCACAGGTACGCATTTTCGATAACCCGGATAAGTGTCTGTATTTCGCAAAAGCCATTGTAAGCGCGAAATTGGCAAACCAACGAGCGTTACTGATGCGCAATTATAAGACTTTACCTAAAAAGGTATCCAGAATAATGGCGGACGAGATAAAGAGAGTCAAAGAATCTCACACGATTGAAGAGGTAAGAGGCCATGAAGGAATGGCCGCTTCGCTATATTTCGGTAATTTTCACGGCATGCTGAAGGGACCTTTCGCGGAGGAATTCAGGCAAAACGGAAGGAGAAGAAGGCCTCCACCTGATCCTGTCAATGCCTGTCTTTCAATTGCATATTCCATACTAACAAGCGAGTGCATTGCAGCATTGCGAATAGCAGGCTTGGAGCCCTCGATTGGTGGTTACCATGTAACTAGACCAGGCCGTCCTGCTCTTGCCCTTGACCTCATGGAGCCGTTCAGGCCGCTAATTGCTGATTCCATAACCATTACATGCTTCAACAAGGGTGAGCTTAAGAAAGGGCATTTTCACCAGACCTCTGAAGGCTGCAACTTAACGAGCACAGGTAGACGAAGTTTCTTTGAAGCTTATCACCGGAGAATGAACACGGAAGTCACTCACCATTTTTTCAAGTACCGCTTAAGTTACCGGCGCATGATTATTCTGCACGCAAGGATGTTAGTTGCATGGATGATGGGCGAAATAGAAGATCTGTCATTTTTAACCACAAGATGAGCGAGAGGTTTGAAAAGATGAGATGTTATCTTGTTTGTTATGACATCAGGGACCGAAGCAGGTTACACTCAGTGCATAAGATAATGATGGGATATGGAGAACCTTGGCAATATTCTGTTTTCTTTTGTAGATTAAAGGAGATAGACCGGTTAAGAATGGAATTGGATTTGGCAGAGGCGATGAATTTAAAAGATGATCAAGCATTGATAATAGACCTCGGGCCAAGCGAAAAGGCAGTGCGTGAATCTACAAAAGTATTAGGACAGGCTCTTCCGGAAGAATCGGATGGTTTGATTTTCATTTGAAAAGTATGATATATTGATATTGACTCTATAGGAGTCAAAAATTCCACAGAAAGTGTCTTCTCCTTCAATGGACTTGGCACTGTGGGGTTGATTAGTTTTATGCCGGAATGAGACAAGATCTTTGAAAACGGCCGCGAGCATGTATGTGGTGGAAGGTACTCGAGAGGATGCTCGTAGTATGTTCCCATCGAGGCTTCAGCGGCAGCAAAGAGTGGTGAACAAGGATGAAATCGAATAAAATACGTCGGCTCTCGCAAAAAGAAATAAAAAACCAGGTAGAGCGCCATAAATACGATAAGCTGTAGCACAAGCCGGCGTGAAGCTAATCAACTGACACCACCCCGCCGGATACGATCTTTGCCATGAACTGACGTAGCACAAGCCGGCGTGAAGCTAATCAACTGACACGTTCTTCCGGAGCGTTCTTTGTTCGAGGGTAGAAGTAGCACAAGCCGGCGTGAAGCTAATCAACTGACACAAGGAAACATTGCGCAAGATGGAGCAGGCGATAGGTAGCACAAGCCGGCGTGAAGCTAATCAACTGACACGTCTTCGGGTGGGGGGATGCAAGCGGCAATCGTCGAA
>Ga0078972_1016667_pt1 | contig 10801 bp, 2 predicted proteins | sample YelNatPaOPGAMG01_FD_67568 | JGI IMG/M metagenome (GOLD analysis project Ga0078972, IMG submission 67568) | Hot spring thermophilic microbial communities from Obsidian Pool, Yellowstone National Park, USA - OP-RAMG-01 (SPADES assembly) (version 2) | ecosystem: Environmental > Aquatic > Thermal...
CTGAAAGTTTGCATTCGATGCAAGTGGAAGAGCTTTGTTTTAGACTTGGGATTAAGCCAAGCGTTTGCATTCATCATTTGGAAAAGTTGAACGAATGGAAGTTAGTTGAAGTGAAGAAAACAAGTAAGTATGGGGAAAAGAACAGAAGAAGCATTTGGGGTTTGAATTTAAAACATCCAAACTGGATTTTAGAATGCTATAAGAATATAAGAGATTATTTCTTTACCGAAAAGGAATTGGAAGAAATCACAAGCAGAAATAAGGATTTCAGAAGTAGCAAAGGTATTTAAAGGTTTAGTTAAATTTTTGTCATAATCTTGTAATATTTTTGTAGCAGTAGGATTATTAAATTTGTTTCTTCTTAGTAATTATAAGTTGGTTTGATGGATAATAAGGCTTTAGCTAAGGGTATAGCAAAAATTTCTCTTATTGTTTTTGCTTTAGTTTTGGTTGGATTTTTTGTTTTGAAATATGTTTTGCCAGTTCATGCTGTACATACTAGTACAGCTTCCCTTGAACCAGAATGGTCTCCTGCAAATCAAATTGTTAATTATACTGTTACATTTTGTAAAATAAGTGGAGACACTATTAATGAAGTAAGGATTTATAAGAATTATGATGGGTCAGTATATTATACCAATTTTCAATGTTATGAGAAAGCAGGATGGGAATTATTATATATAGGAAGTTATCCGGCTTGTTTTTATGTTGCAAACTCTTCTTCTCCAGATTATAACCCGTTAGATGTAAACGGTGAATGTCAAAATTTCACATTCTCTGCACGCACACCACCCTCTGGTCAACAATACTGTAATTTACGCTGGCAGTTCGAAACTAGGGATGTAAATTATGAATGGAAATATTTGTATGATAGCACAAGTGTGGATGACGTACCACCTGAAATAACAAAGACAATAAGAGGTGCACAATGGGGAACTTGTCCTCCAACAAATGGTGAAGAATGTTGGATCACAAAGTCAACTAAAATTAATATTTCCGTTAATGAAAAAGGCGTATGCGGCATAAGCGGACTCGATTGGTGTGAAATAACTTATACAGTTGATGGAGGCTCCCCAATACGAGAAGTATACCAAGATTTAAATGGAGAAACTTATTGGAGTTATGAATTTAGTTTTGATGAAGATTCTGTTCATAAACTAAATGTGACTTGTAAAGATATAGCAGGTAACAGAGTAGAAGATATAGAGACTTTTAAAATAGATAGCACACCACCGACTACAACAAAAGTTGTAAGCGAACCGAAAAAAGTAGAAGGCAACGTTGAATGGGTTGATACGTTAACTACAATAACATTAACTGCTGTTGATTCCGATCCAACAGGTCATCAGTGTAATGTTGGTGTAAAAGGCATTTATTGGGCAGATGTAATCGTTGATGATAATGCATGCTCGAATCCGGAAAATTATTGTGAACCTCAACAACTAGAATATAATTTTAAGGAAGGGAATAGTGTTCAGATAACAAAAAATGAAGAGTCTTGTCATCTTTTGCAATATTATTCTGTTGATAATTTGGGTAATGCAGAACAAGTAAAAACTAATTGTTTCTTTGTTGATAAAACTCCACCAAAAATAGAGAAAGAAGTAAACCAACCAAAAGTTGAAGAACTAGATTTAGAAATGTTAGGCAAGGGGAAAGCACATTGGGTAACATCACAATCTTATTCAGGATCTTCTTCAGCTAAGTTAGTAATTCCAGATAATGCTTTAGGAACTGATTTTGCAGGAGTTGATTCATTCTTCGATGTTTTTGTTGAATTAAAAGATATAACAAGTCTTTCATATTATAGAAAGGTTGTAAAATTCGATAATGGTTGGAGCCCGTTAGTAATTTTAGGAATAGATGCAGATGGAGATGGCAAATTTGAGGCGAAACCTTTAGAATGGGAAGCTTCACTTTCAGCTGGTACAGTAGACCCAACACTATTAGGAGATGATAGCTTCATACAATGTGAAGCAGAAACAGGATTGGGTGCAATTGATACAGACTGGGTAAAGGTAGATGCTTACAAGGATTTCAAATGTTACACACCTAATGTAACTGGAAATGGTTATGAAGTTGTATACGATTATTTAGAATATTTCCAAAAAAATACTGTAGGTAGAGTTGAGCCAACAGATAAAGTTGCAATGATAAAAGTAGAACTAGGAGGAAACCCACCAACACAAGATAATGAAATAGCTTATGTAGATTATGTTGAAGTCAATGGGGTTGTAAGAATTGATGAGCCTGTTGGATTTACATGGGTATCCCCCGTTTCTAATATCGTTTTCACATGTCAAGATCAACAACCACATCCATCAGGAGATGAAAAAGTTTGTTTCAAAGTTTCATTTGATGACCCAAAAAATCCAGACTTGACGAAAAAATATTGTAATAAATATGGTGGCACAATTGGAGAAGATGGATTCTGTTGCGTTGCTGTAGGCGAAAGCCATCAATTTACTTTTAATTTTAATACTAAAGAAGACTCTCTACATGATTTAGAATACTATTGTAAAGATGCTGTTGAAAAGAAAAGTGATACGTACATACAATATTATAAAGTAGATTCTCAACCACCAATAATTGCAAAAACAATGATTGGTGACGATCACTTAGGAAAGTGCCCACCATTAAAACCTGAAGATCAATGTTATGTGAAAGACGATGGTAAAAATGGCGTGCGTATAGATGTTAAAGACGGTGGAGAAATCTGTCATGTAGATAAATCAGAATGTACTTATGAACTTTGGTGGGATGAACAACCTAGTAAGCCTATTAAAACAGGCGTTTTTGGTGAAGAAGGAGTAGATATATATTTCACTGAAGATTCACAACATATTTTGAAAGTTAAATGTAAAGATGCGTTAGGAAATGAAATGCCTGAAGATGTAGAAATATTTTTAGTAGATTCAACACCACCAGTAACAACAAAAACTTATGGAGAACCAACAAAAGTTGAAGATGGTTATCGTTGGATTACAAAAGATACACCAATAACTTTAACTGCAACAGATGAAAAAGTTGGTGTTGATAAAATTTACTGGAGATATTCATGGTTTTCAAATGATACTTGCAAAGAATTCCTTACTCCTAGATCGGGGACTTACCGCTTTTCTCCTACAGATAATTGCCCTGTATATAAGGGTTATCCATTTCCAAGTACAAATGAATGGAACAAGAATGGACAAAATCCATATCATCCAGGGGAAATAGGGCCGCATGTTAATCTCGTTGAAACAGGCGTAGGATATGTAACTTTAGAATTTGTTAATCCTCAAAATTATTGGATTTGCTTCGAATACAGAAGCGATGGAGATATAGGCCAATATATAAATCATATACATTACAGTCCTTGTATTGATGATGATTTATATCCTTATGTTTGTTTACTGAATAATAAAACTAATAAAACGATTTCAGCTGTACAGTTTGTAGAAGTAAGATCTATGTTTGGCGCCGAGCGTGATTGGGATTTTGGTTGGACGAAGTTTGATGTAATACTTAATGTGAGTGGTTGGAATTTGGTTAATGGAAATACAGTTACTTTCAATATTCCAGAAAGTAGCTGTCACAAGATAGAATATTTTGCAATTGATAAGCTAAATAACATAGAGCCGATAAACAGGCAATTTGTTATTGTTGATAATACACCACCAAAAGGAATAAAGATAGTGGGTCAACCGAAAATTGCTGGAGAAGGATTTACTTGGGTAACACAACAAACACCAATAACATTAGACTGTGATGACAGTTGGAATGGAGAAGCACCACATCCAGTAGACCAAGAAACAGTATGTTATAAAGTTTCTTATGACCTTGACATTAACGGTGACAAATTACCAGACGATGGAGGAATGCAGTATTTAACAGAACAATATTGCGAAGAATTTGGAGGAGAATATAACAGCACAACTGGAGAATGCTGTGCATATGTAGGAAAGTCTGATTACGTTGCACCAAGTGTTTACACATTCCACTTTATGGAAGATTCTTTACACAACTTAGAATTTTATTGTAAAGATCATTTAGGAAATAAAGGCGAAGTAGATATAGAATACTTTAAAGTTGATACAACACCGCCAACAGTTGAAAAAACTGTAGGTCAACCAAACATAAAATGCACAGAAGAGGATTGTGATTACTGGATAACTCAAAGCACAGAAATCAGCTTTACACCAACTGATGGTGGAGAAATCTGTCACGTAGATGGTGTTAAGTGTTATTATAGATATACTGTAGACGGCCAACCTATTGTTTACTTTGATGATGTAGAATCAGGAACAGACGATTGGACAGCAACAGGTTTGTGGCACATAACAGAATATAGAAGCTACAGTCCAACTCACAGCTGGGCTTACAACGAAGAGTCAGACCATGATTATGATACAGGTTCTGCAAATTCAGGAGAGCTTATATCAAAAGATATAGCTTTAGGTTCTAAACCGATATTAACATTCTGGAGCTGGGAGCAGGTTGAATGCATTTATGGTGGTTCTTGTTATTATGATAGGAGAGAAGTTTATGTAAGCGATGATGGAGGCTCAAATTGGAATTTAGTGTGGCAATCGTTTGGCCCCAAGGAACAATGGTATCAGCCAGTAATTGACTTGTCTGCTTACGCAGGAAAAACAGTGAAAATAAAGTTCAGGTTCGATACAGTAGATAAATTATTCAATAATTATGAAGGATGGTATGTAGACGATATAAAATTATACACAGATTGGATAGAATATACAGGTCCATTCCACTTCACAGAAGATTCGGTTCATACATTAGAATACTACTGTGAAGATGCATTAGGAAACAAAGGACAAACACAAACTGAAATAGATAAAGTAGATAACACACCACCAAATACAACAAAAACTTATGGACAACCATTCTTTGAAAATGATAACGGTGAATGGATTTCATCTGCTACGCCAATAACATTAAAAGCAGAAGACGGTGGAAAAATCTGTGCTGTAGGTGAAAAGGAAACTTACTACAGAGTAACACAGATAGAAGATTCTTATTGTGATAAGACATCTGATAGCTACTGTACAAAAGATGGAGAAGGCGAATGGATAATATACACTAAACCATTTACAATCGATAAAACTTCATGCCATGTCATAGAATTCAAGAGCGTTGATAAGCTTGGAAACGAAGAAACATTTAAGAAGCAATGTGTATATGTTGACAACGAAGCACCAGAACCAGTTAAAACAGTTGGTAAACCAAGAACAGAATGGGATGGAAAGGATGCAAAATATTATGATATAGCAGATAAGTGTTGGAGCGAAGATCCAGAAAAGTATATAGAATGTTGGAAAGTTACTTTATTCACACCAATAACCTTAGACTGTGAAGACCAAGAACCACATCCAGTAGATCATGAAAAAACTTGCTTTAAGGTAGAAGTAGATGGTGTAGATAAGACAAATGAATATTGTAATATGGTTAAGGGAACATTAGTAGAAGATGGGTTCTGCTGTGGATTAACCGCACCTTATGAATTCCACTTCAATGAAGAAACAGAACACAGCTTAAAGTATTACTGTGAAGATGCCCTAGGAAACAAAGGACCAATAGACGAGGAGAAATTCAAGGTTGAAGGTACATCATTTAACATTACATTAAACAAGAAATGGAACTTGATTTCAGTGCCGTTTGTGATGCTAGATGGTTCAATAAAAGAAGCATTCAAAGATATAAAGGATGATGTTATTTCAGTATGGACCTATGATCCTGAGCACAAGATATGTGGTAAAGATTGGTGCTTGTATGTCCCAAGCAACGGAATAGATGAAATAGGTAAAATGATACCAGGTTGGGGTTACTGGGTATTAACAAACAAAGACACAAACTTGCTAATAGGTGGAAGCTTGTTCAGCCCAGCAACAACACCACCAGACAAGAGCATAGTACATGGCTGGAACTTGATAGGATATTGGGGAACAGAAGGACAAACAGGATATTATGGACCATTTGGAAATGGAAAACCAGCTTACTGTGAGCTTTTCTCATTAGGAGAAAGCTTCTGGGACAAAGGATTTGCATCTTTGGTAACATACTGGGAGCCATACAATCCAAATCAATGGATAAATCTTGGCAGATATAACAACATGGATCCAGGTGCAGGTTATTGGCTGTTTGCTACTGAAGATGGAATATATGCATTTTCAACAGAATGCTCGTATGCAATATAACTAGTGATTCAAGCCATTCCTTTTTATTTTTTAATTTAATTAGAGATGAAAATAATGAAAAAAGGGTTAACAGGAGCAATAAAAGTAAGTTTGATTTTCTTATTTTTGATTATTTCTTTATTTTTTATTTACAATATAATACCTGTAAATGCTTCAACAGCAACAATTTGGACAACAGATATTTTTGGAAATCCAAAAGCAGATTTTTCTCCAGAAGAAATTGTTTACATTCATGGCTCTAATTTTTTAGCAAATAAAAATGTTAATGTTTCTGTATCAAGACCAGATGGGATAGATGATAAAGGTTCTATATTAACAGATAGTATTGGTAGCTTTGTTTATAATTATCAATTAGACGGCATAGAAGGTTTGTATAATATATTTGCTACAGACGGAACAAACATTGCGGAAACATTTTTTACAGATTCTTATGAAGTTAATAAAGTATGTAAGGATTATGGGTTTGATTTTGGAGTTGTTAAATGGGAGTGGAATAGCGGGTGGATACCTGAAGGAGGAGATCCAAAAGGAACTTCTGTAACAGGAAATGATACTGTTGCAAATTGGAATGTAGGAACTTCAGAAGCTGATGGAATCGTTGTGAAAGCAGGTAGCAGCACTATTTATGCTATAAATGGTGATAATGGAACCGTTTATCAAAAAAAGCCTTCAATGAGTTTTATTGCATTTTGTGGATATTATAAATGCGAAGAAAATGAAGAATTAACAGAGTTCTATTATGAATCAAAACCAAACTCTGTTTATGTTGATAACAAGACTGCAAATGTTTCATATAAATTGTGTAATGGAACACAAAATATAGACGTTGATACAAGCGATGGAAAAAAGCACTATATTTACATGAAATGGAGTTTAGACGTATCTCAATATGATGGTGCTTATTATTTTGATTTGCTTCTTTATCATAAGGAAGTTTCAACCTTAATAAAAGTTCAGCTTAAAGATAAGTTTGGAAATTGGTTAGATGTTTGTGACCCTCCTGAATATTCATCTTACGTTTGGAGTACATGCAATCTTTTGCCTTATTGGAACATAATTAAAGAGACTCCTGTTATTGAATTAAGATTAGTTGCATGGAAAGTTTCGACTTGTCATGAATACCTTGGTTGTGCAAAAATCAAAACAAAGTTGTACAAGTGTGAAGTTAAAGAATATTGTGGTGATGGAACTGTAAAACCACCTGAACAGTGTGAATTGCCAAATACAATTAACAATCCATTTTGTAGTCAAACAACTTCAGAGTGCTTAGGAAAAAAACTTGGACAAAGAGATGCTTTTGGTGATTGTAATACCATATGTGGTTGTGTTTACGATCCTTTTCAATATTCTTGCGTTAAGGATCGATGTGGAGCAGAATGTAGCAATAGTTCGGATTGTTCTCCAAACTCTTGTTCAGAAACCTATTATGATTATTGTACTGATAAGAAACTAACAGAATATGATGACGATAAAATTTTAGATAGCACTACTGTTGAAGATTCTTGTGAAAATAACTGTCAAGATGACTGTACCTGTACTAACTGTAGTGTAGATTGCTCTCCGCCAGAAACAAATACTTATTGCGTGAAGGATGTTTGTGGTGCTGAGTGTAGTTCTGATAATGATTGCAACCCAACAATTTGTGAAGATAAGTGCGTAGGAAAGGATTATTACGATTATGATGATGTTCCAAACACATGTCAAGACAATTGTATATGTACAGAAAATGAATGTGGTGAACCTAAAATTTACTATAATGATTCAAGATGTACAGAATGCCAAACTGATGATGATTGTAACAAATTAGATAAAGATTATTGTGAAGGTAATTTGCTAAAACATGATGAAGGTAGATGCATTAACTACGAATGTCAAGTAGAAACCACTTCTCAAAATTGTTACTTTTTAGAGTATTATTGTTCGAACGATGACGTAAGATATAAAGAGGGCTACTGTAACCCTTCAGCTTTAAAATGCGATTTTAATGATTACTTTTCTGAATCATGCGATAATGATTACGAGTTTTGCGACCAAAACCAAAGATGGAAGCATGATGAATATTGTAGCAAAGGTCAATGCGATTCAAGCGAAAGTGTGATAGAAGATTGTAACAATTACAATAAAGATTTCTGTAGCGATGCCTTCCATTGGGTTCATCAAACAGGCACCTGTCAAAAACAAGATAGCAAGACAATATGTGCGTTGGCTTCTTCAACAGGAGATTGTAGAGATAATCTATGGTGCAACGGTGAAGAAACTTGTAGTGAGGTAGGAGGCTTGCACTGCGAAAAAGGAACTCCAATAGATTGCTCATCTTATAATTTAGATGAAATAGCGACATGTGACTGGAACCCAGATGGTCTGAGCTATACTTTTGATTATTCTCCACCCTTTATTTCTACATGTGATGAAGAGCACGATAAATGCACAGAAGGTTCTTATACGTTTACTCACACTTGTGCCGATAACGATTTATTAGATGGTGGACCAATAATACCTTTTTCAAACGGAATAAGAAATTGTAGTGCTGAGTGTGATTATTTTGGGTTAGAATGTGAGAACAAATGTGTTGGAAACGTAAGATATTACGATGGAAATTGTAAAGATTGCTTTTGCGATTATAAAACAGAAGATTGTGACAGCAAAGATGGCTGCTATGTTTATGGCAACGGTTGCGAGGATAGAGACTATTTCTGTAAGGTAGAAGGGTGTGATTATACTTACTCAAATAGAAACACAGACTTTACAGAAGATGAAGAATTTTACTGTTATGTTAGTGAGATAAGAAGCCATAAAAAACTACATGACTTTTTCTGTGAAGGAACTTGTAAGGATCACACCAGTTGGATAGATGATAAATTAATTGAGGATTGTAATGAAAAAGATGGCTGGTATGATACAGGCGAAACTCGATGGGTTCAGATAAATCAATGTTCAGAAAAAGAAGAGAAAGAGCAAGAATACAGAGACTATACTTGCCAGAAGAATGAGAATGTAGAATGTGCTTATACTGTTACTGAGAAAAGATGGGTAGAAACAGGGAATGTTAATAACTATCCTTTAAGCACAACTTGCGAAGCTGATGAAGATCCGTGTACAATTGACCATTGCGATGGTAAAGGAAATTGTATAACATATGATTATGTTCCTGCGCCTTCTAAACCGATTAAAACAATAGGTGAGCCAAAAAGTGTTTGTGGAGAGAATGAATTGTGTGATTGGAAGGTTACAGTTTTGACGCCAATTACTCTATACTGTGAGAATAGCGATGTTAAATGGAGGTATGCTTTGAATGGAGAATGGCATGAGTGGCAAGTCAATTCATCACCTATTACGATTTACTTCCCAGAAGAATGTAATCATACTTTAGAAGCTTATTGTACAAATGTTTGTGGAGAAAGTCAACATGATATAGAAAAGTTCAAGGTTGAAGGTACATCGTTTAACATTACATTAAACAAGAAATGGAACTTAATTTCAGTGCCGTTTGTTTTAATAAATGATAAGCCTGAAGAAGTTTTCAAGGATGTAAAGGAAGATATAATATCGGTATGGACTTATGACAATGGAACTTGGTATTTATGGACTCCAAATAATGGGCCTGATAATTTAAATAGCATTACACCTGGTTGGGGATACTGGGTACTAACAAACAAAAACACAAGCTTGCTAATAGGAGGAAGTTTATTCAGTCCAGCAACAACACCACCAGACAAAAAGATAGTACACGGCTGGAACTTGATAGGCTACTGGGGAACAGAAGGACAAACAGGATGTTATGGACCATTTGGAACTGGTAAACCAGCTTACTGCGAATTATTCTCACTAGGAGAAAGCTTCTGGGACAAAGGCTTTTCATCTTTAGTAACATACTGGGAGCCATACAATCCAAACCAATGGGTTTATCTTAACAGATACAGCAACATGGATCCTGGAGCAGGCTATTGGCTTTTTGCTACAGAAGATGGAATATACGCATTTTCAACAGCATGTGACGGGTATAGTTAATCTTTTAAAGTTTAGTAGGTATCTATATGTAGGTGATAAGAACGAAATTAAAATTAATATTAATGGCGCTTATTACAGTTATTTTATTTTCTAATTTAGTTTTTGCAGTTCCAGGAATCCCGAATGCATTCTACGGAACTGTTACTTTGAACGGAAATCCAGCTCCAGATGGAACGGTTGTTACTGCTAAAATAAACGGAGTGGAAGTCGCAAGAACAACAACAAAAAATGGTAAATATGGTTATAGTCCTGTTTTTTACGTTGATGATCCTAATAACGATTTATGTATCGGAGGTTGTCCAGTAATTCACTTTTATGTCAATGGAATTGATACAGGAAAAACTGCAATATTTTGCAACGGTTGTGTTACAGAGGTTAATTTAAGTGTCAATACTGGTGGAGGCGCAGGAGTCCCAGGAGCTGGTGGCACAGGTGGAGGCGCAGGAGGTTCAACAGAAGAAACAACGCAAACTAATCAAACTGGAACTCAGCAACAACAATGTCAAGAAAGATGGGTTTGTAGCGAATGGAGTGAATGTATAAATGGAGTTCAGACAAGAACTTGCAGAGATGAAAATAATTGTGGAACAAATAAT
>Ga0078972_1016668_pt1 | contig 10800 bp, 11 predicted proteins | sample YelNatPaOPGAMG01_FD_67568 | JGI IMG/M metagenome (GOLD analysis project Ga0078972, IMG submission 67568) | Hot spring thermophilic microbial communities from Obsidian Pool, Yellowstone National Park, USA - OP-RAMG-01 (SPADES assembly) (version 2) | ecosystem: Environmental > Aquatic > Thermal...
AATAGAATTTTATGGGGCCGGTGGGAATTTCATCAAGAGGAGTGATTACACTCTTGATTTTGAACCCACGACATTGGGCAATTTGTTTCGGGAAATTATTAATTATTTTTCTCCCGGGCCCAAGCCGGGTGTCTTAAACCATGCTGGACCACGGCCCCAAATCTATGTTTAAATTAAAAAAATATGAAGTTAATTAATATTATCATAAAATGCGCATTTAAACTCATATTTCTTTTAATATTATTAAAAAAATCGATCATTTATAAAATCTAAAAAAGAAAATCATAGAGGAAATAACACTTATAAAAAACTTAAAATTTAAGTATAGAATTCAAATATTTATATAGAAATTTTTAAAAGAAATAAAAAAGGGCTGGTGGTCTAGCCTGGTGGGACAAAAATTTACCAAAGCCACCCTTACGAATTATTTAAGATAGGTGGAAGTCGCCGGTTCAAATCCGGCCCAGCCCACTAAACTTTTTAAGCGAAGTTTTAAATATGAGCATTCTTACTTCTAATTGATAGTAATGGAATCTAAATATGCCTATTTAATTAAAAATACGAATGTCAGCATTCATTTTGATAATACTGTTGCACCATCCCAAACTATGCCATCGTCCCAGCCTGTAGTAGAAGAAGTGCCTATATCTTACATAATTCAAATAGCAACTATACCTTTTGATGAAAAAGCATCACGTCTTGAATTATTAGTAAGAATTATATGGCTCTTTCTAACTTGGTTAGTAAGTTTTGTATACTCTTTGGTCTTTGGCATCCTTATACTAATTTATAGCGTTGTTGCATTAATTTTGAATGTCATCAACTTCTTCATAATTTTAATAGCTGGAAAACGCTGGAAAACTGCTTTTAATTGGCAAGCAAAGCTCATAAAAAATAGTGCAACTTATTACACTCGCCTTTATAATTATACAATGCGAAGAGCACCATACTTTGGGCTCATGACAGACAAAAGACCAGACTTAGGAATGGAGTCGGAACCGTCCAAAACGCTAGGAGGATCCCCAGCTTAATTAATCAAATAATCGAGGTTACTCATCTTAAATAATTAAGAGAAAATATCTTTATTTATTTCCTTTTCTTGATTATTTTTCTGAACTCTTTATTTTCTAATATATGAACTTTTATTAACTCTTTCTAATTTGAATCGCTATATTTTTTCCAAATTCTTTACATTTTGTAAGCTCACTTTCTACAATAGGGCCCTTCATTCCTTGAACTTTTATGGATAAACCATCTGTTAATTGCTTTAATCCTGGAACTCTTTTATTTATTTGTTTCTCCATTTTCTTCAAAGCTTTTTCAAAATCTTTTCCCATATACGTATCAAAAACAGCAAACATTTTCCCTTCTAACTTTATTTTACTAAGCTTATCAATAAAACCCTTGATTCCTCTTGTGGGACCACCCATATGATTTGGAGAACCAATTATGATCACATCGTAATCAGAAATCGTTTTAAGATCCACTTCTTTAATTTCTTTGAGGGAGGCTTCTGTCTCATTAATTTCATTCATTCCTTCGATTATCAGCTCTGCCACACGTTTTGTGTTACCATATTTAGATTCATAAATTACGATTATCTTTAACATCACAATCTATCTTCTCATAGCAAATTACATAAGTAGAATATAAACTTATAGATGATGCTATTTTTCTATTCAGGTTTTTAAGATTATGTGACTCTCAAGAAAACTCATATACTTGCACAAAAAGCCTTAACAATTCTCTTTATTTTTTTAGATTTTATAGTATTTTGCATAAAGGATTATACCTACCACCAAGATGGCTATGCATGAAATGAAACAATCGCAAAATCCAGCAGTATGATTGGACTGATGGTGGTAGCTTCTCTTAACAACGATATTATTGTGCAAGCGACTAGCAACCATACTTTAAGCTGTTTTTCTTACGGAATTGTTTTTGCTGTTATATTAATAAGAATTTACTTATTTTTTAATCGCATGTAATTAGCTTCCATCGTAAGAAGATGGTAAAAGTACTGGAAAAATAAAAAAATATATATTAGTAATAAATTGATATCTTAAGTGATTTGATATGCGTATTCGTGTAATAACAGGTACTGCTATGCTTGGAGCATTAGTTATCGTACTTGATTTAACATTCTGGCTTGCAAAAATAAAAATTCCATTTCCAATTTTTCCTAGATTAAAATTTGATTTTGATGGTGTGCCAATAATTTTATCTTTATATCTATATGGTCCATATTCTTCTTTTGTAACATCATGCATAGCTTTTCTAGTAATATCTTTTAGAGATCCTGTAAGTGCTTTTATGAAAGCTCTTGCTGAATTTTCTACAGCTTTAGGCATTATACCATTTTATAAGAAAGGAAAAAAGTTTTTCCAATTAATTGGAATAATTAATGGAATTATTGTAAGAACTATTGTTATGGCTATTTCAAATATTTTAGTTTTGCCTTTCTTTCAAATACTCCCTTTAGGAGCGGTAATTGCTATGCTTCCATTTATAATTGCTTTTAATATAGCAGCTGGAGCAATAAGTGCTTTTTTAGGCTATATTCTCTATGAAAGCTTAAAGAAAAGAATTGGTTTATAATAATTTTATTTAACTTTTAATGAGTTAATAAGTTCTATTGATGTATATTGCAAAAAACTGACTGGAGCCACAATAATTTCACCAAAAACACTTTATAATTACGACTTGCGATGAAATTCTATTAGTCTTAAGGAATCACAGATCAGAAATTTATAAGAAAGGTTAAATCTTTAATAGAGGATTAATATGGTAAATGAAATTTATGTTAAATCAATTTTGAATAAACATAAAAAGAGAGATAGCTGGTTTTTAGACGATTATTCTGTAAAATCCTTATGAGAGGTGTTCCTTCAATTGTATTTATTGTTATATTAGAGGAAGTAAATATGAAGAAAATATGGCAAAGAATCTATCAATAAAAATAAATGCTCCAGAAATTTTGGAAAAACAGCTCTTAATAAGAGCAAAGAAAGGAGAATATGGAATTATTGCTTTATCATCTTCAACTGAGCCTTATATGCAAATTGAAGAAAAACTGAAATTAACAAGAAAATTGCTTGAAATAATTTTAGGATATAGATTTCCTGTTCATATTTTAACAAAATCTACTTTAGTATTAAGAGATTTAGATTTACTAAAAGAGATCAATAAAAATGCAATTTTACCAAATGATTTAAAGCCAAAATTAAAACATGGAGCAATTATTTCTTTTTCCATCTCGACTTTAGATGAAAAATTAGCAAAGATTCTTGAACCTGGAGCATCAAAACCAATTGAAAGGTTAGAAACAATGAAGAAATGTAAAGAAGAAGGATTTTTTTCAGGCGTATGTTTTATTCCAATATTGCCATTTTTATCAGATTCTAAAGAAGAACTTGAAAGGACAATAGGAACTATAAAAGAATATGGAGTAGATTTCATTTTTGTTGGTAGTTTAACTTTATTTGGTAAAGGTCCAGCAGATTGTAAAACGCTTTATTATAAATTTTTGGAGAAATATTATCCTGAACTTGTGCCAAAATATAAAAGTTTGTATAGAATCTTTTTTGCACCACCAAAAGAATATCAAAAAGAACTTGATGAGAAATCAAGAAGATTGTGCGAAAAATATGGGATTAAAAATAGGATTATTTAATAATAGATTTAAGATAGAAATAGGGTATGTTAAAGATAATTCCGTTTAAAAATTATGCGGCCGCCGGGATTTGAACCCGGGATCACCAGCGTGGCAGGCTTCCACCAATAGTTGATGTCCTAAATGTCCCAATTTATTTTTTGTCCAGACTAGACTACGGCCGCATACTCATTTTTAAAAAATATAATAGGAATTTATTATCTTTTTCTAATTAAAATTTTATTTATTAGTTTTTTTCTAAAAACTCTAATATGTTGCCTTTCTTTCTTTCTATTTTAGCTGGAATATTTTTAGGATATTTTTTAAAAAAGAAAGAGAAAATTTTTTCAGTAGATAAAATATTATCTTTTATTATAATACTTCTTATTTTCTTTACAGGAATTAAAATAGGTTCGAGTAATGAAATTGCATCAATGGGAAATATTTGGTTTGAATCAATTATTTTTTCAATATTTTCTATATTTAGTAGCATTTTAATAGCTATGATTATAGAGAAATTTTATCGGAGGAAATAAAAATGTTTATAATAAAAGTAATAATAGCTCTTATTAGTGGAATATTAATTGGTTTTACTATTTTTCCAAAAAGTATTTTGCCCTTTTTAGATTATTTAATAAATATTAATCTTTGTTTTTTATTACTTTTTGCAGGATATGAAATTGGGAAAACATTCAATATAACTAAAGATTTAAAAGAAGTAAGTATTATAACATTTTTAATTTTATTATCAACAATTTTTGGAAGCATAATTGGAGCTTTTATTGCAGGTCAAATAATTGGTTTTAATCCATTATATTCAATAAGCATAGGAGCTGGATTTGGATGGTATAGTTTAACAGGACCTTTATTAATGCAATATATTAATCCATATATTGGTGCTATTGGTTTTACTGCTAATATTTTAAGAGAAATTTTAACAATATTGCTTTTTCCATATTTTGAAAAAATTTTTGGAATATTTGCAGCAATTTCTATGGGTGGAGCAACTACTATGGATTCTACTCTTCCAATAATTATTAAAAGTGTTTCTAATAAAGAATATATTTTAATAGCTTTTATTCATGGAGCAATTCTTACTATTCTAGCACCAATCCTTATACCTTTAATTTTGTCTCTTTAAGAAAAAATAAAATTTTGAAAAAACTTATAAAAATTAATCTTTCAAAAAACGGGATAAAAATTTAAAGAATAAAAGTAAAATAAGAATAGGTATTGAAACTATAGTTATAGAAAGAGTTATGAATATATCAATTGCTTTTTTAAAGATTTTTTTTAGATAAAAAGAAAACAAAGTTAGTCTATTTTTTAGATTTTCCTTGACGTACTACTAGTTCTTTTACATTTGGAATATCTATATTAGGAGTTTCTTTAGTTGAATCGAAAACCATGCATGTTAATGTTTTTTCTATTCCTTTTACTGTTCTAAGTTTATCTATAACAAATCTACCTATTGATTCAACATCTTCTGCTCTAACTTTAATTAATAAATCCCAATCTCCACTTATAATATGTACTTCTTGTACTTCTGGAAAAGAAGCAATTTCTTTAGCAACTTCTCTTTGAGAAAGGAGAGTTTCAAGTTTAGGGTTTGAATAAGCAAAAGAAGCTAAAATGAAAGCAGTTGCACCTTTACCAATTGCTTTAGGATTAATTAATGCATTATAGCCTTTTATTATACCCAATTTTTCCATTCTTTTTATTTTAGCATATACAGTAGTTGTTGGGCTTCCTATTTCTTGAGCAATTTCTTTAGCAGATAATCTACAATTGTATTGAAGTATATTTAGTATTTTTATATCTTTTTCATCAAGAGTTACTTTTCTACTCATGGCAAATCATTGTTTTTTATCAATTTTAAGATGTTTATAAATTTTTCATATTTTTAATAAAATTATAAATAATTATTAGCTAAGTTTAAATATTGGTTCTCTTTTTAATAAGATTTTCTATTCTTTTAGCATCGTTAATCGTAGAAACATCTTTAAACAATAAAAGATTTTCATCAAAATTTTTAAGAGCTGAAGTTAATATATAAAGAACATTTTTCATATTTTTTACTACATTATTAATTGAATAATCTTTTTTCTCTAAGCTTTTTTCAGCAGCTTCTAAGAAAGGCTTTATTCTATAAGAAGCACAAAGAAATTCTGTTTTTTCATCTGGCCAGCGAGGAATTACTGCATTAAATTTTGTAGATACTTCTAATAGAAAATTTAAAAAATCCATTGTTAAAAGTGGTAAATTGCATTTTAAAACAATTGAAGAAATAGAAGATACTTTTTTAAAACAATTAACAATGCTTATTAAAGGAGAATCTATTTGAGAATCATCGATGATTACTTCTGCAAAATATTTTTCAGAAATTTCAGAAATTTTTTCAAGATATTTTTCATCTTTAAGAGAAATAATTATTTCAGTAACATAGTCTGGAATTGCTTCTAATACATATTCTATAGCAGGTTTTTCATTTATTTTTATAAGAGATTTTTCTACTCCATAAGGTTTTCCTTCTTTATTTATAAGAATAATTGCAGCATGCTTTTCCATTATGAGATCAACTTTTTTTAATTTATTTTTCTTTTTTAAAAGAATAAGCACTTATTTTTTAATAAAAAATAGAAATATCTAAGATATAAAAATATTTATTAAATAAATCATTCCTTAATTTTTTAAAATAACCAAATTATTAAAAAATATCTTGAAGAAATTGCATAAATCTTTAATTAAAAAAGAAGAGATTGAAAAATTAGAAAACTATCTGAAAATAAAAATATTATACAATCCAGAATCTGGATTTTGCAATTAAATCGATAAGAAAAGATCATGAAAACCATAGATTCTTTAATTTTAATAAAATATATAGCAAAAAAGAAAAAAAGAAGATGCATTATTTATAGCTTTATTAATATGCACGAATATGCTATCTTTTTTCTCAGAAATATTCTCAATATTGCTTAATGTTTTTTCAAAATTTTCAATTCTTATAAAATACTCCGGTTCCAATTCCTACGTATAAAATTTTTGATGGTAAAGTTGATTTATCAAGAATATTTCTTCCATCTATAATAATTTTTAATTTTTTATTTGAAAAATCATAGAGTTCGCTTATATTAATTTTTTTAAATTGATCATGTTCTGTAGCTACAATTAATATTTCTGCATTTTCTAATGCTTCTTTAAGATTTTTGCATTGTATTCCTCCTCTTTTTTTAACTTCTTCATCTTCCCATGAAATGAATGGATCGAAAACATAAACTTTGGAATTTAATTTATTAAGCTTTTCAATTAATTCATAAGATGGAGAAAGCCTTGTATCAGCAATATTCCCTCTAAAACTTAATCCTAAAATTGCAATTTTAGAATTTTTTAAATATATATTTTTATCATTTGCTATAGAAATTAAAAGTTTAACAATGTAATTTGGCATATCTTCATTTATTTTTCTAGCAATTTTTATAAGAGATGTGTTAAACCCTTCTTCTTCAGCAATTTTTGATATGAAATATGAATAGAATGGTAAGCAATATCCTCCAACACCTGTACCTGGAAGATGTAAATGACAAAATGGTTGGCTATTTGCAGCATTACGTGCTTCTAAATAATCTATTCCAAAAATGTTACAAAAAATTGCTAATTCATTTGCTAAAGCTATGTTTACATCTCTATAAATCCCCTCAAATAATTTTTCAGCTTCAGCAGAAATTGTTGAACTCATTTTAATGATACCTTTTTTTGCAATACATTCATAAATTGAAGATGCAACATTAAGGCTTTTCTCATCATCAGCACCAACTATTTTAGGATAATTTTCAGTAATATCTTTAAGAGCTCTTCCTTCATATATTCTTTCTGGGCTATATGCTAAACCAAAATCTTTTCCAGCTATTAAATTGCTTTCTTTCTCTAAAATTGGTTTAATAATTTTTCTTGTAGTTCCAGGAGGAATGCTTGTTTCAGTAATAACAATATCTCCTTTCTTTAAACCTTTCCCAATTTTGGAATGAACATCTATTAAATTTGAGAAATCTATTAAATTTTTTTCTTTATCATAAGTTACAGGAACTGTTACAATTTTAATGCTTGATTCGATAGATGCTTTTATTGCATCTGTAGTAATTTCAAAAGATTTTGAATCGATATGTTTTTTTAAAGCTTCATTTATACCAGGCTCATCCTGCATTTTCTTTAAAGATAAAATTTCTTTAATAGATTCTTCTGTTTTAACAACACCAATAACTTTTGCTCCAATATTAAGAAAAGCAATAGCTAAAGGTAGACCAACTCTTCCAATTCCAAAAATAGCTATTTTAATTTCTCCTTTAATGATTTTTTCTTTTATTTCTTTAGGTTCTAAATTGAAAATCATGCTCTTCACTTTAAAATAGTTAAAAAAAATTAAGCAAGATAAATATATTAGTTTTACTAATTGAGGCTGTCAACTTAAGATTAAAGACCAATATTTATCTTAAATAATATTTAATGATAAACTTGTGGTAAGCATAGATCAGCATTATTTAATATTTTTAGATAGAAAAATTTTGGAATAAGAAATTCAATATCTACTTTCTTGCTTATGAGTCAAGATTTTCGGAAAAATGGATAGCCTTAAGTTGACAATCTCCTTATTTTTTAAGTAATTCCTAAAATTTGTATATAAAAATTAATTTAGAAGTTTATAAGTTAATTATTATAGCCCGGCTGGCAGAGAAGTTATGCGGCAGGCTGCAGTATAAGATTAAAGAAACCTGCTCTACAGGGGTGCAAAACAAATGGGAAAAAATGGGAATAAACCATTGTGCAACTCCCCTGCCGGGCTTCAAATAAGGAATAACATTTTTTACACAAATTAATTTTAAAATTAAGATTATTTAATAAAATTTATTTACAGAAATATTTGTATATTATATTAAGTAAATTATTTAAGATTATGCTCATTCTTCTTAATATTTCAAAAAAAGATTATGAAATCATACTTAATACAGATTTTGGAGAAAAAATATTTTTAAGAAAAATTGGTACCGAATTTGAACCTTTCCTAAAAACACTTTCAGAAATTTTTAGTGACCTTCAAAATAAATCAGTTTTTCATCTTAAAAAACTTTTTCCAGAAATAGATTCTATTTCTTTAAGAAAGATTGCAAATCTTATGAAAGAAGGAAAAGCTGTAAAAAGGGTTGATATAGAAGCTATTAATAAAAGAATATGGTTTGAAATAGAGAAGAAAATACTCTCTACCGAATTGAGTGAGTCATATAAATTTCTTAAAGAAATAGCTAGACAAGAGAAAATTTCTATTGGCTTTAAACGTGGTTTAATGGGTGATTTAACAGGTGAATACATTTGGTTTTTAATACCAATTTATAAACCAAGTGAAAAATATGGAAATGCTATAGCAATGGAAGCAACTGGAGAAGAGAGTGGTGGAAAAGCTACTTATTTCTTTAGAATAGTAAGTAGAAAAGATTACTTGATTTATAAAAGCTTTGAAGAAATTGATAAAGAAGCAGATAATGTTATTAAAAAAATAAATCAATGTATGATTGATATAAACTTTAGAAGAGAACCAATATACATTCCTGATAATAAATTGAAAGAGTCATCGTATATCAAATATAAAATAGCAATACGAAAAATTCCTTCTCTTAGATTGCTTAGAAACTTGTACATAGGAAGAGTAATGCATATTTCTCAAGAACAATGGAAAAAAGATGTAATGGATTTGCTAAGATTTAATGTAGAAACATTAGATGATTCTATCAAATGGAAAAAATAATTATGAGCCCCGACCGGGATTTGAACCCGGGACCGCCGGCTTTTTGAAAATATACCAAGCCGTTACTCCACATTGCCCTATCCGGGCTAGATCGCCTGGACTTAGCCTGGCTGAGCTATCGGGGCTACATTTTTTTAATTTAAAAGGAATATTTATTTTTATAAATAGTTTTCATTCATAAACTTCTTTATCGAATTTTTTTAAAACTTTTGGTATTTCATTTATAAGATCTGAAGCTAGAATATGAAAACCTTTCTTTTCAACTGCTCTTTTTCCAGCATCTCCATGAACGTAAGTTGCAGCAATTGCAGAAAGAAATTTATCATTTTTCCATGCTAAAAATGTTGCTAATATTCCAGATAAAACATCACCAGTGCCTCCTATTGCCATTCCAGGTGTTCCCCATCTATTAATTTTCATTCTTTTTCCATTTGTTATAATAGTATCATGACCTTTTAATACTAAAACAAAATCATATTCTTTAGCTATTTCTATTGATTTATCTATTTTCTCCCACCATTTTTCTCCAATTTCAATTCCAAATACATGTTTAAATTCTCCAGCATGTGGAGTTGCTATAATTCCTTTTAACATTTCTGGACATGTCTTCATAGCTTTAAATCCATCTGCATCTAAAACTATTGGTTTTCCTTTAGCTTTTTTAATCAATTCAGGAATAGCTTCTATTGTTTCTTCATGCAAACCTAACCCAGGTCCTATTACTATTGCATCAGATCTTTCAATTAAATTTTTAAATAAATCAATACTTTCTTTAGTTAAATGATTGTATGGATATGAATAAACTATAAGGTCTGGAGAAAATTTTCTAATAGAATTTGCAATACTCATAGGTGCTGAAATATAAACCAATCCTGCTCCAGTTCTTAAAGATGATAAAGCAGCTAAAGCTGGAGCTCCAGAAAATATTTCACTTCCACCTATAATTAATACATAACCATAATCACCTTTATGAGAATAAACTTTTCTTGGTTTAATTATTCTTCTAACATCCCCAGGTCCAGTAAAGAATTCTGCTTCAATTGGTATCCCTATTTCTTTTAAAAGAATTTTACCAGTATATTCTTCTCTTCCTTTTAACCCTTTCTTCATTTTATGAAATGTAATAGTATAATTTGCTCTTATAGCATTACCATGTATTTCACCATTTGATGGATTAAGACCTGATGGAGTATCTATTGAAAATATCATTTTATTTGAATTATTTATTATATTAACAATTGATGCTATAGGTTCTCTTAAACTTCCTTTTATTCCAGTGCCAAGTATTGCATCTATAATAAAATCAGCTTTATTTAATAATTCTGAAAATTTTCCTATTTGAGAAATATCCATT
>Ga0078972_1016670_pt1 | contig 10800 bp, 7 predicted proteins | sample YelNatPaOPGAMG01_FD_67568 | JGI IMG/M metagenome (GOLD analysis project Ga0078972, IMG submission 67568) | Hot spring thermophilic microbial communities from Obsidian Pool, Yellowstone National Park, USA - OP-RAMG-01 (SPADES assembly) (version 2) | ecosystem: Environmental > Aquatic > Thermal...
GCCATTTCCTTCTGGCCGCGGCCCGGCGCCTGGGCCGGGAGCTGGCCAGGGTCAGGACCGGCGAAGAGGAACCCTCCCCGGAGGCCTACCGGGAGGCGGTGCGGGACATCATCCGGGAGTGCCTCTACGCGGTGGACAAAAACCCCCTGGCCGTGGACCTCTGCAAGGTGGCCCTGTGGCTGGAAGGGCACTTTCCGGGGCTGCCTTTGAGTTTCCTGGACCATCACATCAAATGCGGCGACAGCCTGGTGGGGGTTTTTGACCTCTCGGTGCTCCAGGAGGGCCACCCGGACGCGGCCTATACCCCGGTGAGCGGCGATGACCGGAGCCTTGCATCCTTTTACAAGAAACAGAACAAGGAAGAACTCAGCAAGATAAGGGACTTGTTCCGTGATCTTCTGGAACAGGCGGCGGACGGCGCCCGGGACCTGGCCCCCTTCGCCCGGGAGCTGGGCTATCACGGCCCCCCCTTCCCCTGGGAGGAGGAGCGGCGTTTTCTGCTGCGCGCTGAGCTGGACGCGGCCTTCTTTCACCTCTACGGCCTCTCCCGGGAGGAGGCCGCTTATGTGCTCACCACCTTCCCCATTGTCCGGCGCCACGACGAGGAGGCGTATGGGGAGTTCCGCACCAAACGGGTCACCCTGGAAATCTACGCGGAAATGCAGCGGGTCATGAGCAGTGGACGGCCCTACCAGAACCTGCTGTCGCCACCGCCCGGCGGCCCTGGCGCCACCCCGGCACCTGAGAAGGGGGAATCACGGGAGTGTTGACGAGGCCAGTGATTAACCCTATATACTAATGATGAGGAGCACGTCATGAAAAACTATACCGCCATTATTGAGCGCTGTCCGGAAACCGGGTTGTATATCGGCTATGTGCCGGGTTTTCCAGGGGCGCATACCCAGGCCGCCAACCTGGACGAACTCTCTGCCAATCTGCGGGAGGTAATCGCCATGTTGCTGGAAGACGGCGAACCGCGCCTGGAGGCGGAATTTATCGGGACTCAAAATATCGCCCTGGCGCCGTGATGGGGAAAGTTCCGGTCCTCAAACCCCATGAAGTGTCGGCCTTGTTGGAATCCCTGGGCTTTCGGGAGATACGCCAACGCGGCTCCCACAAACAATATCGGCATCCGGATGGCAGGAGCACCACGGTTCCTTATCATCGTGGCCGGGACATTTCACCGGTATTGTTGCGTCTCATTGCCAAGGACATCGGCATGACCGTAGAAGAATTGTTAAAGAGAGGGTAACAGAGTCACAGAAAAATCAATTTAAGGGGTGGCCATGGAGAAGCCGGGAGTCTTTGGCGAGGTGTTGGAAGCCGCGGACCGGCTTTCCCCGGAAGACAAGGAAGTCTTGATTGAGGTGTTGCAGCGGCGTTTGCTGGACGAGCGCCGGGAGGAGATCGCCCGGGAAATCGCCGCGGCAAATAGAGAGTTCCAGGCCGGGCAGTGCCAGCCTGCCACTCCTGAGGAGTTGATGAAGGAGATTTTGGGGTGAAGCGGCCCTTGCTCCCTTCCCCTAACTTCGTAAGCGCTGCCCAACGTCTGCTGAAGAAGGAGCCTCTGGCGGCGACGGCATTCCACCAGGCTTTAACCTTGCCGGCGGAGGACGCCTTCCATCCCAAGCTGCGCACCCACATATTGAAAGGCAAGCTGCAAGGCTCCTGGGCCTGCACGGCCGGTTATGACCTGAGAATAGTGTTCGATTTTGTGCCTCAAGAAGAGTTGGAAGCCATTTTACTGCCCACCGTGGGCACCCACGAAGAGGTCTATTAGCCCCAATACGGTTCACTTAAGGGGTTCTAAGGAATTGGTGGGCAGTGCCCACCCTACATTTTATTCGTTTCCTTGTCATGCTGAGCGAAGCGAAGCATCTCGTATTTAGAGATTCTTCGGTCGCCTTCGGCCCCCTCAGAATGACAAGAGAAATGACGTCGCAGTGCTTAAGTGAACAGTATTGGTATGAGCCCCATATCAACCTCCCAATCTTGCCACCAAGGGTTAAGAAGATGGACATTTTTGCTTTGCGGGATCAGGTAGTAGGGGAATATCGGCGCTATTTCGAAAGCTTCATCAATATCCTGGACGACCGGCTGCGGGGGTTTGTCCAGGAGCGCCTGGCCGAAGGCGAGATGTGGCCGGACGCAGTTTTGCAGCTCAACCCGGCCTATGAACCCGGCCCCACCCTGGCGGAGCTGGCAGCCCAAGGTGTCATCACTTTAGAAACATCCAGATTCTTCGGAGCCGATCTCCGTCTCTACCGCCACCAGGAGGAGGCCCTCACCATCGCCCGGCGAGGGGAGCCCTACATAGTCAGCACCGGCACCGGCTCCGGCAAAAGCCTGACATATCTGGTTCCCATCTTTGATCAAATTCTGAGAGACGGGCCTTCCCACCACTCGGTCCGGGCCATCATCGTCTATCCCATGAACGCCTTGACCAACAGCCAACTGGAAGCCCTGGAGCGCTTCCGCCGGGAGAACTGGCCTGACTGCCCGGTGCGTTTTGCCCGCTACACCGGCCAGGAAAAAACCGAAGCCCGCAATGCCATTATCAATGACCCGCCCCATATTTTGCTGACCAATTATGTGATGCTGGAATATCTGCTGATCCGTCCTTATGAGCGGCCCTTGGTGCAGTTGGCCACTCGGGAGCTCAAGTTCCTGGTGATGGATGAGTTGCATTTTTACCGAGGGCGCCAGGGGGCGGACGTGGCCATGCTCCTGCGCCGGGTACGGCAGCGGGCCGCCCGCCCCGACCTCCAGTTTATCGGCACCTCGGCTACTTTGGTCACGGAAGGAGACCGGGAAACCAGGCGGGCCAAGATCGCCGAGGTGGGGACCAGGTTATGCGGGGCAACCATTCCCTCCAGCAATGTGATTGACGAAACCCTGAAAAGGGTGACCATAATCCCTGCTCCAAAGACCCAGGAGGAGCTCCGGGCGGCGGTGCTGAGCCCCCCGCCGGAGCCGACCTTAGCCACAGTGACCGCGCATCCCCTGGCGGCCTGGGTGGAGGAAACCTTTGGTCTGGAAGTGGAAGATGGACGACTGGTGCGCCGCTCTCCCATATCTTTCCAGGAAGGCCTCCAAAAGCTGGTAAAGGAAACAGGGTTGGAAGAAAACCTTTGCGAAGAACGGCTGAAAAGCGTGCTGGAGGCCGGGAATGCCGCCCGCCTCCCCTCAGGGGAGCCACTCTTTGCTTTCCGACTGCACCAGTTCCTGGCTTCGGGGAGCAGCGTATTTACCACTCTGGAGACCCTGGACAGCAGATTTCTGACCACCGAGGGCCATTATCTGGTGCCGGAGTCGGAAGGGAGGGAGTCAGAGGAGCGGGTGTTATTCCCCCTGGCTTTCTGCCGGGAATGCGGCCAGGAATACTATCTGGTCTCATTGTTGGAGGAGGGGGCTGTCTTGAGGCTGATCCCCCGCGCCCCCCTGCTTACCCGGCCGGATGATGAAACCCCGGGCACCCCCGGTTTTTTCGCCGTAGAATCCAATGAGCTGTGGGAGGGGAGTCAGGAGGATTTGCCGGAAAGCTGGTTCGAGACCCGCCGCGGCGGCCAACAGGTTAAAAAAACTTATGCCCGGCATGTGCCCCGGCAATATTGGGCCAAACCGGACGGCCGGCTTAATTTGGAAAACTCTGATAATGCCATCTCCGGTTGGTTCCAGCCCCAGCCTCTGATGCTCTGCCTCCGATGCCGGGCGGCCTATGACCTCCGGGAAAGGAGCGACTTCCGCAAGCTGGCCACCTTGAGCCAGGTGGGACGATCCACCGCCACTACTATTATCACCGGCGGGGCGATAGTGGCCATGCGCCATGACGACGAGATTGATCCATCCGCCCGCAAGGTGCTGAGCTTCACCGACAATCGCCAGGATGCTTCGCTCCAGGCCGGTCATCTCAATGACTTCGTGCAGGTGGTGTTGCTGCGCGGGGCCCTGGTCCGGGCCTTGCAGCAGGAAGGCAGCCTGACCCTGGACCGCCTTGGCGCTGCCATCTTCACGGCTCTCAATCTGTCAGCTCAGGAATACATGCGGGAACCCAGAGAATCAGGGCCAGGATATGAAAACGCCCGACACGCCATGATGGACCTCATGGAATACCGGGTTCTGGAAGATCTGGCCAGGGCCTGGCGGGTGACCCAACCCAACCTGGAACACTGCGGGTTGCTGAAAGTGAATTACCAGGGCCTGGAAGAGTTGTCCAATGATCTCTCTTTATGGCAGGGGCTTCCCGTTATGAGAGAGGTTGCGCCTGAGATGCGGTTTGCCGTGCTCAAGGCCATATTAGACCACCTGCGCAGCAATCTGGCCATAGACGCCAAAATTCTGGAGGAGGATCAGGCACGCGCCCTGGTCAGGCGAGTGAACGATTGGCTGCGGGAACCCTGGAGTTTTGACGAGCAAGAACGTTTGCGTCGTAGTTCCCTTGCTATTATTCCTGGAGTAACTCCTGAGAATCGAGCTGCCAGGGGATTTTTTAGACTGGGTTTCCGGTCAGCCATTGGTAGATATGTTCGTTCCCGGCATACCTGGAGTCTTGACGAAGATCTGAGCGCCCAGGAAACAGAAAGTTTGATTCTCGGGATAATCGGGGTATTGAGAGGACATATCCTCACGATGGTCAAGCGGAATGGTAAAGATTACGGAGTTCAGATTCGCGCTGGAGCAGTGAAATGGGATGAGGGGGACGGGAAATCTCCCGGTCCTGACCCTGTGCGTGCCAAATCCTTATATTTACGCCGCCATGAAATGATCACCAAGGAACCGAACCGCTATTTTAAGGAACTTTATGAGGAGCAGGCGCACTGGCTGGTGGGAATTATTGGAAAGGAACATACCGGGCAGGTCTCGGTGGATGATCGAATTGAGCGGGAGGAAAGATTCAGGGAAGGAAACTTGCCGGCCCTTTTTTGTTCCCCTACCATGGAATTGGGGGTTGATATTGCGGACTTAGGGGTGGTTCACCTGAGAAATGTGCCGCCGACACCGGCCAATTATGCCCAGCGCTGCGGACGTGCCGGTCGCGGTGGCAAGCCGGCTTTGGTTCTGAGTTTCAGCAGTTATGGCAACGCGCATGATCAATACTTTTTTCGCAGGAAAGAACGGATGATCACCGGTGCCGTGGCTCCACCCCGCACCGATCTTGCAAACCAGGAACTAGTGGAGGCTCATCTTCATTCGGTCTGGCTTGCAATTTTGGGTTTGGGTCTGGGCAATTCCATGTCCGACCTCCTGGACTTGGAAGCCGCAGGTTATCCCCTACTGTCTGAAAAGGCTGCGGCATTAAAGATGTCTGAAGACCGCCAGCTTGAAGCTGTGAAAGCCTTCCAGGAAATCATCAGCCTGGTTGGCCCTCCCATCACTGAAGCCCCTTGGTTCAGTCAGGAATGGCTGGTGGAAATCGCCAGGTCAGCTCCCTCTGCCTTCGATCGGGCCTTTGACCGCTGGCGGGAGCTCTATAGAGCCGCGGTGGAACAGCGGGATGCAGCCCGTCGCCAGATTGACACCCCGAGAATCAGTCGCCGGGAGCGGGAAGAAGCTGAACAGCGGGAACGTGAGGCTAAAAGGGAGATAGACCTTCTTTTAAATCGTGGCGAACGAGTAACCGAGTCCGATTTCTATCCCTACCGTTATCTGGCTACGGAAGGGTTCCTGCCAGGTTACAACTTTCCAAGGCTACCTCTCCGAGCTATGGTGTGGTCAGGAGAGAGGGCCCAAGCTATTGACCGGCCTCGTTTCTTGGGATTGGCCGAGTTTGGACCCCAGAATGTCATTTATCATGAAGGCCGAAAACACCGAATCTCAGCATGTTTGGTCCCCACCGGGGGGATCACTCCCCGTCTCTGTCGAGCCAAAATTTGCCTGACCTGTGGTTATATTTATCCTCGTGATGAGGCCATGGTGGATATGTGCCACTATTGCAGCACCCGATTGGACGCTGATACTTCTGAGTTTCCCCAGGCGCTTTTTGAGCAGCCAACTGTTAGAGGTTCCAGGTGGGCCCGTATTTCTTCCGAAGAAGAGGAGCGGGTTAGGGAAGGGTATCATCTCACCACTCATTTCTGGGTTGCTCCTGGCTCGACGTCCCAGATTGTTTCAGTTTTGTCAAAAACGGATGCTTCGCCTCTTATGGAAGTGAATTTTATCCCGCAAGCAGAACTTTGGCGCATCAACCATGGGTGGCGGCGGGCCGGCGAGCGTCAAGGTTTTGCTCTTGAACAGAACACTGGCATCTGGCGTCGACGTGAAGAGGATGACACCAATAATGGAGGCCAACCAAGGCGCGAAAGTGTTACAGTAATCTCAGGAGTGAAACCCTATGTCACAGATAACCGAAATATCTTACTTCTTCGTCCTTTAACTGAAAAAGCGAGCGATCTCTCCTTCCTCAAGACATTGGCTTATGCTTTACAGAAAGGAATCCAAGTAATTTATCAGGTCGAGGAACAAGAAGTCGCTATAGAACTCATCGGACATGGGGACCACCAACGCCTCTTGCTATGGGAGGCTGCTGAAGGGGGGACGGGAGTTTGGGAGCGCTTACTTCAAGATAAAAAAGCATTCGCAGAGATTGCACGCGAGGCCTTAATAATTTGCCATTTTAATCCCTTAACCGGTGAAGAAGAAAAAGATTGGATCGGTCGGTGCGGCCCCGCCTGCTACGATTGTTTACTCAGTTATGCCAACCAAATGGATCACCGATACCTTGATCGTTGGAAAGTTCGAGACTATTTCCTGCTATTGACCCAGGCTGAAATTACTCCAAGTACTGAAGGGCGCGACTATGAAGCCCAGTATCTCTGGCTTGGTCAACGCATCGACCCAGCCTCTCCCCTGGAACGGCAATTCCTTGATCATCTGTATCAAAACAAGCTGCGATTACCTGATTATGCCCAGTATTGTCCTGAGACTGATCTCCCTGTTCAGACCGATTTTTATTACAAGCGGGATAAGATTCCCGGTGTCTGCATATTCGTAGATGGCCCAGCTCACACCCAGCCGAATCAGGGGGAACAAGATCAAGTAGTAAGGGGTATATTAAGAGATCGTGGTTATCAAATAATTGTAATTAAGTCTGATTCATCATTGGTCGAACAGATATTAGAAAAACTCAGGAATTATCACGTAACACTTAACCTTGTCTAATTGAATTAAAAAAAAGACTATAAAACTCCGAAATAAAGGTGAAAGATTTCAATTTAAATCTTTAAGGGACAACAGATTCAACCGGATCAAATGGCCGAAGGAGGAAATCCAGCCTTCCCCTTACTCAAGTCGATCGAGGTAAAATGAGTCTGTTGCGAAATACATCGAAAAAATTACTTGAAACCCGGTAAAAAATCCCTCGCGAAATTGGTCAACTTATTGTAATATCAGGGAAATAAAATTTCCCTGGAGGCCCCATGAGCAAGACCGGCAGTGCCAATGGTTCCTTCTTCGGCAACTTCATCTACGACCAGCTGCTCCGCCGGCGCCCCCATTTTCTTCACGATCTGTCCCGGGCCGTGGACTTTGCCTTTGTCAAGGCGGCCCTGAAAGAGTTCTACGTGGACTGGGGCCGAGATCCCTGGGACCCGGTGCTCATGTTCAAAATGGTCTTTTTGCAGTTCCTTTATGACCTCTCGGACCGGCAGCTGGAGGAACGGGCCACCTGGGATCTGATGTTCAAGTGCTTCCTGGGGCTGAGCGCCGAGGAACTGCCCCCGGATCACACCACCCTGTGCCGCTTCCGCCAGCGCCTGGGGGCTGAGGGCTTTCAACAGCTCTTCAACCAGGTGGTGGAGCAGGCTCGGGCTCAGGGGCTGGTCTCTGACCGCTTGCATATCATTGATGCCACCCACATGACCGCCAAGGTGGACCTCTTTCGCCTGAAAAAGGAGCACCGGGATGGTGATGACGACGATCATTACGTAGACCGGAACTCTCCCGACCCCGACGCCCGCTTTGGCCGCAAGACCCCGAAAAAGGGCTTTTACGGCTACAAATGCCACGTGGTGCAGGACGCCGATTCAGACTTGCTCGTCCAAGTCAAGACCACTCCTGGGAACGTCCCAGACGGGGTGGTCCTGCCCGAGCTGGCCCAGGCGCAGGCCCGGAAGCTCACCGGGGACAAGGCCTATGACAGCCAAGCCAATCGTGACCATCTGGCAGCCCTGGGGGTGGCGGCCGGCATCATCCGGCGGCGCCCCGGGCCCGGGCGGCCACGCCAATCCCGGCGGGAACGCCCCAAGATCGAAAGAAAGTTCGCTGAGTGCAAACAGTTTCACGGCCTGCGTCGGGCCCGCTATTGGGGTCTAGCCAGGGTAGCCATCCAAACCTTCATGGTGGCCCTGGTGGTGAACCTCAAACGCTGGGTCACCCTCTTAAAGCTGCGAAGTCCGGCCTCCTCCTGGGCTTATGCAGCTTAGCCAGAAGACCCCCAACGGAGGCACAACTATCAGAAAGGACTCAAAAACCGATAACGAAAACTTAAAAATCGAGGTGGATTGCTTCACGAAAGCTAAAAAGTCTTCTGGTCAACCAGACAGGAGTTTACGACTTCTTGGGGTCAAAAGAGAGTTTAGTGTAATAATATAAGAAACTTACGCATTAAGCTTTTGTAAGACCCCACCGGCTGCTTGGTAACCAAAGGCGGCGAGAATAGTAGCCTGAATCGGCGTTGGGTCTTCTATGATTCTTTCAGGGCTTTTTTTTGAGGTGGTCCAGCATAAGCAGGAGTGCAGCTTTCTCATATGTTCTATGGCCGTGGCTGCGGAGATGGCCAGGCCAGCCTGGCGGAGTCGAATCTCTATGAGCCTGAGATAGGTCAGGGCCACCACGCAGGTGAAAATATGGCAGCGGATCTTGCCATCTGTCCAGTGGCGCAAGGGGTAGAGGCTCACAAGATCACGGTCTTTGGACTGACGAAAGGCTTTCTCCACCATATACCTGTCCAGACTCGCCTGGACAATCTCGTCGGTTGACCAGTCGTCGAGATCGGTGACCAGGATGTTCTTGCCAAATTTCTCCAGGTAGCGGTCGATCCTGTAGTAATTCTTGCGAAACAGGAGCTGCTTTTGGTGCTGGTGTTCCTCAAGAGAAACCTCATAGAGATTTTGGGGGAGGTGGAGTCTCTCGCAAGCCTCGGCGTAATGTTGGGCGATGCGGTCGGCATCGGTCCAGTGGGCCTTCTGGGTCCTCACCTTCAGACGCAGCTCAAAAAGGGTTTCCTGGAGGCTAAGGAGCTTCTTTTCGAAGGCCAGGCGCTGTTTGGTGGCGGTTCTGGGATTGTAGGTGACCACGACAGTCCTCGCCTGGCCCCAGTATTCCCCCGTAGTTCTATAAGCTACCAGCCTGTCCTCCGGCCGGCCCAGTTTGTCCAGTTCCCGATTCTTGGCGGTATCAACAGGGGTAAAGCGAGACGTGTTCACCCGGATGAGCTCTTGAGCATAATAGGGCGAATAGGTGGTGATGAAATGCACCCCCGGGGTGACGTCGATGGCGGCGAGGTTGTCTTCCGAGTTCATCCCCTTATCAAAAATGATGGTGAGCTCCCGGTCGCCGGGGGCGGCTTGTCGCATGGCCGCGGTGACCTCACCCAGAATTTTTTTAAACTCCCTGGAGTCGTGGCGGTTGCCCCCGTACTCCCGGTAGAACAGGGGGATCTGTGTATCCCTGGCCACCAACAAGGCTACGCCGACCTGCCGCAGCCAGTTTTTGCCATCCTTGTTCTTGCCTCGTTGGGCAAGCTCCGACGGGGTGTCGCCGGCCATGTAGGTGTAGTAGTTGGTGGTGTCGAACAGGAAACAATCGGCCTCCACCTGCGCCAGCCGGCAAACCTTTTGAAAGAAGCGGGAGGCGATGTTCTCCAGGTTTTCCGGTGCCACCCGGTCCCATTTATCCCAGTATTTTTGTGAAGTGAGCTTCTCGGTCGCAACCGGGCGAATCTGCTGGATGGCCGTGGCCTGAAACCACTCGGGCAGGGCCCTCTTGGAGCAGGCGTCAACCATGCGGTTGAAAACGGCGTACAGGAAATACTCGCCCAGGGAAGGCCCCCGTTCTTGCCCGACTCTGGGCAGCGCCGCGTCAATAATGCCGGCGACCCCAATTTGCTCCTCGATGAGATTGGCGATAAACAAGGCGCCGAACTCCTGGACGGCAATCTTTTTGCACCTCCCGGAGGTGCCCTGGGCCAGTTCAGCGAGACGCTCGATGCTTCCCAGGTAGATCTGATTGACCACCTTGGGCTTGCCCCCGACCCTGGCCATCTCCCGGATGTAGTAGTAGGGTCTTCCCTTTTTCATTTTCTTATGTAAGTGCGCCATAAGGAGCACCATAATAGAGGGTCTTACATATGTCAAGCAAAAAAATACTATCAGGCTGGAATATATCGCTTTTCTGGTGATTTTATCTGTCCTTTAGTGGGGTGTGAGTGGACATGCAATAGGGGACCACTAGTGGTCACGGAAAAGGGACCCACCTGGTTAAAAAAAAAATAACCCTTGGCATCTCAGTAGTCACCGATTAGCCAGCCGCCGGCCGGGGCCAGCGAACGCCGCCCGCCAGCACCAACTTTTTGCAGGGCGGGCTGGCGCTCGCCCTGATGAGCGGAGCCGAGCTCCCACCGGCCAAGGCTGGCCTTCATCGCTGATCCCGTTCCGCCCACTTTTATCAGGTGCCCCGCGTGAAAGCCCCGTGAGCGTACCTGCCTCACTCGGCCCGCACCTTCTTCATACTCTCCCGGAACCGGAAGCTTTCCCCGTTCATGGCCAGGATATGGGCATGGTGGGTCAACCGGTCCAGCAGGGT
>Ga0078972_1016671_pt1 | contig 10800 bp, 5 predicted proteins | sample YelNatPaOPGAMG01_FD_67568 | JGI IMG/M metagenome (GOLD analysis project Ga0078972, IMG submission 67568) | Hot spring thermophilic microbial communities from Obsidian Pool, Yellowstone National Park, USA - OP-RAMG-01 (SPADES assembly) (version 2) | ecosystem: Environmental > Aquatic > Thermal...
AGATTTCCTGTATCACCGTGCACGCCTTCAAAGGGTTGGAGAGCCCCGTGGTGATCCTGGCCGGACTGGACGAAGAGGTGTATCCGGACTTCACGACGGCGGCCTATGTGGGGATGTCGCGCGCCCGAACGCGCCTGGTGATCCTGGCGCCCGAGACCCTGCCCGATGCACTGCGCAGAGACCTGGAGGGGTGAGCATCGCACTCCCCCTCTTCGCCCAGAGGAAGGATGAGAGTTACGTTTGATTCAAACCGCAAAAAGCACAGAGCGCGGGGGGTCTTTGCGTTCCTGTGCCCTTCGCGGTGAGTTTCAGCCAATCGGCACAGGAAATTGAGCGAATTTGACAGGGCAGGCCTGTCGGATATAATCAAAACATTCCACGACGTTCACAACACGAAAACAAAGCCCTCCGGGGTGGTTCTCGCACCCCCGGAGGGCTACCCTCCACGCCGGTAAGGGCGGCGCGGAGTTCGCAGGTATCCTATCACAGAAAGCGGCTCCCGTCAACCCCTGGCGGGAGCCGTTGCGCGTTTTCAGGGAGGAATAGGGAGATGCCAGACCTGGAAGCTGTCCGCAACTCCTTGAATCAGTACATCACCCCCTCCGGAGCCGCGCAGTTCTTCCGGAGCCTGGGTTATCCGGTACTGCAGACGCCACTTCCATACGACGATGTTCTGGATGAGATGCCCCAACAGGCCAAAGAGGCCGTGGGGTCCCTGAACCAGATCTTCCAGAGCGATGGCGAGCCCCCCTTCCGCATCTTTCACGCAGAACTCCGCCACCCCTCTATTCGGCGCACCGACATTCGTTACTTCCTGGAGGCCTTTTACAGACGCTACCCACAGGGAGAAAACCTGTTCGTCTTTTCCCCTAAAGACCACTACGACGACCTGGCCTTCGTATCCCCCTTGCGGCTGCCGGACCCCCGCGACCCCCAAAAAGTCCGCCTCTGGCTGCGGGTCCTTCAGGTGCGGCGGGATCAACCCTACCGCACGGACCTGGAAGTTCTGGAGCGCATCCGCGCCGACGATCTCCGGGACCCCCAGGCAATCTGGAAACGCCACAAAGAAGCCTTCAGCATCCAGCGGGTCACCGAACAGTTTTTCCAGGATTACAGCAGGGTGTTTCGGGAAGTCCAGAACGTCCTGCGCACGAGCCACGAAGAGAACGGCCCGGATTGGGCCCGGGATTACGCCCATCAGGTCCTGAATCGGATTATGTTCCTCTACTTCATCGCCCGCAAGGGATGGCTGCAGGGACCTGATGGAAGCCCCGACCGCAATTTTATGCGCCATTTCTGGGAGGCGTACAGGGAGACCGGAGCCAGAGATGCCTTCCACCGGGACTGGCTGGAAGTTCTCTTTTTTGAGGCCTTCAACAACCGCTGGCAGAACCGGGCGGAATACCTGGACCGCTTCCCGGATTGGCTGGTCCGATCCTTCTCTCAGGCCCCCTACCTGAACGGCGGCCTCTACACCCGCCGCCCCGGACTGGACGACCGTCTCCAGCAGCATATCCCGGACGATATGTTTGTCCTTCTCTTTGAACGGTGGGTAGACGGAACCTTCCCCGGCCTCTTTGAGCGCTACAACTTCACCGTGGTGGAGAGCGGGCGCCTGGACGACGAGGTGGCCGTAGACCCGGAGATGCTGGGGGTGGTCTACGAGCGACTGGTGAACGTAACCTTTGAGGAGGAGGGCGAGGACCATCGGGGAACGGCAGGCATTTTCTACACGCCCCGTACTGAAATTGACCTGATGTGTCGCCTGGCCCTGGTGGACTGGCTGGCCAACCAACTGGGAGGGATGCAGAAAGACCTCCTGTACCAATGGGTCTTCGCCTTCTCGGAAGAGGAGCGGAAGAAAGCGGAGTGCGAGATCACTAACGAGGGCCTCTGGGAGCAGTTGGACTCGCGGCTCAAGCAGGTACGGGTTTGCGACCCCGCCTGCGGCTCCGGCTCCTTCCTGGTCGGAATGATGCTGGTTCTGGACGAATTGCAGGCCCGCTGCAGCCAGGCCCTGGGGCAGAGCGAGACTCCCTACGAGCGCCGCAAGCGCATTCTCCAGGACCAACTCTACGGCGTGGACGTGATGGAATGGGCTGTGCGGGTGGCTGAACTCCGCCTGTGGCTGCAGTTGGTGGTGGAAACGAAACTGGAATGGTGGGAAACGAAGGCCCGTCCTCTGCTCCCCAACCTCAACCTGAAACTCCGGCCAGGGGATAGCCTTCTGCAGACGTTGGGAGACCTGGACCTCAGCCACTTCCGTCGCGGAGAACTGAGCATCCCTCCCCGTCTGAAGGGCCGCCTCACGCAACTCAAGGGCAAAAAGCGCCGCTTCTTCCAGGGAGAGGAAACCGGCCTGACCGAGGAGATGCTCCGCAAAGAGGAGCGAGACCTCTTCCGGGACATCTTGGACCACCGGATCCACGACCTGCAAAAACGCCTCGCCGATAAACGCAACCAGTTGCAGGGCCTCTACGTCCAGGCATCTTTTTCCGGGATGCCCGCTCCCCCACCGGATGAAAACCTCCGGCGCCGCCTGGAGGAAGAGGTCGGGGAACTGGAGAAGCAACTGGAGTACTTCCAGCGGGCCCGGGATGCTCTTACCCCGGATGCTCCACCGCCCTTCGTCTGGGATATGGCCTTCGTGGAGGTCTTTGAGGCCGAAGAACCCGGCTTTGACATCGTCATCGGCAACCCGCCCTACGTACGCCAGGAGAAAATCCAGGACTACCTGGGACGCTTTGACCGCAAGGAGTACCTGCACCGCCTCAACGAGGGCCTGCGAGCCATCTACCCGGGCTTTATGAGCCAGGAGCGGATGATCAGCGGGCGCGCCGATTACTACGTCTATTTTTACCTCCACGCCCTCTCCCTCCTGGCCCGTCGGGGCACCTTCTGCTTCATCACCTCCAACTCCTGGCTGGACGTGGATTTCGGCAAGGACCTGCAGGACTTCTTCCTGCGCTTCGGGCATCTGAAAATGGTGATAGACAACCGGGCGAAGCGCTCCTTCGCTCAGGCGGATGTGAACACCGTCATCGTCCTGGCAGGGCCGCCGGAGCGCGAGCGCCCGCTGAGCGAAGAGAAGATGAAAGCCCACCCGGTGCGCTTCGTGGCCTTCCGGGTGCCCTTTGAGGAAGCGATTAGCCCGGTCGTCTTTTCCGAATTGGAAGATACAGGCCTCTACGAGCCTTTGGCCGGTTTCCGGGTGCTCCGGCGCCCTGAGTTCCGAGCCATCCTCCACGACCAGTGGTCCCTCTACCAGGAAGGGCTGGCCGAACCCGAAGATGAGGCGGAGAGGGACCGGGGCACTTCTCCCCGCAGGAGAACCCGCCCGATGGACGCGCTGGCCTCCCGGACCTACACCGGCAGCAAATGGGGCGGCAAATACCTCCGGGCCCCCGACATCTTCTTCACCATCCTGGAAAAGGGAAAGGACAAACTGGTCCGCCTGGGCGACATTGCTGAGGTGCGCTTTGGCATCAAGACCGGCGCCAACGAGTTCTTCTACCTGGAGCCGGTGGAGATGACGGTGAAAGAGGTTGCGGAACTCCGGGAGCGGGACCCGATGACCCCCGTTCGGGTGCGCAACAGCGCTGACTGGGAGGGAGAGATTGAAGCCGCCTGGCTCCGGCCGGTAATCAAGTCCCCACAGGAGATCAAGACATTGCAGGTACGTCTGGAGGACCTGCGATACCTGATCTTCACACCACCGGAAGACGTACGCAAGGCCATCGTCAAGGGACAACAACCTCCGCTTTCCCGTTATCCTAAAGCCGCCGCCTATATTCGCTGGGGAGACGTGAAGGGATATCCAGAAAACCGCACTTGCGCCAGCCGCTCGCCCTGGTGGATGCTGCCTATAGTGTCAGGCAACACTTTGTGGGCGAAGGAATTAAGGGATCGGCTTGGCGTGTTTGTTGCTAATGATCATTTTCTTGTAGACTGTCGTTTGTATGTGAGCAAGTTGGATTTGTTGGAACAGTCATACCTGAACTCCACCGCTAATCTCCTCAATGATGAAGCTAATGCGCGGCAGTATGGTGGAGGTGGTGGGCCACGGAGTGTAATGGTCTATGAAGTCAATAACTTGTTAAACCTTACTATCTCCGTTCTAAACCCATCCCAGCGTGATTGTTTGCTAAAAGCCTTTGAGCGATTGGCATCCCGTGAGGTCCGTAGCATCTTTGAAGAACTGGGCTTCGCCCTGTGTCGGGAGCGTCGGTGTTCGCATCCCGAGCATCCGTATGAGCACGTCCGGCCCGAAGCGCTCACCCTGGAACAGGTCCAGAGAGCATCACCCGACCGGTTTGAACTGGACCGGGTGGTCTTTGACGTTCTGGGCCTTACGGATGGGGAACGCCTGGAGGTCTACCGGGCAGTAGCGCAACTGGTGAAGGACCGGCTGGTCAAGGCAATGAGCGTGTGAGGGCATAAACATGAACCCTATTCCCGACCTCATTGACAACGAGAAATGCCGAATGGCTGATGTACTCCGGGACGTCCTGGCCCAGAGCCAGGACCCCCGGCTGGACGTGGTCACCGCCTTTTTTAATCTCCGGGGGCTGGAAGTCCTGGAGCCAGAGATCCGCCAGGTAGTCGCCCTGCGCCTGCTCCTGGGCAAGGAGCAGGAGCGGACTTTCGTTGTGGGGGAGCGATTGCTGGCAGAACTGGAGGATAGTGCCACCCGGGGAGAGACCACCCCCGCCGAGATCGGGCTCTGGCGGAGTTTTCTGGCCCAGGATACGGTGGAAGTCCGGCGCTACGCTGGTGCCTTCCTCCACGGCAAAGCCTACATCATCTATGGCGTGCCCACTCTGGGGGCGCTGGGGATTGTGGGTTCTTCCAACTTCACCGGAGCCGGGCTCACCAGCAATCGGGAACTGAACGCGGTCCTCAAACAATCCTCCGCCGTGAAAGAACTGCAGGAGTGGTTTGATGCCCTCTGGCTGGAAGCGGAGGACTACAAAGGCGAACTGCTGGGCCTTCTGGAGCGCTTCACCCGCCTCTACACCCCCTACGAAATCTACATCAAAATCCTGTACGAGGCTCTGCGGGACCGGCTGGAGCAGGAACTGGGCGAGAAGGACAATCAGCCATCGCCCATCGCTCTGGCCGACTTTCAGCACGACGGGTACCTGGCGGCGAAGGACATTCTGGAGAACTACAACGGTGTCCTCATCGCGGACTCGGTGGGCCTGGGGAAGACCTATCTGGCCCTGCGGCTTCTGGACGACTACGCCTATCGGGAGCGACAGACCGCTCTCATCATCTGCCCGGCGGCCGTTCGGGATTCGGTGTGGCGTCCGCTGCTGCGGCGCTTCGCCATTCCTCACGAACTGGTCTCTATGGAAGAACTGGGCCGGCGGGATTTCCCCGTGGATGATTATGCCCGCCGCTTTCGGATCATCGTGGTGGATGAGAGCCATAACTTCCGCAACCCGGATACCAATCGCTGGTCCAACCTCTACCATCTCATCACCCAGGGGGATAGGGATAAAAAACTCATCCTGCTGACCGCTACACCCGTCAACAACACAGTCTTTGATCTGTACCACCAGTTGCGGTTCATCGCCCGGGACGAACAACGCTTTCTGGCAGCAGCTGGCGTCCCCCACCTGTGGGAGTACTTCCGTCGGGCAGAAGAAAACCGGGATGCCCTCTACGAGGTCCTGGAGGCGCTGGCGGTCCGACGCAGCCGCCTCTTTATCCGCCAGAACTACCCGGAGGCAGAAGTTGACGGCCAGAAAATTCGCTTTCCTGAACGAGAGTTGCATACTGTTCGCTACAGTCTGAAGAAGACCTATGGCGCCGACCTGTATCGGAAGATTGCGGAGGCGATAGAAAACCTGTTACTGGCCCCGTACCAGGTGGAAACCTTCCGGCAAGAACTGGTGCGGGCCAGAAGGGGTTGGGCCAGGCAACTCTCCCTCTTTGAACCAGAAGAAAGCCAGGAAGGCGCGGTTCGGCGTCTGCAGGATGCCCTGGGCTGGACTCAAGAGGAGGCCCGTGAGTTTTTGATGACGGTTGGCCGTCAGACCGCACTGGCCCACATCATGCGAGTCCTGTATCTGAAGCGCCTGGAATCCTCTGTGGAGGCCCTGCGGGTATCCCTGCGGCGGCTCTACCAATTCCTGGAGATGTTCCTGGCAGCCCTGGAGGGAGGACGGCTCCTGAGCAGTACAGAGTATCGGCGATGGCTGCAGACGGAGGGTCTGGACGACATCGGTACAGAAGAGGCAGACTGGGAAGAGTTCCTGGCCTCTCTCCCGGAACTTCCGGTGGACCGGTACGATGTGGAGCGCCTTCGCGCGGCAGTGCAGGCCGATTTACATTCACTGAGAGGTATCCTGGCGGATCTGGATTCCGACCGGTCCGATGACAAACTGGAGACCCTGAAAGAATTGTTACAATCCGAGCCCCTGCGAGGTCGGAAAATCGTGGTCTTCTCGTACTTCAAAGACACAGCCCGCTATCTCTATCACCAACTGGCTGGCGATCCGAACCTCACCACGACCGGGTTCTCGTCCGTTGAAATTGTGGACAGTGAGGTCAAGCCATCGGAACGGACCGCACACATCCGTCGGTTTGCACCTCGGGCCAACGGCGAACCGGATATGCCGCCAGAGGAGCAGATTAACCTGCTGATCAGCACTGACGTGCTCTCCGAGGGGCAGAACCTTCAGGACGCCGATGTAATCATCAATTATGACCTCCACTGGAATCCGGTTCGGATGGTACAGCGAGTGGGAAGGCTGGACCGCATCGGCTCGCCCCATGCAGTGATCCACGTCTATAACTTCTTCCCCGAAGAGGAACTGGAGGACCTCCTGGGCCTCCTGGAACGCCTGAGCCAGAAACTGGACGCCATCAACCGTACAGTGGGGCTGGACGCCTCCATCCTGGGGGAGAAACCGAACCCGATGGACTTCAATATCCTCCGCCGTCTGGAACAGGAGGACCTGACGACATTCCAGGAACTGGAAGCGGAGAGCGAACTGACCGTAGGGGAGTTTCTCCAGCAAGACCTGCTGCGTTTTCTGAAAGAGGTGGGAGAGGAGAAACTGAAACGCATTCCCTCTGGAGTAGGCACGGCGCGCAAAACCGGGAGAGGCCCGCGTGGGTTCTTTGCCGCTTTCCGAAATCCCCAGACGGGACAGCACCACTGGCTCTTCTACGATGAGGAAAAAGACCGGATTATAGAGCGGCGTCTGGAGGCCATCCGGCACATCCGGTGCGAGCCCTCGGAACCGCCGGAACCCCTACCCCCGGGCTTTGATCCCCGTTCGTCCATCGGAAAACTGCGCCGCCATCTCTGGAACCGCATGCGGGGCGTCCGTTTGAGACCCCAGGTCCTGCCTTCCCCTCAACGCCAGATCGTGAACTGGCTTCATGCCCTGCCCCCCTCAGCAGAGCGCAATCGCCTGCTCCAATATTTCGCGGTCCGCCCGCTGACTGGGCCAGACCTCAAAGAGTTGCGGCGGCTCTGGCGGGAACGCTCCACCCTCCCCTCAACCGAATGGATGGTCCGTCTTACGGAATTCGCCGCAGGTCACCCTCATCCCTCTCTGGTGTCGGACCAGACACTGGACTCTGTCGTGCCCGAGAACGAGGAAGACCTGGAATGCATCGCCTGGATGGCCGTTTTGTGAGATAGTATCCTTCACAGCATCCTGAAAAGCGCTGGAGGTCCCCCAATGACCACCATCACCCTCTATGGCGGCGTCAACGAAATCGGCGGTTGCAAAATCCTGGTAGAGGACGGAGAGACCCGCATCTTCCTGGATTTCGGCAGGGCCTTCGGCCGCTACAGCGATTACTTTGACGGTGTCTTCGTACGGGAACGGACGGCCCGGGGAATGCTGGACGTCCTCTCGCTGGGCCTCATCCCCCCGCTGGAAGGCCTGTACCGGGACGACCTGATCCCCGACCTGGGCTCCCCCGATTTCTGGGCCCGCTTCCGGAGCCGGCCGGACTACCGGGACCTGAGACGGGACAGGCTGGCCGTGGACGCCATCCTCCTCTCCCACGCCCACCTGGACCATACCGGCGACCTGCTCTTCGTCCGCCCGGAAATCCCCGTCCTCTCCTCCCGGATGACCGCCTTCATCGCCAAAGCGATGCAGGATGCGGGCCGGCCCAGCACCTCCGGCGTGGTCTACGTCAACCCCAAAGAAAAATCAAAAGACAAAAAAGCAGACGATTCTACTCAGCGAGAGAACAGCCTGATAATACTGAAAGGGATTAGCCAACAGGGACATATCCAGCGCCAATGGGTCTTCGTGGACGGCGAGCCCGAAGGAGAGGTCCATCCCTCCGACCCCTTCGCCAGCCCCCGGAGTTTCTGGCTCTGGCGGCCCACCAAATCCGACAAAAAGGCTCCGGAGATGAAACCCCACGGGGAAGCGCCCAAGACCCCTCTGCGGTGGTGGCCCCTGGACCACTCCGTCTTCGGGGCCACTGGCTTTGCCCTGGAGACCTCCGCCGGCTGGATTGCCTATACCGGCGACCTCCGCTTCCACGGCCACCGCTCGGATGACAGCCAGCGTTTCGTGGAGGCCCTGCAGGCCCTCCGCCCTCGGGTCCTCCTCTGCGAAGGCACCCACGTGGACTCCCCGGGGCAACCAGTGACCGAAGAGGAGGTCCACCAGAACTGTCTGAATGCCGTCCGGAAAGCGGAAGGGAAACTGGTGATTGCTGACTTCGCCCCGCGCAACGTGGAGCGGCTGCTGACCTTCCTGGACATTGCCCGCCAGACCGGCCGACGCCTGCTGATCCAGCCCAAAGACGCCTACCTGCTGACGGCGATGCGCCTGGCCGACCCCGCATCGGTGCCGAACCTGAAAGAGGAACCTTTCCTGGCCATCTACAAAGACCCCAAAGGCCGAGAGGACAAATGGGAAAAGGTCACCCGGGAATTCTATCGCAGCCAACTGGTGGGCCCTGACGAAGTCCAGCGCAGTCCCGGCGAGTACATCCTGGCCTTCAGCCTGTGGGATATGCCGGACCTGCTGGACATAGAGTACCTGATGGGGGAAGTGCCGGGGGGCGTGTACGTCTATTCCAATAGCAAAGCCTACGATGAGGAGCAGAAGGTGGACCTGGTGCGGCTGTGGAACTGGATCCGGCACTTCGGGCTGGAGCCGGTGGGGCTACAGCCCGTTGCCCAGGATTCGGCAGGCCGGGTGACCGCCGTGGACGTGACGCGGGGATACCACGCCTCCGGACACGCTTCCGGGCCCGACCTGCTCCGCCTCGTGAAAGAAGCGCGCCCGGAAATCCTGATTCCGATCCACACCGAACATCCTGCCTGGTGGGTAGAACAGTTGACGGGGACGGGCATTCGGGTAGAGATTCCCGACCTCGCTCACCCCATTCCCTGTTAGCCGGGCCGATTCGCCCGACGGTCATCTGATGAGAGCGGAGTTATGCAACAATAGCAGATGGCCCCGGATACGGTCCAGCACCTGGAAGCGGGCCTCCCGTTCCGCGATCAGCCGCTCATACATCTCCATCGGGATGATGGCGACCATCGGCCCCTCCTCAGCCCCTCCGCTCCTCTGCTCCTCTGCTCACCAGCCCCTCTGCTCCTCCGCCCCTCCGCCCCTCCGCTCCTCTGCCCCTCTGCCCCCTTTGCTCCCTGCTCCCTGCGACCTGCGCCCTGCGACCTGTCATAGTTCCTCCACCATCTCCTGCACCCGCCCCGCATCCGGATGCAGATAACGGGCCGTGGTGGAAAGACTGGCGTGCCCCAGCACTGTCTGCAGCGTCGCCAGGTCACCCCCCGCCTGCAGAAAGCGCGTGGCAAACGTGTGCCGCAGCGTGTGCGGCGTCACCCGCTTCTCCAGCCCCGCCCGCCGCGCCGCCTCCGCCACCACCCGCTGCACGTCCCGCCCCGTCAGCGGCTGGTACGTGCGAGAGAAGAACAGCGGCCCCGACCGCTGCGGCCGCACCTCCAGATACTCCCGCAGTTCCCGCCGCGCCTCCGCCGAAAGCGGCACCTGCCGCTCCTTCATCCCCTTCCCCTTCCGCACCAGCACCCAGCCGCTGCGGGCGTTCAGTTCCACGTCCTCCGGCTTCAGCGCCAGCACCTCCCCCACCCGCAAACCGGCCCGCGCCATCAGCGCCACCATCGCCCGGTTGCGGCGGGAAATCCAGTCGTCCCCCTCCAGCGCAGCCATCAGCCGCCCCAACTCCCGCCCGTCCAGCGCCTCCACCGGCGGCCGCTCCTGGCGCACCCCCCGCACCCGCAACTCCCGCTCGTGGAAGCGGGCCAGGGAGCGGATCGCCGCCAGGCGCACGTTGACCGAGGCGGCCTTCAATCGGCGGACGGTGGTCAGGTAGAAGACGTACTCCCGGACCTCCTGGGGGGTGAGCAGGCGGATGTCGGGGGATTCGCCGTAGGTGGTGCGGTACCATTCGGCGAACTCCCGCAGGGCGTCGCCGTAGCGCCGCCGGGTGATGCCGGAGTGCTGTTCCAGAAACGGTTGGACCTGTTCATCCCACATTGGACACCTCCTGAACCTCACCCAAAGGCACAAAGACGCCGAGAAAGACGCTGCGTCTCCGTGTCTTTGGGTGAACGAAAAACATTGTACGACGTGGTTTCAGGGCCGTTAGACCCCCGTTTTCGCACATTGTACGACACCCAGACGACTTTTGTGAAGTACAATGCTCCTTGTGTGGCTATTTTACCAGATGTTACTGGAGGTGTCAAATCTGGCGGAGGGAAGTGGAGGACCGGGGCAAAGAGCGATGAGAAGGGGATATTGGAAACAACAGCCCAAAGGGGATCAC